>Ga0265298_10000254_pt1 | contig 82462 bp, 71 predicted proteins | sample AusTroGonzalo_MG_3_FD_193486 | JGI IMG/M metagenome (GOLD analysis project Ga0265298, IMG submission 193486) | Bovine rumen microbial communities from tropical cattle in Woodstock, Queensland, Australia - Gonzalo_01 | ecosystem: Host-associated > Mammals > Digestive system > Stomach > Rumen ... | reverse complement strand
CTCCGGCCCACAGCTTAGAAGGCTGTTGCTCTATCCAGCTGAGCTAATGACCCTGGAGCGAGTGATGGGAATCGAACCCACGTGGTCAGCTTGGAAGGCTGAAGTTCTACCATTGAACTACACTCGCGTATTCGGCACTCAAACTAAGTGCCTATGTATATTACACTAAGGTCTGAAAATAATCAACTAAGAATTTTATATTTCTCAGTTAGGCATTGTACCGCTCAGATAAGTCTCTGATACATAGAAGCCGTCCTTGGTCTTATACCAGCCGCCACTTGCCTTGGCAACAACCTCAATAGACTGGCCTCTGGTCAGGGTTCCAACCTTCTCATATTTTGTTCCCGGACCCTTTCTGACATTAAGAAATTCGCCCTTGGAAACATTGCAATAATATGTCGCAGGTGACTCGAGTTCGGATTCCGTCCATGTGATTTCCTCATCGTTAGTCATAGGTCCTGAATATTCAGTAAGTGTTGTTGTCGGAATGGTGGTGGTGGTAGTTGTTGTTAATTCAGTAGATTCAGATGACTCGGTAGCTGCAGGATCATTATTACCCTTGCAGGCAACTACGCCAAGTCCGATAACACCTATCATCATTGCAGCAATAAGTGCTGTCGTAAATCTCTTTCTATTCACAAATATCACCTCCGCATACACGTTTAATCTATTATTACACACTTTTTAAATAAATATATGGAATTTTTGTTACAAGTTAAGGCAAATTTACACTTCAGTTTTTCGGGTAATCCAAAGCCGTTTCACATATCATCTTCAAGCATGTAAAAAGCCTCATGATCCCTGTATTTACCGTTAATGTGCATATACGACTTCCGCTCACCTTCATAATGGAAACCCAAACGTTTTACAAGCGCCAGCGACCGTTCATTTTCCGGCAGGATAAATGCTTCGATCCGGTGCATCTTATACTCATCGAAAACAAACGCCATCGCTGAGCGCAGAGCTTCAGTCATATATCCGCGGCCAGTGTAATCCTTATCCAAATGATATCCGCACGCGCAGGACATCATGCCGCCATAGGCAAAATTAAAGAATGAAACTCTTCCGATCAGAAGGTCATTTCCCTTCTCGGTTATCCACAAAGGAACAAGCGACCCTTCAAGAAACGATTCACAATCATATGCCAGATACTTCTTCTGTACTGAAACCGTAAAGTATTCATCAGTATGCGTCTGTGCAAATTTTCTGTGAAAATCCCTGTTGCGGCAGAAATAATCACATGCTTTGCCGGCTTCGCTCTTACGAAGGACACTGAGCCTTAAATGCTCGGTATCCAAAGCAAGCATCTCATATCTCTTTCTATTGGTTGAAACAATGTATCCGGGTCTGGACATCTTAAAACCGGCCTTAATCTTCAGGCTCTTCTGTTTCTTTAGTTTCTTCTGTCGTTTCAGTAGTTTCAGAGGTTTCCGCAGGCTCCTCGTTCATCTTGAGGAACTGTTCCCTTGCAAAGGAACCTGACTCGGAAATCAGGCCTGCAGGCCAGTGACCACTTGTTTTCTGGGCATCTGTATAACGCTCGTCATCAAGATTCAAAGCATTCGTATCATCAGCCGAAGCACTGCCAATAGCAAAATTACACCACGAAATGCCGTGCTCATCCAGGAATTCAGCCCACTTTGTGGATTCGGCAATGTGTATTCCGCCACCGCCGAATTCATTTGTAAGACCCCATTCAGTTACGAATACGCATATGTCTTCATCCAAGGCGTCTTCGATCTTCTCTCTTTGAGCATCCGTATGTACGCCCGAGAGGATACGGCAGGCATATGCAATATTTGAATAATCCAAAGGTGCTTCAGAAGCAACATCAACATCAAGGCTCTTTCGAGGTGTTCCGACAATGATAATGCTGTCTTCTGCGTTCTCTCTGATGGCATCAATTACATCATTTGCAAATGGTACTATCTTCTCTTCCCACTCTTCAGATGATTCAAGCTCTTCATATGGTTTTACGGGATCATTATTAATCTCATATATTACATTGGGAGAAGAAGAATATATGGATGAAAAGCGCTTAAAGAAATCGACTGCAGCCTCTAAATTCTCATCATATTCTTCATCATAAAAGATGTTCCAGTCAATAATTACATAGACACCCTGAGTCTCACACATATCTACGATCTTGCAGATTCTGTCAAAATACTTGTCAGGATCTTTAAGATAACTGTCCTCACTCTCGGCATCACCGGTAATGGCAATTCTCAAAATATCACAGCCCCAGTCTTCCGCGAGTGTTTTGACAACCTCAAATGTGAAAAAGTCGCCGCATTCCTGAATGCCATAAGAACTCATTCCCTTAAGCACTACGGACTGACCCTCGCTGTTGGTGATATCAGTACCATCAACCGAGAGAGCACCATAACTGTTAACGATGCTTCCGGTAATAATCGCCTGGCTGAAAGGTTCAGTGTGTTCCGGTATTTCGGGCGGTGTAGTCTCAACAGGTTCAGTCTCTACCGTAGTCTCTGTGGCAGGCGTGGTAGAAGGCAGTGTTTCAGGGCCCAGATTCGTCGAGCAAGAACTCAGCAAAACTGCTCCCGCAACAATTCCCACTGACAAACCGCACATAATTTTATTCATCAAATTTGTCCTCACAATATATCAAATTGCTTTTTAAATTTTGACATTTAATTGTATAATCAAAAGTATTATAGAGCAAAGTATACCAAAAACTTTAAATTTCAAATAATTTACTTGTTGGTAATGTATTTTTTTTGCGATTTACTCTATAATGAATTTGAGCAAATAAATCGGGAGTCAACGATATATGGGACGTACGGACGCATTGAGAGATAAAATCCAGAAACTCGGTTCCAAGGGCAAGCTTAGCGCATTGTTAAAGTATGCTGACAACTCCGAAGATGATGTTCGCATGGCTGTGGCTATGGCAATGGGAATGATTCCTTCTTATGAATCCGGAATGGCACTTATTCCCCTTCTTCGTGATTCTTCCCCAATGGTAAGGGCAGCAGCTGCCACATCCGCCGCAGAGATTCATGCAAAGCATTGCGAAGAATATGTTAAGAAGCTCGCTTTTGCTGATTCTGATCCGAATGTAAGACAGGTCGCAAAGAACGCTTTCGATAAGCTCAAGGACAGTGTAGTCTGATAGAAAAATCAATAATTTAGGGCGCTTCACAACGAAGCGCCCTTTTTGTTTGTCTTAATTCTTGAGTATTATTCCTCAATCGGAACGATATGCTCTGCATCCTTGAAGATGTGCTTCTCAGGGATAACGCCTCTTACTCTTGAGAGCGGATATACACGGGATCCTCTGCCGATTACGGTACCGGGATTAAGAACGCTCTGGCATCCTACTTCAACGTTGTCGCCTACGATTGCTGCAAACTTCTTAAGTCCCGTTTCGATAACCTCATCACCGCACTTAACGGAAACGAGAGTCTTGTCTGACTTAACGTTGGATGTGATGGCGCCTGCACCGAGGTGGGACTTGAATCCGAGGATGGAGTCACCTACATAGTTATAGTGAGGAACCTGAACATTGTCGCTGATGATTACGTTCTTGAGTTCTGTTGAGTTACCGATTACGCACTTACTGCCGATAAGAGCACTTCCTCTGATGAATGCACACTGACGGACCTCTGTCTCAGGTCCGATGATGCAGGGACCTGCAATATATGCAGAATCGAAAACCTTAGCACTCTTTGCGATCCAGATACCTTCGCCCTTATTCTCATAGACTTCAGGATCAAGTGTAGGTCCCAACTGGAGAATGAATTCCTTGATGAGCGGCAAAGCTTCCCAAGGATACTCTTTGTCTTCCAGGATAGGAGCTGCCTGGGTATGGGTCAAGTCGATAAGGTCTTTTGTTTTAAGCATTTTTTATATCCTTTCCGCCGGATAGTTTCCGGACAATAAAATGCATTTAGTTAACTGAATAAACCGTAACGGATACAGTCTCAGGGAGCTGACGCTCGACACGGAAATACACGTTTCCTTCAGCAGATGAGATAGTTACGGGCAATTCTACTACACCGGTATCAGTAGCTGTGAGTCCGGAATAATCGATGGTAGCAATTATGTCATCTGCAGTCAGTTTGTTTAATGTATTGGCACGTCCGACAATCTCGATCTCGACAGTCTTGATCGGATAGGAAACGTCATAATTCTCAGACAGTTCTTCAGTCTGGTATTTATTGATCGGAACCGTAAAAGTCTTTGAAACTACAGGGTTTGTATTGATCTGGATATACATCCACAAAGTGAGTGACAGGAAGAGCGATACAAGAAGGAAAATGATTCTTGTTACGCCACTTACACGCTTGGAATTGGATGTCTGATCAGCTACCTTTGTTCTGATTGAAATGGGAACAGCGACCTCACCGGCCTTCTCAACCTGCGTTGTGGCAACGACAGGATCGGCAGGGGCCTTGTTTTTTGATGCCTTCCCTACTTCTTCCTGTGTTAACAGTTCCTGATCCGTATCAGACTTTCTGTTGAAAAGATCAAGAAACTTTCCGATGAAATTCTTCTTAGCGTTAGCATAATCCTTAATGCCCAACAGATAAGAAAGGTTTGCTTCGAGTTCCTTTGTGGATTTCATCTCGAAGAGTCTTCCGTTAACGGCAATTGATGTCTTGCCTCTCTCCTCTGATACGACTACTGCAACAGTATCACCCATCTCGCTAGCACCGACTGCAGCTCTGTGACGTGTTCCCGCACGTTCAAGAGAATGCATTGTAACAGAAAGCGGCACATGACATCTGGCAGCAACGATTCTTCCGTCCCTAATGAGAAGTCCGCCGTCGTGCATGGGTGAACCCTTATAGAAAATGCTCTGCAATACCGAGCTGGTAACCTCAGAGTCAAATGAAACAGCGTTTTCCTGTGAAAGAAGCTCATCGAGTCTTGTATGTCTCTCAATAAGGATCAGTGCACCGGTATACGTTCTGGACATTTCCTTGCATGCGGAACTGATCTCCTTGATGAATGAAGTAAGTTCCTCTTTTGTCATGATGGCTTCAGAATGTCTGAACGGATTTGCAGCATTGGAAGTGCGAAGACCAACTGTTTCAAGGGCTCTTCGCAATTCAGGCTGGAACAATACAACAAACAAAATCGCGATGATGTAAAGGAGTCTGTTAAACAGGAACCCTACCATGTCCAGACCGACAAGGCCGCAGAAAGCAACAAAGATAAGGATAAGAACGATACCCTTTATGAGCTGCCATGCTCTCGTCTGACGGATGAACATTAAAACCGTATAGAAAAGGAAAGTAACGAGGACGATGTCTATTGCATATCTGATAAAGTCCCAAACGCTGCCAAAGAAAAGCGTGCCCTTATCAAGGCTGTTAAAGAGCTCGCCTAAAAATTCAAATATCTGGCTGATGAATGATGCATTAGACATCCGATGCGTCCTTCTTCCCTACGCTTATCTAAATAATTATAACATTAAGTAAGAAGATGCAATACGGCAAATCTGAAGCGAATAAAAACAAATAAAAAGATCAATTACTCTCAGAAGTAAAGGTCTGCCTCGTCTGCTCGATCTTGTAATTATCGTATTCTGCAGGCGTCATTCCCTTATCGGAACCCTTAAGCAGAGACTCAACAACTATAAATGCCACACAGTTGATCCTGATCTGGAGTCTGTCACCCGTGCAGTCGATCTCACCGTCACCGTTCCTGTCATAGTCTTCTTCAACAAGCACTGAATCCAGGAATTCTACTGAATCAGCAGGTGTTCCGCGGATTACTCCGCCATAATCCTGAAGGCTGAGGTTCTTGGTCTCTTTCATCTGATTGAGTTTGGTGAAGTTATATTCATAACTCTCAAAATAAACAACAGGAATCATTCTGTCATCAAAGACTTTAAAATCAGATACGGTCCTGGGAATCTCATTAAAGATATCCTGATAACCGTCTTCATCTATGTCAGTCTTGATTCCGGATTCATTGTAATAAAGATCAAAACCGTAATTTGTATAAAGAGTATTGGCAAAACATACATCGTAAGACTGGTAAAGCTTACGGCGCATCTCATACCTTCTGCTTGAAATAAGAGATTTATAACCCGATGAAGCATATACTTTATCGCCGGCATATAAGCTGTCGACATCGTACATTACGTCAATGCTGTTCTTCTCTTCATCATTAAGTGATTTATAAAAAGCTTCAGCACCGGCAAAATTATCCGTACTTGCACCAAAGAAAACGAACCAGACATCATAAGCAACGTTCTTGTAATCCTTAAAAGCCATCAAAGCGGTAATGATGCATGCAGTTCCTGAAGCATTATCGGATATACCGTTAAAGACATACTTGGGTTCTGTTTCTTCTGTCTCTTCATCCTCGTAGTCTTCATCATCTTCATCCTCATCGTCATCTTCATCATCTTCTTCGATGAATTCAGGAGAGAGAGAAGCATCGTAATGCGTACCGATAATAGCCGTTCTGTGCTCCAACACAAAAGTTCCGTCATCCTGGGCACAATAAAATCCAGTTCCGGGAACCTTGACCACATAATTCGAAGATGATCCGCCTGAACCCTGAAAAGACTGAACCTCAACATCGTAGCCAAGTTCCTTGATCTTTCCTTCTATATAAGCTCCGGTCTGACTCTCTCCGGATGAATAAGCTCTTCTGTCAGGGAAATTCGTTGCGATCTCACGCGCGATATCAGAACCGTATGAACCGTAATCTGCAGGTTTGTCTGAAGTATTACCGCCCTTTTTGCACGATGTAAGCAAAACAGGCTCCGCCATAATTGCAAAGCACATGAAACCCGCTGCTATTTTCTTAACTAAGTCTTTTCTCATAACTACGCTATTATAACCTAAGTATCCTCATCTTTTGCGGCAGTCTGTGAAGAAGTGCCGGCGATAATCTTAAGTCTTTCCTCGAGAATTGCAAGAGCCTCATCCGTTGAAGGATTCCTGATAGCCCAGCTTCCCTTGCCGTCTGTCTCTTCATAACAAACCATCGGTCTGTTTAAGGCTGCGCCATTCTCATATGATTTTCTAAGAGAATTCATTATCGCATCGAAACTCACTTCCTTAAGCGTCGTAGGAAGTTCAAGTTTCATGTAAATGGCCTTCAGTGCAGGTCTGGCCTTATCAGGCACGGTAGCATAAAGACTGAGAGCCAGAGCCTCGCCCTCCGAATAATTCATAAACCTGAAATAGCCTTCAATGGCATGCGACAATTCAGCGCCCAGAGTGAGAAGCACCGGATTCTTCTTATCGATGGCAGTCCTTGCCGCATATACGCGGTTAAGGAAAACCCTGATATCAGACAGGCTGGAACCTGAAATGTTGATCAGTTCAGTCAAAAGTCCGAAATCAGCAAGCAACGCATATCTGATGATCTGTGCATATCCGTTTGGAATATATTTCTTGGGAACCGTCGAAAGAAATTTGGGATCCACAAAAACACCGGTCTGGTTAACCTCAATTGAAGCCGTATTCTTGCGGCTGCCGGAATTCAGGTATGCCTTATCGGCACAGGATGTTTCAGCCATTGCAGACAGGGTCGTAGGCACTGCAATAAATCTTGCGCCCGTAGTATTAAGTGATGCAGCAAATCCCGCAACATCTATGACCGAGCCGCCTCCGAACGCGATTATCCAGTCATTACCGTTAAGTCCGAACTCATTCAATTCCTTGATAACATTACCAACCTGGCTGAGATTCTTATTCTGCTCGCCCTCATCAATGGTAATCAGGCAGGTTTTTATATTCCTTATGGCAAACTGCTGCTCAAAAGCATTATAGTAGTATCCGCTTACCTGTCTGTCAGAAATAATGGCTGCCTTGATACCCTCAAGGGAGACGTCTGAATTGTCATATTGCTCGAGTATGAACCCGGCTACAAATTCTTCGGCAATGCCGCTGCCGGTAAAGCAGTCGCAGCTCTTATTACAATCAAGTCTGTCCAAGATACAAGGCTCCTTTCGCGCTTAAAAGTCAATTTGTATATTAACACAAAAGTGATAAAATAAATGCTCACATAATATTATATAGAGGTTAACTATGAAAATAAGAACGAGATTCGCACCCAGTCCCACGGGATTTATGCATGTCGGCAACCTTAGAACAGCTCTTTATGAGTATCTCACAGCCAGACATGAAGACGGCACTTTTGTCCTCAGAATAGAGGATACAGATCGTGAGCGCTATGTCGAGGGAGCAACTCAGGTTATATATGACACAATGAAGCTCGCAGGCCTCGATCACGACGAAGGTCCGGATATCGGCGGCGAATACGGCCCCTATGTCCAGAGCGAGAGACTCGATATGTATAAGCCTTATGCTGAGAAGCTTGTTGCCGAGGGCAAGGCTTACAGATGCTTCTGCACCAAGGAACGCCTTGAGGCTCTTAAGGAGAATGCTCCGGAGGGCACGGGTTACGACCGTCACTGCAGAGATCTGTCCGAAGAAGAGATCCAGAAGAATCTTGACGCAGGCGTTCCCTACGTTATCCGTCAGAAGATGCCTCTTACGGGTTCCACTTCTTACCATGATCTCGTATACGGAGATATCACATTCCCCAATGAGGATTTAGACGATCAGATCCTTCTTAAGACTGACGGCTTCCCTACTTATAACTTTGCAAACGTCATCGATGACCACACAATGGGAATCACACACGTTGTAAGAGGAAGTGAGTATCTCTCATCTACTCCCAAGTACAATCTCCTCTACGATGCATTCGGCTGGGAGATCCCCACATACATCCACCTGCCGCTCATCATGGGCAAGTCCGTTGACGAGGAAGGCAACGAGGTTATCTCCAAGCTGTCCAAGCGTCACGGTTCAACAGGCTTCATGGATCTCGTTAATGAGGGTTACCTCCCTGAGGCGATCATCAACTATATCGCACTCCTCGGCTGGGCACCCAAGGATACACAGGAGATCTTCTCTCTTGATGAACTCATCAAGGCATTTGACATCAACGGAATCTCCAAGTCACCTGCAGTCTTCGACTATGACAAGCTCTCATGGGTCAACCAGGAACACATCAAGGCAATGTCTGACGAGGAATTCCTGCAACACGCAAAGCCTTACTACGATGAGGCAGGCGTTGATCCTTCCTGCTACGAACTTCTCGCAGAGCTCTTAAAGCCCCGTATCGCGAAGTTCACGGAGATCACCGAGAAGCTCTCATTCATAAAGAACTACGGCGATTTCGAGCTCGAACTCTTCGAGCATAAGAAGAGTAAGTCAACGATCGAATCTTCCAAGCAGATGCTCGAGCAGGCTCTTCCCATCCTCGCCCAAGTCCAATGGGACAGAGATTCGATCACGGAGGCCATGAAAACACTGGCAGAGAAACTTGAAGTTAAGAACTCGGTAGTCATGTGGCCTGTCAGGATCGCTGCTGCAGGCGTTGCAGTAACCCCCGGCGGATGCGCTGAGGTAATGATCCTTCTGGGAAGAGATGAATCCCTTCGCAGAATAAATTACGCTTATTCTAGACTTTAATTCGGGAGATATATAAATATGGCTGACAGCAAGAATTTTATTGAGCAGATTATTGACGAGGAGCTCAAAGAAGGCGGACGCGTATACGGCAAGAAGATCCACACACGTTTCCCTCCTGAACCGAACGGCTACCTCCACATCGGACACGCAAAGGCACTGGAGATCGACTTTGGTACTGCAGAAGCTTATAACGGTCTCTGCAACCTCAGAATGGATGATACCAACCCCACCAAAGAGGATGAGGAATACGTTGAGGCAATCAAGGAAGACATCCATTGGTTAGGTCACGACTGGGACGACAGGTTCTTTTATGCATCCGAGTATTTCGAGAAGATGTATGAATTTGCAATCGAGCTCATCAACAAGGGCCTCGCTTATGTTTGCGAGCTTACTCCTGACCAGATGAGAGACATGAGAGGCGACACAAAGACTCCTGCAGTCTCCCCTTACCGTGACAGACCCATCGAAGAGAGCCTTGATCTCTTTAAGAGAATGAGAGCCGGCGAATTCGAAGACGGCAAGATGACACTCCGTGCGAAGATCGACCTCGCATCAGGCAACTTCAACATGAGAGACCCTGTTATCTACAGAATCAACCATCTCCCTCACCACAGAACAGGAACGGAGTGGTGCATCTATCCCATGTATGACTTCGCTCATCCGATCGAAGACGCACTTGAAGGTATCACACACTCACTCTGCTCACTTGAATTCGAGGCACACAGACCTCTCTATGACTGGGTTGTAAACAACATTTCCGTTGAGTGCAAACCCCGTCAGATCGAATTTGCAAGACTCGGTATCACACACACGGTTCTCTCCAAGAGAAAACTCCGTGCCATGATCGAAGCTGGCATCGTTACAGGATGGGATGACCCCAGAATGCCTACACTCTGCGGTCTCAGAAGAAGAGGCTATACTCCCGCTTCCATTCATAACTTCAGCGCACGTAACGGCGTCGCGAAAGTTAACTCCGTTGTTGACTTCGCTTTCCTCGAATACTGCTTAAGAGAAGATCTCAACGACCACGCTCAGAGAGCAATGGCAGTCCTGAAGCCCATCAAGCTCATCATCGACAACTATCCTGAAGATGCTTCTGAAGAGTTCGACGTTGAGAACAATCCTAAGGATGAGAACGCAGGCACACGTAAGGTCTCATTCTCAAGAGAGCTCTGGATCGAATCAGAAGATTTCATGGAAGTACCTGCTCCCAAGTATTTCAGACTCTTCCCCGGCAATGAGGTACGTCTCAAGTCAGCTTATGTCGTTAAGTGCGTTTCATGCGATCACGACGCTGACGGCAACGTTACAGCCGTTCACTGTACATACGATCCTGAATCAAGGGGCGGCAACACAGCTGACGGACGTAAGATCAAGTCAACCATTCACTGGGTAGATGCAAAGACTGCCGTTGACGGTGAGATCAGACTCTACGACAGACTCTTCACTACTGAGCAGCCTGACCTTGCTGACTGCAACTATCTTGATTTCATCAATCCTGATTCACTTGAGATCGTCAAGGGTGCTAAGCTTGAGGCATTCCTCGCAAACACACAGCCTGCTGACAGATTCCAGTTCTTAAGAACAGGTTACTTCTGCGCTGACTGCAAGGATTCTTCACCTGATCATCTCGTATTCAACAGAGCCGTTTCTTTGAAGGACAGCTACAAACCCGAATAAATTACGACAAAATACATCCCTCGCACTTCAGACAGTTTTGCTTATCGCAAAAAACTCGTGCGAGGGATATTTTTTGTCTTATTCAGTTGCTAAAGACTTTAAAGTATCTCTGGGATTTTCAATAATCTGTCAAGCGCTTCATTAACTACACTCCTTGGGCAGGCGATGTTCATTCTTATGAAGCCTTTTGTTTTCTTGCTGAAGAACACTCCTTCGGAGAATCTTATGTGAGCCTTATCAAGGAAATACTTTGCAGGATCTTCTCCATCCACTTCTGACGCATCGATCCATATCAGATATGTTCCCTCAACATCCGTTACCTTGAGTTTGGTGCCGGCCAGCCGCGACTTAACAAGCTCATAGTTACCTTCAATATATCTGTTAAGTTCATTGAGCCATTCTTCGCCATAGGTATAAGCAGCTCTCGTCGCAACGATCCCCATGACGTTAAGTCCGTATGCACCCATAACCATGGAATGCTTATCTATCGTTCTTCGCATTGTGTCATCAGCTACGATAATATTTGCTGCCTGAATGCCTGCGATGTTAAACGTCTTGGTAGCCGACGTGCATGTAACGGTTATCTTATTCAGCTCTTCAGACAAAGATGCAATCGGAATGTGCTTATGTCCACTGAAGATGAAATCTGCGTGAATCTCATCAGATACAATGATCACACCGTTCTCAAGACACATATTGCCGATCTTAAGCAGTTCTTCCCTTGTCCAAACCCTGCCGGCCGGATTGTGGGGATTACAGAGAACGAGCATCTTAACATCGTTCTCTTTTATCTTCTTCTCAGCATCATCGAAATCGATCTCATAGTGTGTGCCGTTACGCACGAGATCGGAAATGACAAGATTCCTGCCATTACCCCTTACTGCTCTGCCTATGGGGCCGTACAAAGGCTCAAAAATCAGAACGCCGTCACCAGGCTCCGTAAGAGCAGTTATTGAGAGTGATATACCGAGAACGACGCCGGGAAGCTTAAGAACGGTTTTGGGATCGATCTGCCAACCGTATCTCTTCTTAAACCATTCAGTGAGTGCCTTATCATAAGTAACGTCAGCCTCGGAATAACCGAATACACCGCGCTGAGCCTGTGAAACAAGCGCATCGATCACCTGCCGGGGACTTTTGAAATCCATGTCAGCAACCCACATGGGGATCAGATCATCAATACCATCGATCTTCTCATACTTAATGTCTTCAGGAGTATTCCTGTTAACTATCTCATCAAAATCAAACATTACCCTATCTCCCATTATTAAGTAACTTGAAACGCATCCCTTAAAGTTTCAGGCAAGCGTCAAGCGATAATATAATCCCACGAACGAGTTGTTTGCGCCAGCAAACCTGTCTGAAGTGAGGGTATTATTGCACCCTTAATATCCTGCCAGAAACGCCTTTGTTCTCTCCTGCTGAGGATTTGTTATAAGTTCGTAAGCAGGACCTTCCTCTACGATAACGCCGCCATCCATGAATACGATACGGTCAGCAACGTCACGGGCAAAGCTCATTTCGTGAGTAACGATAACCATCGTCATCTTTTCTTTCGCGAGGTCCTTGATAACGGTCAGCACGCCTTTGGTAAGCTCAGGATCAAGAGCAGACGTAGGTTCATCGAAGAATATGATCTCAGGACTTGTGGCAAGAGCCCTTGCTATGGAAACTCTCTGCTGCTGACCGCCTGAAAGATTGCAGGGATATGCATCTGCCTTCTCGAGAAGATCCATCTTAATAAGAAGATTATTACAGATGACATTAGCTTCCATCTTGTCCTTGTGATGAACGTGGATAAGTGCTTCAGTAATATTTCTTCTTACTGAGAAATGCGGGAAAAGGTTGAAATTCTGGAAAACAAGACCGAACTTGGATCTAATGGCTTTCTCCATGTTCTTATCGCAATATCTGCATTTGCCGTCAACATCATCACACAGGACATCGCCACCTATGACGATCTTGCCGTGGTCTACCTTTTCGAGCGTTGTGGCACATCTTAACAGCGTTGATTTACCGCCACCCGAAGGTCCGATGATGGCAACGACCTCACCGCGTCTTACATCCATGTTAATGCACTTCAGAACATCCAAACCGTCAAATGACTTTTGGATGTTGCTCATCTGGAGAACGATGTCGCTTTTGTTATCTGACATTTACCAAATCTCCTTTAAGAATAGTAAGACATGGATTTCTCCACGCGGTTCAATATGGCTTCGATAAGAAGGTTCGTTATGTAATAGAACGCACCTGCAACGATAAAAGGAATAACCGATACCTGTGCGGATGCCGCAGCAGATGCTTTGGTAAACATCTCCGCAACGGAGATTACCTGAGCAAGTGACGTATCCTTAACAAGAGTAATGACCTCATTTGAAACTGACGGAAGAACTCGCTTGATTACCTGAGGCAGGATGATCTTGAAATATGTCTGCATCCTGGAGAATCCGAGAACGGTTGCCGCTTCATACTGACCTTTTGACATGGACTGTATGCCGCCTCTGAAGATCTCTGCAAAGTAAGCTGCATAATTCAATGAGAATGCAATTATCGTTGCAATGAATCTGTAGTTAAACGGGCCGATCTGAATGTTTCCCAGATTTATCTTGAACAGATAATAAGGTCCGAAGTATACGAGGAACAGCTGAAGCATAAGAGGTGTTCCTCTTAAGACGGAAATATACAACCTGAAGATCGCAGATACGATTTTGATCTTGGACATCCTGCCCTTAGATACAAGAAGTCCGAGCGGGATCGAGAATATTATCGTGAAAAAGAATATTCCGAAAGTAAACCGGAAGCCGTCTGCCAGCTGCAGTATTGTTGACTGAAGCATATCCATATCAAGTGTACCCCGGCATCAGCCATTCCATCTCAAAATCAGCACCCACGTTGTGCCACTTAACAACATGCTTATCCATTTTAACTGAGTAACTGTCGATATAACCGCCTTCGATACTGCCATATGAGAAAGTCATCAGAACATTTGCCAAGTCATTTAAAGCTGCTTCGCGCTCACTGTCATTCATGTTTTTATAGTAATCACTCTTACCAAACTCGTCGAAAACATTCTTGGTGTAGATCATTGAAAACTCTGACTTAGCTATGTTCTTATACTGACCTGCCGGTGTAAGGATCTTGCATTCGTTAACGAATAACTGTGCATCAAATTCCTTTTTATCCTGTGACGAAGAACAGCCGGCAAACAATACCAGCGATAAGACTATTACCAATACCGTAGAAATAAAACGCTTAAACATAGTCAGTATTGTATCACAAATAGGATACGCTGAAGACAGATGTGATTAAGATTCGCCCTTTCCTTCTCCGGAATCCTTCTCAGGCTCATCCTTATGTGCTTCATGCTCCTTGGCATCGTGAGCCTCTTTGGCTTCCTTGGCAAATCTCTTATGAATGTTGTCGATATCTTCAGTGGATCCGCCGCCATGATCGTCAGAAGCTCTGAATCCGCCATCTTCAACGATCCTGAGGAACGCATCAACAACATCCTCTGCGAGCTGTGTGCCCCTTGCTCCCTTGATGATGTCGACTACCTTATCGAAGTTCATTCTCTTTCTGTAAGGACGGTCAGAATACATCGCATCGAAAGCATCGGCTACGGCAATGATCTGCGCAACTCTCGGAATCTCGTCGCCCTTAAGTCCCTGCGGATAACCCTTACCGTCAGGTCTCTCGTGATGTGATTCAGCACCTACGGAAAGTTCAGGCATGATGCTGATATCCTTCAAAACGTTATAACCCTTGGTCGTGTGAGATTTGATCTCAGCGAACTCATCATCTTCAAGTCTGCCGTTCTTATTAAGGACTTCTCCCCTTACGCCGATCTTACCTATGTCGTGGAGCAGAGCGATGTTGTGATACTTTTCAACGGTTTCCTCGTTATAACCGAGTTCTCTTGCAAGCAAAGTTGTATAAACGGCGACTCTTGTGGAGTGACCGCGTGTATACTGGTCCTTCATATCGATCGTCTTCGCGAAAGCTTCAACGATCTCTCTGATGAGGATCCTATCTTCTTCCTGCTTCTTGAGGAGCTTCTTTGTCTTCTTGTTTACATACCAGAAAACGATCACGGTAGTGCCGCAAACAAGTACAACGAACAGCAACAGATAGAACCACAGCATCTCGTGTGCAGCCCTCTTCTTAACGATGGATAGTGTAAAGTCGTTGCTTCCGTGACCCATCGAATCAGTAATGGTCATCTTGAATGTGTAGTTTCCGCCCTTGAGGTTTGTATAGTCGACCGGAACAAGACCGTTTCTGCTTACCGTCTGCTGCTCCCTGTCGAATCCTTCAAGATAGAACGTGATCGTCGGATTGAGGAGCGTGTAGGTGCAGACATAAGGATATACGGTTATCTTTTTAACGTCATTGGGGATAGTGATGATTCCGTTGTCGTCAGGATAAACCTTCTCACCGTCTGCATCGATATAAGGAACAGACATCTTAATATTGTCCACGTTCTCAAAAGGCTTTTCGATATTGACCTTAACAACACCCGTTGTTCCTGAAATATAGAGAGAACCGTCATCACTAACACAGCTGTATGAATTGGATGTTGCAATAATGGACAGACCATTGTCAATTCCATAGAATTCAGGTTCTATCTTACCATTCTCAACAAGATCATTTGCCTTAACGACATAAATACCGTTACTGCTTAATACCCAGATCTCACCCAGAGAATTCTCGTACAGGTCAAAGTTATTGGAATACGGGAAATTCCTGATTGTCTGTATCCCGTAGTCCAAAGTCATGAATGCAAGTGAGTTACTGGTAACTATCCAGTATATGTCACGCTTAACGTCCCTTTTAATTCTCATGACGACGTCAGACATGAGGCCGTTATCGGTATTGAGATGTGTCACACCCGAATTGCCGACAATATAAATGCCGTCTCCGTCAGTTCCGACCAGATAATCACCGTTTGATCCTTCTTCAACTGTCAGGACTTCAGTATTGCTGATTCCTGATTCAGATCCATATACACGGACGATCTTATCGTTTTTGATCTCAACCATACCGCCTGTACAAGCAACAATGACCGTACCGTCACTGCACTCATGGACGGCTCTGATTCTCTCTGACGGCATTCCGTCTTCAGTACCGAAAGAAATAACTTTACCATGATCGTATTTGACCAGACCGATCTTATCGAAGGTCGAGAACCACAGGACATCATTGCTGTCCTTGATTATCGATCTGATCCTCACACCCTTGAACATCGTAAGTAGCTCTTTGTATCCAAGGTTCTTACCGGATGCTGAAAAAGAACTCTCCAGATCGATACGGTCAACCTTGCCATCGTTATTAACAACCGTAAGGCCCGTGTCCATGCCGATAAAGAGCTCATCACCAAAAATGCAGGTTGCGTTTACAACCCCGCTGCTGAGACCGTATTTAGCGAAAACATCCGTAAACTGATCAGGAACGATCTTCATGACACCCTGTCTGGAAGATACAAACCACAGGTTGCCCTGGAAATCGCTCATAACGCCATCCACATTGGCGTTCATGGGAACATTCTGCAGGATGTGCACTTTCTTATCCTTAATAACGCACATGCCGTTATTTGCGCAAACCCAGATGTCGTCACCGATGTTCTCAATCGAATTAATATATTCGAGAGGTGTTACTACGATGGATTCCTTGTTTGGGAAACCGGTACTGAAGCTTCCGTAAAAGATCTTGGAACCCTTTGTACCGAGATAGAGATATCCGGGATTATCCGGATCTGTATGCATGGCGTGGATGTCTTTGATTCCGAGTTCGTCAGGAGAATGATAACCAGTCACCTTACCGTCTTCGAGAGTAAATACCGCTCCGCTCATCGTTAGTCCGTAGATTATTCCGTCCGCACCGGTTTCAACCGTTCTGACGTACTCGGAATTGATCATGGAATCATCAACAATGGAAAGGTTAAATTCCGGATCAACCAGGGCAACACCCTGCGTCGTGCCGATATAAATGTTACCGTTAGCATCCTCTGCGAAAGCCCTTACTGATGAAGAAGGCAGTCCGTCCTTCTTATTGAACATCTTAACGTTACCGTATCTGTCCATAAATGCAGCACCGTTATCATTTGTTCCGATCCAGAGAATATTTCTGTCGTCAGCAAAAAGACTTACTACGCTGGCAATACCTGTTGTTGAATTAAATCTCTCAAATGAATTGCCGTCGTATCTGATAAGTCCGCCGTAGCTGCCTATCCAGATAAATCCGTCCGAAGTCTCAGCTATGGCATTGGCTTCAGATGTCGGAAGACCTTTAGTGTTGTCATAAAGAAATGCAGCATATCCCTCACTGCCTGTTGTCGGATCGACTACTTCAGGAGTTCCTCCGTCAGCAAAAAGCGGAACAGTAAAAGAAATAAGGACACAAAAAGATAAGAACGCCGCGAGAACGCTCTTTCTAAGCTTATTCTCAATGTTGAATTTCATATTCATAAAACAATTTTAACATTTAATTATAAAAAAAATATTAATTTTAACGACAAATCATATTAACAATGCGTATTTTTACGCAGCAAATCATCATGTATAATTGATATTTAGGAATAAGAGAACACTTTCGATCTTTGGAATAAGCTTGATGGATAATGAACAATGAAATAAATCAAAAAAACGGATTCCAGTTACTGTCAAAATACCGCACAGCAATTATGGGATTTGCCGCTTTGTGGATACTTTTCTTTCACACTTGGGTTCCGGTCATAGAAAATTCGCCTTATGACATAATATATTGTCTGTATTTTTCAGAACGCGTTATAAAACGGCTCGGTTATTGCGGAGTCGATATTTTCATTTTGCTGTCCGGATATAGTCTGACGTTCGCGAAGGCGGATTGCTCACTTATGAAATTTTACTTCAGAAGAATCCGCAGGATCCTTCCCATTGTATTGATCGTAGCCATAGTACGCGGGCAAGTAGAACATTGGAGCTTCACTGAATTCCTGGGAAATGTCAGCGGATTTAACTTCTATGCAAAGCATATATTCTCATTTCTGTGGTTTATTACTGCGATCATCACACTATATTTGTTCTTCCCGCTATACTACAAACTGTTTTGCAAAGCAAAAAACAAATATCTGTTTACCGGAATCGCAATCCTTATTTGGCTCGTAACAACATTACTGTTACGTGATCATTTGCGTTATGATTTTTTCTCTTTCACAAACAGAATACCTGTTTTTCTAATTGGCATTCATTTTGGTTATCATACCCGGAATAAGAAGCAATTCGAATTCAAAATACATGACTATCTAATTATATTTGTAACATTCATAGCGGGAATAGTTCTTGCTTATTTCTATAATTATAAATGGTTAAGAATCTTCATCCCTCAAGGGAACTGCTTTTTACCGAATTTTCTGATCGCAATAAGTCTTCCATTTTTACTCGCCAAAGCACTTGAAATTCTCAACGGGAAAATCTCAATAGTTGGAAAGATAATTGTGACTGTCTTGAGTTTCTTTGGAACATTCTCACTTGAACTGTATTGTGTTCAGGACTGGCTGATGGATGCCATACCTTATCTGGAATATTTTGAGTGGCCTGGTCTGCTGATCAACGTAACATCATTTTTGATCATTACTGCAATATCCTGGGTACTTAGTGTCATTATTAAATACCTTTTGGAACTGGCAGATGCGATATCTAAGCGCAAGAGTTTTAAAACGGATGTTATTTCCAAATAAACAGAGGCAGATCATAAGACCTGCCTCTGCTTTTTTTAATCAAATATCGCTTTACTTACCGATTATGGTAACGTCAGCTCCGAACCACTTCTCAGAGATCTTAGCAGTTGTACCGTCAGCTGCCATTGCCTCTAATGTCTTCTGAACCTTGTCTCTTAAAGCAGTATTTCCAAGAAGGAATCCAACACCATACTCTTCAGAAGCAACAGCTTCATCAAGAACAGCGAAAGGCTTGCCTGATGTCTGGATCTCGTAACGTGCTACGATCTCATCCATAACGATTGCATCGATACTGCCCATCTCAAGCTCCATCATTGCGTTGAGGTAAGAATCAAGCTCAACGAGTTCGCCGAATGAATCCTTGAGAGCTGCATTGTCGTTAAGAGCTGCAAGTCCGGAAGAATCCTTCTGAACGGCAACTTTTTTGCCAGCAAGATCAGCGAGTGAAGAAATGCCCGAATCATTCTTTACTACAACGACCTGATCGTTAGACATATAAGCATCAGTCCAAGTGTACTTGTCTTCTCTGCCACTGATGGTAAAACCATTCCAGATGCAGTCGATATTACCTGTAGCGAGCTCCTGGTCCTTGGAATCCCATGCGATGGGCTGAGCTACAAACTCCATACCCATTCTGCTTGCGCACTCCTTGGCAAGATCAAGATCGAATCCAGCATACTGTCCGTTGTCATCAACGAAACCCATGGGCGGGAATTCCTGATCAAAGCCGACAACAAACTTGTTGTCTTCCTTCTGTCCGCAGCCTGCAACAGCCATAGCCAATGTAGCAACCGCCATAACGGAAGCCACAACCTTCTTCATTAACATAACACTTTCCTCCAAATGTATTAGTTGACGTATCTTACTTTGTACCGAAGATACGGTCACCTGCATCTCCCAATCCAGGGAGAATGTAAGCATTTTCATTAAGCTCTCTGTCGACGTTTCCTACGTAAATATCGATGTCAGGATGAGCCTTGGCAAGTCTCTCAATTCCTACGGGTGCAGCAATGATGCACATGAATTTGATGTGCTTACCGCCATGAGCCTTAATGGAATTGATCGCATCTACTGCAGAGCCGCCTGTAGCAAGCATTGGATCTACTACAACTATCAGTCTCTGGTCAATGGGATCAGGAAGCTTGCAGTAATAATCGTGAGGTTCATGTGTCTCGGGATCTCTGTAAAGGCCGATGTGACCAACCTTTGCCAAAGGAGCGAGAGCCTGTACTCCGGGTACCATGCCGAGACCGGCACGAAGGATAGGAACAATAGCAAGTTTTTTACCGTCGATCATGGGAGTCATTGTCTTCTCAAGAGGAGTCTCGATCTCAACATCCTTGAGAGGAAGATCTCTTAATGCTTCATAGCCTTCGAGCGTAGCGATCTCTTCTACCAATTGTCTGAACTCATAAGTACCTGTGTTGACATCTCTTAAAAGTGAGATCTTGTGCTTGATGAGCGGATGGTCCATGACCTGAACATTTTTGAAATCCTTGTACTGCATATAAATACTCCTTTCCCACTATCCGGAAACTCAATGTAAGAGCCACCTTGCGACTATTTTAGTTTATTGATTGAGTAAGTCAATAAAGCTTCAACCGCCCTTTGTAAATATTACAAACAAATGACATTTATTTGGTTGATTTTTAACCTTTAGTGCTATTATTAATTTAGTTTACATCCAGGGAGGGTTTGTTATGGGTAAATCCAATGTTATGGATGGTCCGGTTTATGACGCGAAAACTTTAGGTGCCGGTCGTGTAATCGTCCTCGGTTTCCAACACATGTTTGCGATGTTCGGATCGACTGTCTTAGTCCCCGCTCTCACCGGTCTGTCGGTGTCAGCAACGCTTTTTTTCGCAGGTTTGGGTACACTTCTTTTCCACCTTATCTCCAAGAGAAAGGTTCCTGCATTCTTAGGTTCTTCTTTTGCATTCCTCGCAGGTTACTTTGCACTTGCACCTAATGGTGAACGTGAACTTCTGCCTTATGCCTGCTTCGGTGTCGCAATCGCAGGTCTCGTTTATCTTATACTTGCCGGACTCATTAAATTATTCGGTGTTAACCGTGTAATGAAGTTCTTCCCGCCTATCGTAACAGGCCCTATCATCATCGCAATCGGTTTGAGCCTTTCAGGCACTGCCATCAACAGCTGCTCCACAAACTGGCCGGTAGCAGTAGTTGCCATTCTCATTATCGTTGTATGCAACATCTTCGGTAAGGGCATGGTCAAGATCACACCTATCCTTTTGGGTGTCATCGGTGCATGTGCACTCTGCGTATTCCTTACAATAGTACAGAGTCAGCCGGTTGAAGGATATTATTGCCTCAACGGCAACTCTGCTTTACAGTTATTCTCAGTCGCAAGCATTGAGAACATCAAAAATGCTGCATGGATCGGTATGCCGTTTGAATACCAAGATACGGTATTAAATATTTTCACCAGCGGAAATCCCAATGCCGGTCTCATGACAACAGCAATCGCAACTATCGTTCCGATCTCTCTGGCAACTATCGTTGAGCATATCGGTGATATCTCAGCAATCTCTTCAACAGTTGGTCAGAACTTCATCAAGGATCCGGGACTTCACAGAACACTTATCGGAGACGGTCTTGCAACGACATTGGCTTCCCTCTTCGGTGCTCCTGCCAACACAACATACGGCGAGAATACAGGCGTTCTTACACTCTCAAAGGTATACGATCCTATGGTAGTTAGACTTGCTGCGCTCCTTGCAATCTGTTTCTCTTTCTCACCTAAGCTCGCTGCTTGCATCTCAGCAATCCCTACTCCTGTAGTCGGAGGCATCTCACTCGTACTCTACGGCATGATCTCCGCTGTCGGTGTAAGAAACGTAGTTGAGAATCAGATTGACTTCTCGAAGGTAAGAAATGTCATCATTGCAGCTCTTATCCTCGTTCTCTCGATTGGTATCACATACAGCACTGCAGGATCACTTGGTTTCACAGTTGCTGTTCCCGGTTTCGCAACTACGGCAAGCGGCAATATCACTTTCGCATGGAGTTATTTCGACATGTCACTTTCAGGTCTTGCAGTAGGTTCACTTGCAGGTATAATCCTCAATGCAATCCTTCCCGGTAAGGATTATGTCTTCGAAGACAAGCAGCAGGCATCTCAGGGCAAAGCCAAGATGATGGAAACAAAAGGCATTGACGAAGAAGTTGATGCAAAACCTGCACAAAAGAAACCCGCTCAGAACAAGAGCAAGAAAAAGAAGAGAAAGTAATCTTCTACACAAAGCAAAATGAAAAGAAGCTGTCTCAGATTGAGGCAGCTTCTTTTTTATCTTTTAATAATCAGAGAAATAACAAAAGTGCTATTCCCAAAACTTCCAGCACGATGAATATCGAAATGAGATATACATACATCTTAAGTCTGGAAACATCAACGATGGCAAACCCCGACTTCTGAGGTTCTGCTGCAACGGTCTCAACACCGCTCATTGCAGATGCGATATCGTCAGAAGATGCAGCCTTGTCTTCTTCGGAAACATAAACCTGCTGGACAGGCTCGTTAATCGTCTCCTTAACCTTTTTCCTGACTTCCTCAGTATTCGTCTCAGGCACATAGATCTTTGTCTCGAACATCGCTGCACCGGTCTTAACGCCTGTGGATCTGGGTTTAACTTCACCTTTCAGCAGCGCCGTATCCTCGAAAGGATTCATCGCATTGGCAGATCTGTCAGTAAACTCAGGAGAATCCGAGTCCTTAACAATGGTTTTCTTCTGCTCATCGTAATGGACATTAACATTAACCCGGGCCGGTCTGACCATTGGAATATTACGGTCCGGATTTAATCTTCCCGGACGTGCATAAATAGGAGTCTCTTCCGGCTTATCCGTCTTGTCCTCCTCAGGATTATATGGTTTGAAAATGCCCTCGTACTTATACATAGGTCCTCATTATAGCACATACTCGTGTCGGTCCTCCGCGCTCGCTTATGCGAGCTTGTGCGGAGACACTCGTTATGTGCTATTATTCGTTTTCACAACACTTAACGAAACCGTCATCATCTAGCATTAATAATTGCTGGCGCATGCAGTAATCTACGGCACGCTTGCCAAGCTTGTAATTATCCGAATCAACGGGAGCTCTGGACAGACCCATCGCCTTGCATGTTTCTGTGATAAGGCTCTCATATGGAATACCGTACTGGGATTTAGCCAGATAGTTAGCCGCACAAGCTGCTTCCTGAACAGGAATGTCAGGAGCCTTTCTGACCTTCTCACCTTCTGCCGGAATTCTGTAGAAATCCATAACCTTACCGATCTCCGAACCGTCTTTCCAGAGGAAGATGACCTCATCGTCTTCTTCGGAAGCCAGATCAAGTTTCTGGCTGGTATAGCGGATATTGGCGCTCTTCTCTATGCTCTTGACAAGGTATGAACAGCGCTCACGAAGCTTGGGCGTCATCTTGGCAATGCCGGCCTTGTTTATAAGCTCACGTGCAAGGGCATCACTGCTTATGGGTGATTCCTGATCAACTATTGCAAGAACCTTATTCTGCAGTTCCCTCGTGTTCATCGGATCGCAGAATTCAGCTGCAGTCATAGGCTTTATCCTGATATCAGATGAACTGTAAACTACTTCAGGATTACCATCAGACGCTATGTCGTCAGTTTTTTTTTGAGCCTGATCTTCAGATTCTTCTGTTTCTTCCGTTTCTGATTCTGAAGAACCATCGTAAATAGTTATCGTAGGTCCGGACTCAGCTTCTGCAGGAATATCCTCTGACTGCTCTTCCTGAACCGGTACATCAGCATCTGACGGAACCTCTTCCTCAGCTTCTTCCTTACCGGAATCTTTGATCAGAGCTACCAGTTTCTCAAATACACTGTCCGGATTCTCCCACCATTCGAGAGACCAGATTCTTACGACCTTCCAACCGAACCCCTTGAGCATGGACATCTGTGAAACTTCTCTTGATGTGGTAGTACCGGATGAAGCATAAACGGGTCCGTCAAGTAAGATACCAAGACAGTACGTTCCTTCCTTATCAGGTGATACGACACCGATATCGATCTTGAAACCTGACTTGCCTACACCCTTATCTGTATCGTATCCGAGCGCATTGAATCGTGCGCAGATATCATCAGCAATACCAGTGAACGCAGCGTTTCTGTCAATCAAGGGTGAACCTGAGTTATCAGATGAATTACCTGTGGATACGATATCCTGATCCCATACAGTGCTGCCTGCCGCATACTGCAGGAATCTCTTAAATGACTTAACACCTTCGGATGCTGTTTCATTTATACGCAGTTCTTCAGGAGAGATCGAAGAGAATACCTTCATCTCGATTCTGGATCTCGTAACGGCAACGTTGAGTCTTCTCCAGCCTACATCTCTGTTGAGAGGACCGAAGTTCATAATGAGCTTACCGTTCTCATCCTTACCATATCCGATGGAGAACAGGATAACGTCACGCTCATCACCCTGAACGTTCTCAAGATTCTTAACGAATACAGGCTCCTCGCCTCCGAACGCCCACTTCTCAAGCTCAGTATCTTTGCTTGCTGCCAGATCCAAAAGGTCTTCGATCAGTGACTGCTGTTGGATATTGAACGTAACAACACCGACACTGTACTTTGAGAGCACGGGATCATGAGCTCTCTTAATGAGTTCTTCGATGACAGCTTCTGCTTCAACCCTGTTCGTTCTGGTCTTACCAGAATCAAATGTACCGCCGCAATCAACGAGAGTAACCTTGGACTGCCTGTCATCCGGTGACGGGAAAGTATATAACTTACCTTCGTAGAATGCTTTGTTGGAGAAAGTAATGAGACTCTCGTGACGGCTTCTGTAATGCCATTCGAGATACAGCTCAGGCATGCTTACTGCGAGACAGTCATCGAGAATGCTCTCGAGATCGTCTAACTCATAGTTATCATCATCAGTGTTCACCTGTTCAGCAAAGAATGACGTAGGAGGCATCTGTTTGGGATCACCTACGATAACTGCTTCCTTACCTCTTGCGATAACACCGATTGCCTTACATGTCGGCAGCTGGCTGGCCTCGTCGAAAACAACCATGTCAAACATTCCACACTTATCAGGATCCAGGAACTGCGCACAGGACAACGGGCTCATGAGAACACACGGACAGAGCTTTAAGATAAGATCTCCGATCTGTGTGAACAGCGTTCTTATTGATACTCCTCTTCCGCCCGACTTGATAGCATGCTGCAGTATACCCAATGCAGAAGATGCGCTTGCATCCTTGCTCAGGTTCGGCAGATTCTTCGCTATTCTTAAATAGATCTCCTGTCTGGTGAGCTTCTCGAATTCATCGGAAATCTTTGCAAGTTCATCGATCTTCTTTTCAAATACAAGACCGCTGAATGTTCTTAATACATCAGAACCGTCGATGAGCGTGGAGATGAGCATTGCGCTATATCCCTTACGGAATGAACTGATGATCGAGTTAACGTCTACAACACCGTTGTCGTAAGCCTTGACGAGATTGGAGATCTTATAATCCACGCATCTTGAAGCCATGAGATTGAACTGCATTCGATCTCTTAAGTAATCGCTGTCACCAAGAAGAGTCTGTGCCATCTGTTTCTTGGTCTCAAGGAGATCCGCTGCAGGCTCAAATGCACCATATTCAAATCCGTATGTATTCTTCAGATTGGCATATGCACTGCTGTAAGCAGCAGTCTTGGTATTAAAAGCATTTACGGCATCATTTAAGAATGCATCATTGTTTCCCACAAGTTTTCTAACATAGCCGGTCGGGTCAAACGCAGCAAATCCGGCAAAAGCAGTATGGGCATTCTCGTTAAGAGCTTCAACCATCGCGATGTCAAATCCCGGGAAACCTGCACCCGGATTATAGAGTTCTCCCAGATAACCTCTGACCGAAGTAATGTAATTCATTGCATTCTGAACTGAATTCTTATAGTCTGACAGGAGTTTAAAATCCTGTTCAAGAACTTCTTTGCGGTTACCCTTCAGATCGTATGCCTTTACCTTCTTATATACATTGTTTTCAGCCATTCCGCGCATCAGCGCATTCTTTGCCTTGGCGGTCATGAGTTCACTCAGGAGCGATGTGCCGTCAAGATCAAGGAAACCGGGCTGCCATACGCTGAGCAATGCATCACGCTTGGCAACTGCATCCTTGCAGCATGTAATGGCATCTCTCAATGACAGATAAGCACTCTCCGTATCATCACAGCAGATAAGTCCCTTAGGAAGATTCAGAGCCTTCAGTTTGGCTATTGATGTGCCTGCGTAATTAAGACCTGCGATCCTTCCGATCGTTCCGGGTTCACCTGCTATTCTGCAGTTATTAGCCGAAAGAAGATTATCAAATCCCGTAACGCTTGCAGCGAATTCATCGTATGCTGCAACGAATGATTCAACCAAAGAAGGCACCTTGCTCTTAGCATCCTGCGAATAAGAAGCTGATCTTACAAATGGGAGTTTGCCGTTAAGATTGCCCGAAGACGCAACGAGTTCACCTAACGAAGATTCGATCTCCCTGATTCTCTGAGCATTAAGTTCATTGGCGAAGCCTTCGTCAAAAGCACCACAGTCCGGAGCTGACTGATTGGATGCATAAACATTAATGAGCTCATAAAGAGTAAGACCATATGGTCTTACAGCATGAAGTTCATCAACATATTTGTCGAGATCCTTACGCTTGGCGACGATGTCTTCAAGTGACTTGTTATAATCGCCGTCTCCCTGCGATTTAAGTCTTACTTCACTTGCTGTCTTAAGCTGATCCAGAACATAACTCTTGCGGATCTTATTTGAATGGAGCTCAAGGCAGAACGGTGCAATGCCGATCTTCTCAAGTCGCTTATATACAACATCCAATGCAGCCTTTTTCTCAGCAACAAACAATACTTTCTTATTATTTGCCAGACAGTTTGCAATTATTGAGGTAATGGTCTGTGATTTTCCTGTTCCCGGAGGGCCATGGAGCACAAAGCTCTTTCCCTCTCCCGCTACTTTGATCGCAGCAAGCTGTGAACTGTCAGCAACGATAGGCAGGAACACGTCTTCTTCCGGAACTTTACTCATTTGTGGGAAATCAACTAGTTCGGGATCTCTAGCTCCGTTGATGAGACTTCTTACAATCTTATTCTGCGAGATTGAATCCCTGTGACTGTGCATGTCATTCCACATGACAAACTGTGAGAATGAGAACAGACCAAGAACGCACGATCTGACAATACCCCAACCCTTATTCTTAAACGGACTGATTGCTTCATCAACGGCTTTGAAAACCGCCTCTACATCAACGCCATTCTCATCAGCAGGAAGCTTCTTATCAAACATATCGAACTCGATGCCGAAGTCCTGTCTGAGCTTCTCGGAAATGGTTATGTTGAACTGAACGTCCTCGTCCCTCTTCCTCATCGTATACTTGATGCCGAACTTCTTAACAAGTTCTACAGGAATAAGAAGGATCGGTGCAAAGCACGGTTCCTTTCTGTCCTTCTCAAACCACTTAAGGAAACCGCACGCAAGATACAATGTATTTGCGCCGTTTTCTTCCATTGAAGTCTTAGCGCCTCTGTAGAGAGTCTTTATATTCTTATCAAGAACTGCATCAGTTATGGAAGAGATCAACACACCCTTCTCATAGTTCTTTTTGATGTATTCTTCGAATTCTTTTATCTCAGGCAGATCAACGATGGTGTAATCCTTGGCAGGAACACCCTTGATCTTCTTTTTCTCTTCCTTGGATTCTTCTTTTTTCTCTTCTGCTGCAGGCTCAGCCGGCGTATCAACCGTTGCTTGGACAGCAGGAGTTTCAACCGCTTCTTTCGCAGGTTCTTCTGCAGGCTTTGCAGCTTCTATGGAGATCTGGCTGTCTTCAGGTTTTCCTTCAACAGGTGCCGGCTGTTCTTCATCTGCCTCTTCTTCAGTTTCCTCCTCTGTCTCATCATCCTTACCACGGGATTTTATGGAGAAATTCTTATCCTGGGCGATCCAGTCTTCAACATTGGCACAGTCAGGCACAAAAAGCGGAATGCAAGATCCCTTGATCCTAAGATTTAACAGTGAATTACGGGTACTTAAATCAAGGAGTTTGCGCTCCCAAAGATCGAATTTGACAGTCAGTCTGTCGTTCGGTTTATTTTCTTCGGTCTTACCGATGTTCTCATTGCTTATCTCAAGATTGTTTTCACTCATAAGTGATGCCTCCTGGCAGCCTAATATCAAATAATTATAACTTATTATCATGTATTTGTAATCGTGTGGTATACTTCTTAATTATGCTTTTAGAGGACAATAATGGATAAGATCGCTGTTTTAATTCCCTGCTATAACGAGAGCCAGACCATAAAGAAGGTCATTCTCGATTGGAAGAAATCTCTTCCTGAGGCCGTTATATATGTTTATGACAACAACTCCTCTGACGGTACCGACAAGATTGCACGTGAGGCCGGAGCAGTTGTCAGATATGAGCATATGCAGGGCAAAGGAAACGTTATCAGGCGAATGTTCCGTGAGATCGATGCAGAGTGTTACATCATGGTAGACGGTGATGACACATACCCTGCCGAAGCCGGACCCGAGATGGTATCCGAAGTATTGGACAACCAGGCGGACATGGTCATCGGTGACAGATTGTCTTCCACATATTTCAAGGAAAACAAGAGACCTTTCCATAATTTTGGCAACTCGGTTACCAGATTCTTCATTAACAAGATGTACAAGACCGACATCAAGGACATCATGACCGGCCTTCGTGCTTTCAGTTTCAGATTCGTCAAGACCTTCCCTGTTTTATCGCAAGGTTTTGAGATCGAGACTGAGATGACGATTCACGCGATCGATAAGAACATGTACATCAAGAACAGCATCATCCAGTACCGTGACAGGCCTGAAGGAAGTGTTTCTAAACTGAATACAGTTTCCGACGGAACCAAGGTAATCAAGACAATATTCAACCTCTATAAGAATTACAAACCACTTGAGTTCTTTGGCTGGGCGGCCGTAATTGAACTTATAGTTGCTGCAGCATTCTTTATTCCCGTTCTTATCGAATATATAAACACGGGGCTTGTATTGAGATTTCCTACCCTGATCGTCTGCGGTTTCGTTGTAATTGCCGCATTCCTGTCTTATACGGCAGGTGTCATTTTGCAAACCATGATCCACAAGGATAAGCAGGCTTTCGAGTTCAGACTTCAGCTTACTGAAGATCTGTACAACCGCAAACTTAAAAGAGGCGAGTAACGTGGGTAAAAAGATCCTTTACCTGATTTACGTCTTATCCGGAACCGTATTCTTCGTCTCGATAAGCGAATGGATGACTTCGTCAATCTTATTCTCAGCTGCTCTGGGGTTCCTGATGGGACTTGGCGAATATCTGTTCTTTATTAAGTTCAAACCGAAATTCAGCAAGTTACTGCTCGCAATTTCCCTTATTGCAGGCACGATCATAAGCTTACTGGCAGCAAAGGGTTTCTACGACACATGGATCACATCCGTTAATACCGTCAGAACGATAGTCACAAAGATATTCCCTGATTACAGCGAGGGACTGTTCATAATCAGTCTCTTTGTCGCAATAATGATGCTTCCTTTCACATCGTGCCTGGTCGGACTTGTTCCCCAATTTGTGAAAGCGCTACGCTTATTCGAATACAAAAAGATCTGGTCCGAATTCATTAAAGACATTACGTTCGCATCGTTGCTTAAGAAAGCCGGTATCATTGCCGCAAACGTATTGGCTGCTTGCCTGGCCGGTACCGTTCTTCTCTATGCAGTTTATCTGCTTCCGGTAGATAGGATCGATGCCAATGTTGCTTCATCAGCACAGACCATAGCTGATGAAGACATGTGCCCTTCAGTATTCAGCTGGATGACAAGCAAGATCGACAACTATACGGATTCCATCATGCTCCTCGAAGCAGCCAATCCGTCAACCGGTTCTGCAATAAACGATGCCATGAATGTTCCCAGAGGCGACATCGGAGAGCTTGATCCCTACGATACGATCGTCAGCCACTATGTTGACGGAAATGCATATGATGAGACGATCACTTATTCCAGATACTGGCACGGCTACCTCATATTCTTAAAACCTTTGCTGCAGTTCCTCGATTACAGGGCAATAAGGATCATCAACGGAATCGTTCAGGCAATAACTGTCCTTGCCACATGCTTCCTGCTGTTTAAGAAGGGACACAAAAAGGCTGTCGTTCCGTACTTCCTGTCATTTCTGATGTTGATGCCTGTTGCCATGGCAAAAGCATTCCAGTACTCAACCTGTTTTTACACATTCACATTAGGATGCATCGCTTTACTCCTCTTGAAAGATGAGAAAAGAAAACAGGCCGCAGGACTCGTTTTCCTATGGTGCGGTATCGCAACCGCCTACTTCGATATGCTCACGTATCCCATCTCAACATTCGGCGTTCCCATGATGTTCTATCTGCTTTTATCCGACAAAGACGATACTGAATCAAAGCTCTCACAGATCGTCAGAAGCGCAATCTGCTGGTGCATCGGACTCGGCGCAATGTGGGTATCCAAGTGGACGATCGCAAGCATCATCACAGGTGAGAACAAGTTTACGGATGCTCTTGGCAAGGTTGCAGAACGTACTTCCACCGTTTCCGAAGAGGGCGAGACATACAGCTTCTATTCCGCTGAGATCAGAAATCTCGGCGCATTCTTTTTAACTCCCGTAACGATTCTCGCAGCGGCCGTGATCATTTACATGATTTGCAAACTGCTTAAAAAGAACCTGACTGTCAGAGATACGGTAAGAACTCTCTTCCCGTTCCTTCTTACGGGCTTGGCACCAGTTGCATGGTACGCATTTGCTACAAACCACTCCATGATCCACTACTGGTTCACCAACAAGGCATGCGTCGTAACATTCCTTGGCATTGTTTTCGGACTGGTATGTCTCCTTCAGGCAAATGAAAAGGCCCTCAATAAGAAGGCCTGATATCACTTGTTGTTTAGTTTCTTTCGAAGTGCCTTGTAGTCAGGAATGAATTCACCGACGATGGCCCAGAAACGGCTCGAGTGATTGGGTTCAATGAAATGCGCAAACTCATGGACGACTACATATCTTATGAGTTCTGTATCCTTCTCAAACAGCCTGTAACTGAACTTCAGTTCGCCTCTTTTTGCAAAGCACTCACCCCAGAAGGATTTATATTCACCCAATGTGATCTTCTTTGGCGGATTGACGCCACGCAGCTCAAACAGCGGATATATCTCGTTACAGTAATTCACTATGACACTTCTTATTACTGACCTTCTCCACTTCTCGTAAGTCATGTATTTGGTGCGGTAATCAGAAGGGACCTTGACTTCCAACGTAATGATCCCGTTCTCAGCGCGGCAAATGTTTTTTTGCCCCTGAATAACCCGGAGAGTCATGGGCTTACCCAAAACCATAAAAGTCTCCCCGTCAACAAACCGGCGTGAAAGGCTCTTGCTGCTTTCTTCGTTAACTACGTTATCAAGTGACTTCAGCAGATAATCCTGTTTGGAAATTATAAATGCCTCGGCTTCCTTTACCGAAGCATAATATGGAAGCGAACAGTACAAAGTACCGTCGCGCCTTACGCGGACATTGATGTTCCTTATTCTTTTACGTTCGAATTCGATGGTAACTTCCCGGTTGCCGAGAATGATCTTACGAACAGACATAAAGACTCCTTAGGAGTTTGCCTTGATCATCTTATCGAAATTCTTACCATTCATGTCAACCATTGTGTGGCCTAATTCGGCAAGACGTGATTCGATGTGTTCCTGCTCCTTGGGACGCTTGATCTTAAGCGTTGTTGTCTTGATCATCTCTTCTTCGGAGAATACGAAGTTTCTTACGATCTTATACTGAGGCATCTTGTGGTTAGCCTCGTGCATCTTGTCATTGAGATACATCTCAACCTGGCTGTCGTCAGGTTCAGTATTCATGCCGAGCTCAGCGCCGATAACCTTACGGTTGATGAGAAGCTTGGCACAGATATCGATAGCCTCACGCTCGTTTCTGTTACCCCAGACGAATGCCTCGGTAACACCCTTGATCTCTGTAAGAACTGCCTCGATTTCTTCAGGGAAAGCCTTCTTACCGTTTGTAAGAACGATCATGGACTTAACACGGCCTGTGATATGGATGGAACCTGTCTTGTCGATATAACCCATGTCACCCGTATGGAACCAGCCGTCCTCATCGATTGCTTCCCTGGTTGCTTCCTCATTCTCGTAGTAACCGAGCATGACACAATCTGACTTGGTGAGGATCTCACCTACTGCCTTGGGACCTGTTCCCTCAGCGTCGATTGCAACAGTGATACCTGACATAGGACGTCCTACTGAACCGTGGACATCACAGACCTCCGTATTAACGGAGATAACCGGTGAGGTCTCAGTAAGACCATAACCCATATAGAACTGAAGACCGAAGTCCGTAAATGCATCAATATATTTCTTGTCGATTCCGGCACCGCCGATGACGATCATACGGAAGTTACCGCCGAGCTTATCGAGGATATCCTTAAATACGTTGCGTCTGACATCGAGACCGCACTTTTTGAGGAAACGCGTAACAGGTCTTGCGATTGCAATGACTCTCTCCTTGCCTGAAGCCTTGATACCGTCCTCGATCTTTGCGTAGATGTTCTCGAACAGGAGCGGAACTGAAATACAGACCGTAGGCTTCCATTCTTCCATGTTCTTAACGATATATCTGAGACCGTCGCACATGCAGATGCACGCTCCGCTCGAAAGGATGAAGAAATCGCATGTATTCTCAAACGTATGGTGCAAAGGCAATATCGAGAATGCCCTGTCTCCTCTTCTGACATCAAGTGTCTGTGAGATGGAATAAACATTTGAAACGATATTATTGTGAGAGAGCAGAACGCCCTTACTCATTGAAGTCGTACCTGATGTAAAGAGGATGATCTTAGCCTCATTAACATCAATGGGAGTATCCATGAACTTCGTATCACCGGCTTCAACGTAGGTATTACCTTCCTTGATCCAGTCGTAGATATCCACAAAGCGGTCATCTTCCGGCCATGAATCATCAGGTGTCTTACCTGAGAGACCGTCCTTATAAAAGATAACGAACTTCTCAAGCGGTATATCAAGTTCACCGGATTGGATCTTCTTTGCAATTGAGAGCATCATCTTGTGATGCTTATGCTGATAGAAGATTACACGTGATCTGGATCTTATAAGGAGCTGGATAAGCTCGTCTTCAGGGAGCGCTCTGTCCAAAGGGACACCGACTGAACCTGAAGAAAGGATCGCATTATATGAAACAAACCATTCATAAGCATTCTCGCCTACTACTGCCAGTCTGTCTCCTGCATATTTACTGTTAAGGATATAAGTGGCAAGTCCCTTTATGTCGTTACCGAATTCGAAAAAGGTCCTGTGGACTTCAGACAGCTTGGGTGAACGTCTGAATATAAAAGCATCCAGTTCAGAGTATTTGGAACATGTACGGACCATAAGGTCTCTTAAGTCCGTAAACTTCTCAGCTGTATATACCGGCGTGCCCTGAACAGGATTCATATATTACCTCCATATGCCTTGTCTCTTCTTATTGAAAAGATAAGCGCATCTGAAAATATATCATATTTACAAATAAATATGCAATAATTAGCCAAAATACCATTTTTGAGTATAATAAGTTTTGATTTAGTCACTAATTGTCAGGAGTATATATGTCTGAAGACAATAATATAAAGAAAGAAGAGCAGGCAGCGCAGGGCGAAGAGGCCAAATTATCCCGTGCCGACCACCATAAGCAGCTTGATGAGAAATATCCCACCAAACGCGGCTTCTGGGACGTAATGGCCAAAAACGGCTTCCTCCTCTTAACTCACATCTTCTGCGATATGAAATGTATCGGCAGAGAGAACTTCCCCAAGCAGAATCCTTACGTTGTCGCATCAAATCACCAGAGTTATCCCGACGGCGTACTCATCATAGACTATCTGCCTAAGGGTCATTTCAAATGGATGTGCTGCCTCGCAGCTTCAGACCTTGAGACAAACCACGGCAAATTGGGCCGCCTCATAATGAGAGTCGGACGCGGAATCGCCGTAGACCGTTACGGAAACCCCGTAAGAGGTCTCATCAAGGCCAAGAAGGAAGTTGAAAAAGGCAATATCTGCTTCATCTTCCCTGAAGGAACAAGATCGCACACCGGTAAGCTCGCAGAATTCAAGGACGGCGCCGCTTATCTTGCAATAAAGGCCAACGTTCCCATGGTTCCCGTTTACATTGCAGGCGCTTACCAGATCTGGCCGAGAACTTCCAAAAAGCCTCATCCGCTTAACGGACTCCACCGCCGCAAGATCAGGATTTACGTCGGCGAACCCATGTACGGTAAGGATTACGACAACGATGCCCACAAGATGACTGAGGCTCTGTCAGCCTGGATGCACCAGCAGGAAGACCTCCACTGGGATCCCGAGACAAATTTCGAAGCAAAGTAAAGCTGTCTTAAACCAACAATTAATGAATAAAAAAATACAGAAAACGCGTGTTTTCTGTATTTTTTTGCATATATTTATTTAATCTAAGACAGATCTGCTTTTCGGGCTGTCACCCTCGAAAGGCTCATATTACTTATACAGCCCTCCGAGATACTCGGTCGCGAACTGGATCTTGGTCGGATTGAACACATCCCTGCTCTCATCCGTCGGATAGATGAAGAACGTGTCATCGTAGGTCGACAGCGTTACGCACGGGCCATACTTACCTCTGTAATCGTATTCAGTATGAAGCGATACCATGGATTTGGCCGGAAACTTCAGCGTTTCATGCTTCTCTGACCTGTAGTTATCGAACTCCAATGAGAAACCGCTGTTGTCGTGGATGAATCTTCCTTCACCGCAGTCAACGAAATTGACTGAATTGGGAAGCGCCCAGACCCTTACGGGAATATCGAGCTTATACTTGCCTTCCCTGATCTCCTCATGGACAAAACCTCTCTGCCATTCGTACCAGTCAGGAATGTGGATCGTCTCGCCGGACTTTGAATGGAGCTGGCCGTATTCATCCATCTCGTAAGAATCGCCGCAGTATTTGCATGTGATCCTGCTGCCTGAAGAGGTCATGGCAAAATCCTTGCCGCACTTTCTGCATCTATACAGCGGGAAATGAAGTCCTTCTGCTCTCCACTCGTCATCGATCTTGATCTTGTTGTCAAGCTGGTACTTATATTCGTCGTAAGTAAGTTCCTTTGAGATACGGCCGAGGATCTCATCAACCGAGAGCTTGTCGATCTCATCAGCAGTTACAACGCACTTGAGGTCAGCATGAAGTCTTGCGCCCTTTCTCTCCTTAAGATTCCAGATCGGCTGCTGCAGATAGTTGCCCTGCATGTTGATCGTGACAACCGGAACCTTCAGGAGCTTTGCAAGCTTGGCAACAGACGGTGTCAGATGGGAATTCGTACCGACGTTGGCATATCTGGCCTCAGGATAGATGACCATAACATCACCGCGTTTGATTACCTTCATGATGTTCTTGATAAGGTACTGGTCGTTGATGAACTTACGGGTTCCAAGGCACCCAACCTGACGGTAGATCCACTCACCGAATGCTTCGAATCCTTCGAGCTCAGAGATGTAATTAGCACGGTAAGGCTTTAACGCCAGTGGTGTTACATAGAAATCCATAAAGGAATTATGCGATCCGTAAACCAGGAACGGCGGCTTGATGCCTTCCATGTTGTGCTTGTCGACCTTAAGTTTATAGGGAGAGACAATGATCTTGCACAAGAGCCACATCAGCGGCAGGAAGAAAAGATTCTGCCTCGGAGGGGTCTTTGCCCTGTCGAAAGGTCTCTTGTCAGGACCCGCATAAGTATCCCTTCTGACATACCTGCGGATATCCGGAATCTTGCACAGGAGATAATAAAGCAAACCCGTGAAGATGAAAGATGCCAGTGTAGGAGTCAGCATAAACAGGATCTTATTGTGCACGATTCCCTGAATAGGATCGTAAATAAGGAGTGTAAATCCAAATCCCAGTGCGAGGCACACGATACCTACGATATTGAAGCCCTTGGAATACTGATAAGCATTATGGCCGGGCAGTTCGTACGCACTCTTGAGGTCGATCTTCTGCTTTCTGATAAGGAAGAAATCCACGAAAAGAAGTGCTGCGAGAGGGGCATAAACGCATGCGCCGATCGTAAGGAAACTTCCGAAGTATTCGGTAATCTTGCCCCATACGCAAAGGAGAGCCACATACACACCAAGCACCAGAACAAGAGTCTTATATGAGACTTTCTTGAATGTGGACTTGAGCATAACGCCATAGATGTAAGATCCGACTGCCTGTGTTCCGATATTCGCGAAAGCAACGAGGAGCAAAGATGAAAGACCAAGTATCGGAGCTGACAATGTAGCCATCATGAGAGTCGGGTCATCAACCATCTGGCCTGTTACATACTGCATAGCGATTGCCATTACGGCACCGACAACGACAAAGAATGAACCTGCTGCGCCCTGTCCAAGTACGCCTGCATAGTAACCTGACTTCTCTGATTTACACAGACGCGGAACTTCTGCCATACCTCCGACAAGCGTGATAACGAATGCGAAGTTGGCTTCGATATTAAGAACGTAGTTAACTGTCTTGTCTGCATCTCCTGCGAGCTGCGGCTGATAGTTCCAGATGACGTCCATGGGTACTGATGTAAAACCTACAACGACTACTGCGACACCGACCAGGAGGAGCAACGGAACGAGGATTCTTGTAGTCCATGTGATCGTTCCTACACCACGGAGTGCGATGATGGTTCCTACTATTACGCATGAAAGACTTAATAACAGATGCGCCCCGTCAAAGAGTTGAATTCCGAACAGTCCCAGAAGGTTTTCCATTGAATCTGCGAACAGTTCGCAACACACTGCATACCAGGGGAAGTTTACGAGAATGATTATTATCGTAACTATCTTGTTGCCTTTGGGTCCGAATACGCTTCGAAGCCATATCCAGATATCTATACCGTATCTTACGGACATGATTACCGGAATTTGGTATACCATCAGCATGAAAATTGCTGCGAGGAATGCTCCGATAAGAAGCTGCTTAAATCCTACGAGAGTTGCCAGGTATGACCCTTGCGTATAACTCCAGGTTGCGATGCAGTATCCCGACAATACCAGGAGCGCATCCATGAATCCGTATTTTCGCTCTTTGGGCAGAACGGGTAACGTTCCGCAATATACTTCATTTTCAATTTCCTTGTTTACGTCATGCTTACGGCTCATAAAAAGAAACCTCCTATGATCCCCAGCAGGGATATTGCCGTAATGATGGCTGCGATAATGTAATCGCGTTTGGTCATGCGGGGGATCACATTGTCCTTCTCCGCCTGGAGGATCTGGTCGATCCTCGATTCGAGTTCTTTGTCAGTTTCCATTTCTCTCTCCTGATTAATGATATTTAACCCCTGAAAATACTGCCGTTTATGTTAACAACGGTAAATAAATAATCTCATACAGAATAAAATAACATAAGAGACTTGTATCTCAATGCAAATAGTAGGGGCCGTCTTCAAAACAAAGACAGCCCCTCATTCTATCCCTATCCCGAAATTAATCGCTTAATCCGTCTACCTGTTCTGAAATCTGTCCGAAAACGGAGTTCCAGTCAGTCTCCATGGCTTTGTTGCCCAATTGAATCGCAAACAGTGCAATGGTAATGATTCCAAGGAAACAAGCCAGGAAAAGTGATACCGCACCGGTAATCAGTAATTTAACATCGCCTTTACTCATATCATTCCTCCCCCAAGCCGTAGTTCCATACGTGCTTGTTCCACTTAATATATGCCTTGAGTCCCTTTGCGTAATACTTGATGCCGAGAATCAGCAGCACTATGAGGAATAATGCAATGCAGATAAGGGTAAGTGCCAGGAAAATAAAAGGTACGAGGAACTCCGTGATCTTACCCATAATGAGTGATGCGATTATGAGTCCTGCCAGTCCGCAGTCAGCAGCAAGGAAACAGAATGCTGCAACTATTGCGCAAAGAAGAACGATCCACATAGCTATTCCCACAAACAAATTGAAAACAACCACAAAGATCCTGCCTCTTCCGTCCGGTCCCGTGTAATCCTTGAGTCTCTTGCGCTTCTTCATGATCTGTGTGAATTTAGCGCCATCCTTGAATTCCGCAGCCAGCTCCTTGGGATCTCCCAAGCTCTCGGCAATTTCTTCTTCTGTTCTGCCTTCGCCAAGGCCTTCGTCAAAGTGCTCTTCGATGGATTGGATGATATCTTTTACATCACCATAAGGCATGTGACCCAATTCATCGCTGAGCCTCTTAAGATATTCAGTCTTATTCATCGGCTTTTCCTCCAGTTTCTCCTCCAGTTTCGCTTCGCTCCAATATCGCATTTACTTCCCCGCAGAACTTGATCCATTCATCACGTTCGCTGTCGAGTTTCCTCCGGCCTGCTTCAGTGAGATGGTAGTATTTGCGCGGCGGACCATTCTGCGATTCTTGCAGGTATGTCGATACAACACCTTCAGAAGCGAGCTTACGCAGTATCGGGTATACAGTGCCGTCTGCGACTTCGACTTTGCGTGCAAGGCTACCTGCGAGGTCGTAGCCGTAACTGTCGCCTTTTTCCAATAAGGCCAGCACGCACAAATCGAGAATGCCCTTCTTGATCTGGCTGTTCATTGGCAAATCCCCTTTCATTCCGATTTGACGAATGAGAGGCGCCCCTTATTCCTTAGCGCCCCCATCGTCACTATCAGTTATAACACACTACTATTTATTGTTCAATACTAAATTTTGATTAATTCCAACCTTCGAAAGCATTCCGTATCAAGCCGTTCAAACCCGTATTTATAAAGTAAAACTAATATTTTGTCAGAAAAATAAAGAGTGTTATTATCCTTATTGGAGGTTTTTATGGCCGAAGATAATCTAACCAAGTTTAAGGAAATACTTGCAAAACTCCCTGAAGATAAAAGGAAGCTTCTCTATAAGCGCCTCCACGACATGCCTGCTTCCAAAAGAGAGGCATATATCGCTGACTTTACCAAGAAATACTATTCCGAACATAAGGAACCGGAACCTAAGAAGACTTCTTCTGCACAGAGCATAGCAGTAGGCCTGCTTGCTGCCTTGGTTATTGTCGGTCTCGGCTATTTTGTTTATGTGTTCAATAAAACCTCCATCGACAGAAAGTTCAACGAGATGTTCGGAATGCCGGCCGAAGAAACGATTGAGACTTCTCCTGACGGCAACCCGATAATGGGACCTGAGCCGAGACGTTTCCCAACGGATACTCCTACACCCATTCCCACGACACCTACGCCCTCCCCCGTTCCTGTCCCGGATGAACACCCGGATCTGTCAGGTCTTGTGATCGTTATCGATCCAGGTCACCAGGAAGAATACAATTATGAGCAGGAAGAAGTCGGTGCAGGCACATCAGCTTACAAGGATAAAGGAACTCCCGGTGCAGTCGGCGTAACAAGCGGAGTCAAAGAATATGAACTCACCCTGAAATATGCTTTGGTAATGAAAGATTATTTCGAAGGGTGCGGTGCCGAAGTAATCCTTACGCGCGAGAGCAGCGACGTAAACATTTCGAACATTGAGAGAGCACAGATCGCCATTGATAACGATGCAGACTATTTCATAAGGATACATGCCGACAGTGCACCCGATGCAGACATCAGCGGTGTCAAGGTTTATGTTCCTGAAACAGGAAGTTATGCCTCAAATGCGGACACCAATGGCGAGAGGCTTGCAGAGATCGTTGCAGATGAGATAGGCTCAACATCTCTGGGTGTTGTTCAGTCAAATTCCTACACAGGCCTTAATCACGCAGATTCGGTAAAGTCTTACCAGCTTGTGGTCGGTTACCTGTCAAATGCTGATGATGACGCACTTCTCGGACAGAATGACACCCCTTATAAAACTGCCGTTGCAGTAGCTGAATTCATCGTCGAATAATTTCACAATAGAAAAGCTGAAAAGTTTGTTATAGTAGATTTAATACATTAATTATCAGCACACAGGAGGAAATAATATGCCAGGTATCGATCCTCTATCCATGAAGGATATGGCTAAGCTTAAGAATGCCAACGAGGCTGATGAACTTCTCCACAAGCTCAACAGTCCCGATGGTCAGGAACCCAAAAATGAGTACCAGTCGATCAAAGAAGTAGAAGAACTCAAAAAGCTTGTCGAGAAACAGACTTATCTCCTTCATGCTTTTTGGATCCTGCTTAAGGAAAAAGGAGCTACTAACGAAGAGCTCGATAAGGCTCTGAATGAATCAGTCCTTCTTGAGAAGCGAAAGGATTATAAGAACACTTCCGTCTGCCCTACCTGCGGCAAGGGACTTCAGACTCTGGAGAACAAGCCCTTCACTTCCAAGTGTTTCTACTGCGGAATCGAAGTATTGGATAACCCCTATAAGAAGTTTGACAACATTGACCCATACAAGCCTGCATATACAGAACCGGTTGATACCAATACCGAAGGTTACGTCTCTGACGAAGAAGCTGACAAGAAGGAATTTCAGGAAGCACAGGACGTTATCAGCCAGAGCTTTGAACCTTATGACGTATCAAAAGACTTGAATTTCGACGACGAGAATGTATAATCACGCATAAGCTCTGAAACACCGGCTATGGTTTCATGGCTGGTGTTTTTTATTTTTCTGATTTGGGGATGCACTGGTTTCGACGGGGCTTCTGAGGTCGGGAAAGCGGGTAGAGGATCCTCGTTGGCCTCTTTAATAAACGAGGAATTGCAAGTAATTGCAGACAACACAGAGCTCGTAGCAGCCTAAGGCTACCGTCCTCCCGCCTATCTTCTCGCGGGAGTGTATGTACACCGAAGACCTCGCCTGAGAGAGGTTAAGCAGGCAGTCCTACCGGTTAAGCTTTGCGCCGGATAGCGACTTTAATCTTTATGAAGCTACTGGAACCGACGCCCGTCGATGGGCCACGCGGGAATAGGAATAATTCATCCGTCGACTGCACCCGGAGATTGTCCCGGAGGAAGAGGTTTCGGACAAGGGTTCGATTCCCTTCATCTCCACCAAAGACGCAAAAATATAACCTCCGTACTTCGAACAGTATTTGCTGAACGCAAATAACTCGTACGGAGGTTATATTATTGCTTAATGTTAATCTGAAACTGATTGCAATCAGAGTCGGAGTTTTGTCCTGATATAATATTATGTTCGTACAAGTATTTAACTTTATGTCTGTCAACAGAATTTAAAGGGAGAGCCTATGGCACCAGATAACAAATACCGGAAAACCCTCATTGCCTGTTATCTGGCCTTTATTACACAGGCCATAGCGGCAAACTTTGCCCCGCTCCTCTTTCTGACTTTTCATAAGAGTATGGGGATTCCATTGGGAAAGGTTGCACTTGTATCAACGTCTTTCTACTTTACCCAACTGATAGTTGACGTCATCTGTGCAAAGTTCGTTGACCGCATAGGTTACCGTGTCTGCGCAGTCGCTTCTGAGATTGCTTCAGCTCTAGGACTGATCTGCCTTGCCTTTTTACCATCCATTCTTCCTGATCCGTTTACCGGAATACTGATAAGTGTAATCATCTATGCCGTTGGCAGCGGTCTTATTGAAGTTCTTGCCAGCCCGATCGTAGAGGCCTGCCCTTTCGATCATAAGGAAGCGGTAATGAGTCTTCTTCACTCCTTTTACTGTTGGGGAAGCGTAGGTGTCATCCTGTTGTCTACAGTTTTCTTTGTATTATTCGGCGTAGAAAACTGGAGATGGCTCTCATGCATTTGGGCAATGATACCACTTATTAACGTATACAACTTCGCTTCATGTCCGATCGAACCGCTCGTCGAAGACGGTAAAGGCATGACGATCCGGACCCTCTTTAAGACCCCGCTATTCTTTCTGGGCATTATCCTTATGGTTTGTGCCGGAGCCGGAGAAATGTCCATGGCACAATGGGCATCCGCTTTCGTTGAATCAGCTCTCGGAATATCAAAGACCGCAGGAGATCTTTTGGGTCCGTGTCTCTTTGCAGTGACTATGGGAATAAGCCGCGTAATTTACGGCAAATTCGGAAGTAAGATCGAACTTACGAAATACATGCTCGGCTCAGGAGCGTTATGCCTTATGTGCTACATACTGGCTGCACTATCTCTCAATCCCATAATCTGCCTTATCGGATGTATGCTCTGCGGATTTTCTGTCGGCATCATGTGGCCCGGAACGATCAGCATTCTCTCAAAAAAGCTTCCTTCCGGAGGAACTGCCATGTTTGCCCTGCTCGCAATGGCAGGTGATCTTGGCGGAGCTTTCGGGCCATGGCTGGTGGGATTTACATCACAAATGAAAAACGACGATCTCAAGACCGGAATGCTGGCCGCCTGTATCTTCCCGATAGTACTTATAGGATCAATTATTCTGATCAATGTTAAATCAAAGAAACAATAAAATACGCATTAATAGTAAGGATCATTCCTATAAGACCGGTGACAATTCCCTCTACTGCCGCGCCCAGAGAAAGACATAAAAACATGAAGAATTCAAAGGCAAATACCAGGTATATATCAGGCTCTCTTTTTATTCTTCACGATGTAAACAATACCGGCTACGATAACTGCAAGGATAAGCACATGCAGCACCGTGTGATAAACATCAGGTACATAAACTCCTTCGATCTCAAGCCATTTCAGGGCACCTGCAAAATAGCGCATCTTCCCTTCGTAGTTATTACCTGTAATCGTAACCAGTTCGTGATTCAAAAACTGTGTTATGAACCACATCACTGACCAGCCGAGAACTGCCCACTTACCTAGCCTGTCCTTGATAATGAACAGTACTACTGTTGCCAAATAGATTAAAAAGAATATTCCGTCTTCTTTATAGGAACGTGTAACCAAATAACCATCATTAAAATACACTCCGATCATATCCAGGAAAAACCATGCAAGAAGCAAAATTTGAGTTATCAGAAAAACTGTTTTCAGCCTTTTGTTTTCCATAGTTTTACCCATTTTTATTTCACTCCTTAATTCCAATATCCGATATTGTTGATCACTATCTGACCTGCTTCAGTACCGTCAGTTGTGATCTTCATTGATACGACTTTTGTAAAATCAAATCCTGATGAAGCGAACATCGCAGGATCAACAGTAACCTGCTGCAACTGATGCTTATACTCGTATGTACCAAAAAGCGCATCCTGTCTTCCGAACTGGATAGCAAGTGAATGGTAAACCAACACAGGGTTATCAACAGTTACCTTATTTCCGTTACTATCTGTAAGTTCAACTGTATAGCACAGACCTTCCGCGATATCAGCAGTATCCTCTCTCATGTCAGCAATCTCAAAAGAAATGCATCCGTTAGATATGTCAATTGCCGGGAATGAAACTTCCACACAGGGATCAGATTCTTCCTCCCACTCAAGATTAAGAACGGCATTCTCGCCTTCTCCGCCGTCACCTCTGGAATAAAGCCTTATATTCCATGTCTCAACACCCGTACAATCCACAGTTGCGATGTTCTCATCTCCTGAAATATCAACAGTCTTATCGAAAGAACAAAGGCTCACAAAATCCGAATCAGAATAATCTGTCAGGTAGACGGTTTTCGGGAGGTATGAACGATATGAATCTATATCTGACATCAGCGAGACATATGTGTTATCGATGCCGAGAGTCGAATCCAGAAATGAACGGATATATGCTTTGGCAATCAGTTTCTGTTCAGCCTCATCAAGGAAATAATTGGTATTCAGATAATTGTTGCAGATATCTCCTGAATCATATCTGCCCCACAGGCTGTTGAACTGGCCGTGGTTCGCGCCGTAAATATATACCGAAGACTTCATATGGAAATCACCGTCAGAACCAGTAAAAGTAATGTTGTTATACTGCTTCTCGCCCATCATTATTGATACATCCTGATCATTCGCGCCATGAATGAGAAGATAGTTAACGTCTGTAAGTTCAACGGAACGGCCGACAGGTCTGTACTGGTCAACAACAGGCGCGATCGCAACGATCGATGTGATGTTGAAGTGGTAATCAAACTTGATGTTACCATCTTCAGGATATGAATCGAGTTCGTTAAACATATACGCAGTTGCAACCATCTCGCCGCCTCTCGAATGGCCGCCGATCGCGAGCACATCTTCATTCATAAGTCCGTAGAGAGCACTGCCGTTTGTTTTATTGAGTGCAAATATCGTCTTAATGTTCTCGAGCAGAAGGATCGCACGCTTATCGTTACCTTCGCCGGAAGCATTGATAATGTTCTCGTCAACGGAAATTACAACATAACCGTTGGATGCGAGATATCTGCCGAGATACTCATAACCGAGATATGAAGGGACATCCGAATCGTGATTGCCGTGAACCATAAAGAAAACAGGGCAATTCTTCGATCCTGACGGATACCATACCCGGCCCTTTACCGGAACCTTGTCGAATTCATAATCCATGAAAAGATCTGTAAATGCATCAAATCCTTCTCTTTCTCTGACAGAATCGAAAACCGTGAAATCAAGTGTCGCAGTTACAATATCATTCGTATCTTCAGGCCCATAGGACAATTCAGAAACTTCATAAGAACCGTTCTCCAGGTAAGAATCAAAACCCTTTACCTGTTCAACCGCAGCAACAGGAATCTGATTATAAAAAGCTACGCGGTCTTCACCGAAGTTATCGTTCAAAAGGAAATAACCGTAGAAGCCGAAATATATCAGGGACAGACCTGTAACTACATAACCAAACACCTGCTTAAACCTGCGCTTTGAAGCAAAGGCCCATATGCATCTTCCGACAGTCTGTGTGGCGAGCACCAAAAGATAGCTCATTACAGCAAACGCGGGAATGCAGTTAGCCTGTGTTCCCATGGCATTGTCAAACACAACGAAAAATACTGCCAGGAAAAAATAAGACTTACATCTCTTTCCTGCTCCGAACAGGAACTTTATGACAAGATTTATCAGTTCTGCAACTGCAACAAAGAGAACTGATGTAACAAAACAGCCTGCGATCCACGGAATCTTATCATATGTATAATCACGCACGAACTCCGTATTCATCAGCGTTGTCAGCAATGTAACTGCGATCATTCCGCCGGGAATACCCGCACGCATGAATTCTCTTGCAGGTTCTGTCTTACGCTTGATAAAAGATATCAGTTTTGACACTGTCTTTTTTATTCTGCCCTTACCCAGGCTACGCTTTTTAGTCTTTTCAGAATCACTCATCTCAAGTATCTGTTCCCTAGTGTTTTCCATGCAAATATACTCTCCATTGTGGTTTTCAAAGGTTAGACGAAGATAAATCAAATTCGTTACAGGATTTTTTACAGAGATTCTGTAAATGCTCTCATATCATTCTCGATATGGTCAGTCTCATAGTTATGAACGTAATGAGGACAGTCCAGTTCGACTACATTTGCATTGGTGCACCCGGATGCAAAATCATGTGCACAACCGCGCCAGGAGTCTTTATCCATAGGTGTTCCGCCAGTTCCGTCAGATACGAATAAAAGCATCGGAACATCCGGCATGGATCTGCTGTTAATCTCATCACAGGCTTCATCAGTATATCCGCCTTCACTCTTTACATCTGCATTTAAGATCCTTGCATACGCAATCTGACGGTAGATCTTGATCTCTTCATCAGACAATACAGAAGATGTAATGATATCCGAATCTTTAAAAAGTCTTAATAAGCCCAACTCACGAAGCGCACCATTAACAGCATAAACGAAGTTATCCATTCCTTCTGACATCTGCATGGCTTCGTAGTGCTCGGGTGCAGCCATATCGAGTCCCACAATGCCTTCCACTTCCTGAGGGAACTGTTGTGCCCACATGATTGCTTCGAGACCTGACATTGAGTGCGGACATATAATGAACGGTCCATCAACACCTAATTTAGATAGAGCTTCCCTGTCCTGACGAAGGATAGTATCGAAATCTCTCTCGGCTCCCGATACATCACTGAAGCCGTATCCGAACTTCTCAATGACAACAACCCTGTAATCGTCAGACAGTCTGCCATAGATCGATTTGAAATCAAGGATCGGAGATGCCGTACCTGATCCGGATAAGAACACAAAGGTATGCTCACCTTCGCCTTCTACGTACACGCACATCTTCTTTCCGTCAACTTCAACAAATTCACCGATCGGGTTATCAAATACAACAGCTTCATTCTTGATCTGAATCTTGTTAAAAACGAACATCACAACAAGGAATACAACGAGTGCCGCCAGAATTCCCAACAATACTTTTCCAATAATCTTCAATCCCTTTTTCACACTAACCACTCATCCCATTTTATTACGGCTGTCGTTGCTACGCGTGTCGTACTACGACTGTCGTGGTAAATATAACACCTAACCCAAAATGTGTCAACACAAAAAGAATTCCTTTTCAAAAGGAATTCTTCAAAGCGTTGAATTAAATGGAATCTGTTACTTTTTCTTTCCGAAAAACAGCTTCCCTACCAGGCTGATCACCGGTCCCAGGAATACTGCCATAAGAACTATTCCGACAACGGGAACTCCACCTGCCAGCACACCGATAAGGATCGCCGAGAAATCCCATGCCATACGGACAAGCATCTTAGGGAACTTCGGAAATCTGTTTGCTACTTTCTCAGTAATGATCTTAGGCAGCGCATCATAAGGCGCTACACCCATATCGGAATTAATATATACTGCTGCACTGATGATAAAGCATAACAGTGCGCCCAGGAATATGGGCCATTTGGTTACTGAATCAGTAAAGAAATGAGTTGGAATTGTCTTACCCCATAACCAGTCGAAGAAATCAACGTAGTAACCGACAAGAACCATGTTGAATATCGTTCCGAACCCAAGACTCGATCTGTCCCACAAGATAACGATGAGCAGCAATACCGCATTAATGATCAGCTGCCATGTTCCGAACGACAGACCTATCCTGAGTGATATTGCTTTATTCATGAATGAACACGGATCTGTTCCAAGTCCGCACAGCATCAGAAACGAGAGAAAAAATCCCATTCCGAACACTGCGAGAAAACAGACGATTATCCGCTTAAAATCAAGTTTGAACTTCATCCGTTACTGTTTCTCTCTCCGAAAGAATCAATCAGTTCTCTTTCTTGAACTGTGAGATGAATTTCCAGGCAGTCTCTATGCTGTGCTCCCTGCACTCATGAATCTGATTGCTGACACTTCCGAATGCAGTTCTGCAGACACCGTCTTCACTGTCGAAATAATGTACCGTCAGAGTTGCATCTCTGGTCTCATCGTAGAAATCTTCAACTCGGTCACCGGGAACACCCCAAACCGGATCCTCCCAATTATCTTTATTACCGAACTCAACATCAGCAAACGACTTTTTGAGCCTGTTTACTTCAGCAACATACTTAACACGCTCAACGCAGGATTCACCCTGGAAAGGAAGTTCGGGCAGATGAGACATATATCCGCCTGAATAGAATACCGGAACTGAAACAGTCTTATTGAGTCTGTCTGTAACCGGTTTACCGAAGAATGTTGTATACACAGGGAATAATGCACTGCATGGCATAATGCCGGCGAGGATCTCAGGATACTCCTGATAAAGATCCCATGTCTTGCCGCTGCCCATTGAGAATCCCGTCGCATAAATGCGTGATTCATCAATGGGGTAACGGGTCTTAAGAACTTCGATGATATCCTTTGCTTCCGTAGCAGTGACGAACTGATGATTCTCGATCGCAACATAAAGGAAACCATACTTGTGTGCTACTTCCCACCATCCTGCAACATAAGTCAGATACATTGATGAATCACCGCCGCCGTGAAATCCGATTACGAGCGGAACAGGAGCATTATCCAAAAGGCCATTGTTGTAATAAGCAAAATAGCCGACCTTGTGTTCAGGGGCCTTTACCGGAAGGAAGTCATTGTCAGGTGACGTCTTAACATTAACAAAGCCAACATCTTCTGTCATGCCAAGCTCAGCAAAGTCAGGCTCAAATTCGATTTTGCCGCACCACATCTTGAACTTTTTTACAAAGGAATTGTAGTCGTTAACATAGTCAGCTTTCTCCTTGAAGAGAATGTTCTTGCATCCGCTGAATGCCATATTGATCTCTTCACTGTTTCCGACACTCAAAACAGCTATGTCCTTACGCTTAACATTGGGAACAACGCTCAGGTTTTCCATTGAGCACATGGCAGGTGTGATCTCCCCGGGGCCCCAGAGATACTCACCCTCAAGTGTTCTAAGTAGATTCTCCGCAACATAATCAGCAGACTTACCGTAACTGTAAATATCCGTACGGAACTTCGCGCCGCGTGCATAATAACCTTCGAAAGTTTTCGTGAAGAAATTGAAGTCTTCGACAATTCCGTCTTTGTAGACCGTGATCATTTTGATCTCGGCAATTACGTCTGCGTAAAGTGAACTGTCAACGCCGGACCATCCGCCTTCAGCTGTCGGATAAACAAACAGAACACTTGAATCATATCCTGCTGCAATATTTGCGAGACCTGTCTCACGAGCAAAATCAACTGCACTGTCCATGTCCTGTTTTTCTTCTTCAAAAACAAGCAGGAGCGGAGCTCTGAATCCATAGTTGTTAGTCTGTCCGTCCAGATCGTTTTCCGGAACAAAGACCTTCATGGTAAATGTCTGGAATTCATGCTCCCAGCACTTACCGCCATTGCATTCCTTAACAACAGGTCTCTCCATCATTGCCATATTATTATCCTCCATATTTTGACTGATATTATTCTATATCAAAACAAGAAATAATATAGCATTGAAAATAGCTTCTACATAAGTCTCTTATAAATATCCAAAGTACTCTCAATCTGATACTGTAACAGCCATGCAGCATTATTGTATTCCGGAGTCTCATTGACAACTCTCAGCAATTTAGGAAAGTACTCTTCTGTCTCATTGATCATCCTGTAGATCCTGTCGCGGCTTAACCCCCATGCCATGGTAGTTATGTTATTGCAACGGTCAAGACACTTGATAAGAGATGCCTTGGGATTTTTGGCAATGGATCTGTAATAGTTTTTCAGGATCTTCTCCCTGTTATCATCAGTAGTTTTCTCATGAGTCAGAAGCATCACAAGTTCGCGTGTCTCATCATTAACCGGAAGATCTTCGCAAGTTTTCCCGCAGTCTTCGATCACGTCATGCAAAAGACATGCAGCTATTATCTCATCCTCAACAATGCCCATCGCCAACGCATGACAAGCCAGATTAAGCGGATGGTATATATACGGGACTTCGGATTTCTTGCGTTTCTGTCCATTATGAGCTTCTATCGCAAAATCCAACGCTTTAAGTGTATTATTCAGTTTCAGATTCTTTGCCGTTGTCTTAACATAGGTCTTCATGTGTTCCCAGTTATATACGGTATCTTTTGTCTTAAACAGATGTTTCTTCTCTTCAACCAGAGATGAAACGGATACATCGAACAATTCAGACAAGCGGATCAGATTGTCAATGTCAGGCTTGTATTTATCACGCTCCCAGAATGATACTGCCTGGAAAGTAACACCGATCTTGTCAGCTACCTGTTCCTGTGTCATCTTACGTTCTTCACGGATCCGTCTGATATTTGCACCTAAGCTCATACTTCCCTCCTAATCCATATCATAGCCACAGTCATAAAAGCCCCATTCAGAATCAATATGTGCAAACTCTGCCTTGGGATTCTTCCTGCGCAATTCCTCCAAATCCCTGGCCATCCTATCGAAAAGCTCATCCTCTTCCTCGTTCTGAATCGGCGGAACCAGTTCTGATTTAAGTCTGTTTGCATTTACCAGGTCAATTATAAGATTCATTCTGCGATCGTTATTATCCATTTGTATCACCTCCATCCTTAAACAGGATAGAAGATCCGCAATTAGAAGTTTAGCGAGTAAGAATAGAAGATTCAATATTATATTCAAGCAACACTTGAAAAGAGCAATAATCTTCCCCGGCTTATCCAAGCCAACAGATACCAAAACACAAGCCAACACCGCTGCCATTTGATATAATAATATGATAAAACCTTAATCAATAATGAGAGGCGCTCTGTGGGAAAAAGCAGAATTACAAAAGTCGGCATCTATCATTACGTTAGACTTTTTATCAGAATAGTTATTTTTCTTATTCTGCTCTATCAGTATGTCTTCCATAAAGTCATAGAAGGATTAGACATCTTTGACTCTGCAACCATTCGGGAAATAGCGATCATTGTCATATTCATCATGTTTATTATCGAGATGGCATTACGTTTCTTTCCAAGTCCCGTCGAGAGTCCCGGGTGCCAGAAACAGTTCAGGCGCAACTACATTAAAACCGGAAAAACAAATATCGTTATTGAAGATAATAACGGCGTAGTGCTCGTAGCTTTACTGTGGGTCGGACTTAATGCGGTTCTCGGCATGCTTCACTCATTTGAGATCTTTGATGACGGAATAATGATTCTGATCGCATCTTTCTATTCGATTTGCGATCTTATATGCATACTGTTCTTCTGTCCGTTCCAATCATGGATCCTTCATAACAAATGCTGCGCAACATGCCGAATCTACAACTGGGATTATGCCATGATGTTCACGCCGCTATTCTTTATCAAGCAGTGGTATGGATGGGTGCTGCTTGGAATGGCATTCATTCTTGCGCTCAGGTGGGAGATCACTTTCTATAAATATCCGGAGAGATTCTCAGCAGAAACAAACGGATACCTCGATTGTGCCAACTGCAAAGAAAAACTCTGCAGACACAAAAAGCAGCTGATAGGCTTAAGGAAGAAAATAGCAGACATCAAGCAGAAAAAGCTCAAGGATCTGGAACTTTAACACATTGTCAGATCGTCTTTTCTGATTGATGTCCACATTGATTTTATTTAATCATCAGCAACAAAAACCAGATGGCCGTCCGATATCTCAACCGTTCCCTTTGTCTTTTTATCAGGATACACAGTCTCTTCAGCCAATATATGGCCATCTTCAATTCCGATAAAAGCATAGCTGTCATATTGAGCATAGAACGAATAGAACTGCTTATTAACTGCATCATATATAACTATGGTATTCCTGACTATTCCGCTCCCGAATGTAAAACTTGTGACCAAGTCATCCGTGCCGTCACCTGTAGCATCAAACAGTATATTTTGTTCAGGGAATTTGGATGAATCCATGCGAAGACACGTCGGATATTTCCCGCAGTATTCATCCAGCTCCTTGACGGCCTGTTCCAGATCATATCCGCATTCATCCGTGCAATTGCTCTCACGCGATGTATCGTCGGTATACTCAATAACGTCACCGTCGATCATAACTTCTTCTGTAGTCGTCGTTGTAGTACCATCGTTGGTCGATACCACCATATCGCCACTATACTGAAGGCCGTTATCGCACCCTCCGAGAAGAGCTGCAGCAGCCAGAAGTGAAACGCCTGCTGCATATACAGGCTTACTCAATCCGTGTTTCTGTTCGATCTTCATTACCACATCCCCCTTATTTGAATATCAACTGCAATACCCAGGTCAACAGGTTGCCGGTATTTCCGTATTTATTCTTCTCATCATTTTCCGATGTTGCGCAAAACGCAAAAGAGTCATTCTTTTCCATCTCAAACTTGCCGTTATAGTCAATGTAGTGCTCTACCTCCGGAGCCTTATCCAGCGTAACGGATTCATTGAATCGTTTGGATCTGAACTCTCTTATGGCAAACGGGATGAACACCGTAAGGCCGGCCAACGAGAAAACAGTCCATGTCACCAAAAGCCACATGAAACAGAAAAAGACGCCATATGAATTAAAAAGATAAACATCTTCGGAACCCAACAATCCGATTAGCGCAGGAATTGAAAATACAATTCCGAATACCAATGTAACGGCAAGATATTTAAGTATGTACTTGAAGAGAGTCAGGAACGAGTGCAGATACACCCTGCTCTTCTTGATCGGCAGATTGCCTGAAGCTTCACCGGTCTGTCCGTTAACCGCTATGGCATAGTTTGCTCCATCGTATTTAACATTAAGGAACCATACAGGAAGCAGAGCATAATTCTGACTGAAGTTTTCCGAGAAAGAACCCGTCGCGCCAACGCTTACCTTGTCATATTCACCGGTTGAAAAATGCTTTACCAGACCTGCCGCATATGTATCTATCCTGATCTTAATGAGATCGATCATATCAAGGGCAGACACGTCATAACGTTGAGCATAGAAACCCGGCAGATACATGTCGTTATATTCTTCGAGTTTGTCAAAATCAAACGGTTCGATGGCTTCCATGAGAGTATTCGGAATCTTCTTACAACCGTCGAAAGGAACCCTGTGCACACGGAACTTGATCCTTCTGTCAATGTTGAAATGTGCTTCAGCTGTCTGACCCAGACCTCCGACTTCCGCATTACAGTCAGCATTGATCAGCCAGAACGGAATGTAGTATCCCGTAATCTTCGTCAGTGTCGAATCAGAGAGGAACTCCTTTGGAATTCCCTTATTGGTCTTTGCCCATTTCTTGAAATTCTCGATTGCTTCTTCCTTACTGACGTTAAACGGAATAATGTAGTCCGGTCTGAAACTTTTTGACAGACGCCTCTTGATAAGTGTCGGAGAACCGCAGAAAGCACAGAATGTTGCCGACGTATTGTTATCAGTAACTACGGCCGCACCGCAGGAATCACAGACAAACTCATTCTTGTTGTCTTCTTTATCGCCTGCTTTATCGACATCGCGGTTCTCGATCCTTCCCAAAGGCTTAAGGCTCTTAGGTTCATACAGACCGCCGCACATATGGCAGACAACTTTGCCTACCTTCTCGTTATAGAAGATATTCGCACCGCAGTTCGGACATTTGACCGACTCTGTACCGGAATAAGCTCTGGTATCCTCAAGCCAACCCATAATCTAACTCCATATCTCTAATCCCTTAACTATTGGTATATTATACAATATTTGAAAATCCACATCTTTTGATATGATAAGTTCCATGAACAAACGACTCATATATGGCATAGTTTCACTTATTTTATTAGGTATCGAGATACTTATCGGTCTTTATGCGCACGGATGGATCAGAAGTTATCTGGGCGATGTTCTGGTAGTTATCCTTCTTTATTCCCTCTTCAGGACCATTTGCCTGAACAGACCATCCAGGTGGTATGTCCTGCCGACTGCCATCCTCATATTCTCGTTCATTGTTGAATTCCTACAATTATGGGGATTCTGTGACCGTTTCGGAATAACGAACAACCTGCTCCGAATAATCATCGGAACAGGTTTCTCGCACATAGATCTCTTAAGTTATGCAATAGGAATAATACCCTGCTACATTGTCGAGTTCTTAAGACGGCCTAAAGTCAGATAACCTTCAGAACGTTATTCTCTATGAACTCTACCCTGTCATAGATCAGGGGTTTGAACGTTCCCGTAATTCCGACAGCAACATTCTCATCTTTATTAATATAGATAATGTTTCCGCAGTCACCGATCGCAGCGTACGCGTTCTTATTCTCAATGGGCCTGTACCACAGATACCCGTATTCCATATAGCCGAATCTTTCACCCAGTTTAAGCTTGGGCGTAAGCATATCCGTTATATATTCCTCAGACAGTATCCTCCCCTGCTCACACATGCCTCCCGACAAAACCATCTCACCAATCTTCGCAAGAGTCTTGGCCGAAGCACAGAATCCCCATCCGGCAGTAACCGTATCCTTGGGATCAGAGTACCATTCGTTTTTTCTGGGCTTCTTGTTCATAAGATAGTCGAACTGGTCTTCTTTCGAGCTGTCACCATGGATGCTGTATTCAGGTATGTCCAACGGCCTGAACAGGTTCTCATTTGCAAAGTCTATCAGCTTCATTCCTGACGCATTCTCAATTACGCCCGCAAGGATCTGGATGCCAAGTGTCGCATACTTAAACTCCCCCGTAATGCCGGAACGGCCTCCGAGCAGATCAAGCGCAGCTTTGGTCCAGTCATCTGAAGTACAGACCTTTTTCCAGGGCTCTGAACGGTACTTGTACGGAGCCGTCATGGTAAGAAGATGACGTAAGGTCACATCATATATTGTCTTCTCTCCTCTTTTAACCTGGTAATCAGGGAAAAACTCAATGACCTTCTGATCAGTATTCTTAATATAACCTTTATCGATGGCCATTCCCGTCAGGATCGACACGACGCCCTTCGTTACTGACATGACATGCATGCAGTCATCAGTCTTGAACCCGCGCCAGTTGTCTTCATATACCGTCTTACCGTCTTTTATGGCGTATATCTGACAGATGTTGCACGCGTTTCCCGTCGTGTTTTCTATGAATCTGTGTAAAGAGTCTTTGTTCATAAAATACCTCGTCTTATTCAAGATTTGGACGTCCGAAATGTAGGTTATATTGATTAAAAATCTTTTTCAAGTACTTTTGATTTATGGTAATATATCGTTTAAATCAAAGGGATTTAAGGGAAAAGAGGGATATCATGAGTTATTTTTTCACTACGGTTATGTCGCTTATATTTTCGTACAGCGTACCGGTATTTAATCTTATCAGCATTATTCTCGGAATAATCATCATCGTGCGCAAGGACGTTCTCACGAAGCTGCTCGGAATCTGGCTCATCACATGGTCAGTATCGAATATCTTAGCTAATGCATTGAGAATGTTCTCCCGCATATTCAACATGGAGACATTCGCCAAGTTCTCATCCGTTTCTTCCATCGCCAGAACCGTTCTTGGAGCTGCCGGATTAATATGTCTGTTTCTGTTTGCAAAATTCAGTTATAAGGCCAAAGGTCTTATAGCAATCATTATCATACGCCTGGCTGAAGCACCTGCCGTATTAGCTTATAATGCCTATTGGACAACCAGTTCTGATCACACGGAATTAACTTCCCTCAGATTCAGTTATTCTCTTACAATTCTAAGAGAACTTATAGCGTTGATCATATTTGTTATTATCTTCCTGGCATATTTCAAGAACAGGAGATCAGAAGAACACCTTCCCAAAATGTGGTTAGTACCGTTCTTCTACATCCTCTCATCGGTAGCCATGACCTGTTACTGCATTTATACTGTTATCATGTCAAATAGCATTTCGTATCTGGAAATCAATTCCGGCATTCACGAATTAACAGGTCTTCTAATCAACAATGCGCCGATGTATATTACGCCGGTAGCAGCAATATACATTCTCGTAAATGGCAGAAAACTGTTTGAAAGAAAGAAAAAGGTATCATAAGCATGGCTGTAATCAAAAGTCATTTATGCAAAAGCTGCGGCGGTCTTCTTGACATTGATCTTGACCGTCAGTTATATATCTGCCCGTTCTGCGGCATATCATACGACTACGAATACTTTCGCGAAGACAACGTTCTCGACATAGCAAACAGGGCCCTTAACAGAGGCGAGTTCGGATCTGCCAAGGAAGCATACGAATTCGCACTTAAGAAAGACCCGCATAATTTTGAAGCGCTGCGAGGCATATTACTCTGCAATTGCAAATGGAAGAGCATGTCACCTATCGTTCACAGCGAGAACGTTCAGCTGAAAGAGACTGATCCCGTTCTGCTCATGGTTCTGGAAAAATCACCACAGGAAAACCGTGAGTTTTTTGAGAACATTAAGGACTCCCTCAACATACTCTACGAATACCGCAGAAACAGAGCTGAAATAAAGAGACTTGCGAACGAGAGGGATATTTGTTCCAAACGGCTCAATTCACTTTATACGGCAAAGAGAATCAATGAGGAGAGATTTACCTCTTCCATACATAATATTTACAATGACCTCGGCGAGGAAAAACTTGCTTCTTTTTTCATTTACATGCTTATTCTGGTACTGATCGGAATAGCTTATGCCACTTGGGCAGCCGGAATATGGATATTAGCAAGCATTGTCGGAATTGTGGTATTAATCGCCGTAGTCTACAACATCAATAAAGCCATAACAAACAAGAGTCTTGATGCTGCCATTACTCCCGTAAAAGAACAAGTCGATAAATACAACAACGAGTGCGAGAACATCAGGATTCAAAACGGAAACCTCATGAACCAGTATAATGATCTGACCAAAAAGATCCTGGCTGTTGACATGAAGTACAACAAGGCATCCTCACCAGCAGGAAACCCGGATGATGACGACTTGTCGGAATCAGAAGATACTTCAGCGGAGGACTGATCCATGATAATCCGCAAGTTTGAAGACAAAGATCTTCCCGCCATGATTGCCATCTGGAACGAGATCGTTGAGGAAGGAATTGCTTTCCCGCAGGAAGAGCTTCTTGACGAAGCCAGCGGCAAGGAATTCTTCGAATCACAGACATATACGGGCGTGGCAGAGATTGACGGTACCATCGCAGGTCTCTATATTCTCCACCCTAACAATGTCGGCAGATGCGGACATATCTGCAACGCAAGCTATGCCGTAAGCTCCAAGCTCCGCGGTCAGCACATCGGTGAGAAACTCGTTCTGGACTGTCTTGAACAGGGTGCAAAACACGGCTTCAAGGTTCTGCAGTTCAACGCTGTCGTTGAGAGCAATACGCATGCCAGACACTTATATGAACGTCTCGGATTCAAACAGCTCGGAACCATTCCGGGCGGATTCAGAATGAAGGACGGTCATTACGAGAACATCTGCCCTTACTATCATCCACTCTAAACAAAAAATCTTTTGGTAATCTGTTAATTAAGAATAAGGTTCTCTTTATCGGGAATCAGTCTTTAATGTTATAATTCGGTTGTTATCAATTCCAAAGGAGTATGTTATGGACAAGATTATTGCTTTCATACTCTATTTCATCGTTGTCCTTGCCATTGGTATCTTCTTCTTCTTCAAGAGTAAGGGCAGTGATGAAAAAGAGTATTTCCTGGGCGGTCGTCACATGGGTCCTTTTGTTACTGCGATGAGTGCGCAGGCATCGGACATGAGCGGCTGGCTCCTGATGGGTTTCCCCGGTTCGATCTTCGCTTTCGGTATGGGGCAGGTCTGGATCGGTATCGGTCTGGCATTGGGAACAGCTGCAAACTGGATATTCGTTGCCACAAGACTTCGCCGTTTCTCCAAGGCTGCCGGTGACTCCATCACATTACCGCAGTACCTCACAAACAGATTCGCAAGTAAGAACCCCGCGCTGAAGGTTGTATGCGCCATCATCTTCCTCATCAGCTTCACGGTTTATGTTGCTTCCGCATTCGTTGCAGGCACGACGGTATTCACTTCCGTAATGCCCATGTTCACAGGTCATGAGCACCTCGCCATGATCTTATTTGCCGTACTTATCCTCATGTACACATTCATGGGCGGTTATAAGGCAGTTTGCTGGACAGACTTTTTCCAGGGTCTCATGATGCTCGTTGCCCTCCTTACCGTTCCGATCGTAATGGATGCAGTAGGTCACTTCAATCCTGCTAACTACGGTGCAATCAAGGACGGTGTTGATGTATTCGGAACCAATCCTTTCGAAGCTTCATGGCAGGATATCGTCACAGGTTTGGGCTGGGGCCTCGGTTACTTCGGTATGCCTCACATCCTCGTAAGATTCATGTCCATCAGCAAGCCTTCACAGATCAAGAAGTCTGCTGCAGTTGCCATCGTCTGGGTAATCCTCACACTCGGCGCTGCGATCATCATCGCTTACCTCGGAAGAACTTACATTCTCTCTGACGGAACATCTCTTGCAGAGGTCCTTCTCCCTGACGGACGTAAGAGGATCTTCATCGAGATCGTATCAGACATCTTCCCCGGCTTCATTGCAGGTATCCTATTATCAGCCATCATTGCTGCCGCAATGTCTACAGCTGACTCACAGCTCCTCGTTGCTTCTTCCGCATTTACGAGCGACATCTATAAACCCCTCATGCGTAAGGACAAGGCAACTGACAAGGAGATGCTTTGGATCGGCCGTATCGTAGTAGTTGTCGTTGCCATCGTTGCATTCTTCATCGCACGTCAAGGTCTTGATAATGAAAAGAGCTGGGCTGCAGACATCATGAACATGGTTGAGAACGCTTGGGGACTGTTCGGTGCTTCATTCGGACCTGTCGTTATCCTCTCTCTGTTCTGGAAGAGATTTAACTACGAAGGTGCTGTTGCCGGTATCATTGCAGGTGCCATTGCAGATATCACCTGGCTCGTTCTCTTTACAAGCACCATCAGCACACCGGTCATAACTGACACAGGCGTTTACGAGATCGTTCCCGGATTCATCATCGGACTTATCATTTCAGTATTGGTAACACTTGCTACCAAAGCTCCCGGTAAGGAAGTTGACGCAATCTACAGCAGAGCAACAGATAAGTCACTCGATGACTGATCAGTCACTCATAAGCAAAATTCATCAGGCACCTTACCCCAATCCGGTAAGGTGCTTTTGTTTTCATTTGATTTTCTTACTTAATAGGACTAAAATACGTCTTCTCACTATGAAACAGGTATTACTTTGGTATAGTTAGCACATGACAATAGAAACAGATACAACATTTAGAAAGAAGCTTATCTCGCTGATACTTCCGATGACGCTGCAGAATTTTGTCTGGGCGCTCGTTCCGGTATCAGATGCTGTTATGCTCCTGAACCTCTCGCAGGAAGCGATGACCTCAGTATCACTGGCATCGAAGGTGCCGTTCGTACTGACGCTGTTCACGCTGTCCATCACATCGGGCGGTTCCATTCTTGCTGCTCAGTATTGGGGAAAGGGCGACAAAAAATCCGTGGAAAAGATCTTCGGCTACATGTTTGCGCTCTCGCTTCCAGTCATGGCTGTCTTCTTCGGCTGCTCAATGTTCGCGCCACAGGCAGTAATCGGAATATTTACAAATGAACCTGAACTCATTACAAATGCCGTTCCCTATCTTAAGCTTGCTTCATTTTCATACGTATTCATGACGCTCGCACTGATATTTGAGACACTTCTAAAGAACGTCGGGTTTGTTAAACAATGTACAGTCGTAAGCATTGTCATCGTTTTCCTCAACATATTCCTTAATGCCGTATTCATCTTCGGTCTTTGGGGAATACCAGAAATGGGTATTTCAGGAGCTGCGCTGGCTACATCGGTATCTAATTTCGTAGGTTTTGTCATGAGCCTTATATTCCTGCTCAAACTGACAAAATTCAGACTCAGGATCACTAACGTATTCCGCGTCGACAAGGAGCTCCGCAAGAGATTCTCAAAGTATACGCTCCCCTATCTCATGAACCAGATCAGCTGGGGATTCGGATTCTCCATGATCACGATTATAATGGGACACCAGGGAACCGATGCGGCTTCGGCAAATGCTATCGCAGACATCGTAAAGGATCTCGTATCCTGTCTCTGCTTTGCCATCGCAGGCGGCAGCGTCATCGTCATCGGTAACGAGCTCGGTGCCGGCAAGCTTGAACTTGCCAAGGAATACGGTCAGAAGCTTTTCAAGATCACCATCATATCCGGAATAATCCTTGGAATCATCGCGGCCGCATCTGCACCGTTGATTCTTTACTTCCTTAATCTTACGGATACTGCAGAGCATTACTTATTCATCATGCTCATAATGTGCAGCTACTATATCCTCGGCAGATCCATCAACTCTACGCTGATCGGCGGTCTGTTCGGTGCCGGCGGAGATACAAAATTCGGTTTTATCTGCGATACGGTAACCATGTGGGCCTTCATCGTGCCTGTAGGATACCTCGCAGCATTCGTTTTCCAATGGCCCGTCATGGTTGTTTACTTTTTGCTCAATCTTGATGAGATCGTAAAGATTCCTGTCGTAATCGCACACTACAAGAAATACAAATGGGTCAGAAACATCATCAATGAGGAAATCGAGTAATTTTATCCGAAATACCGGTTTAACCTATATTTGCGAAAACACATAAAAGGGATAAGGATTTGACTCAATTCTTATCCCTTATTTCTTTTTCCCGGGAAACAGGTTAAAAACTGCAGTCGTTTTTAACTCAAATAATGAATTCTTTCGAGATGGGATAAAAATCCAGCCGTTTATTTAACCTAAAATCTGAAAAGTTGGCAAACAAGATAACAGGACCCAAAAGGCCCTGCGATGAATCAAATATAAAATATTGAAAACTTACCTTGCGTAGTCCGTGGATTCAAATGACTCGTAGAGTTCAATTATGTCTGCCTTCATCTCTACAAAAATTCGTCCGAGATGAGGATCAAAATGGTGGCCTAATTCAGATTTGATGATACGGAAGGCCTCATCATAAGACATGGGTTCCTTATAATAACGTCTGCTTGCGAGGGCATCGAAAACATCAGCCAACGCCATTATCCTCGCCTCAAACGGGATGTTCTCGCCTCTTAACTGGTCAGGATAACCCGTACCGTTATACTTCTCGTGATGGTAATGGGCAACATTTGCAGCAACACGTACGAATTCCTTATCGTCAACATCTTCAAGGACCTTGTTCATGATATCCGCACCTGCAGCGGCATGCTTCTTCATTTCCTCATATTCTTCTTCCGTAAGACCGGTAGGCTTTCTTAAGATCTTATCGTCGACCGCGATCTTACCGAGGTCATGGAGAGGTGCAGCATTGATAACGGCATCCCAATAGCCCTCGCTCATGTTGTAGTCATCAAGCTTACGAAGATGCTCAACGAACAAAGCTACACAAGCTGACGTTCTGTTGATGTGTCCGCCCGTTGAGTTATCACGGGATTCGATCATTGCAGCCATTCCGAGAATCGTAGACATCTGCATCGACTTCGCCCTCTTCGCCTGGCGTTCTACCTCACGTTGGAGTGACTCGCCACGGAAGCTCATGGACTCGATCATGTTATGCTGCTCGGTATCGTCTATGATCTCAACGAGATAACCTGTAACGTGATTATCAAGACCAAAATGGATAAAGCTCATCTCGCACTCTAAGTGCCTTCTCTCATTAGGACTTCTGTCGTTGATTACGATAGCCTTCTTGAACTTAACGTTAGTGTCCTTCTTTTTGGAAGATTCATTCGCATTCTCAACGACCCATTTGAGGAGATCTTTTAACGCGTAATCCTTGGCAACGATCTTGGAGTCAATTCTGGCATTTTTGACTTCAGGGAAGAATTTCTCTGCTACAGGGTTGCTTCCGACATATCTGAATTTCCTGTCGAAAACAAGATAACCGTATGTACTGAGCTCATCTATCTTCTCCTGAACGCTGAGGTTAACGTCATAGATAGTGGTTCTGGTAACAACATAATCAAGAACGAGAGTACATAAAAGATAGAAGAATGGCATAAGGTCGTACTTCATGTCAAAAATGTTCCTTACCGCATAAACCAAAAGTGCAGCGATAAAAGATCCTGCATAGACCATCATCGTTCTGAAAGAGGCATTCCTTTTACCGAGATAAGTAAGAATCGTAAAGAAAGCAACAAGAGCAAATTCAACCGCAAGAATGATGAACTTGAGATAATAAACCGGTCCGTGTCCCTTAATGAGATAGGACGGATCTCCCTGAACAAACTGTATGGCCGAATAGAAATAAGGAAGCCTGTCAGCGACCAAGGTGGAAAGGAATACAATGACATTGAAAAAAATCATTGAAGCGGTAAACCAGATCGGAACCTTGGAATCCGAATAGTCAATGAGGATATATACGATCAGGAGCGGTAAAAAGAGTCCGCCGATATAGCTCAAGGAATTGGCAAGTATGGCTTCCTCAACTGTCCGGGAACACGAGAGGACAAAATAACCGACGTTGCTTATCATCACACATGTGGATAACAGTATCTCAAGCGTCTTAGCGCCTCGTCTCGAGAAGAGTACGAGTGCGAACGTAGACAACATGCTGAGCACCATTACTACAGCTAAAATGATAGAATAAACACCCATGGTCACCCTACAACTTTTGAGTAGTATAAGAAAAGCACTTACCTAATTTATTTTACCTCATATTCGCGGGCAAATGTTACTTATATTTATTATAAGGGTCAGCAAAGTGTTAAAATATCGTAAAAAAAGAGGAAAGACTGAGAATGCTTAAAGACGATGTTCTGAAGCTGATTTCCAGAGAGAAAGACTACATTTCAGGCGAGACCATCAGCAAATCTCTCGGAGTAACAAGAGCCGCCGTAAATACTGCGGTAAAATCACTGCGTGAAGACGGCTACGAGATCACTTCATCGACCAACAGAGGTTATTGTCTGACAAACTGTCCTGACATCCTGTCCAAAGGTTCGATTACAGCATTCCTGTCTGATGCAAGAAGCGGCAGCATCCATGTCTATGAATCTGTTGACTCAACAAACAATGTGCTAAAGGGCCTTGCTTCAGAAGGCGCAAAATCCGGCACTGTTGTGGTCTCTGACCACCAGACCGGAGGTAAGGGACGCCGTGGAAGAAGCTTTTCCTCCCCCGCCGGTGTCGGCATTTATCTGTCCTATCTTCTGAAACCCGAATCAGGCTTCGAGAAGATTTCCGACCTGACCAGCTGGACAGCCGTAGCCGTTGCTGATGCCATAAAGAATGCTTATGGCCTTGATACGCAGATCAAATGGGTAAATGACCTTCTGATGAACCGCAAAAAGATATGCGGCATCCTTACGGAAGCCACAGTCGAGGGCGAGAGCGGTTTTATCGATACCTGCATTATCGGAATCGGGGTTAATGTTAACGAGGATTCATTCCCTGAAGAGATCTCCGGGATAGCCACTTCCCTGTCGATCGAGAACGGCGGCAGGAAGTTCTTCCGCTCCAAACTTGCTTCAGAGATCATCAGATCAATGGATGTACTTAAGGATAACTGGCCAGATTCATCCTACTATCTGGAGCGCTACCGCGAGCTCAACATCACAACCGGCAGCAAAATCACTGCCTATTCACAAATGCTTGAAAATGGTAACGGCCGTACAGGTACCGCCATCGCCATCAATGATGATTATTCACTCCAAGTTGAGTTCGACGACGGATCCGTTGAGAATTTAAGAAGCGGAGAAGTCAGTGTCAGGGGTCTTTACGGTTATACCTGACATTCAGACACAGATGTAATCCTTTATCCTGTTGTACTTTGAATCACCGATTCCGGTTACGTTCTTTATGTCTTCAATTGACTGAAACGGCGTATTCTTCCTGTAATCAATGATCGCCTGGGCCGTGACTTCACCAATCCCCGGAAGGCTCTTAAGCTCATCAAGCGTTGCCGTATTAATGTTAACCGTTTGGATCACCGTACTTCCTGAGTCCGAGCCGCCTGAAGAACCTCCCCAGACATACACTCCGTCCTGTCTGATCACATCACCGCCGCTGAATCCTTTGGAAATCTCTTCCTCAGAAGGAATATAGATCGACATGTTACTCTCGATCTGGTAGACAAGATTTATGTTATTGACTGAAGCCCGTTCGGTAAGCCCACCGGCATCTTCGATGATCTCGTTTAACATAACGCCCTTGGGAGCCTCATAAATACCCGGGTTTCTTACTTCACCACAGATATATATGCTTATCACCTGAACGGTAACGGCACTTTCAATGGTTGTCTCAGACATGGCATCTGACGGATTCACTGACTTTGTTTCTCCTACGGTACCGGATACATCCGTCAGTTGGGCAGTCTTACCGCTCCTGAAGGCCTCGACCGTAAAATCGCCGCTGCCCTTGAAGACAAACTTATACAGGACACTCAGGATAATGATCAGAATGAATGCCAAAGGGTATATGAGACTCTTAAGTTTTCCGGCCGTACTTTTCTTCATGGGAAAAGCATAACACCATCCTTTGTCGGTTTTTCACGACAAAATACGACAAAACCGACAAGGTGAACACCCTGCCGGTCCTGATAGTTACTTAAGATATTATGAGATTACTCTTCGCCTTCTCTGCGCTTTGTTTCCCAGAACTTCTCGATATTGTAGTTCTGGCGCTCTTCTCTGCCCATTACGTGAACTACTACGTCCTTGTAATCCAAGAGGATCCACTTATCGCCTGAACGTCCTTCGATATGATCGGGAACGATGTCGTAATCCTTCTTGAGGACATACTCGACTTCGTCAGCAAGAGACTTGATCTGCGTTGTGGAATTACCGCTTGCCAGAACGAAATAATCTGCCAAAACGGTCTTGCCTGTCAGATCGATCGTCTCGATATCAATACCCTTCTTGGAATCAAGTATCTCAGAAATCTTAGCGGCTAATTCTTTTGTATCCATTATTCTCTCCTTGAGTTTTTTCTTTAATGATTTGATTGTAACACAATAAATCCGGACTTGTTTTGAACTTATTGTTAAGCGTCAATCATTCCTAAATCCTTCATCATTGCTGCTGTAACGGGATGAAGCTCACGACCTTGTGAAATGAACTTGTCTCTTACGGCTGATGCAGTCATGCGCACAGCTTCATCGAGATCGTGCTCAGCTGCTTCCCTGATAGGTGCAAGATCCATATATGTTCTGGAAGGTTCGATCTTATCTGCCAGATATACGATCTTCTCCAGTACCGTCATGTCGCCCCTGCCCGTCGTGTGATAGCAGATAGCATCAAGGATCTCCCTGTCTTCTATGCCGAAGTTCTCCTTCGCGAAAGTTGCCCCTGCGGGAGAATGAAGGATCTTCTTCTCAGTAAACAGGTCACCGGAGTATTTCCTGGCGAGCTCAGCCTGCTTCTCAATCGGGAGTTCTTTCGCGCAGTCGTGAAGAGCGCCTGCAATCAGAGCCTTATCCTTGTCGCAACCGAAGACGTCAGCCAGATGCGCAGACAAATATCCGACATTAAGCGTATGCAGAAGCCGCTTCCCACCAAGATACTGATACATCCATGTAGCGCTGTCGAAGAACAGCTTGCGGGCATCGTCGCTGACACCGTCAAGCATGGTGTTATTGGTATAAAGTGCGTGACGCTTAATGAATTCGACAGCAGGCTCAGGAACCTGCGAAAAGTCTCCGCTCGTCGTAATTCCTGAAGAAGAGCATTCAACACCATCTAGTCTGAATATCTCTACCTTGCCTCCGAGATTCTTCCTGATCGAATCTGCCGCCTTGTCGACATCCGTGGTGTCACCGGGACGTACTGCAGCCAGAAGCGCAGCATACTTCAGGATCTCTTCAGGCTTATACCAGGTCTCAAAAGTTCCAAGAGTATCAGAGCCCATGATCCAGAAGAATTCGTGGTGCTCTTCTGCCTTCTTGCGCTTAACATCGTTTGATGTAAGGAAATCTCTTATGTATTCATCGGATGTAAGCCTGGCAAGAACGACAGCCGTATAGCTGACTCCTTCGATACCAAACTCTATGTCGCTGACATAACAGTTCTTGAGTCCCAAACCTTCGACCGTCTCCTTCATCATGTAGTAACGGTACGGAGGAGGAAGCTTATTGGCATAAAGCTTAAAAGAATTGCGCACGGAAGGAATTACGATCACGCAATCGATGAATCCGCTCTTTAACGCGGACCTGATCATTGCTATGTGGCCGTTATGAACGGGATCGAAAGACCCTCCGTAAATGCCTATCTTCATCTATTAACCGAGTGTCCTTCCGATGTCGTGACGGAAGTGCATATCCTTGAATGAGATCTTTGCAACGCCTTCGTATGCGCCGTCGATAGCCTCATCAAGCGTATCTGCCTCATCGTATACGCAGAGAACGCGTCCGCCGCTCGTAACGAGCTTGCCGTCCTTAAGCGCCGTGCCAGCCTGGAATACGAGTTTGCCGCATGTATCGATGCCTGTGATCTCATAACCCTTTGCATAGCTCTGCGGATATCCGCCGGAAGCCATGACAACAACACATGAACACTTATTCTTCCACTTGAAGTCGATCTGGTCGAGCTTGCCGTCGATTATTGCATCGACAATATCAAGAAGGCTGTTCTCGAGGAGAGGCAATACTGCCTGTGCCTCAGGATCTCCGAAACGCGCATTATACTCAACAACCTTAGGACCTTCCGGTGTAAGCATGAGTCCGAAGTAGATGACACCCTTAAACGGTCTGCCCTCTGCCTTGAGTGCTTCGACTGTAGGTGTGATGATCTCGTTCTGAATGCGTGCCTTAAGCTCATCAGTCATGTCAGCACCTGGTGTAACTGCACCCATGCCGCCTGTGTTAAGACCTTCATCGTGATCGTATGCTCTCTTGTGGTCTCTTGAAGAAACCATCGGAACACATGTGTTACCGTCAGCGAAAGCAAGAACCGTAAGCTCAGGACCTGTCATGCACTCCTCGATAACGATCGTGGAGCCTGCAGAACCGAACTTCTGGTCTTCCATCATGTCCTTAACTGCCTGTTTAGCCTCATCGAGGTCCTGGGCAATTATAACTCCCTTACCGAGTGCCAAGCCATCACACTTGATTACGATGGGCATGGGTTGTGTCTCGAGGTAAACGAGAGCTGCCTGCTCATCAGTGAAGATCTCATACTTTGCAGTAGGGATCGAATATTTCTTCATAAGCTGCTTGGAGAAAGCCTTGGAGCCTTCGATGATTGCAGCGTTTGCCTTGGGGCCGAAGCTTCTAAGGCCTGCTTCTTCCATCTTATCGACCATGCCCATTGCGAGCGGATCGTCAGGAGCAACGAAGACAAGATCAAACTGCTCTTTCTTCGCGTACTCAACCATTCCTTCTATATCAGTAGCCTTAATATCAACGCATGTAGCGATAGATGCGATACCGCCGTTACCGGGAGCGCAGTAAAGGTCCGTAACTCTGGGATCCTGCTTGAGTTTCCAGCAGATAACATGCTCTCTTCCGCCGCCGCCTACAACAAGTACCTTCATTAGATGTTCCTCCGAATGTTTGAAATAACTTTTGTATTTTAGCACAATGCCAAAGAAAAAGGGCTGATATCATCAGCCCTGTCCATAGTATGCGTTTGCACCGTGTTTTCTTAAGTAGTGCTTATCAAGCAAAGTCTGCTGCATGTCCCTGTGTACGGGATTGAGCATCAGTGCGTGATAATCCATGAAAGCAACTTCTTCCATGACTACAGCGTTGTGAACGGCATTCATGGGATCCGTGCCCCAGCAGAAAGGTCCGTGGGAGTATACGTTAACTGCAGGGATTGCGTCAGGATCAAGACCCTTGAATGTCTCAACGATAACGTTACCTGTCTCCTTCTCGTATTCACCCTTGATCTCTTCGTCTGTCATGGGACGTGTGCAGGGAATGTCACCATAGAAGTAATCGCCCTGTGTAGTACCCATAGCAGGAATTGCAATACCTGCCTGGGCAAAGCTTGTAGCCCAGCGTGAATGTGTATGAACAACGCCTCCGATATTTGGGAAAGCCTTGTAAAGAACCAAATGTGTTGCCGTATCAGAGGAAGGCTTCCACTTGCCTTCTACGACCTTGCCGTCCATGTCAACGACAACCATGTCTTCAGCTGTCATGTGGTCGTATTCAACGCCTGAGGGTTTAATTACGATAAGACCCTTCTCGCGGTCGATACCGCTGACGTTACCCCATGTAAAAGTTACAAGTCCGTGCTTGGGCAAAAGCAGATTTGCCTCGCAAACGAGTTTCTTAAGATCTTCGAGCATTAACCAAGTACCTCCGTAGCAGTCTTCTCAACAGGAAGCGCCTTTACGTAGCTTGCGAGGAACTTTGCAAAGCCTTCAACGTCAGCGCTGTCTGCCATTATAGTCGAACACTCTGCATCAGCAAATACCTTGTTATCGAGATAATCAGGGAGAGTCTCACCCTCTTCTTTGTTAAGCATGTATGCTGCAAGCAGCGCCATACCGTAGGGACCGCCCTCTCCTGCCGTCTTCATGACGGATACAGGAGCATTTACTGCAGCACTGAGCATTCTCTGTCCGACTTCAGGAGTCTTGAAGAATCCGCCGTGGCCCAGGAGCTTGTCGATCTTAACCTGCTCTTCTCTCTGGAGGATATCCATACCGATCTTGAGAGTAGCAAGTGCAGAATAGAGATGTGTTCTCATGAAGTTTGCAATGGTAAATGATGCATCAGGCATTCTTGCAAATACCGGTCTGCCCTCATCAAGATCTGTTACGCCTTCGCCTGAGAAATAGTTATAAGACATAAGTCCACCGCAGTCAGGATCACCTTCTGCAGCAACCTGGAAGAGCTTTGTAAACAGATCACCCTTGCTGAATGAAACACCCATGAGCGAAGAGAATTCGCTGAAGAGGTTTACCCACGCGTTGATGTCTGAAGTGCAGTTATTGCAGTGAACCATGGCAACCGGAGCACCGTCAGGTGTTGTTACCATGTCGATCTCTCTGTGAACACCGAGTTCATGATCTGTAACGATCATGGCAAAGTCGGAAGTACCTGCGCTGACATTACCCGTTCTGACACGGACGGAATTTGTTGCAACCATGCCCGTGCCTGCATCGCCTTCACAGGGTGCAAGAGGAATGCCTGCTTCGAGGTCGCCGTCAGGATCGAGGAACTTGGCACCTGATTCCGTGAGCTTACCTGCATACTCACCCGCTGAAACAACCTTAGGCAGGATGCTTCTGAGATCAAGGCCCGTAAGTCCGTTGAACTTCTGGACCATAGCCTCGTTGTAATCGCATGTGTTGCTGTCGATCGGGAACATACCTGATGCCTCGCCGACACCCATTACCTTCTCACCTGTAAGTGTCCAGTGGATATAACCTGCAAGAGTTGTAAGGTAAGCAACGTCCTTAACATGTGATTCCTGATTGAGGATTGCCTGATAGAAGTGAGCGATGCTCCATCTCTGAGGGATGTTGAATCCGAGAAGTTCTGTAAGCTTCTCAGCTGCCTCACCTGTTATTGTGTTACGCCATGTTCTGAATTCAGCAAGTCTGTTTCCGTCCTTATCGAAAGGAAGATATCCGTGCATCATTGCAGATATACCGATTCCTCCGACGGTCGTGAGCTTCACACCGAACTTAGCCTCTACGTCAGCCTTCAATGCTGCATAGCACTTCTGAATACCGGTGTGGATCATTTCCTCTGAATATGTCCAGATACCGTTAACGAGTTGGTTCTCCCATTCATGATCACCTGATGCGACCGGGAGATGGTTCTCGTCGATAAGAACAGCCTTGATTCTTGTGGAACCTAATTCAATACCTAATGCACACTTTGTGAGATCCATAGCGTTTTCCTTCCTTTATCCGAGTTGTAATTGGTCTTACAAAAGATAATTATAACTCATTTTTTGCTTCTGTTCTTACGTGCAAGAATTACGCTCTGAACAAGCAGGAAGAGGCAGAGCATTGCTGCAACGGTGATGTTTGTCCACCACGGATCATCGAAGCCTAAGGATGTAACGATCATCTTGATCGTTGAGAGTGAGAGAACGCCGAAAAGCGTTCCTACGATGTTACCTACACCACCCGAAAGCAATGTGCCGCCGATGATTGATGAAGCAATTGCGTTCATTTCAGCACCCTGGGCATGCAGCGGAGAACCTGAGCATGCGTGGAGGAAGAAAAGATATCCGCCGATTCCTGCGCAGAGTCCGCAGAGAACATGTGCGAGGAACTTTGTGAGCTTAACGTTGATACCGAGCATGTTTGCACTCTGGTTGTTACCGCCTACTGCGTAGAAATTACGTCCGAGCTTTGTCCATCTGAGCACGATGAAAAGAAGAATGACTACTACGAGTGCAACAACGACACCGACTTCCACGTATGCGGGAATGAATATTCCCTTTTTGTTTACTGATCCCAGGAAAGGAATCTCAACTTCATATTTACTAAGCTTAACGAAAGCATCGTTGGTTACGCTGATACGGTCACTGCTTATGATGGTTGTCATGCCTTTCGCGAAGAACAGACCGGCAAGAGTAACGATGAACGGTTGGAACTCAAGGTATGCTACGAGGAAACCCTGAACTACGCCAAAAGCCAGACCGATTGCCAATGCAATGCACATTGATGAGAATACGTTTCCGCCATTCTGCTCGAGATGTACGGCACATGCCATGCAAACGAGAGAGGTTACCTGACCTACGGAAATATCGATGCCTCCGGTGATCATGACGAGCGTCATGCCGCATGATAATACGAGCAGTGATGCATTCTCATTAAGAATGTTGAAGAACATCTGCGGCTTTGTGAATCCCTTTTTAAGGAAAACAACTGCGCAAACATACATTACGAAAAATACCGCGATCGTGATGATCAGAAGAAGATTTGTATCCGTAAAACCGGAGCGGCGCTTGAGTTTAAGCTTCTCACCGTCTATTGAACCAGTATTGACTGACATATCAAGCGACCTCCTTTCCTGTGGCAGATTCAGCTTTTGCAGCAAGTCTCCTGTTTCTTCTGTCAGCAAACCACTTACGAACGATAGGTGCTGACATGATTATGAGGAGGATGACTACAACAGCCTTGTAAGCTGAGATAGCGCTGGAACTTACTTTAAACTTGAAGAGCGTTGTTGTAAGGAACTGGATAACATAAGCGCCGATTACCGATGCCGTAAGATTGAACTTACCGCCGCCTAAGTTATTACCGCCCAAGGCAACTGCCAGGATGGCATCCATTTCGATATTGTTTGCGATTACGGAATAAGTAATTGATGAAGTACGAGATACCTTAATGAATCCGCATACTGCAACGCAGATACCGAGAATTATGAATGAAAGGAGCTTAATGGACTTGGGGTTGATACCGTTAAGTCTTGAAGATGAAGCATTGATACCTACTGCCTGGGAATAAAGTCTCAGGTTGGTGAACTTCAGAACGAGTGCAATTACCACGAGACAGATGATAGTTATGAATACCGGAGTAGGAACCGGAATTCCGGGAATGAAGTTACCGAAATAACCGAATCTTGTATCGTTGATTGAGATATTGTCATTGTTGTTGATCCAGGCTGCGATTGAACGACCTGCAGTAAACAGAATGAGTGTTGCAACCATCGGCTGGATCTTGAAGTATGCGACAAGAGCTCCGTTGAACGCTCCGAAAGCTGCTGAAACAGCTACGCAGAGCAGGAACGCTCCAAAAAGCATGCCATAAAATGAGAGGCTGGAAATGTCTGCCGGCTGGCCTTTGACTATTCTTAATACGACTGATCCGGCAATGGCGATTGCGGAACCTACTGAAATATCCTGTCCGCCTGAAGCAGATGTAACGAGAGTCATTCCGATAGCAAGTATAGCGAGTTCGGATGCGTTATCAATGATGGTAATAATATTTCCTGACAGTATCAGATTACCTGTACTGCTGGGTTCGAGCGCGATCTTGAAGAACGTGGGATCAGCAACGAGATTGAACAATACCAGGAGCAGCAGTGCCGCAAGAGGTATGAACAACTGGTTCGAAACCATTTTGCCAAGGAATCCTTTGACGGAATTTCCTGAACTTATTTGTTTATCTGTCATTTGGATTCACCTCCGGCAATGGTTGCCATAATCTTATTCTGAGTGAGATCATCACCCTTGAGCTCGCCAACTACCTTGCCGTCACGCATGACTATGAGTCTTGAGCATGTACGGATCATCTCATCGATCTCGGAAGAAATGAACGTTACGCTCTTTCCTTCTGCTGCGAGCTTTAATACGAGCTTCTGTATCTCTACCTTTGTACCGACGTCGATACCTCTCGTAGGCTCGTCGAGTATGAGATAGATAGGATCAGCAAGGAGCCATCTTGCGAGGATAACCTTCTGCTGGTTACCGCCAGACAGGGACTTGATCGGTGTATCCTGTGATGCCGTCTTAATGTTAAGGAGCTTAATGTATTCATCAGCGAAAGCCTCAGCCTGCGCCTTTGTAAACGGTTTGAAGAAACCCTTCATTACCTGGAGTGCCAGGATGATGTTATCTCTTACGGAAAGGTCACCGACGATACCGTCAAGTTTTCTGTCTTCAGGAAGATAGCTGATGCCGTTCTTCATTGCATCAAGAGGTTTCCTAATCTTAACGGTCCTGCCGTCGATCTTAACTTCACCTCCGACTACTCTGTCGGCACCGAATATTGCACGAACGCTCTCTGATCTGCCGGAACCCAGAAGACCGGTAAAGCCGTTAACTTCGCCTCGGTGGATCTCGAAATCAAACGGCTTTATTCCGGTCGTTCCGGTAAGGTTAATTGCCTGGTAGACGGGCGTTTCATTAAGGTCTATGTTAGCTGTGTCAGCGTCGCTCTTGATGTCGGCCATATCGTCGAAATCCTTACCGAGCATCTTTGATACGAGCTGGACTCTGGGCAGGTCTTCAATTACATATTCACCAACGAGCTTACCGTCACGCAAAACGGTAATGCGGTCGCACACTTCATAAACCTGCTCAAGGAAGTGTGTTACGAAAATAATACCTACACCTTTGCTCTTCAGATCACGCATAAGGTTAAACAGTTTCTGAACTTCCTGTTCATCCAGTGAGGATGTAGGCTCATCAAGGATAAGGACCTTACAGTCCATATCTACTGCACGTGCGATTGCTACCATCTGCTGGACTGCGATGGAGCAATTTCCGAGCTGCTCTGTTGCAGCTACGGGAATGCCTAAATCATCAAGCAGCTTACCTGCTTTGCGGTTAATGCTACTCCAGTTTGTAAGAGGACCCTTGGTTCTTCCGATATACATGTTCTCTGCAACAGTAAGATTCGGACAAAGCGTAATCTCCTGATATACCGTTGCGATTCCCGTATTCTGTGCGTCCTGTGGCGATTTGATGTGTATGGGCTTATCTGATCCTTTAAGCCAGACCTCGCCTCCATCCTTTGGATATACGCCGGTCAACACTTTGATAAGAGTTGATTTACCTGCACCGTTCTCGCCCATCAGAGCGTGTATCTCACCTTCTCTTAAAGTGAAATCTACCTTCTCAAGAGCGCGCACGCCCGGGAAATATTTGCATATCCCGCGCATCTCCAAAACTGCGCCGTCTTTCATGGTGATCCTCCTTATATTGTTCCCTGTTAATGATTGATAAATAGAGAATGTGCGATGCGATGAGATGCATCGCATCGCACACTCGATGTCCTAAATCTTATATTTGGTTAGGTAAAGTGCTTTTTCGGGTGGGTTACCAAATATCAGATTCCGTAGTTGTCAACGTCTTCCTGAGTAATTGTTGTAGCGTCGAAGCCCTTCTCTTCCATGATGACTACCTTTGTCTTAACGCCATTCTTGATGATGTCGTCGATGTAGGAAGCCTGGAAAGGATTGCACTGACCGTCATAGTTCCAGTTACCAGCGAGGAGTTCCTGAAGTGCCCATGTGTTGCAGTCGAAACCGATAACGATAACGTCCTTGCCTACACCGTGGGAAATGTTAGCCTTATCAAGAGCAGCAACAGCGCCCTTAGCCATGTTGTCATTCTCTGCATAGATTACGTTGAATGTCTCGCCTGAATCGATAACGGACTGAACGATCTGCTGAGCTGTCTCTTCTGACCAGTCAGCTGTCTGCTGAGTAACGATTGACCAGTTACCTTCTGCAGCTACCTTTGCGTCCAAAGCGCCTGAACGGCCGATCTGAGCGGATGAACCCATAACGCCCTGAATGTGAACGATCTTGTATTCAGAGAGGTTCTGTGATGCGAGCCAGTTAACTGCCTGTTCACCTTCCTTAGCCATGTCTGAAACGATTGATGCTTCATAGAGGCTCTCGTCTGCGTCAATTGTTCTGTCGAAGAGGATAACCTTGATGCCTGCCTTCTGAGCCTGCTCAAGAACGCCGTCCCAACCTGATGTACCAGCTGCTGAGATCAGGAGATAGTCAACTTCGTCCTGAATGAACTTCTGAGCTGCTGCGATCTGGTCTTCATTCTTAAGGCTGTAGTAGAAAGAAGCTTCGTAGCCGTTCTCTTCCGTAAATGTAGCCTTCATGTCTCTGTCGTTAGCTGTACGGTAACCGGACTCGTTAGGATCGTTGTTGATGATACCAACCTTGATCAAACCATCATCCTCACCGCCTGCTGCAGGTGCTTCTGTCTGAGCAGCTGTTGTTCCCTCTGTAGCGCCCTGTGTTGCTGCTGTTGTGCTGCCGGTTGATCCGCCGCTGCATGCTGCTGCGCCCATTGTCATAGTAACTGTAAGAGCACCAGCCATCAGACTCTTCATGAATTTTTTCATGTTTCTTACCTCATTTCTCATAATGATAATGTTCGAACAACAGGCCATTCCTGTGCTCTGGCTACACTAAACCATTCTTCCGTTCACGCTTCCACGAATCTCATATGGGGTTTGTCGAATGGTTAATGTGACCAAATACAAATCTGAATGTTTTCGAGCACAAGAATACAAATTCCTCAATTAGCGGACTTGTACGGTCTGTTTTGTTTGTTTTCTTTTGAATACTTGTCGAAAATCTTTAGGCTGTATTCTGACCTGGTTATTGTGCCGTTATAACAATTTGTCAGAACACCCAAACTTCCGAATGTAAAATTTTCAACTTGAGGTAAAAAAGCCGATAAAATAATCGCCTGCCGTTTTTTTGAGTGCCCGCAATCTAAAGATTTCTGCATCTATCGGATATGAAGTTCGCATGCCTTATTACTTATAATTTTCTTAAACAAAAGATACTGTCATTGGGGTTTTTACATGGCTGATAAATACCTTCAGATTTCATATAAGTTAGAAACTGAACTCCGACGCATGCGCGCGGACGGTATTACAAGGCTCCCTACCGAAGAATCCTTATGCGAAGAATACTCATGCAGCCGGCAGACAATAAGAGCTGCACTTAACGTTCTTGTAGATAAAGGACTGATAGTAAAAAAACGCGGAAGCGGATCTTATATCGCAGATGACAAAACAAGACTTCACAACACGGTCGTGTATATCACAGGCGATAAATTCGAGTGTGCAAAACCCGAGTTCATATCACAACTGAAAACTCAGCTTAAAAACAATAAATTCGATCTTGTCTGCTACGGAACGGATTTCTCTTTTGCCAAAGAAAAAGAAATACTTACCAAAGTTATATCCGACCTCCCTGCTGCAGTAATAATCGAACCTTACGCAGATATTATTCCTAATCCGAATGTCTCATTATTTGAAGAGCTTGAGAAGAAAGAAATACCCGTCGTATATCTGTATTCTTCCTACCCCTACCCGAGAGAATCAATCTGCATAAGAGAAGATGATGTAAACGGCGCAGTCAGACTCATAACGCACCTCAAGGACAACGGCCACAAAAAGACAGGCTGCATCTTCAGGTGCGATGATTCACGCGGTCTGGCACGATACAAAAGTTATATGGAGGCATGCAGGGAATTCGGAATGACGATCGATGAACATAATGCATTTTTCTTCACCGAACGTGACCGGAGAAAAATGATCAATGGTGATGACGACATGCTGAAATCTTTTATAGATGAGATCGACCAGGACTGCACGGCCGTAATATGCCACAACGATGAAGTTGCATACAGACTGACACGCGTTATGGAGAAGCGCGGAATATCAGTTCCAAAGGACCTTGCAGTCGTAAGTTTTGAGAACAGTTATTCCTCGTCCTCATATGCAAGCATTACTTCACTGGGACACATAGATAAAGAACTTGTTACCGCGACCGTCAGTGCTGTCACGGCTGCTGTCGAACACAAGAAACATAAGCCTGAAATGATCGGCTGGAAATTACACGTAAGAAACAGCGGTTAATCAGTATTCTCTCGAATCTATAAATTCCTGCGTAAGATCTTTTGCAGTAAACGTTGATTCCTCAACATAAACATGCTTGGGGATCGATTCACCATTGCGGTACTTGTTGATAAGTTCTTCAACGCCGGGGCCGTGCAGCGGATTACATTCAACACATAGATTGATCTGTCCGTCCAAGCAGTACTGCAGCGCTCTCTTCGTTGCATCGAAAGAAATTATCTTTACCTGACCATTCTCACCATATGAGATCCCGGCATCATCAAGAGCACGCATGGCACCGTAGGTCATGTTGTCATTCTCACTGTAGATGACATCTATGTCTTTGTCTTTTCTTAAGAAATCAGTCACTACCTCATAGGCTTTAGCTTCGGTAAAGTCTCCATAGAGCTGGCCAGCAAATTCCCAGTCGGAATGAGCTGCAACCGCTACTTCCAGCGCCTTGGTTCTTAATAACTGTGCCGTAGCGCCGTATGTTCCCTGAAGATGCAGTATCCTTAAGTTCTCATCTGAATTCCTGCCTGCCGTCTCCCTCTCAAGCCATTTAACAGCCATGTTTCCCTGCTCCAGAAAGTCAGAACCGATATTGGTAAGATAGAGATCCTTGTCTGCAACAGATACTGATCTGTCCATAATGATTACAGGGATCCCCGCATTCTGTATCTCCGTAAGGACGGCATCCCATCCGTCTTCTACCGTAGGCGCAATGATTATGCAGTCAACGCCTTCGAGAATGAACGTACGCACGGCTGCAAACTGGTTATCCTGTCTCTGCATCGCATTTTCCATGCGGAGCTCATATCCCTTATCCTCTGTAAAGGTCTCAACCATTGATTTTGTGTTCGCGATCCTCCAGTCGGATTCCGCACCGACCTGTGAGAAACCGATAACATAGAGATCCTTATCTTCAGGCTGCTCAGGCTTACGAAAACAACCTGCGATATTAATGGCCAGTGCCATGCACAGCAAAAGACTAAAGAATCGTTTCATTATCAATGTCTGCCTTTCTCGGAATACTGATCTTAATGGATGTTCCGCTGTCTGCTTTGCTAACTATATCAAATCTGAATTCGTCACCGTAAAGGAGCTTCAATCGCTTATATGCCGCAACAAGACCGAAGCTCGTTGTATCCTCGTTATGGATCTTGTCAGTAAGTTCCCTCAACTGTTCTTCGCTCATTCCGGCACCCGTATCCTGAACCTTAAGGAGGATCATGTCACCGTCAGTCTTGCCCGTAACGGTGATCTTGCCCTTGCCTCTCTTAGGCTTCAGTCCGTGATAAATGGCATTCTCAACCAGCGGCTGCAGAGTAAGCTTCGGGAGCTTATAGTCTTCAATGTCCTCATCAACGTTGATCTCATATTCCATGATGTCGCGGTAACGAACCTGCTGGATCTCAAGATAACTTCTGATGTGATTTGTCTCTTCCGCAATGGTTACGATCTCACGTCCGTCACTTAAGAAAGAACGGAAGTATGAAGACAGACTCGTTACCATCATCTCTGCCTGATCGTTCTTGCCGCTCTCGATGAGCCATACGATTGCATCAAGGGTGTTATACAAAAAGTGTGGATTGATCTGTGCTTGTATAAGAGATAATTCCGTTTCTCTCAAGTGGATCTGCTCCTGACGGTTAAGCTCGATCTGCTTGCTGAGACGCTCCGCCATGTCTTCAATACCGAGCGACAGCAACGCGAGATTCTTATCATCAGTCTTAACCGGAGTATGAGCGCTTAAGTCACCGTCACCGATAGCCTCAACACGGCTGTTCATCTCGATGATGGGATCAGTAATGCTCCTGCTCAACGTGAATGCTCTCTTAGAAACAATAGGCGTTACTACAAGAATTACCAGGATAACGAACGCGATCTCCGCAATGAGCCAGATATCCAGCTGTTTCTGGATGCTCGCGAGCTCTCCTGCCTCGTGATAGAGATAGGAATAGAAGTTATCCTCGATGAGCTGTGTGATGCCGCAGATGTTGTTTTCCCACTGCTTCATCTGATCGTCGTACTGCTCGGTCTCCTCGATCTGCTTCATGTAAGTGCTTAAGTTGTCACAGAGGATCAGAACGTTCTTCATGGCCTTACGGCTGTCGTCGTTACTCGTTCTTTCGAGCAGGCTCTCAGCGAGCTCACGCGCGGAATTAACGTCTTCCCAGGGTATCTCATCGTTATAACCGGTAACGTACAGATACATCTCAAGGTCGACTTCTTCCTTGAACTCACGGTTGAATCCTGAAGCATCCGCAATGTTACCGTTAACTGAAGCAAACATGATATTACGCGTCAGCACCATCGCGATGATGATCGTAAAGATAAACATGATTGGGATAAACATCTGCATGAGCAGACGAGACATCTTGCCGCGGATCGAATCTGATTTAAAGGGATCGCGGAACTTCGTCATTATTCTTCGGACTCTCCGTTACGGTACTGACTCGGAGTGCATCCGGTCTTTTTCTTGAATACGAACGAGAAATATCTTGGGTCCTTATAACCGACTTCAACGGCTATCTCACCGGATCTCTTGTCAGTCTTCTTAAGGAGCTGCTTCGCCCTGTCCATACGCTTCTTAGTAACGTATTCAACAAATGAGAGACCTACCTTCTGGCTGAACAGCGCAGAGAGATAATTCGCACTGATATTGCTTGCGATCGCAACCGAGTCGAGTGAGATCTCCTCATCCGTATAATGACTGTCAATATAACGCAGCGCACTGTCTATGATGTCACTGCTCCGCTTGATTGCTTCAGCATCACGGAGCGTGATTGCGGCAGTTAAGATATCTACAAATCTGCTCCTTACTTCCTCAGAATCGATCTCCATGTCAACAGACGGCATGGCGTAATTGATGTCAGGATTCTCGATTCCGTCATCGCGAAGGGCAAGCTCAACATTTACCCTGATGCTGACGAGCAGATAGTATCTGAACATGAATGAGTTTTCCATGTTACCAAGACTTGCGATATATTCCTCAGCGAAAGAACCAACTTCGGCCAATGTACCGGTACGGACGAAGTTGCGGATGATCATCGGATCGAGCTTTGTGACATCAAGTGAATCCAGATCTTTTGGACTCGGTGCATACTGCTCCGTCTTAAACAATTCCGATGTGAATATATGCTTATCCGGGAACAGATGGCGGTAAGCAAATGCCCTGTTCGCATCTGCATAGCAGCGTGAGAGTCCGCTCAGTCTGTTCGTGGGAACGCCTACTGCAGCGTACCATTCCAGATCAGAATCAGCTTCTTCACAGTGCTGTCTGATCATGTCAACACACCTGTCACCCAATGGTGCAAGAGTTTCAGAATCACCCTTGATCAGAACCGCATAAGATAAGAGATTACATCTGAAGAGAATGTAATCAGGATACTGCATGAAGTGATTAAATAATTTCTCCATGACGTTTGCCGCATCGTCAGCATAACCTGACTGCTTTGCATCGCTGATGGTAAATATAACGAGGTTGAATCCGTTAGCGGAAAGATTGAGATGAAGTTCACTCGCCTGCTCGTAAATGTCTTCTACTGACAGAGAACCTTCAACCAGTTTCTCGAAGAATGCACGGTGTGAAAATCTCTCGAACTTCTTGAACTCCTGCTCATACTTGCTGATATAGTTCTGCTGTTCGGATTCTTCAGTTATCTTCTGCTTGATGCCTTCCAATGCCTTGATCATGTCTGCACGGGTAACCGGCTTTAACAGATACTGCTCGACACCGAGTTCGATTGCTTTGCGCGCATACTCAAAATCGCTGTATCCGCTGATGATCATTATCTTTGTATTGGGAAGCTCTCCCATTACGATCCTTGATAAAGACAGACCGTCCATAAAAGGCATCGTGATATCAGTAATGAGAACATCAGGCTTCAATTTGCGGATCATCGGCAGCGCCATCTCACCGTCAGGTGCATCCCCGACAAATTCGAACCCGTACTTCTCCCACGGGATCATGTCGCGCAAACCTTCACGCACGATGCTTTCGTCTTCGCAAATAAAAACCTTGATGTTGTCCATATTACTTTCGAATTATCGAAGAATTAATTACTTGAGATAGTGCATCCAGGACTTGGCACCTGTCTTGCTGACAAGTGCTGCGATGTCCTTGTGAGCGATCTTCTTAACGATCACAGCCTCATCAGACAATACTTCCGTCTCATAGCCTGAAACAGCAGAAGCATCAGATGTTCTGAGAACGATATCCGTGAGGATCTCATCGTAAGGCGTGATCTCAACCTTCTCATTTGTCCATGCGCGGTCTTCAGCAGGCTTGCCGTCCGTTGCAGCAACTTCCAAAATGTCACCGCATACTGCAGAAGCCGTAGGAAGCGTGCCTGCTCCCTGGCCATAGAACATAGCCTGTCCAAGACTGTTACCGTCAACCATGATCGCATTGAATACACCGTTAACGTTGAATAAGAGATTGCTCTTATCTACAAGTGCAGGAGCAACGTAAACGATCGGTCTGTCTGATGCTTCATAACGGGCGATGAGCTTGATTCCGCAGCCGATCGAATCAGCGAAAGCCATGTCATCCGTCGTGATGGAGGAGATACCTTCTGCAGAGATAGATTCGGGCGCAATGTAAGCACCGTCATTTGCGATCGTGGAAAGAATGGAGATCTTTCTCTGAGCATCAATGCCGTCGATGTCAGCCGAAGGATTTGCCTCTGCAAAACCGTTAGCCTGTGCCTGCTTGAGTGCCGTATCAAAATCAATTCCCTCATCCTTCATCTGGGAGAGGATATAGTTTGTCGTACCGTTAACGATGCCTGCTATACGCGTGATCTTGTTAGCTGCAAGACACTTGTAAAGAGGTCTTATGATCGGAATTCCGCCGCCAACGGCAGCTTCGAAACAGTAAGCGCAATTATTCTGACGTGCGATCTCCAAAAGCTCAGGACCATGTGTTGATACGAGCTCCTTATTGGAAGTTACAACGCTGATTCCCGCTGACAGAGCACGCTTGGTGTACTCGTAAGCGATCCTTGCGCCTCCGATCGTCTCTACCGCGATCTTGATGTCGCTGGAGAATACTTCGTCAGCATCGTGAGTTACGAGATCAGCAAACCTGCTGTCAGGAAAATCCCTAATATCGAGGATGTACTTAACATTAATCTCTTTACCAATTCTTTTTGCGATAACATCCTTGTTAACGTCGAGCGTCTCGGCTACGCCGGATCCGACCGTACCGAAGCCCATAATTGCAATGTTGATAGCCATGTTCTTTTGTTGTTCCTTTCATTATTCCCTGCTCAGCACCATGCACTTACGCACGCCTGCGAGCTTAGAAATATCGTTAATAATGTCGTCAACGGTTCCATACATTGAAACGGTCTCAATGGAGATCGAAATGTCTGCAAGGCCGTTGATCGGGATATTCTGATTGATGGTCAGAATATTGGCGCGTGATTCCGCAATAGTCCGGATGATCTCAGACAGTATTCCCTGGAAGTTCTCAACGGACAGAAGAAGCGTAACCTTCTTGCCTCTTGCCGCCTCATAGAACGGCAGAACGGAATCCTTGTACTTATAGTAAGCACTTCTGGACAGACCTGTCTTCCTTACAGCTTCATTTACCGATGTGGATTCACCGGTGTTAAGACGCTGCTTTACTTCCATTACCTTAATGAATACTTCAGGCAGAACTCTTTTATCGACAAGATAATATTCTGGGTTATCCTGGGGCATAAAGTTAAGACCTTTCCTCGAGATTTTCGCGTATCAGTATACTTCCTACGGTGGACATTTGTACGCGCCTGACAATATTATCACGATTGTCCCGTGTTTTCAATAAATATATATTAGATAAGATCAGCCTTGAGCTTCTCAGCCATTGCCCTTGATGCCTTGCCCCTGTGGCTGATTGAATTCTTCTGTTCCTTTGTCATCTGGGCAGTCGTCATGCCGAATTCGGGAACATAGAAAATAGGATCGTAACCGAATCCGCCGTCACCCATCGGTTTCTCATGCAGAACGCCGCAGATCTCGCCTCTTACTGTAAACTCGGAACCGTCAGGTCTTACAACTGCGATGCTGCAGACGAACTTTGCCGTTCTCTTCTCTTCAGGAACGTCCTTAAGCATCTCGAAGATCTTCGCGAACTTCTCAGGATATGTGGAATCCTCACCGCAGAAACGTGCAGAATAGATTCCCGGAGCGCCGTCCAATGCGTCTATGCATAGACCTGAGTCATCTGCCATGACATATGCACCTTCTGCAAGGGCATGAACGGTCCTTGCCTTGATGAGTGCGTTCTCTTCAAATGTCTTGCCGTCTTCTACGATATCCGGATCGTAACCTTCTTCCTTCATGGTCGTAACGACGAACGGTGTGTCACTTAATATCTCTGCGATCTCTCTTGCCTTGTCCTTGTTCGAAGTTGCAAGAATGAGTTTGAATTCTTTTGTCATATAAGCCTCCATGCCTTGGGATACATATTTTTCGCGGTCTGGCCGTTGATCTTTGCAAAGCCCAACGGGAAATCTCCGATGCCTACGATTATCGTGCCTGCTGATTTGAGTCCGTCTTCAGGTAATACGGAGATAGTCTCGCCTCTCAGATACTTTGTGAGTCTGTCGTCATACCTGTTAAGACCGAGATAAGAATCTTCTTTTATCGCATCTTTCGAGAGCGCGAGAGCTATGCTGTTAGACGGCTCGAAAACTTTCTTCCCCGACTTCAGCGGCTTGATATCGCCTACATAAAGTCCGGTCTTAACGACCTTAAGTCCCTTGAACAGTTTCTCGTCGAAAGTCATCTTAAACAGGCCGGTACCATGGCTTACGAAACGTCCCTTGAGAAGATTTTCCCTGCCGCTTTCAGACAGCACTTCATCAAGCACTAATAAAGCTGCTTCAGCACTTTTATCTTTTGTTCCGACAGTCTCTTTTATCAGGAGTTCGTCAGCTGACTTAAGATCCTTCTCTTCACCCTTAACGATGTGAACACAGAAGTGTCCGTCACCCTCCGACATGTGCGGCCAGATTCTCATGGAACCGGGCAGGATCGAACCTTCGCCTGCGTGAGTTACTCCTTCGATCTCGGGATGAGCCTTAACATGGTATTCGGGATGACGTTCGATAAATCTCTTTATCTGGTTCTCGTCTTCATCAACACAGAACGTGCATGTGGAATAAAC
>Ga0265298_10000253_pt1 | contig 82495 bp, 70 predicted proteins | sample AusTroGonzalo_MG_3_FD_193486 | JGI IMG/M metagenome (GOLD analysis project Ga0265298, IMG submission 193486) | Bovine rumen microbial communities from tropical cattle in Woodstock, Queensland, Australia - Gonzalo_01 | ecosystem: Host-associated > Mammals > Digestive system > Stomach > Rumen ... | reverse complement strand
CTCCACTGTTTCCAGCTTCAAAAAGGAATCTCAAGGGTCGTTACTTTTTCTTCGCATTGTTCAATTTTCAAGATACTGGTTCGTCACTCTCAGGTCTCCCCTCACGCGACTTATTTATTATATCACACTGATTTGAGAATGTCAACTCGGAATTTTCAACAAACCGCAATTTTGATTCAGCTGTTTTTTTGTTGTTAATACTCAGATGCCGGAAAAATACAGTGTAAAACAAAGCTCTTCGTCGTTCTGGCGCACCGTGAGACCGATCTCACCATCAACACCTATGGTATCAGTGACCACGTCAAAGATCTTTCCGCCGTCGATATAGTTGTGCTTGAAGTCTTCAAAGCCGGACTCGCCGATGAACTTCACCTCAACAGCGTTATTGCCGGCAGTAAGTGCCTTTCTGACGATCATTTCAGCATCCTCTGCGCTTGAAGCCATTTGTCCGGTGCGGACAAAATAGCCGTTGCCGGAGCCGCTACACTCAAATGGTGAAAAATACTCAGTTTCGGCTGTGTGAGTCCTGCCGAATTCCCTATCGTTTCCGAGGAAATAAAGTCTCCGCATATCGCCGGGGACATCCGTATCGTCCCAAGTAACGTCAACATTATACCAGTCGCCGTCTATCATTATCTGGTTCCACGCATGGTTTTCGCCGGTATCGGTAATGCCGGTGACCACAAGGCACTTCATGCCGCACTTCGCTGCAAGGTACGCAAACGCCTTGGAATAGCCCTCGCAGTTGGCTTTTTTCTCCACAAGGCATCCGTAAGCGGTACTGCGGTAGGGTGTTTCATCGTCGAGAGTGTAGGTACACTCCCTGACCAGCTGATCGTGTATTTTCAGAGCCTTGTTGTACTCATCGTCAGCAGCAGTTATTCCCGCCACGGCTATATCCGCCTCTGCACGCAGTGCCGACAGCATTTCATCAATGCTCTCCTTCTCAGTGCGGTAGATTATCTTCGCGTCCCGGAGCTTTTCCGCTGTATAGTACGTAGAATCAGCAAAAAACAGCTCGCTCTCCTGTTTTTCCACAAGGCAGTAAATCTTGGAATAGGTGCTTCCGCCTATCTCATATGGCAGAGCTATCTTGCCCTTTTTCTGCATCATGCCTCTGTACACAGCCGTATACAGAGCCTTTTCCTTGTCGCTGAGCTGGGAGTAGACCGGTCTGAGGCGCGCTTCATCCTCGGTAAGATACTCCGCCGCAGGAAATTTCCGCAGTATGCCTGTGTCCTTGATGAACTTCATTCCCACTATCATGAACGCAAAAACAGAGAACATGAACACGACTATCGTGAGTTTTTTCGCCAATCGCCGCACCTCCCTCCGGACATTCTCCGTCCGGTCTTATTTTATCATAACGGTGTTGTTTTTGATCTTGAATGAGGGGAGATTTTCCACAAAACGGCTGAATTTTGAATAGCCGTAGGTCTTTACGCTGAAATCAGGCATCTTCGTGCAGAGCTGCTTTTTCAGCTCACCCAGATTGTAGCCCTTAGTGCCGTTGCTCCTAACTATGGCTGCAAGGACCTCCTCAACAGCGCCGGCGTCAGCCTTTTCGGGCTTCTGGGAAACGAGTATGCTGCTTCCCACCTGACGGAAGCTCAGGCAGTCGAAGTCCTTGAGGAACTGAGAGAACTTGGAATAGCCGTAATTTCTCACGTCGAAATCAGGGTAGCGTCCCTGAAGACGGCTTCCCAGCTCGCCGATATTTATCTCCTCCTGATGATTTGCATTTTCAGTTATAATGCGGATTATAGCCGATTCCAAAGTCTTCATCTCAACTCTGTCCTCCTCGGCAGGCTCCTGTAATTCCTCCTCAGCCAGCACCTCGAGGTACTTGAAGGCGTTGCATGCTGTGCTGAACGGCTTGGGAGTCTTTTTCTCACCCATGCCGATAACGTGCATACCTGACTCTCTCAGGCGGATAGCAAGGCGGGTGAAATCGCTGTCGCTGGAGACGATGCAGAATCCGTCCACATTATGGGAATAGAGGACGTCCATAGCGTCGATTATCATGGCAGAATCCGTAGCATTCTTGCCGGTGGTATAGCTGTACTGCTGCACCGGAGTTATAGCGTTGTCCAGGGCCATGCTCTTCCAGCCGGCAAGATTGGAGCGAGTCCAGTCGCCGTATACTCTTTTATATGTGACAACTCCGTAGTTGGATACCTCATCGAGTATATATTTTGTATATTTAGCCGCTACATTATCGGCGTCGATAAGTACGGCGTACCGCATTTCCTTTTCCATTTCCGCATCCCTCCGGCGTTATATATTCGGATATAATAAAAAATCCCGAAACTATTGCTTCGGGATTGTTAATACCGAGGTTATTACCCCGATACTATGGAGCGGATTACGAGGCTCGAACTCGCTACCTCCACCTTGGCAAGGTGGCGCTCTACCAGATGAGCTAAATCCGCATTTTATAAAGAGCACGGGATCCACGCAGATCTGACGCCGCAGTTGTCTTACGACTCCGCCTGTCAGAATATCCACGCACCCTTTATGGTGCTTCCGGTCGGAATCGAACCAACGACACGAGGATTTTCAGTCCTCTGCTCTACCGACTGAGCTACAGAAGCATAGTGGCGACCCCGAACAGACTCGAACTGTCGACCTCCTGCGTGACAGGCAGGCGTTCTAACCAACTGAACTACGAGGCCAATTTGGTGGGGACTATAGGGCTCGAACCTATGACCCTCTGCTTGTAAGGCAGATGCTCTCCCAGCTGAGCTAAACCCCCACTGTTTTCGCCAGAACCCTGACGACGAAAATAATTATATCATGGATTTCAGGATTTGTCAAGCACTTTTTTGAAAAAAATTGAGATTTTTTTAGTTTTTCCGGAAACAGGCTATATTTCGCGGTGCAGAAGCCGGCCAGTCCCGGCAGAGGAGCCTCCTCCGCCGGAAAGATCTCAGCCTACGATGTCGCGTTCAAAGAGTCGCAGCATATCCATTTTAAGAGTATGGTTCTCAGGGAGCTCCAGTTCCGGATCCGCTGCAAGGAGTTCCCGGGCACAGGTCTGTGCTCTGTTCATGAGCTCCATGCTGCACGCTATATCCGCTATTTTCAGTGGAGGCAGACCGTGCTGTGCGCTGCCGAAGAAGTCTCCAGGGCCGCGCATTTTCAGGTCCTCCTCCGAAATTTTAAAGCCGTCGGAGGTGGAGGACATTATCTTCATGCGCTTTTTGCACTCCTCCGAGGTGTTATCGGTTATGAGTATGCAGGTGCTCTCGAATTCACCTCTGCCCACTCTGCCGCGAAGCTGATGGAGCTGCGAAAGTCCGAAGCGCTCGGCGTTCTCGATAACCATTACTGCCGCATTGGGCACGTCCACGCCCACCTCCACAACAGTAGTGCATATGAGCACCTGTATATCACCGCTGCGGAATTTTTTCATAGTCCTGTCTTTTTCGGCGGCGCCCATCCTGCCATGGAGCAGCGCCGTGGAATACCCCATAAGGTCGCCTGCGGCAGCCTTTTCCGCATAGGACTTCACCGCATGGAGCTCGCTCTCACTGTCCTCTATCATGGGGCAGACCACATACGCCTGACGTCCCTCGTCAAGGCGCTCGCGCACGAAGCCAAAGGCTCTGCTGCGAAGCTTCCCCGTTACAGCGTATGTTTTCACAGGCTTTCTGCCCTTGGGGAGCTGTGTTATGGCGGAAATGTCGAGGTCACCGTATATCATAAGCGCAAGGGTACGGGGAATGGGAGTCGCCGACATTACCAGCTTATGGGGAGAATCCCCCTTTTCGGCAAGGGCAGTCCTCTGCTCCACGCCGAAGCGGTGCTGCTCGTCGGTTATAACGAGTCCAAGCGAGCGGTACTCCACATCCTTCTGGATTATGGCGTGAGTGCCCACGACCACGTCTATGTCACCGGAGGCGAGCCGTTCCCGGATGCCCTCCTTCTTCTTCGGAGTCATGGAGCCCGTAAGCAGGCAGACCTTCACTCCAAAGGGCTCAAGGAAGCCGGAAAGTGTGCCGAAATGCTGAGTCGCCAGTATCTCCGTGGGTGCCATGAGAGCCGACTGCATACCGTTTTTTGCCGCAAAATAGCAGGCTGCCGCCGCAACGGCGGTCTTGCCGCTTCCCACGTCACCCTGAAGCAAACGATTCATGGGAACATCCCGGCAAAGGTCGGCGGTTATCTCCCGGACAGCCTTCTGCTGGTCAGCCGTGAGCTCAAAGGGCAGTCCCTCTGTGAAGTCGTTCACATCCACGGAGGGATCCATTTTACAGGCAGTGCTCCTGCGGCTGCGAGTCTTCATCAGGGACATTCCCAGCTGGAGCTTCAGCAGCTCGTCGAAGGCAAGGCGCTCCCTTGCTTTTTCAGCAGCGGCATCACTTCCGGGAAAGTGGATGTTCTCCAGTGCCCACGTCAGTGGACAGAGCTCGTATTTCCGCAGTATGCTGTCGGAAAGAGTCTCAAAGGGCTCCTTGTTCATGAGCTCCAGAGCCTGCCGCATATTAGTCCTCACCATATTCACGGAAAGTCCCTGTGTAAGTGGATATTTCGGCTGTATCAGTACCTTTTCCCCGGCGCTTATGAACACCGGTGCGCTTATCTCCTTGCGGAGGAAGTTGCCGGAGACCTTGCCGTACATATAGTAGGTCTCCCCCTCCTTCAGAGCCTGAAAGCCGTATACGTTGTTGTACACCACTATGAGTATGTCGTCCATGCCGTCGGTCGCCGCAGCCTTGCATATGACCATACCACCCTTTATGCGCTGGGGAGGCAGTTTCCGGAACACCGTCAGCTTCAGCACGTTATAGTCCCCCAGCACCGCCTGACTCACCGGCACATGAACGCGGAAATCAAGGTAGGCTCTGGGAATGTGGTAGAGCAACTCGTAGGGGGTAGCGATGCCCAGCTTGCGGTACTTTTCGCCTCTTGCTCTGCCAACGCCTTTAAGGTATTCTATTTCGCTGAAAAGTCCTGCTGCCACATCCGTGCCTCCCTTCTTATATGTAAAAAATCAACTCCCACCGCAGAACAATGGGAGTTGCTTATCATTCAATAGTAACAGAGACCTTCTGGTCCTTTTTTGCAGCTCCTGCACGCATGATAGTGCGGAGAGCCTTGGCTATTCTGCCCTGTTTACCGATAACTCGTCCCATATCGTCCGGTGCAACGGTGAGATGGAAAACGATAACGCCCTCTGCATCGGGCTCGTCCTCGGTTATCTTTATAGCAGTCTTGTCCTCAACGAGGCCGGCTGCGATAGCATAAAGCAAATCTTTCATTAGTTATACCTCCTGAAGCTGTCCGGGACAGAGGCAGAGACTGGCGTCCCTCCTCCTCCTCAGAAGCTGCGATCAAAGAACTCCTTCCTTCTTGAGAAGCTCCTTAACAGTATCAGTGGGCTGTGCACCCTTAGCGATCCAGTCCTTAGCCTTATCAGCATCGATCTTTACAACAGAGGGCTCCTTTGTGGGATCATAGTAACCGATCTCCTCAACGAATCTGCCGTCTCTGGGGTATCTGGAATCAGCAACGACTACACGGTAGAAGGGAGCCTTCTTAGCGCCCATTCTTCTCAGTCTGATCTTTACTGCCATTTTATTTTCACCTCCGTTAAGTGGGATAATGTATTCAAGCGGCGGGAGACCGCATTGAAGGCTAATCTGCGAGGATGCCGTCAAGAATGACGACTCCTGCGTTCACTGCCATGAACGCCGCAAGTATTGCTATCTTGACCGGTTTGCTGAGCTCTCTGCCCTGTGAGCGCAGCCTGTACGAAATGATAAGCACCACGACTGCTATTGCAAGGCATACGATAAACAATGTCTTTCCGGTCTGCGTTTTGAAGTGGTAGGTCCTGTGACGTCTCAACAGTACGGCAGGATCGAAGTTATCTCCGGTCATATGGGAAGATTTCCGCCGCCCTTGCCGGTCATCTTGTCAAAGTTCATTCCGGCGAGGTTTTTGCGGGCTTTCCTGAGGGACATCTTACCGTTCTTGCCGGTAAACTGCTTCATCATTCCCTGCATCTGCTCGAACTGCTTCAGCAGTCTGTTAACGTCCTCCACCTTTGTTCCCGAACCCTTTGCGATACGCTTCTTGCGGGAGGGATTTATGATAGCGGGCTTGGCTCTTTCAGCCTTTGTCATGGAGGTGATTATCGCCTCTACTCTGCTGAGCTGGCTCTCATCGATGTCAGCATCCTTGATCTTGTTGCCGACACCGGGGAGCATTCCCAGTATGGACTTCATTGAGCCCAGCTTTTTTATCTGCTTCATCTGGTCAAGAAGATCGTCCATATCGAACTTGTTCTCCTTGAACTTCTTGGTAAGCTTTTCAGCTTCCTTCTGGCTCATAACGCTCTCTGCCTTCTCAATGAGGGTGAGAACGTCGCCCATTCCAAGTATTCTCGAAGCCATGCGCTCCGGATGGAACTGCTCGAAATCGTCCAGTTTTTCGCCCATACCAACGTACTTGATAGGCTTGCCGGTTACAGCGAGGACTGACAGTGCAGCACCGCCTCTGGTATCAGAATCAAGCTTGGACATGAGAACGCTGGTTATGCCTACTGCGTCATCGAACGCCTTGGCTACGTTTACTGCGTCCTGACCGGTCATAGCGTCAACAACGAGCATTATCTCGTCGGGCTTTGTGATCTCCTTGATATTGACGAGCTCCTGCATGAGAGCCTCGTCGATGTGGAGACGTCCGGCTGTATCTATAATAAGTATGTCGTGACCGTAATCCTTGGCGTAGGCAAGAGCGTTCTTGGCGATGATCACCGGATCGGTCTGTCCCATCTCGAACACCTTTACGTCCGCCTTCGCACCTACCACCTGAAGCTGATTGATAGCAGCAGGACGGTAAATATCACAGGCTGCCAGCAGAGGACGGTGTCCCTCTTTTTTCAGCAGCTTGGCGAGCTTTGCGGAATGGGTGGTCTTACCGGAACCCTGAAGTCCGCACATCATTATTACCGTAGGAGGCTTTGATGCGAAATTTATATGCGAGTTGCTGTCGCCCATGAGGGAGCACAGCTCCTCGTTAACTATCTTGATCACCTGCTGTGCAGGAGTGAGGCTTGCGAGGACTTCCTCGCCCACAGCTCTTTCAGTTACGCTGTTAACGAAGTCCTTTACCACCTTATAGCTTACGTCGGCTTCCAGAAGAGCCATACGCACTTCGCGCATAGCCTCCTTGACGTCGGCTTCGGTGAGCTTTCCTCTTGATTTGAGCTTTTTGAAGACGTTATTCAGTTTTTCGGAAAGTCCTTCAAATGCCACGGAGCTTCCCCCTTTCGGATACTTTTAAAGTAATTCTCTTATGCCGCTTATCTCTGCGGCGATATTTCTGCGGAGCTCGTCGCTTTCAGCTTTTGCGGCGGTGCTCTCGATATTATCAAGTCTGGTGCGTATCCTGCCGAGCCTTTCCGCAAAGCCGAGCTTCTCCTCGTAATTTGCCAGTATCGACTCTGTACGCTTTATCAGGCTCATCACAGCCTGACGGGTTATTCCCAGAGGACCGCCTATCTCGGCAAGGGAAAGGTCCTCGCAGTAATACATCTCCATAACGCTGCGCTGGTGGTCAGTAAGCAGGTCGCCGTAGCAGTCTAGGAGCATAACATATCTGAGTTCTTTCGCCATAAAGCAGGACTCCTTACAGGTGTAACCCAAAATCACTTTACACATTGTAACACATACTCTCTGATTTGTCAAGCACTTTCTCGTATTTTTATCATTTTCAACGTCTGAGCCCTGTGCTTTCACGTTATTTTGTCCCCTTTTACTTCAAAAAAGTATTGTAATATGCTGAAATGTATGTTATAATAAATGAGTACGCGCAGCTTTCTGCCGTAATAATCGTTTCAAGGAGCGTGCTAACATGGTAACTGTCGAAAACCACATCGGAAAGATCTCCGTTTCAGGAAATTATCTCTCTCAGCTGGTAAAGCATACAGTCACAGGCTGCTTCGGCGTAGCTGACGTGTGCAGCGTTAATACTTTCCAGTCCGCAGTTTCTGCGCTCACCTTCGGAAAGGCTTACAGAAAAAACCGCGGAGTCGCTATCCGCACAGGTAAGGACGGCGGTCTTGTCATCGACCTTCACATCAAGGTGACCTATGGCACAAATATCACCGCTGCCGTAAACAGCATAATCCACAAGGTCAACTTCACTGTCGAGGAGGCTACCGGCATCGAGGTCCGCAAGGTAAACGTTTTCGTGGACGAAATGGACTCCTGACACTTCATCAGGACAGATTAACCAAGAATCTACCAGCGGCAGCCACCTCTGCGGAGGCTGTCCTGAATCCTATATATTAAATTGGAGGAACTTACTGTGATAAACGGTTCTTTACTCAGAGACGCCATTATTTCGGCTGCTGTGACCATTAACAACAGAAAGCGCGAGGTCGACGAGCTCAACGTGTATCCCGTCCCCGACGGCGATACCGGCACCAATATGTCAATGACCATAGGAAATTCAGTCGCTGAGCTCAAAAGGCTCCCCGACAATTCCGCCGCTTCTGAGGTCGCTGCCACAGCTGCTTCGGCTTTTCTGAGAGGCGCAAGAGGAAACTCCGGCGTTATCCTTTCACTCATATTCAGAGGCTTTTCCAAGGGACTCAAGGGCTGCACCGAAGCCTCCTGTGAGAATTTCGCAGACGCCCTCGCTCTCGGAGTAGAGGCTGCCTACAAGGCTGTTATGAAGCCTGTTGAGGGCACTATCCTCACAGTTGTGAAGGCTGCATCCGAAAAAGCCAAGGAAATGTCCAACGAGACCAGCGACGACATCATCTTCTGGACTGAGGTCTGCAAGGAAGCCGAGACTGTCCTCGCCCAGACCACGGAAATGCTCCCCCAGCTGAAAAAAGCCGGAGTAGTTGACGCCGGCGGCAAGGGACTCGTTATCATATTCACCGCAATGCTCGACGTATTCAAGGGCGGCGCTATCGCAGAGGCTGTTGTCCCTGCCGGTGACGAGGTTTCTCTCGATTCTTTCCGTACAGCCGTCAGCGAATACGACGACGAGATAAATTATACCTACTGCACCGAGTTCATGGTGAAGAAAAAAGAAAACTGTCCCGATGTGTTCATGCTCAGGGCTTACCTCGAAACTATCGGCGACTGCGTTGTGGTCGTGGATGACGAGAATATCATCAAGGTACACGTACATACTGACAACCCCGGCAAGGCTATCCAGAAAGCCCTTGATTTCGGTCAGTTCATCAACGATCCCAGACCTAAGATAGAGAATATGCGTATCCAGCACGAAAACAAGGTCAAGGAGGCTAAAGCGGCCGAGGCAGGCTTTACTCCCGCCGAGCCCGAAAAGCAGTTCGGCTTCGTGGCAGTTGCCGCTGGTCACGGTATCGAGGCTATGTTCATGGACCTTGGCGCCGACGTCGTTGTAAAGGGCGGTCAGACCATGAACCCCTCCACCGACGACATCCTCCGCGCTATTCTTAAAACTCCTGCCAGCACAGTATTCGTGCTCCCGAATAACAAGAACATCATCATGGCAGCCGAACAGGCTGTGAAGCTCACCGACAGAAAGGTCTGCGTCCTCCAGACAAGGACCATCCCTCAGGGTATCGCAGCTATGCTCGCATTCGACGAGACTGAGGGACTTGCCGAGAACCGCATAAATATGACAAAGGCTTTCGAGAAGGTAGCTACCGGAATGGTTACCTTCGCCGCAAGAGACTCCGAGTTTGAAGGTCATCCTATCAAGGAGGGCGAGATACTCGCCCTTGACAACGGAAAGCTCGCCTTTACGGAAAGAGACATCAACAAGGCGACCTACAAGCTGGTGAAGAAGCTCATAAAGGGCGACGCCAATTATGTTACCCTCATCCACGGCGCGGACGTTACCTCCGAGAACGCCGAGCAGCTCCAGCAGTTCATCCAGACCAAGCTTGGCGACAAGGTTGAGGTCATGCTCGTGAACGGCGGTCAGCCGGTATACTATTATATAATCTCTGTTGAATGACAATGTGAATCAGAACAGCCCCGCTTTTAAGCGGGGCTGTTTTTATTATGTTCAGCTGTTGAGCGCCTTTTCAAGCCACACATTAGCAATGTCCAGTGCCTCGTAGAGTCCGCACTCGCGCTCGGTGTTCTTGACAAAAGCCTTCATGGGATCCTTCTCGTTGGTGTCCATCTGGACTACCCTCACCTTGGATGTCACCTTTTCGCCGTTCTCCTCCTTGGTGCCGAGTATCTGTATCCATATAACATATGGATCGGACATATATCCGTAGTATATCTGATTTCCGCTCCTTACCAGCGGATAACCCTTGTAGGTATTGAATTTCTCGCTCATGGTTTTCCTCACTTTCTGTTATCAATATGCGTCCGTGTACTTCTCTCCGGTGCTTATCTTCGCAACATTCTCGGTAAGAGCGTTCACGAAAGCCTTTGCTCCGTAGAATTTGCACTCGCCGTTTATAGCGATGAGAGAGGTCATAACGGAATAATCGTAGAAATCGTATTTTGTCTCAGTTCCGAGGAACGAATCCTTTATCGTTACGGTAGCCATAGGCTCGGCATCAGGTACCTTTTCGTCCAGAGCGTAATCCTCGCCGTGGCACTGTATCAGGAATGCGTAGAACAGACGGTATCTTTCAGTATCGAATTCCTCGCCGTTGCGCTTTACGATAACGTCATCGTTCTTGGCATCGGTAGTGCTCATGGAGCTGTCTCTGAGGGATATGCTGAATTTCTCGCTCTTTCCGCCGGCAGAAGCCGTAAGCTCGCTGATGTTCCATACATATGACGCGATTATCGTTCTTGAGGTGATGTCGATAGGTCTTACTGTCAGCCACTTGGCTTTTTCAGCGGAGACCTTGTATATAACATTGCCGCCGTCGATAATGGCATTGGTGAATTCGCTGTTGTTCTCGTCCTTGAAGGGCTTGCTCAGCACAAGTACGTGGTCAACGCCGCCCTCAAGCTTCATAGTAACGCGGCAGAATGGCTTTTTCAGACCGGCATCCTCAATGTCCTTATCGGTACAGTGAACAGCAACTATGTCCTCAGCCTTCAGTCCGAACATACCGTTGGTAATGTCGGCGGAACTCTCCACCTTCAGCAGAGCGCTCACAGGCTCCACCATAACGTGCTTCGCTGAGCTTCCTCCGGATTTGGTGATGTCGCTGTTTTCGCTGTATTCAAGGTAGATGTCATAATCGATGTCCTCGCGCTCCAGTCTGAGAGATTCCACCTTTGGCTGACTGGTGCTTCCGGGATCGTCGAGGAGCGTAGCTGAAACGAAATCCTTCAGTTCCTTGCTGTAATTGCTGAGGTTTCCGCTGGATACGGTATAGACCGTATCGCTGCCCTCAACGCGGGCATAGGTGTTGCTGGTGACGGGAGAAACGTCTCCGATGAAGAGTTTGCGCTCTACTCCCGAGGTGTAGGTCACGTCCAGCTCAACGGCGGTATCTGCAAGTCCGAATTTGTCCATATCGGTGCAGTTTTCCTCGATAATGGAAGTGGAGGCGATATTGTCCACATTATACACGAGAGCCTTTACCAGAGCGGTGTCCAGCTTTACATCCTCGTATCCTTTAAGGGTATAGGCGGTTGTCTCAGCGTCATCAGCGGAGGTCCTTACAGCTTCAAGCTCTCCGCTGCTGTTTTTGACCTTTACGCTGTCCACAACGCCGTGGTAGTGCTCCTCATCGGCAGTATGGCTGCCGGGGAGCTTGCTTCCGTCCTCCACAAGAACAAGTCCCACGCCCTTGGTAACATTTTCATTATCGGATACGGCTGCCGAGGAGCTTCCGCCTTTATCAGAGCTGTCTGTGAGCTTCAGCACCGCAAGACCGCCTCCCAGCACGACAACCGCCGCACTGAGTCCGATAATTCCATACATCTGCTTTTTCATCTGTTCTTTCTCCTTAAGAGTACGAATGCGCCTATTCCCGCAACGATCAGCGGTATCACAAAGATAACGGCTATCTTGATTCTCTTCTGCTCTGTTGCAGTAGGAGCGATAACTGCGTGCTGGAGCGTCTTTTCAGGTATCACCACATTGTCGCTCTCTTTGCCGGTCATCTGGTTGATTATGCTCAGCAGAGCGCTGGTGTTGTTGTAGAGGTTGGACTGTACAAGGTAAGAGGTATTTGTGAAATATCCGCTTCCCAGTACAAGAATCTGGCTGTTGGCTATCTCGAAGTTGTCGATCTGCATACCGATCTGCTTTTCCTTCCTCGATACTACGGCGATGTTCTTTACGCCAGCCTCTGAGGTGTTCTTGTAGCCGTCCTTTATCTCATAGGGATAAGCCGACTCATAGGTCTGGAGAACTGCTGAGGGTATAGCCTCGTTGTTCTTGTTGATTATTGATACCTCCTGCGCATAGGGGGCAATGATTCCAAGGGAGCTGTCCGTAAAGGTGCCTACCTCCTCAGTGCCTGAGCTCTTTACCTGAATGGAGAACTTATCAGAGCTGAAGTTATGGATCTCATCGGAAAGGATAGTGCCCTCCTTGAGTTCTATACGCCAGTCCGCAAGGAATTCCTTGATGTTGGGGATATTTGTGGTAGCTGAATCGGCAACGAATATCATCTGCTTGCCGAACACGCCGCCGTTGTTGAGGAAGTCGTTGAGCTTCTGGATAACAGCGGGCTCGAAGTCCACCTGAGGCATGGGGATGACTACCATGTCGTATTTCTCGGTATCCAGCTCGTCAGCGGCAAGATCTATGTCTGTGCAGAAGTAGCCGTTCTTTGTAAGGAGCTGATCTCTGAGACCTGAAACTGCGTCAGCATCTCTCTGGCTGCCTGCGAAGATAGTACCGCCGTTTATCTTTGTAACGAATGCAACATTTATGGGATGAGCGTCAGTGACGTTCATTATCTCTGAGGTTATGGCGCTCTCTCCGGCAAATACAAGGCTTATCTGGTTAAGGCTCAATTTGGTCTGGTCTGAAAGATCGGGAGCTATCATTCCGCCTACAGCACCCTGATCTAAAACGCGGACTCTGTCGCCGCAGGCAAATATCATGCTCTGTGCGCCAATCTCCTCGCCGTAGATCTCCTTGTACTTTGCAACAGCCTTGGGGTTCTTGTCAAGATCAACGTATCTTACCTTGACGCTGCCCTTGCCCTGATTTGCGTACATCTCATACTTTTCGAGAAGTACGGGTATCATATCGAAGGGACAGTCGTCTATCTTTATGCCATAGTAGTAAAGGTAGCTGAACTCCACCTGTGAGGCGATATTATCGAAATCGTCCCTGGGACAGGTAACGATTATCTCTACGTCCTTGTCAAGAGTGTCCTTGAGGTAGTCTATGGTCTCGCTGCTGAGCTCGTAGCGCTTATCGGCAGTGAGGTCGATCTTGAGAGGCTGTCTCTTTACGAGATAGGCTGCCATAACGTTGAGTATTACTACCAAGGCTACCACCAGCGCTATCACTACCAGCGACATAGAGCCGTATTTTACTTTTTTAAGTCCGCCGGCACTGCTCTTCGCAGTGTCCCTGACGGTTTCATTTGATTCTGGTTTCTTCATTATCTACGTACCTTCCTTTCTGCCAGATGTCAACTCCAGCGTCTCTTCTCGAGAACTCTTACAGTGAAGAAATTGAAGAGAAATGCTGTGCTGATGTAGAAGAGTACGCTTGTCAGGTTGAATATGCCCTGAGTGAACTCAACATAACGGTTGTAGAATGAGAGCTGTGTCACAAGGTCAGCGAGCCACTGCCATGAGAATCTGTCGGAAAAGGAATCAAACAGATAGAGGAAGAAAAGCACTGCCATTGAGAATACAGCTGCGGTCATCTGGTTCTCTGTGAGAGAGGAGATGAACACTCCAACGGCTATGAAAGCCGCGCCCAGAAGGAGCATTGCAAAATAGTTTCCCAGAAGGGTAGCCCATACCACCTGTCCGAGATAAGCAAGTATAACTGCATAAACGAAGATTATGCTCTCAGCGATGATGAAGATGGTCAGCGCTGCAAGATACTTGCCGAGGACTATCTCCCACAGTCCGATAGGAGCGGTAAGGAGTCCCTGATCTGTTCTGGTCTTTTTTTCCTCACTGAGAAGTCTCATGGTGAGGATAGGTATGAGGAACAGAACTATCTTGAACATATTTCTGAAAAGCGGTGAAGTATCGGTATAGCCTGAGGCGATGACCTCATTGTAGAAATAGTATCCTGAGAAAATATAGAATACTGCAAGAAATACATAAGCCAGTCCGGACGTAAAGAACGCGCCCATTTCACGTCTGTATATAGCGCCCATTACTGCTCACCTCCGTTGTTTTCGTCATCCTCAGTTTCAGGGGCGTGAGCCTCCTCAAGCACGATGTTTATCTTCGGACGCTCTTTCTTTTGTTCAGCTTCATCGTGAACGAGCTGCTCGCCCATAGTTATCTTGAGGAAGATGTCCTCTAGGGTGAGGTCTGAAAGCTGGAGCATAAGGATATTCCAGCCCTTTTCGCTGCAAAGCTTGTTGATAGCGCGGCGGACGTCAGTCTTTCCGTCGGTCTCCACGTCGAAGTCGTAAATGCCCTTTTCACGCTCCATGTCAGCGCGAACGTACTTGATACCGCTGAGACTGCGGATAGCGTCTGCTATCTCCTTCTTGTCGCTGGCGGTGTGGGTAGTGCCCTCGATACGCAGAGTCATCTTGTGCTCGTTGGTTATGCTCTTTGCTATCTCGTCGGCAGTACCGTCAGCGGCAACAACGCCCTTATTGATGATGATTATCCTGTCGCACACAGCCTGTATCTCAGGAAGTATGTGGGAGGAAAGTATTACTGTATGGCGTTTTCCCAGCTTCTTGATAAGAGTTCTTATCTCGATTATCTGATTGGGATCCAGTCCTACAGTAGGCTCGTCAAGGATGAGCACGGGGGGGTTGTTGATGAGCGCCTGAGCAAGACCGACTCTCTGTCTGTATCCCTTTGAAAGATTCTTTATAAGGCGTTTTCTCACGTCGCTTATCTTACAGAGGTCGCATACGTCCTTGAGGTGCGCCTTTCTGGGAAGCTTGCACTTCTTCAGATCAAACATGAAGTTGAGGTAGCCCTCCACGGTCATATCCACATAAAGCGGCGGTATCTCGGGAAGGTATCCTATATTGGACTTTGCCTTCTTGGGATCCTCAAGTATATCGGTGCCGTTTATGAGTATCTGTCCGGAGGTGGATGAGATATAGCCTGTGAGCATATTCATCGTTGTGGACTTTCCTGCGCCGTTAGGTCCGAGGAAGCCGAGTATCTCGCCCTTCTCCACCTTGAAGCTTATATCGTTCACGGCACGTTTATCGCCGTATCTTTTTGTCAGGTTTTTAACTTCTATCATCAGATAGCCTCCTCTTAGAAGTTATTGTATGATCGCTGCACAAAAGCAGCCTTATTAATGTTATCGCTGTAATGTGACAGCAAAGTGAAAGCAAGCTGAATATTATATGTCGTTACCGGCAAATTTTACATCCTCGCTTATCTGAGCCTTCAGCTCGTCGAGGGAGGCGAAGCGCCTCTCCGAACGTATGAGTCCGTTAAGCTCCACATCCAGCTCTCTGCCGTATAGGTCACCGGAATAGCCGAGGATATGTGTCTCTGCAAGGGGGCTGCGCTCCCCTGCTATGGTAGGCTTAACGCCGATATTCGTGACAGTGCGGTAGTTCTCTCCGTCAACGCAAACCGTTCCGGAGTAGACTCCGTAAGCCGGCACGAGCTGTCCCCTGCCGAAAAGCTGATTGACGGTGGGAAAGCCGATAGTATGACCAATGTGAGAGCCGTCAACTACTTTGCCGGAAACCGTATAGGGCTTGCCGAGGAGCGTATTTGCGCCCTTTATATCGCCCTCTGTGAGCATTCTGCGTATCTCTCTTGAGGACACGATACTGTCCCCGAAGAGCACGTCCTCCACTACCTGCACCTCAAAGCCGTACTTTTTGCCGAAGGCTTTCAGCTCCTCAGCGCCACAGGAAGCATCCCTGCCGAAGCGGAAGTCCCTTCCGCAGCATACGAACATCGCGTTCACACGCTCTCTCAGCACCTTCCACGCGAATTCCTCTCCGGACAGCTTTCTGACTGCGCCGAAGTCCGCGAATATCACGCCGGATATGCCGCATTCGACCATGAGCTTCCTTTTTGCCTCTGTGCCGTAGATGAATCCGGCAGAGCTGTCCGGCTTGTAGACCGCACTCTCAGGCTCAAAGGTATATACTGCCGGGATAAGATGCTTTTTCCGCTGGGCGCAGGCTTCTGCCAGCACCGCTCTGTGTCCGAGGTGGACGCCGTCGAAAAGTCCCAGCGCCACTGCTGTTTTTGCAAGTTCCATAGCTCACCCCAGATTCTTTCCCACGCGCAGGACTCCGTCCTCGCGGTCAGTCACGGCAGTCCCGATAAAAGTGCCGTCAGAGCCGTAAACACGGTATGTATCCACTCTGGGAACTATCCCCCGGACTCTTTCAAGGTCCAGCTTCACGCCGCTGCGGTACATCCTTGTCTGAGCCTCTCCCAGCCTTATCGCCGGGAGCTCCGCGAACACCCTGTCCGCCGGACGTATCAGTTCCTCAAGTCTGCCCTCGTCCCTTGCCTGCTGTATCTCATCGAGAGTAAAGCAGTCCTCAAGTGTAAAGCCTCCGGAGGAGGTCCTAACCAGAGAGGTCATGATGCCTCCGCAGCCAAGATGCTCTCCTATGTCATTTATAATAGTACGGATATATGTGCCCTTGCCGCAGACTATCTCAACGGTGCCCTTCCGGGATCTGACGTCGTAATCCGTGAGCACGAGGCTTGCCACCTCTATCTCACGGGGCTGGCGCTCCACCTCTATGCCCTGCCTTGCAAGGTCGTAGAGACGCTTTCCGTTCACCTGTACTGCGGAATACATTGGCGGGAGCTGCATTATCCTGCCGGTGAACTCCGGCAGCACCGAGAGAATATCCTCCCGGCTGACGGCCTTATCCGAAAGCTCCTTTAACTCGCCCCATACGTCCTGGGTATCGGAGACTGCTCCCAGACGGAAGCCGGCGCGGTAGCTCTTGGTATTGTCCGGCATTATATCGCACGCCTTTGTGGCGCTGCCCACGAAAACCGGGAGCACTCCCGTTGCCATCGGATCGAGGGTTCCGCCGTGACCGAGGCGCTTCATGCCCAGTATCCCCCTGAGCTTCGCCACAACGTCGAAGGAGGTAAAGTCCTGAGGCTTGTTCACACAGAGTATTCCGTTCATTCGCCCAGAGCCTTTGCAACGGCTTCGATGAGCCGCTTTTTAACGTCCTCCAGCTCTCCTGTCATGGAGCAGCCGGCAGCCTTGGCGTGTCCGCCGCCTCCGAGAGTCTGGCATATTGCAGAAACGTTCACGCTGTATGCTGAACGGAAGGAACATTTATAGTCGTTCTCACGCTGGCGGATGAAGATTCCCACCTCGGAATCCTCCAGCTGTATTGTCATGGGGGCAAAGCCCTCCAGCTCGTCCATGGAGACGCCCATATCATCGGCTATCTTCTGGGTAACGGCTATGATATTGAGCTTTCCGCCCAGATAAGACTCCATGAGCTCTGTGACCTTGCTCTCCAGCTTCATCCTTCCCGGAGACTTCACGTCGAACATGAATCTGTTTATAAGTGCGAAGTTTATATCGTACTGTCTCATCATCTCCGCAGCTATCTCATGAGCGCGGGGAGTGGTGCAGTCGTACTTGAAGCAGCCGGAATCGGTGGAGATACCGGTATAAAGGCAGGTAGCACAGTGCTTTGTTATCTTCACGCCCATGAACTTCGCCAGATCGTAGATTATCTCGCAGGCAGCGGTAGCGCTGGATCTGAGAAGAGTCTTTTCGGCGTAGTTCTTGTTGGAGATATGGTGGTCGATACAGAGCTGCACCTTATCACCGTATATCTCGCAGTATTTTCCCATGAGCTTGACATCGGCGATGTCCACAGCGATTATGGTCCGGGGCTCGAAGTCCTCGCCTGCGCCCTCCTTGGTTATAAAGTCGTATCGCGGTGAAGGGAATACGTCGTGGCAGACCACTCTGCTGCGTATGCCCAGCTGCTCAAGAATATCCTTCAGTCCGAAGCCTGCACCGATACAGTCTCCGTCAGGGTTCTGGTGAGTTATTATCAGAGCGTCCCTGCAGTTGCGGAGAAATGTCTCCGCCTCGCTGAAACTTATATACACGGTCAGTCCTCCTCCTTCCCGATACCGAGCTCGCCCAGCTTACGGCTTATCTCCGCGCTTCTCTCGATAGAATTATCTGCAACGAAGGTAAGCTCCGGGGATTTCCGCATTTTAAGCCTGTGGAAGAGCTCACGGCGGATAAAGCCCTCAGCGCTCCTGAGCCCCTTTACGGATTCCTTGGTCTTTTCCATACCTGCGAAGCTGGAGACGAATATCCTGCATGAGGACATATCGCCTGAAAGCTCCGTTCTTACTATGGTGAGCATCTTGTCTATCCTGGGATCCTTCAGTTCCCGGAGGATAGCGGTCATCTCACGTTTTATATCTTCAGCCATGCGGCTGTTCTTGAAGTTTGGCATTATTATCCTTTCGTAAACGCACACCGCGTCCGGAATACCGGATACCCGTTTCCGGCGCGTATCCATTAAGCTTATGACAGAACGCCTTTTATATTGTTCAGAGACTTACGGTAAAGCCCTCGCCCTGTGTTTCAGCGTGCTTTTCAACGTTCTCTGCAGGCTTTTCAGCCTCTCCCTCCGCAGGCTGCTCTGCGGGACTTTCTGCTGCCTGAGCGTTATTCTCCTCAACAGGCTGATCGAAGAAGCCCTCTCCGCTGAGAACAGCATCGAAAGCCTCGTCCTCCTTGCTGCGGCTGTAATCGGGAATATCGTCGTCGCCCTCCTCGCCGTAGTATATGTCGGCGTACTTGTCGTATTCGGGCTCAAGCTCGACGTCGCGCACAGGGCGCTCGATTCCCATGAGGTCGTCGATAACGTCTTCCGGTTCTTCCATAGCGCTGCACTGACCGAGAAGTATCTTCTTTACGGATTCAAAGAAGAAGATGTCGATAGGACCAAAATCGTCCCATGCCAGCGCTTCATTGCAGTACTGAAGCATATCAGCTGTACTCATTCTGTTATTATCCATTGAATTGACCTCCGTTTCTATACACTCTTTCCCCGTTCCGGGGAGCTATATAATGATTTTTAACCCTTTTACTGCGTGGGGAGAATTAGTCCTCGCGGTATTCCTCCACAACATAGGTCTCGAAGATGTCGCCTTCCTTGACGTCGCTGAACTTTTCGAGGCTGATACCGCACTCGTAGCCCTCGGCGACCTCCTTGGCATCGTCCTTGAAACGCTTCAGACCGGATATCTTGTCGTCAGCGATGATTATACCGTCGCGGACTACTCTCACCTGAGAGCCCCTTGTTACCTTGCCGCTGAGGACATAGCTTCCGGCGACCATACCAACGTTGGAGATCTTGTATACCTGACGTACCTCTACTCTTCCCTGCTCAACGTCGCGGAACTTGGGAGCCAGCATACCCTTCATAGCGGTGGAGATCTCCTCGATAGCGTCGTAGATTATGCGGTAGAGGCGGATGTCAACGCCGTCGCGGACAGCATTCTCGGCAGCAACGGGATCAGGTCTTACGTTGAAGCCTACTATGATAGCGTTTGAAGCAGCAGCGAGCATAACGTCGCTCTCCTTGACTGCACCAACTGCACCGTGGATGACTCTTACTCTTACCTCGTTATTGGAGAGCTTTTCAAGCGACTGCTTTACAGCCTCCACAGAGCCCTGAACATCGGCTTTTACTACGATTGGGAGCTCCTTTATCTCGCCCTCGGCGATCTGGCTGAACAGGTTGTCGAGAGTTACCTTGCGGTAAGCATTGAACTGCTCCTGCTTCTGCTCGTGCTTTCTCTGCTCAACGAGCTCTCTTGCCAGTCTCTCGTCCTCAACAGCGTTGAAGATGTCGCCTGCGCTGGGGACCTCTGCAAGACCGGTTATCTCAACAGGCACTGAAGGACCGGCGGTCTTTACCGAGCGTCCCTTGTCGTTTGTCATAACACGGACTCTGCCCACTGCTGTGCCTGCGATGAGAACATCGCCCTGCCTGAGAGTACCGTTCTGTACGAGGAGAGTTGCGATTGGACCTCTGCCCTTGTCGAGACGAGCCTCGATGACAGTACCCTTTGCAAGTCTGTCGGGATTGGCCTTGAGCTCCTTGACCTCGGCAACGAGGAGAACATTTTCAAGAAGCTCGTCGATGCCCTCGCCGGTCTTGGCGGAAACGGGAACGCAGATAACGTCGCCGCCCCAATCCTCGCAAACGAGGTCGTACTTGGTGAGCTCCTCCTTGATACGGTCAGGGTTAGCGCCCTCCTTATCCATTTTGTTGATGGCAACGATAATGGATATTCCGGCAGCCTTGGCGTGGTTTATGGACTCTACGGTCTGGGGCATGATACCGTCGTCTGCGGCAACTACGAGGATAGCAATATCAGTGATATTGGCGCCTCTTGCACGCATGGAGGTGAATGCCTCATGTCCGGGAGTATCGAGGAAGGTTATGTCCTGACCGTTGATGTTCACCTGATAAGCACCGATGTGCTGTGTGATGCCGCCAGCCTCGCCTGCGGCAACGTGAGCGTTTCTTATGCGGTCGAGGATAGAAGTCTTACCGTGGTCAACGTGTCCCATAACTACAACTACGGGACATCTGGGCTGGAGGTTTGTATCATCGTCATCGGTGTCGTCGATAAGACGCTCCTCAATGGTGACGATGACTTCCTTTTCTACCTTTGCACCCATTTCCTCAGCTACGAGGGATGCTGTATCGAAGTCTATCTCCTGATTTATGGAAGCCATGACGCCCAGCTTCATGAGCTGCTTGATAACGTCGGTGGCAGTTGCCTTGAGTCGGTTGGAGAGCTCTCCCACAGTGATGCTGTCAGGGATGAGCACCTTAAGCTGCTGCTTTCTTGCACGCTCCAGCTCCAGTCTCTTGAGCTTCTCGGTCTCGGTCTCCTTCTTGGAATACTGCTGGCGAGTTCTCTGAGCGGATTTCTGGTTTATCTTCTGCTTCTTTGAGGAATAGTTCTCGCTGTTGTGCTTATTGGAAGAAGCCATATTGTCGTAGCGCTCATTGTACTTGTCGAGGTCAACGTAGCTTCCTCTGGTATCGACAGTTCTGCGCTGAGTAGAGGTCTGGGCTGTCTCTGAGCTGAATGAGACGTTGAGCTTTGAGCGCTCGCCTCTGTCCTGAGCCTTAGCCTGTTCCTTTTTCTTCTCAGGCTTTTTCTGCTTCTGCTGCTGCGCTGCGGAAGTCTCGGCAGACTTCTTTTCAGGCTCAATCTTTGGAGCGGCAGGCTTTGCTGCCTCTGCCGGTTTTGCAGCCTCTGCCGTCTTAGCTGTCTCGGCAGGCTTTGCGGGATCTGCCTTCTGAACAGGCTTCTTCTCCTCCTTCTTGGGAGCAGCCTTTACCTCCTCAGCAGGCTTTTCAGCAGCCTTCTTCACGGACTCAGCCTTAGGAGCGGCAGGCTTCTTTGCAACCGGCTTCTTCTCCTCGGTCTTCTTCTCCGCAGGCTTCTCGCTTGCCGCAGCCTTGGGCTTTTCCTCCTGCTTCTTGGCGGGAGCAGCCTTTTCAGCGGTCTCGGTCTTCTTTTCCTTCTTGGGAGCCTCCTGCTTCCTCTCAGGTCTGGGATCGTTCTTCGAGGCGAAATACTCGTCAAAGGACTTTACCTCATGGAGCTTTGTATAGTGCTCCAGCACCGAGTTCATTTCCTCCTCGGTAAGTCCCGTGGAAGCCTTTTTCTTATTGTCTCCCTTTTCGGTAAAAAGATCTATGAGTTCCTGTGAAGCGATGCCCAGATCTTTTGCAGCGTCGCTTAATTTTATCTTTTTTGCCATAGGCTAATATACCTCCATTACAAGCTCCGCACTATGCGGAGGATCTCTGAATCGTTGATGTACCGGCTCCGGACGTCTGCCGGAACGATGATATATGTCAGCACAGCCTCAGCTGTGATCATTTTCCGTATATCCTGCAAAAGCCGTCTGCAAAGCCCTTGTCGGCAACTGCCGCCACTGCGGTCTGCTTTCCGCAGAGCCTGCCGAGCTCTTCCTTTTCCAGCTCAGTGGAGATGACCGTAACGCCGTATCTGCTGCTTATGAAGCTTATCTCCTTCAGAGTCTTTGAAGAAGCGTCTTTTGCGGTGAGCACGCAGAAGGCTTTTCCGTTCTTTACGGCTTCGCACACGCTGTCGAAGCCCTTTATGGTCTTGCCGGCTTTATTGCAGATCGTGAGAAGATCAGCTGTTTTCTGTTTCGGATCCAAGCTCATCAGCCATCACCTCATATACGCTTTCTTCTATCCTGCACGAGAACGATTTTTCAAAGCGTCTTGCTTTTCTTGCCTTATCGAAGCATTCCCTGCTCCGGCATATATATGCGCCGCGTCCGGATTTCTTTCCGACGAAATCGAGACTTATTTCGCCCTCGGGAGCTCTTACCACACGGATAAGCTCCTTTTTGGGCTTCATCTCGCCGCAGCCAAGGCACATTCTCATGGGGATCTTCTTCGGCTTCATGCTCATTCTTCTTCAGCGGGAGCGCTTTCCTCTGCTGAAAGCTCAGCCTCTGCCTCCGGGAGCTCCTCCTCAGCTGACTCAGCCTTTACGGGCTCGGGCACCTTGAAATCGGGACTGAGCTCCGGAGCCTCATCGCCGGTGAGATTATCGAACTGGGGCTTGATGTCTATCTTGAAGCCTGTGAGCTTAGCTGCAAGCTTGGCATTCTGTCCCTTGTTGCCGATAGCCAGCGAGAGCTGGTTGTTGGGAACGATGACTGTGCAGGTCTTCTCCTCCTCTGAGGTAATAACGGTCTTGAGCACCTCTGCGGGGGCAAGTGCGCGGGCGATGAATTCCTCGGGCACCTCGCTCCAAGGGATGATGTCTATCTTCTCGCCGCCAAGCTCGTTCACAACGGCAGTGATTCTGGAGCGCTTGGAACCGATACATGAGCCTACTGCGTCAACGTTCTCGTCCTTTGACCAGACTGCTATCTTTGTTCTTGAACCGGCTTCACGGGAGATAGCCTTTACCTCCACAGTGCCGTCGTATATTTCGGGGACCTCAAGCTCGAAGAGGCGCTTTACAAGGTCCTTGTGGGTACGGGAGATCTTTACCACAGGCTTCTTGTTCTTGCCGATGATTCCTGTGATGTATACCTTGACAGACTGTCCCTCCTTGAGGTTCTCGCCGGGTATCTGCTCGTTGCGGAAGAGGTAGAGCTCAGTGCCCTGATATACTACTGTAACAGTGCCTCTGCCGGGCTCGACCTGAGAAACGGTAGCGGTAATGCACTCGTGCTCCTTCTGCTCGAACTTGCTGAGCATCTGCTCGCGGTTGATCTCTCTGAGGTCGCCCTTTATGGACTGCTTTGCGGAGAGGGCAGCCATTCTGCCCAGCTTGGAGATGTCGATCTCCTTGAGGATAGTGCCTCCTACATAAGCATTGGGATCAATAGTTCTTGCAACGTCGATATTTACTTCGTTCTCGTCGATGGGATAATCGTCGATGACCTCCTGAACGATGTACATCTCGAACTTCTTGGTAGCGGGATCTATCTCCACGCGGATATTCTCCTCGCTGTGGGGATAAGCCTTTCTTGCTGCCTTGAGCATAGCCGACTTTACCTTTTCGATAAGGAGCTCTGTCTCAACGCTGTTCTCCTCGCCCAGTGACTCGAGCGCGGTGAAAAAATCATTATTCTTGTTCATTTCTGTTAATTCCTCCAGTATATTTTTATTTACATAGCGTCTTCGGGCATTCCCGGAGCGCAGGTTCATTCAAATTCCATGTAGAGCTTTACAAATGCTATATCGGCAAGGGGATAGGTCTTTTCGGTGCCGTCCTCACAGACCACGGTCACACCGTCCTTATCGGCACCTGAAAGCACAGCGGTTATTTCTTTTTCGCCGTCCGTACCTCTTATGAAGCGTATCCTCACCTTATCACCGCAGCACACCTCAAAGTGCTCCTCCTTGACCAGCTCTCTTTCCAGACCGGCGGAGCCTACCTCCAGCATATAGCTCTGAGGGATCGGATCCGTAGAATCCAGTATCTCGTTTATGGGAGCGGTAGCGCGTTCGCAGTCGTCAATGGAGATGCCCTCGTCCTGGTCGATGAATATCCTCAGGTACCACAAAGCGCCTTCCTTTTCGTAGCTGACGTCCCAGAGGTAATAGCCAAGCTCGTCGGTAATAGGCTTAACGAGGTCGTATACCTTCTGTTCTGTGCCTCCGAATCTCTTGAATTTCATAGGCAGTCGTTCCTTTCTCAAGATCAATAGTCCGTTATACAAACGAAAGACCGGAGGTTTCCGGTCTTTCGCTTTAACTATCATCATGTAGTATTATAACACCAGTTTTCTGAAAAATCAAGTGTTTTCCGAAATTTTTTTCAATTTTTCGGAAAAATCGTTCCGCAGACTGCCGGAGCCGCCAGAATCTGACCGCACCGGCATACAATATGACCTTGACAATCTGTCCCGGCGACTGTATAATATACTTTGGACTTAGTAAACATACAGAGACAATGAAAGGAGTTTTCCCTGATGAAAAAGTTTATGAGGACTGCTGCCGGACTCCTCGCACTGGCGTCGGCGATGTCCGTCACTTTTTCCTGCAACAAAAAAGGCGGATCGTCATCTGTACCGGAGACAACTGCCGAGACTACCGAAGCCAAGAAAAAAGCCGTTGATCTGAACATCACATGGCTCTCATACTACGATATAAATCCATCCTCCACCAAGGGCGAAAAGCGTTCTCCCGCCCTTGCCCTCTATCAGGACAATTTCGGCGGCACTGTAAAATATATCAAGACCGACCGTGATAACCTCTACACCAAGCTCTCCGAGATGATAAAAGCCGGTGACGAGGTGGATATGTGCCCCTATGAGCCGGACTGCTTCCCTGCCGGAGCTGCGGACGGCCTGTTCGCTCCTCTCGATGACTACTACGAAGAGCTGGGCATGAACACCAAAAAGCTCTGGGACGACATGAAACCGGTAGCTGATACCCTCGCATACGGCGGAAAGCACTACGTTATCCCCTACGCACTCACCGATCCCTTTGTGCTCACTTACAGCAGGAAGCTCGTGCAGGACGAAGGCCTCGACGATCCGCTGAAGCTCTACAAGGAGAATAAGTGGGACTGGGATACCTTCATGAACATGATGACAAAATTCAAGGAGAAGGATAATCCCGGCGAGGTACAGAGATACGGTATCGCAGGCAGATTCGGCCATGCTCTCCTCCAGTCCACCGGCACCAGCGTTGTGACCTACGACGGAACCGGCTTCAAGAACAATATTGGTGACAAGTCCATAGAAAAAGCAGAGCTTCTCCTGAAGGAGATCGCCGATAAGCAGCTCTACCGCAGCAACTGGACAGACCACTTCCCTGAGGACAAGTCCACCCTCTTCTACGCTATGCAGGACTGGTCTCTCAGTATCTCCAACACCGAGGCTGAGGGCAACGATCTTATGGTAGTGCCCTTCCCCAAGGCTCCCGACGCGGATAAGTGCTCCCTCTGGTGCGACATGAGCGCAAGGATGCTGGTGAAAAATTCCACCAGACCGGAGGCTGTCGCTACCTTTATAATGTGCGAGCGCTATGCCGCTACCGACAAAAAATTCACCGAAGCCGCCAAGCAGGAGGCTCTAACCGTAAAAAAAGGCGTTACCGGTCAGACAAGGAGCTTTATAAGCGAGGAGCAGTACAACGCTCTGCAATCATACCTTGATCCCAAGAACCTCAATTTCAGCTATGATTTTGCCTACGGCATGGGCAAAAAAATGAGCGGCATGGGTGACTACACCTACGAGACCAAGGGCGTAATGGACAAGCTCGCTGAGGAATTCCTTTCCGGCAGCGACAAATATGCTTCGTGGGAGGAACTCCGCAAGGACATGAGTCCCATTATAGACAAGGAAATAGAAAAATACAACAAGCAATAAAAGCACAGCGTCCGGGGATCAATTTCCGGGCGTTTTCTTGTCATAATAGCTAATTTTTTTGTAGTTTTTGTAGCAATGTGTGCAAATTTCACTGCTGTTCAATGAAAATACGTGACTTTTCATTAACACTGTGTTATAATGTAAACAGGGTTTTTCTACCCTCAGACAACTCAGCCACGCTGAGACCTGATCTCGGCAGCTGCCTGAAGAAAGGGATAAAAGAATATGGACAACAATCATAGCTCAAACAGACCGCGTCCGCGTAAAAGAGTATCAAAAAGCACTCTGCGGAAAAGACAGCTCTGCGCTCTTGCAGTGATAGCGCTCCTCGTGCTGCTGCTGATAGTCCTTGTCGCCAAGGCGTGCTCAAAGGACAGCGGCAAAAAAGGCGGAGATACCACTCCCACAGAACCGGCTGTCACCACACAGCTCACCACTGCTGCACCCCAGACCACCGAGGCTCCCACCACGACCACCAAGGCCATAAAGTCAGGACCTAACGAGGACAGCGGCTTCAAACTCGATAAGTACAGCATCTACATAGACGTTGGAGATTCCGGCATTGCTTACGTTCAGCAGTACCCCGAGGGCTCCGGTGAGGAGGACGAGGTATGGACCTCCAGCGATCCCAAGATAGCTACCGTTGACAACCTCGGTCACGTTACCGGCGTTTCCGGCGGCGAGTGCTATATCACTCTCAGCACAAAGAAGGATCCCACTAAGGAAGTAAACATAAAGGTCGTAGTTACGGGAAAATCCAACCTTTCAAACAATAATGCAAATTCAGAGCCTCAGCAGTTAGCTGAGGCTCCTGCTCCTCCTAAGCTCACTATTTCGGGAGTGCATTACGAGGGCGATACTCTCATTGTGAACAAGTCGTTCTCTCTCCCCTCCGACTACAACCCCGGCGGACTTGAGGCTACCTGCAGTGAGTGGTTTGAAAAGCTCAAACAGGGTGCGGCAAAAGACGGCATCAACATCTATCTTTCCTCCGGTTTCCGCTCCTACGGCTATCAGGACCAGCTCTACAACAGCTACTGCCGCGATTACGGCGCAGCTACCGCTGACACATTTTCAGCGCGTCCCGGACATTCCGAGCACCAGACCGGTCTTGCTATCGACGTAAACATCGTTGACGACTCATTCACAGGAACTCCCGAAGCAATATGGCTCGCAGCCCACTGCTACGAGTACGGCTTCATAATCCGCTACCCTCAGGGCAAGCAGGATATAACCGGCTACAAATACGAGCCGTGGCACATCCGCTACGTCGGCACCGAGATCTCCCAGAAGATACACGAGCACGGCGACGATTACACCCTTGAGGAACTCTACAACATCGACTCAGAATACAAATCATAATAAAAAGGACGGTCACTGACCGTCCTTTTTCATTATATTCAGTTATTACCGGATGCCATGCGGGAAGCCTCGTCAATAGCCTCCTGAGCCTGCTGATCCAGCTCTGATACCTTCTGTTCAGCCTCGGCCAAAAGGTCGTCGATGTTTATATCCGGAACTCCTGCGGAGGAAACTTCGGATGAAGCGGCTTCGGCAGATGCAGCCTCGGTCACTGCCTCCGGAGCAGTACCCTTTACGATGGGGATAGACTTGTCGTTCTCGTCGAAGAAAACGATGTTGTCAACATAGAAATTGGAATCGTTCTCGCTGCCCCAGCGCATGATGAGGAAGTTCGCGTCATCCATTGTATCGTCCCAGCACAGACCGCTTGCTGCAAGACGGAACTTGAACTGACAGTGTATAGGGCCGGAATAATCGAAGTTGTACTCGCCGCCTTCGAAGCCCTCGAAGTCGTACCACTTTCCTTCGCCCTCGCTGTCCTTCTTGGCAGTTACCGTACCGCCGCCGCCGCAGATAGTACCGGGCACTGTGAGCATTTCGCCCTGAGCGTTCTTGTAGTTCTGTGCAAGAGCGTCCGCATAGGCATCAAATTCTATCCTGCGTACCTTGCCGAGATTCTCCTGACCGATAAGAGCTGCGGGGTGGATGACTATCTTCTGCACCTTGCCCTTCAGCGGAACGGAGAAATCGTCCGTGAATTTCAGCATTTTATTTCCGTGGTAGTCCACTACCGAGACAGTACCCATAGCGCAGTCAGCATCAACGGTCTTGACCTCAGCGAATGAGAAGTCGCCGTCCTCGAAGGTAACTGCGTTGGGATCGGTCGCCTCTGCCGGAACGGGAGGTATAAGCTCCTCGGTAGTCGGCTCAGCCGTAGTAACAGGAGCGGTGGAAGCCTCGGTGGTCTTAGCCTCGGAGGCTGTTGTTTTTTCAGTTGCTTTTTCAGAAGTGCTGCTCTTGCTTCCGCCGCAGCCGACGGTGCAGGCAGCGATAGAAAGCGCCATAGCGCCTGCTATAAGGTATCTGTGATCCATAGTATTATCTCCTTTTAACAGCTCCTGTACGACAGGAGCATTGCATGACTACATTGTAGCACAAAAAACATCATGTGTAAAGTAGCAAATTCCACAAATCGGGATAAGCCCCTATTTCTGAGGGCGGTTCCGGTAAATAATATCCACTGCGTCCCTCATCATATCGAAGGGCAGCACCTTTGGCAGTATCTTCACTGAAACATAGGACTTGCCCATGCCGTTGAAGGTTATCCTGCCCTTGTAGGCTGCTGAGAGCCCGGCTATCTGCTCGGTGGAGAGGTATTCGGTATAGAAGTACATCGCGCCGTTTTTCTGGGATATTTCGGTAATTCCCAGATGAGCCGCCTTATTGCGGAGGAGGGATACCTCTATGAGTCCCAGTACCGACTTGGGAGGCTCGCCGTAGCGGTCGATGAGCTCGTCTATGAGGTCGGTCTTGTCGGAGTCCTCGTTCACCAACATTATCTTCCGGTACATATCTATACGCTGGTTCAGGCTGGAGATATAGTTCTCCGGGATATGGGCATCAATCTGTATGTCCACGAGACATTCCGGTATCTTCTCCGGCTGTTCGCCCTTTTCCTCGGCTATCGCCTCGGACAGCAGCTGAAGGTACATATCGTAGCCCACTGCTTCCATGTGACCGTGCTGTCTGCCGCCAAGTATGCTTCCGGCGCCTCTTATCTCAAGGTCACGGAGAGCTATGCGGAAGCCGCTTCCGAACTGGGTGAACTCCCTCATGGCGTTAAGGCGCTTGGTAGCTATCTCCGTGAGCACCTTATCCCGCTTATAGGTAAAGTATGCGTAGCCGCGGCGGTTGGAGCGTCCCACTCTGCCGCGGAGCTGATACAGCTGGGAAAGTCCGAAGCGGTCGGCTTCCTCGATTATGAGGGTATTCACGTTGGGGACGTCCACACCGGTCTCGATAATGGTGGTGCAGACGAGAATATCCACCTCATGCTCCACCAGCTGCTCCCAGATGTCGGACATCTCCTCCTCAGCCATTTGTCCGTGAGCCACGGCGATACGTGCCTCCGGCAGGAATTCCTTCAGCTTTGCCGCACAGGACTGTATAGACTCCACACGGTTGTGGATGTAGTACACCTGACCGCCTCTGCGGAGCTCCCTGACGATAGCCTGAACCACCGTTCCGGCATTGTACTCGATAACATAGGTCTGTACAGGGTATCTGTCCTGTGGAGGCTCCTCGATAACGGACATATCCCTTATGCCGCTCATAGCCATATTCAGTGTTCTTGGGATAGGCGTGGCGGAAAGCATGAGCACATCCACGCTGGTAAATGCTTCCTTGAATTTTTCCTTGTGAGCCACGCCGAAGCGCTGCTCCTCATCTATTATGGCAAGTCCGAGGTCTCTGAACACCACAGACTTCTGGATTATCTTGTGAGTGCCTATGAGGAGGTCTATCCTGCCCTGCTTCAGCTTGCGGATTATCTCCTCCTGCTGCTTGGGAGAGCGGTAGCGTGAAAGGAGCTCCACGTTCACCGGAAAATGCTCAAAGCGGCGCAGAGCGGTCTGGTAGTGCTGCCACGCAAGGACAGTGGTGGGAGCGAGTATAGCGCACTGCTTGCCTGAGAGCACGCACTTCATAGCCGCACGGAGAGCAACCTCGGTCTTGCCGAAGCCCACATCGCCGCACAGGAGCCTCTCCATAGGTCTTGCACGCTCCATATCCGCCTTTATCTCCGAAATGGACTGGAGCTGATCGTCGGTCTCCACATAAGGGAAGCGCTCCTCGAAATCATGCTGTATCTCGTCGTCGGGATAGAAGGCGAAACCCTCGCTCTTTTCGCGCTTTGCGTAGAGGGCGATAAGCTCGTGAGCCATGTCCTTTACCGCACGCTTTACGTTGCTGCGTGTGCGCTGCCACTCGCCGGAGCTGAGCTTGCTGAGCTTCACGCCGCTGTCGTCTCTCGGACCGATATACTTCGACACCATATCCAGCTGAGTTACCGGTATATAGAGCTTATCCGTACCGGCATACTGTATGGTTATGTAGTCCTTGGTGATGCCGTCCATTTCCAGCTTGCGGATACCGATGAAGCGCCCGATTCCGTGACCGGAGTGTACCACGAGGTCGCCCTCGGTTATATCAGCAAGGGAACGTATCTCTTCCGCCTTGTTCTTCTTTTTGCGGCGCTTTTTCCTCACGGAGTCCATTGAGCGTCCCTGTGTTATGAGGACTGTGCGGTTCTCGGGGTACTCGAAGCCTCCGGCGAAGCTGCCCGACATAAGGCAGACTCTTCCCTCCACAGGGACTGTCCCCTCGCCTGCAAGGTCGCAGGGAATGCCCTGCTCCGCAAGGTCCTGCTGGATTATGGGCAGAGTCTTTTCGCTGCCGGCAGCAAGTATCACGCGGTATTTCTGCGAAACGAAGCCTTCAAGGTCCTCGACCAGCTGCTTCATCTCGCCGCTCCACGCAGCTGTCTGCATAGCCTCGAAGCTCACCAGCCTGCGGAAGTCTATCCTCTCGCCGCCCTGCATGAAGCTGCTCATGTAGAGGCACACCTTTTTCGAGGCCATATTCTGTATCACCGGGAGCTCCAGGACATAGCCCTCCAGCCCCTTGCAGAGCTGACCGTCCTCCATTAGTATCTTAACGTCCTCGTTGTAGCGTGAGAGTATGCCGGCAGCGCTGTCCATAATGTCGGAATAGTCGCTGAAAAGCACCGCTCCGTCTATGTAGTCGAACACCGTGGAGGGCTCGCCATACACGAGGGGATAGTATTTCACGCTATGGGGGAGTATCTCCCCTGCCCTGAGTCTGCGGACGTCCGCGCCGAGGCGCTCGCGTATGAGCTCCATGCGCTTGCCTCTTGCCTTTTTGCAGAGCTCCTCTATCTTGTCGGCTAGCTCCTCGCCGCTGAAAAGCACCTCGCCTGCCGGGGAAATATCCACGCTTTCCAGAGGCTCGGTGCGGCGCTGAGTTTCGGTCTCGAACTCGTTAATGGAGTCTATCTCGTCGCCCCAGAGCTCGATTCTGACAGGTCTGTCTGCCTGAACAGGGAAAATATCCAGAATAGCTCCCCTGACGGAAAACTGCGAGGCTCCCTCAACTTTTTCACAGCGCTGATAGCCGCAGGCTGCAAGACGGGAGCATATCACCGGGAGCTTTATCTCCTGTCCCCGGGAGAGCGCCATGCCGGCAGCGATGAGGACTCCCGGCGGTATAACAGGCTGCATGACCGCCTCAATGCTGGCGCATATCACCTGACAGTGCCCGGAAGCAGCCCGTGAGAGGGCTGATATACGCATATGCTCATACTCGTGGTTGGAACTGTCCACCGGTGTTAGCACCAGCTCCTTGGAGGGGAAAAGCACGGCGGCTTCGCTCCCTGACATTATATTTATGTCGTCGCAGAGCTTCTTCGCCTCCGCCTCAGAGCCGGTGACCACCAGCTGCACCTTTCCCTCTTCGCACAGAGCATTTATGAGCTGCGCCCTGTGTATATGGGAAATGCCTGTCACTGAGACAGGCGAGATCCTTTTGTCTATGGCTTCCCTGATGCTCTTATAGCCGGAAAGCTCAGAAAAAATGTCCTTGAATAATTTCATATTTACTCCAAATCGGGATATAGCTAACGACTCAGGAATTGAATTTGTTCATAGCCTCATCGGTCTTGTCCTGCACCATGAGCTTTATGCACTCGCAGGCGTTTTCGGCGGACTGCTTCATTTTCTCAGCGTCCTCTTTGCCGAACTTTCCCAGCACCCACTTTGCAAGGTCGTAGTCCGGGTGAGGCTTCTTGCCCACACCCATTTTTATGCGGGGAAAATCGTCGCTGCCGGTGAGCTCGCATATGCTCCGGAGGCCGTTGTGACCACCGTGACTGCCCTTGCGGCGTATGCGGAGCTTTCCGGCGTCGAGAGAAATATCATCGCACACCACGATAAGATGAGCGGTGTCTATCTTGTAGAATTCCAGAGCCTGAACTATGGCTTCACCGCTGTTGTTCATATAGGTAGTGGGCTTGAGCAGCAGACAGCGCTTTCCCTCCACTGTGACCTCGGCGGTCTTGCCCTTGAAGCGCAGACGGTCTATCTTCTCGCCCAGCTGCTCCGCCAGCATATCCAGCACTGCAAAGCCGGCGTTGTGACGGGTGCCCTCGTACTCCATGCCGGGGTTGCCCAGACCGGCTATCACATATTCTATTTTACCTTTTGCCGATGTAGAATTAGAGGAAATACGGTCGAATACATCAAAAATACTCATAATTTTCTACCTGCTTTCTATTCAAGACCTTCTATGCGGTCGATGACGGCAAGCCCGCATTTTTCTGCCAGTCTCCTGCCGCGCTCTATAAGGTAGGTATCGCCGAGGGCTTCCGGCACATGAGCGTCACAGCCCAGTATAGCCTTGCAGCCGTGCTCTCCGGCGAGCTTCATGAAGCGCTCAGAAGGATAGTTCCTGCCGCCTTTAAGTCCCAGAAGATTTATCTCAACGGGAGAATCGTTCTCCTTCAGCCAGCGGCATATCCGGGACATCTCCCTTTCGTACTCCTCCGGACTTCCGGTGAAATTTATAAGGTCGGGATGTGCGAGGTACTTATATCTGCCAGACTCCATGCCCTCTATCACAAGGTCGGTGTATCTGCGGAGGAGGGCACTGTCGCCGGTAGGCTCCCCGGTATATTCGCTCTCATACTCCGGGGCATAGGAATGCTGACCGAGTATCATATAGTCCACAGGGTAGTCCGCGAGAAAGCGGTCCTGAGCCTCCATGAGCTCCGGGATATACTCAGCCTCAAAGCCGATATATAGCTTAATGTCGCCGGAATATTCCTTTTTCAGCGACAGCAGCGACGAAAAATAGCCGTCAGTCTCCTCCGGCGACATCCTTATGCCGGAAACGTAGCCTCCGCCGAATATCCACGGGCAGTGGTCGGAAAAGCCCAGCACCTTGATGCCGGAAACTATCGCCTGCTCGATATATTCCCTGTCCTCGCCGGAAGCATGGCGGCAGCGGTATGTATGGGTATGGTAATTAGCTGTCATATATGTTCTCCTTACTTTTATACAGTTCACATAACATTATACCACCTGCCGCAGAAAAATTCAACTACGGAGCTATATTTTCGTTTCAGCCTTGACAAAATCACGATTATAGCATACAATATAAATCGGAATAAATCTTACAGGGACAGCTGAAAGCGGTCCTCTCACATGGAGGTAAGTCATTGTTTGATAATATAAGGAGAGAGATACAACTCATCAAGGCGCACGATCCCGCCGCCCGGAACAACTTTGAGATACTCCTCACCTATCCCAGCCTTACAGCTATACGGTGTTACAGAGTGGCTCACTGGTTCTATAAACGGAAGAGATACACCTTCGCAAGGATGATCTCCCAGTGGGCAAGACGCAGGACCGGTATAGAGATACACCCCGGTGCTACTATCGGAAAGGGGCTCTTCATAGACCACGGCATGGGCGTGGTCATCGGCGAGACTGCTGAGATAGGCGATAACTGCCTCCTGTATCAGGGAGTCACCCTCGGCGGTACCGGCAAGGACAAGGGCAAGCGTCATCCTACTCTGGGCAACAACGTCCTTGTGGGCTCCGGTGCGAAGGTGCTGGGACCGTTCAAAGTGGGCAACAACGTAAAAATAGCCGCCAACGCAGTAGTGCTCAACCCCATCCCCGACAACTGCACAGCAGTTGGAGTCCCTGCCCGTGTGGTGAGGATGAACGGAATGAAGGTAAACACCTGCGTTACCAACGAGATAGACCAGATACACATCCCCGATCCCGTATCCCTTGAGCTCTGCCGCCTGAGAGCCGAGGTGGACAGACTGAAAAAGGAAATGTCAGCTCTGAAGGGAGATCAGGAAAAGTGAAAATAACAGAACGGATACTGAGGTATACGGCTGCCGGTGCCTTTACAGCCGGAGCGCTGCTCACTGCGCTGATGCTTTGCGGCTGCGAGGAAGCCGATAATGTCTCAGAGTCAGGCACGGCTGCGGAGCTCTCGTCAGAAGCCGAGGCAACTACTGCTGCCGGAACTGAAACTGAGACGGAAACTTCTGCTCTCACAACGGTCACCACAACACAGACCACTACCGCTCCGCCCACAACTACTCAGTCGCCCACAGAGCCTGCCGATGACGGCACCCTCGTACTGATAACCGACTACATCCCCGATATTCACATAGACCTCAGATATGCCACCGAGAACAACTTCACCGGCACTGTCATCTACGACAGCAGCGACGCCTACCTCTGCTACGGCACTGTGAAAAAGCTGGCAAAGGTACAGGAGGCTCTCCGGGAAAAAGGGCTCAGCCTTGTCATCTGGGACGCCTACCGTCCCCCGGAGGCTCAGCAGAAGCTCTGGGAGGTATGTCCCGATCCCACATTCGTAGCCGATCCCCGCAACGGCATAACCAGCCACAACCGCGGAAACACTATCGACATCAGCATGGTCACCTCCGATGGCATCTATGTGGAACTTCCCTCAGCTTTCGATGACTTCTCCCCGAAAGCCGACCGCGACTACTCCGACGTTTCACAGACCGCCGCTGAGAACTCCCGTATGCTGGAGAGCCTTATGTACGCCAACGGCTTTACCGGCTACCGGAACGAATGGTGGGACTACTCAGACACAACTGTGTACCAGTGGCATTTCTGATGCCGCCGGGATACGGAAAGGAAAAACTATGGATATTATCAGATTTCCCAGTGCCGAAGCGGTAAACGCTGCCGTTGCTGAGGACAGACCTTTCATAGCGGCAGTATCCTTCAGCGGAGAGACCGCCGTAGTATGTCCCGCAGGGGAGATAAGCGACCACGGGCTCCTTCTGGCAAGCGCCGGATTCTTCGGCTCGGACAACTTCTTCCGCCTGAGCTTCGACAGCACCAGCGCACGCTGGGACTTCCTGTGTCCTGCCGTCTACAAGGGAGTGTCCCCCAGAGAGAACGCTCTCAGCGAATTCTACCGGGACGGTCTCAGGATAATACCCGAATTTCTCACCCTTATGGGCTATTTCACCCAGATAAAGATAAATAATCTCACCGGAGAGATATGGGACTTCTGATTCCCTCTCTGCCGTATAAATAACGGAGGAACTATCATGCAGCTTTATAATTCGCTTTCACACAAAAAAGAGGACTTCGTGCCCAATACCCCCGGAAAGGTAAGTATGTACACCTGCGGACCTACTGTGTACCATTTCGCTCACATAGGCAATCTCAGGAGCTACATCATGGAGGACATCCTTGAAAAATACCTGCGCTTCACCGGTTTGGACGTGAAGCGCGTAATGAACATCACCGACGTAGGACACCTCACCAGCGACGGCGATACAGGCGATGACAAAATGCTCAAGGGAGCAAAGCGCGAGCACAAGACAGTCATGGAGATAGCAAAGTTCTACACCGACGCTTTCTTCACAGACTGTGCAAAGCTCAACATAAAGACTCCAGATGTGGTCGTGCCTGCAACTACATACATCGACGAATTCATCCGCGTTATCAGCTCACTTATGGAGAAGGGCTACGCCTACGAAGCCGGCGGCAACATCTACTTTGACACCTCAAAGCTGGAAAAATACTACGTTTTCGGTGACCTCAGCGAGGAGGACCTTGAAGTAGGCGTCCGCGAGGGCGTTGAGGCTGACGGCAACAAGCGCAATAAGGCTGACTTCGTGCTGTGGTTCACCAAGTCAAAGTTCGACGATCAGGAGCTCAAATGGGAGTCTCCGTGGGGAGTCGGCTACCCCGGCTGGCACATAGAGTGCTCCTGCATAAGCATGAAGAATTTAGGCGAATACCTCGACCTCCACTGCGGCGGCATCGACAACGCCTTCCCTCACCATACCAACGAAATAGCGCAGTCTGAGGCTTACCTCGGACACAAGTGGTGCAATTACTGGTTCCATGTTCACCACCTCAACACCACCAGCGGCAAGATGAGCAAGTCCAAGGGAGAGTTCCTCACAGTGTCGCTCCTTGAGGAAAAGGGCTACGATCCGCTGGTATACCGCTTCTTCTGCCTGCTCTCCCACTACCGCAAATCGCTGGTATTCTCATGGGAGAATCTGGACAACGCCGTTACCTCCTTCAATAAGCTGGTGGAGAAGATTGCTCCCCTTATGAAGGATGCCGCCGGCAGCGTGGACGAGGCTGAGTACGACCGTCTCCGAAAGGCTTTCTGTGATGCCCTCGACAGCGACCTCAATACCGCTATGGGAATCACCGTGCTCTACGACGTGCTGAAATCAAAGTCCAATGCCGCCACAAAGCTGGCTCTCATAGGCGAATTCGACCGTGTTCTCGGACTTGACCTTATCAAGAAGGCTCAGGACAAGGCAAATTCATCTTCCGACAGCACTGCCGACATCCCGGACGAGGTAATGGAGCTTGTGGAACAGCGCAAGGCTGCCCGCAAGGAGAAGAACTTCGCCCTTGCCGACGAGCTCCGCGATAAGATAGCCGCTCTCGGATACGAGATAAAGGAAACTCGTCAGGGCACTGAGATAAACAAGATACAGTGAACTTTCAGGAACGGCACTTTGTCCGTCCCGAAGCATACTATAAAACACCGGAGGTCGGCAAATGGCAAGAATCTACCCTCTTTTCAGCTCCAGCAAGGGCAACTCCTCATTTATAGGAACTGAAAAGGGCGGCGTGCTCATAGACTGCGGAGTGAGCTTCAAGAGGCTCTCAGCAGCCCTCGAACTGAATAACATCCCTCTTTCCGCAGTGCTGGCGGTATTCATAACCCACGAGCACTCCGACCATGTGAACGGTCTGAAAATGCTCACTGCCAAGACAGGTATGCCGGTATACGGGCAGAAGCGCACTCTCCAGAGGCTTTGCGACGGGGACAAAATAGCAGCCTCGTCCCCTGTGATAGATATGACCGGCATTTCCATTGCCTGCGCCGGAATGGAGCTGAGCTGCTTCAACACCCCCCACGATACCATTCAGAGCTGCGGTTACAGGATACATACCCCGGACGACAAATACTGCGCCGTATGCACCGACCTCGGACACATCACTCCAGAGGTGGATCAGGCTCTGGACGGCTGCCGCATGGTGCTGCTGGAGGCTAACTACGACGAAAATATGCTCCGGACAGGTCCATATCCGCTGTATCTCAAGGAACGCATCCTCTCCCCCAACGGACACCTCTCCAACGAGAGCTGCGGGGCGCAGGCTGCAAACCTCATACAGCGCGGAACTACACACCTGCTGCTGGGACACCTCAGTCAGGACAACAACCGTCCCGATATTGCCGATGCAGCGGTCAGCCGGGCGCTGTCAGGCTTCGTCAGGGGCAAGGACTACCTCATGGGCGTAGCACCGGTGGAAACTACGGGAGGAGCAGTGATATTCTGATGACCATAAAGCTCATAGTCATAGGCAAGCTTAAGGAGGAATACCTCCGGAGCGCCTGTGCCGAATACATAAAGCGGCTCTCGCGCTACTGCACCTTCGAGCTCCACGAGCTGGACGAGTGCCGGCTGAGCGACTCTCCCTCGGAAAAGGAGATAGCCGCCGCACTGAAAAAGGAAGCCACCCAGATAAAGCGCTTTGCCTCGGGAATGGTGATACCAATGTGCATAGAGGGCAAGCAGCTGAGCAGTCCGGAGCTTTCGGAGAAGATGACCTCCGCCGGAGTTGCCGGGAACAGCACTGTTACCTTCGTGATAGGCAGCTCTTTCGGGCTTGACCCTGAAATAAAGGCTATGGGAGCGCTGAAGCTCTCAATGTCGAAGATGACCTTTCCTCACCAGCTGGCACGTGTAATGCTGCTGGAGCAGATATACCGCTCGTTCCAGATAGCGGAGGGCGGAAAATATCATAAATAGCAGCAGGCGGACGCAATGTCCGCCTTTTTTATGCCCACCGGAGCATACAGCCAACACAAAAGACAGTTTTCCGGCGGAAAGTCGTCATATTTCGGCATTATCACGGTTGACATTGCATTATTGCATATGATATAATTAAATGATACTATGGAAAATTATGCTTAGTCATAGATATAAAGGAGACACAGATGAGTACGCTAAAAGAACTCTACGCTTACAGACAGATGATATTCAGTCTGGTCAAAAAAGATCTGAGAGGAAGATACAAGGGCTCTGTTCTGGGCTTTATGTGGACCTTCATAAATCCGCTCCTCCAGCTCATCGTATACACTATGGTTTTTTCGTTCATCCTGAAAACAAACATCGAGCGCTATTACCTCTATCTTTTCGTGGCACTGATACCGTGGATATTCTTTTCCTCGTCCATAACCGTGGGAGCAGCCTCGGTGGTGGCGCAGAAGGACCTCGTGAAGAAGATATACTTTCCGCGCATGGTCATCCCCATATCCTACGTTACGAGCTGCTTCGTGAATATGCTGCTGTGCTTCATAGTCGTGTTCGCGGTGATAATCTGCACAGGGGCAGGCGTGAATGCGGTCGCTGTGCTGACTCTGCCGGTAATAATGGCAGTAGAGTACCTCCTCGCTCTGGGAATGGCTCTGCTCACCTCTGCCGTTACCGTTTATTTCAGGGACCTTGAGCACATCCTCGGCATAATCTCAATGGCATGGATGTACATGACTCCTATCATGTACGACAAATCCATAGTGCCGGAAAGACTTCTCCCGGTATTCAATCTCAACCCCATGACTCACGTCATCGAATGCTACCGCGATGTGCTCTACAATAAAAGGGTGCCGGACCTGACATCGCTGTTATCGGCTGCCGGACTTGGTATGCTGTTCCTGTTCATCGGATTTCTTGTGTTCAACAAGCTTCAGAGACATTTTGCGGAGGAGTTATAATGGAACGTAACGAAACAGCTATCGAAGTAAAAAACATAACCAAAAGCTTCAAGGTCTATCCGGATAAGGGAGCCCAGCTCAAGGAACGCCTGCTTTTCCGCAAGCGCAGCCGCTTTGAGATAAGACCGGTGCTGAAAGGGATAAGCTTCACCGTCCGCAAGGGCGAGGCTGTGGGACTTATCGGTCACAACGGCTGCGGCAAGAGCACTACCCTGAAGCTCCTCACAAGGATAATGTACCCCGACTCCGGCGAGATAACCATGAACGGCAGAGTCTCCAGCCTCATCGAGCTGGGCGCCGGTTTCCACCCGGATATGAGCGGCAGGGAGAATATCTACACCAATGCTGCTATCTTCGGTCTTACCAAAAAGGAGATAGACTCCCGTCTTGCGGACATAATCGAGTTCTCAGAGCTGGAGGAGTTCATTGACAATCCCGTCCGCACCTACTCCTCGGGAATGTATATGCGTCTGGCATTCTCCGTCGCCATAAACGTGGACGCGGACATTCTCCTCATCGACGAGATACTGGCGGTGGGCGACACCAACTTCCAGACAAAGTGCTTCAACCGCCTGAGAGAGCTCAAAGCCTCGGGCATAACCATAATCATAGTCACCCACGACCTCTCCACAATTGAAAAATTCTGCGACAGCGCCATCTGGCTAAACGACGGCGTGATAGTCCGCGAGGGCAGGTCACCTGAGGTAGTGGATGCCTACTTCGACTTCATGAACAAGAAGCGTATCGACTCCGACAAGGCTGCCGCCGAGAAAAAGGCTAAGGAGGAAGCTGCTCCCCCGGCTGAGGAGAACGCTCCTGCTGAGAGCTCCGGCGGCATAGACTACTCCGCCAACCGCTTCGGCCTGAGGTATATCGAGATAACCAAGGCGAGGATGCTGGACAGCTCCGGCAAGGACAGCCGTATCTTCTCCACCGGCGACAATATCTCAATTGAGATAGACTTCCGGGTGAACAAGCCCCTCGAGGAATATATCTTCGGCTTCGGCTTCTACACGCTGGAGGGCGAATGTCTCTACGGCAACAACACTCAGCTGGACCGCATAGCCGTAAGCACAGACAAAAAAGAAGGCACCATAGCGGTGGATGTTCAGGATCTTCCGCTCCTTGCCGGAAAATATACGCTAAACGTAGCCGTTGTTGACCGCGACGGCACACCTATGGACTTCTACCGCAATTACTGCGGCTTCGAGGTGGTCTCCGACGACAGGAGCACCGGCTATATAAGAGTCCGTCATAACTGGAGGATAACAAAGTGAGTATAAATACAGACGAGCTGCTTGCAGAGGTCATCGAGGAGAAGCTCCTGGGAGGCGGTGAAGGCGTGCAGGAACTCTCCGGCGACATAAACATCGCCATGCTGGATTCCCTCGACAAGATGAACAAAACGTCCGTGAACCGCAGCTACCGCGAGATACCGGCATCCGGCTTCAAGGGAAAGCTCTCACGGCTGGTGAAGCGCCTTATGAGAAGGCTCACCTTCTGGTACGTGGAGCCCTGCATGATGCAGCAGACCGAATACAACTGCGCCAACAACGTTTTTTCCGCCCAGACCAACAGCGAGATAAATACGCTCCGCAGCAGAATAAACGGGCTTTCCCAGCAGAACGGCGAATTATCAAGGATGAACGCCCGTCTGGACGCTTCCGAAAGGCTGAACGCAGAGCTCAGCAGCACCGTGGAGGAACTCCGCAGCAGGCTGATCGACCTTGATAAGAAAATGTATATCTATTCAGGAGGTGCAGACGTGTTCAGCCGCAGCAGCACAGATGATATGAGCCTTTCCTTCTCACAGTCGGGAGAGGACACTATAATCCGCTATATATTCCGCGAAACAGGCATCGCTCCCGGCAGTATACGCTACCTTGACCTCGGAGCCAATCACGCCGTTCACCTTAGCAACACCTTCAGCTTCTACCTCGACGGCGCAAGAGGAGTCCTTCTGGACGCTAACCCGGTACTGGCGAAGGAGCTCTCGGAAAAGCGTCCCGGCGATACAGTCATAAACAAGTGTCTCTCGGACAAGTCCGGAACTAAGCTGGATTTCTATATAATGAGCGGCGACGGCCTTTCCACCACTGACTACGAAGCGGCACAGGGCTTCATCCGTGAGAACCCCGAGCTGAGCATCAAGGAAAAGATAACAGTCGATTCCATAACTCTTGATGAGATAATCAGGGACTACTTCCCCGATAAGGCTCCCGAGCTCATGAACATCGACATCGAGGGCATGGAGCTCACCGTGCTGAAAATGACAGACTTCGAGAAATTCCGTCCCATGGTAATAATATGCGAAATGATAGAGTATCGCCGCGGTCTCACAGTGGGCGAAAAGAATCAGGAGATACTTGACTTCATGCGCTCCAAGGACTATGAGGAATTCGCATTCACCGGAATAAACTCCATATTCATCGACAAGCGCTTCAGGGAGGGCAGATAATGAACATAGCCTTTGACGCATACGCTATACTCGGTCCCATGAGCAGGAACAGAGGCATAGGCAACTATGCTCTCAGCCAGTTCGCCGGCATGGTGGAGCGCGACAGCTCCAACAGCTACTTCTTCCTGAATATGGTGGACAAGGACTTCCGTCTCAGCGAGCATATCTCCGGCGGCAGTCTCACCGAAGACTTCCTCGACACCGGCGCCAAGAACGCCCTTCTCCGCTCCGAGGTCTACGCCTCAGCGGTGGGAACAGCCATAAAGCGCTATATAGCTGAAAACAAGATAGGCATATTCTATATCACCTCCCCCTTTGAATCTAGCTTCATCCCCTACCGGAAGGAATGGTTCGAGGGCGTAAAAGTAGTGGTGACGGTCTACGACATAATCCCCTACGTTATGAAGGAGAAGTACCTCGCGGACAAGACCACCCTCGACTGGTACATGAAGTGCATAGACAACCTCCGCTGGGCTGACGAGATATTCGTCATCTCCGAGAGCGTAAAGACAGACCTTGTTAACCTCCTGAGCTTTCCGCCGGAGAAGATAAAGGTCATCTGGGGCGCTGTGGACGAAAAGTATCACATTGCCGACATCCCCGAGGACGAGAAAAAAGCTCTGCTGAAAAAATTCGGCGTAACAAAGCCCTTTATCATGTGTACCGGCGGCGAGGACGGCAGAAAGAACCTGGACGGTCTGGTAAGGGCTTATGCCCTTATGCCCGGAGAGATACGCAGCCGCTACCAGCTGGTGGTGGTATGCAAACTCTCCCCCAACGGCATGAAGAATCTCACTGCCGAGGCTGAAAAAGCCGGCGTAAAGAACGACGTTATCTTCACCAACTTCGTCACCGATGACGAGCTGCTGAAATTCTACAATCTCGCCTCACTCATGGCGTTCCCCTCCAAGTACGAGGGCTTCGGTCTGCCCATCGTGGAGGCATGGGCGTGCGGCACTCCCGTGCTCACCGGAGACAATTCCAGTCTCAGGGAGATAGGCGGCGACGCAGTTGTTCTCGTGGATGCCGACAGCGACCGCAGTATCGCCGACGGCATGGCAAAAATGCTGGCGGACGAAAATATGCTGGCAGAGTACGCTGCAAAGGGCGCCGAGCGCCTGGAGCTCTACCGCTGGGACAATATCAACGACGGAATCATCGCTCTGCTGAACGGCATAAAGCCTCTGCCCCGCACTGAAAAGGCTCAGGAAAGGGTGAAGGTAGCATTTTTCACTCCACTGCCGCCGGTAGAATCCGGAATCTCCGATTACAGTGAGGACATCATCAGCGAGCTCTGTAAATTCTGCGACATAGACGTTTTCATCGACGACGGCTATGCTCCCTCATCACAGTTCCCGGATAACGTGAAGATATTCGGACATAAAGAGTACCCGGCAAAGGCTTCCGGCTACTATGACACCGTATTCCAGATGGGCAACTCAGAGTTCCATTTCTATATGTACGACTACATCCGCAAATACCACGGAACATTGGTCCTCCACGACTTCAACCTCCACGGAGCCTTCTACCACAGAGCCGTTGCCGTGGGAAAGGGAGACTTCGAGCTCTACCGCCGGTTCGTTGAGGCGGACTATCCCGATAAGTCCGGCTACGTCAGCGCAGTAGCTGCCGGCTCGGCAAATCCCGACATATACGGTCTTGAGCTCAACGGCTACATCACCGGAGCTGCTGACCGCTTCATCGTCCACAGCAGTGAATCCAAGAAGAAGCTCCTGCTCCGTGACATCTCACGCAGCGCGGAGGTCATCCGCCACTATGCGAAGCTCCTTCCCCTGGCGGACAGCAAAGCAGTAAAGGAACAGAACGGCATATCTCCCGATACCATAGTAATATCCGCATTCGGAGGCATACACTCCACAAAGCGTGCCATGCCCATACTCCGCGCCTTTGCAAAGCTGAAAAAGGAAAGGGAGAACATCATGCTCCTCTTTGCCGGAAAGCCCTCGGAGGAGATAAGACCTGAGCTGGAAAAATTCATCGCTGAGAACGGTCTTGCCGGAAGCGTTACCGTTACCGGCTATATCAGCATAGAAAAGTTCAAGGAATACATCGACATGACCGACATCTGTCTCAATCTGCGCTACCCCTCCAACGGCGAGACCAGCGGCAGTCTCATGAGGATACTCGCCAAGGGACGCTGCGTCGTGGTGAACGACATCGGAAGCTTTGCGGAGGTGGATGAAAATGCCTGTGTGAAGCTGCCCTCAGTGGAGAAAATGGGCGAAGTCCGCGAGCCGGAGGAGATATACTCCGCACTGAAGCGCCTCACCGACTCTCCGGAGGAACGCGAAAGGATAGGCGCTGCTGCAAGGAAATTTGCCGAAGACGAGCTTGACCTCGGCATAATCGCCCGGAAATACTATGACTTCATCCTCTCCGGCAGGAAGGAGCCTGCCGTCAGCGAGGAGATGATCGCCGCCGCAAGAAGGGACAGCAATATCGCGCCCTCGGACGTACACGGCATAGCAGCAACTCTCGCCTACGCAAAAGGTTACAGGTGCTGACATGAAGCTGAACTTGAAAAACAAGAGGACCGACCTCATCTGTATGGCGCTGCTGTACTTCACGGCTCTGGCGGTGCATCTCAGTGTAGCGCTCAGGATGAGGATGCTCCATATGTCCCACGATGAAATGGGGGTTCTTGCCACGGCTGCCTACGCTGTGGGCGAGGACTGGAGCGAGATAGTGTCGAAATTCGGCTACTACGGCTACGGCAGCTCTCTGCTGTACATCCCGGTATTCATGCTCACAAAGGATGCCCTGCTGAGGTACAGGCTCATAACCGTGATAAATTCCTTCCTCATGGCGTTCATACCCGTTATAGCCTACCGCATAGCGGTAAGGTACTGCAAGGCTGACCGCCGCACAGCAGTCTGTGCCGCAGCGGTCACGGGACTCTACCCCGGCTATCTGCTTTTCAGCAAGTGGGTGTGGAACGAGGCCATGATGTGCCTGCTCCCGTGGGTAACAGCACTGCTCCTGTTCAGGCTTTACAGCGAACAGAACAAGCTGAAGCGGACGGTGTTCTCCGTACTGCTCTCATTCACTCTCGTGTACAGCTATGCGGTCCACGGCAGAGCACTGGGACTCATCGCCGCAGCCTTTCTCATCATAGCGGCGGTATTCATATTCCAGCGAAGGCTGATGATAGAGCCCGTAAGCTTTTTCTCCTCATTCACCGTATTCTACATCTGCGACCATTTCGCCAAGAAATACGTCCAGTCCCACATATGGCTCATCGGCAGCGGCGGCGAGGCGAACAACACTCTCGACAGCACTGCCGGAAAAATGCACACCTACCTCACATTCAAGGGCTTCAAGGGACTTGTGAAAATTTCGCTGGGACAGCTCTCTGCCGCACTGGCTTCCACCTACGGAATCATAGTGATAGCGGCAGCAGCGGCGATACCCCTTATAATCCGCGGACTGGGCAGAAAAATGCGCCTTAAAAAGGGTGAGGCTCCCGGAAAGGAGCACGCTCTCTGGCTGCTCATGACTATCGCTGCTGTATTCTTCGCCGGAGCTTTCATCATAAGTGTGCTCTTCCTCGGCGGTGCAGGCAGCGAGGATATGCCTCGCGGCGACTACTTCCTCTACACCAGATATTTCTCCAATATGCTTGGATTCTCGCTGTTCGCGGCGTTCATATACTTCGCCGGACACGAGCTCCGGGGCAGGCTCACAGCCGTTATGGCGGGAGCCTTCGTGCTCTGCGCTCTGCCCATGCTGCTGCTTGAGAGCACTCTAAACGGCGTCAGGGACAGCTCCAACACCACTATACTCAATCTGCTTGCTTACCTTGGAGACAACCCTGCGGACTTCATCCGTCATTTCGACATATACAACCTTCTGTTCGTGACCGCTCTCGTATTCGGAGCGGCGCTCATAGGCTTCGCCGGCAAAAAACAGGGAATGCTCTGTGTGCTGCTCTGCCTTGTATCCCTCCACTCATACTATACCACCGCGAATAACGTCATAATCCCCAACGGAAAGAAGGACCTCAGCTACGTTGAAGTCACAATGAACGTTCTCGGACAGGTGGACGGTCTGGAGGACACCTTCGACGACGTATACTACTATAACGTTCATCAGGCAAAGCCGTGGAGCAGCTCCGCGATGCAGTTTGCCCTCCCGGAATACGACCTCACCGAGTTCAGCTTCGAGATATCTGAGGACACCGATCCACAGCTCTTCTTCGATTTCATAAGCGAGAACAGTCTTATAGTCAGCTCAGAGGACATTCACCTTGAGGACCTCAGCCCCGACATCTACCGCATAGAGTACGGCGAGGTGGGCAGCGGCAAGGAATACATCTGGGTATACGGCAGCGAGGCAAGGGACTACATCACCGCCCACAGCGACATCGCCTTCGCACCGGCTGAATAATGAAAGGAAATCAGATGGACAACATAAACACTGAGGAGATAATGGCTCAGATAAAGCAGGAGATAAAGGAACAGGAACTCACCTCCGATATGCTCAGTTTCGAGGACATCCCCTACCGTAAGCCTGCACAGAACGGCTCGGCGGACGAGACTATGGCTTGGCTGGATTCTCATCATTACGTCCAGCCCTACAAACAGCTCTCCGGAAATCCGGTATCGGTATTCGGAAAAAAGACCGTCCGCAAGCTTACGAAATTCTACATTGAGCCCATAGCCTCCGAGCAGAGCGACATAAACGCCAATGTGGTGGATATGCTCCGCTATCTTACGGCAGAGAACAAGCGCCTCGCAGACCGCGTGGAGGCACTGGAGAACGACCTCCGGGCTCTCCGCAGGGAGCTTTCCGGAGAGGACATATGACCATGAGGATAGTTCAGCTTCTCCCCACCCTCTCCTACGGCGACGCTGTCAGCAATGACGCCATAACCCTTGGCGGAGTCATCTCCGGCATGGGCTTCGATACCGCCATATACGCTGAGATAATCGACAAGCGGCTCCCTGCCGGCACCGCACGGAAGGCTGAAAAGCTCGCCGGACTGGATAAGAGCGACATCATCATCTATCACAAGTCCACCGGCACGGACCTTGACAAAAAGCTCGGGGACTTCCCCTGCCGGAAAATAATGATATACCACAACATCACTCCGCCGGAGTTCTTCCGCCCCTACAATCCGGAGGCGGCAGCGCTCACAGCCCGCGGCTATGAGGGGCTGCGCCGCCTGAAAAGCACCGTTGATATGTGCCTTGCGGTATCGGAGTACAACAAAGCCGACCTTATCAGATACGGCTTTACCTGTCCCATAGAGGTGCGACCCATACTGATACCCTTCGCCGACTATGACAAAGAGCCGGACAGCGGTACTCTTGCCCGTTACAGCGACGGCAAGACGAATATCCTCTTCGTGGGCAGGATAGCCCCCAACAAGAAACAAGAGGACGTCATCCGGGCGTTCTTCCGGTACAGGGAGCTTGATCCCTCCGCAAGACTGATACTTGCCGGCTCTTGGGCTGGCTTCGAAAACTACGCCGACCGCCTTAAAAACTACGCAAAGGCTCTCGGTATCGCCGACAGTGTGGTATTCACCGGTAAGTGCAGTTTTGCCGATATACTGGCTTATTACCGGACAGCAAGCGTGTTCCTCTGCATGAGCGAGCACGAGGGCTTCTGTGTGCCGCTGGTGGAGGCGATGTACTTCGATGTACCGGTGGCTGCAAGGGATACCAGCGCCATATCGGGGACTCTCGGGAGCAGCGGTATGCTCCTCCCGGACAACGATCCCGTCCTCGCGGCGAGGGTGATGCAACGGATAGTGAGCGACAGCTCCCTGCGGCAGCACATAGTCTCGGGACAGCGCCGCCGTCTGGAGGACTTCTCCTACGATAAGATAAAAGCGCTGTTCGAGGCGCAGCTGAAAGACTTCATAGATAAGGGAAAAATATGAGACCTATCGCATTTGTTGCCCCGTGGTTCGGGGAAAACATAACCGGAGGCGCAGAAGCCGAGCTCAGGGAGCTCACCGCTCACCTCCACAGCGCAGGCGTGCCTCTGGAGATACTCACCACCTGCGTGAAGGACTTCACCTCCGACTGGGGAAAGAACTACCACCGTCCCGGCACGGAAAAGACCTCGCAGGGCATAACGATAAGGAGATTTCCCGCCGGCAGGCGCAATTCGGCGGCATTCGACGCAGTAAATGCCAAGCTCATGCGGAACGCCGCACCCACTCCCGATGAGGAGGAGATCTTCGTTGCCGAAATGGTGAACAGCCCGGAGCTCTGCTCCTACATCGCCGCCAATAAGGACGGATATGGGCTTCTCGTCTATATACCCTATATGTTCGGGACTACCTACCACGGAGTCAAGGTCTGCCCGGAGAAGTCCGTGCTGATTCCCTGCCTCCACGACGAGCCCTACGCGCGGCTGAATCCGTTCAGGGAGCTCTACCCCCGGACCGCCGGCATGGTGTTCAACTCCGCTCCGGAGGCAGCTCTTGCCGAAGAGCTATATGGGCTTTCCGGCTCCGGCACAAAGACCGTCATCATGGGCATAGGCATGGACACCGATATAAAGGCTTCTCCGGAGCATTTCCGGGAGAAGTACGGTATCAGCGAGCCATTCATCGTCTACGCCGGCAGAAAGGACGAGGGCAAGAACGTGGGAACTCTCCTGCGCTACTTCGGAGAATACCTGAAGCGCCGGGATACCGCCATGAAGCTGGTGCTCATAGGCGGCGGAGAGATACAGATCCCCGGAGAGCTGGTACGCTCCGGCAGGATAGCCGACCTCGGCTTCGTGGACAGGCAGGACAAGTACGACGCCCTTGCTGCTGCGGAGCTCCTCTGCCAGCCGTCCCTGAACGAGAGCTTCTCGCTTGTGATAATGGAGAGCTGGCTGTGCGGACGCCCCGTCCTTGTACACGAAGGCTGTCCCGTTACGAGGGACTTTGTCAGCCAGTGCAGCGGCGGTCTGTACTTCGGAAGCTACTTTGAGTTCGAGGGCTGCCTTGATTACCTTGCCGCCCACAGGGATACCGCCTCCGCAATGGGAGAGAACGGCAGAAACTACGTAAGATCACACTTTGACTGGGATGTCATAGTGAAAAGATATATTGAATTTTTCGGTGAGCTCACCGGTGAAATGAGGCTTTGATATGAAACTGATAATCCAGATACCATGCTATAACGAGGAGGAGACTCTCCAGCTGGCATACAACGATCTTCCCCGGCACATCGACGGTATCGACACCATCGAATACCTTATAATAAACGACGGCAGCAAGGATAACACCGTCGCAAAGGCAAAGGAACTGGGCTTTCACCACATAGTTTCCTTCAAGCAGAACAAGGGACTTGCCAAGGGCTTCATGGCAGGCATAGACGCCTGTCTCCACTTAGGCGCGGACATAATCGTGAATACCGATGCCGATAACCAGTATTGCGGCGCAGACATCGAAAAGATAGTCCGTCCAATACTCGACCGCAAAGCCGACATAGTCATCGGAGAGAGACCTATCGACAACACCGAACATTTCTCATGGAAAAAGAAGAAGTTCCAACATCTTGGAAGCTGGGTGGTAAGGGTAGCCTCCGGCACGGACATCCCCGACGCTCCCAGCGGCTTCCGGGCATATTCCCGTGAGGCAGCTCTCCGCCTGAACGTGGTGAACGAGTACACCTATACCCTTGAGACAATAATCCAGGCAGGCAACAGCAAGACCGCCATGACCTCAGTCCCCATAAGGACCAATCCCGAGACTCGTCCTTCGAGACTTTTCTCCAGTATGTGGAGGTACATGAAGCGCTCCTCCACGGTCATCACACGCTCATTCGTAATGTACAAGCCTCTTAAATTCTTTATGACTATCGGAGCTCTGCTCATGACTATCGGCGCGGCTCTGGGAATACGCTTCCTGATACTCATGGGAATGGGCGAGGGCAACGGTCATATACAGTCGCTGATACTCACCGCGATATTCATAATGATGGGCTTCCAGACCATTACCATAGGACTTCTCGGTGACACTATCGCCGCTAACCGCAAGCTCCTTGAGGACGTCCAGTACCGGGTAAGGAAAATGGAATGCAAGACCTGCGAGCCTACCGACCTTCTGGATGAGGAGGACTCCTCCGAAAGTACGCAGGAGGCTCAGAAATGAGGAGCTTCAGCGGTATAAGGAACAAAAAGGTACTGTACATCGCCACCAAGAACAGCGACTATCTCAGGCTGACGCAGGAGATAAGGCTGCTCCGGGAGCAGAACAACGAGGTAACAGTTATCGCTTCGCCGGAAAAGAGCTATTTCAGACGTCTTATTCACGTTTACCGCAGACTGCTCACCGTGGATATGAACGACTACGACCTCAGCTTCATCGGCTTTGCGCCACAGCTCGTCATGCCGCTTTTCGGCTGGAAGCTCCGCCGCAAGCCGGTGGTCGTGGACTTTTTCATCTCCATGTACGATACTATCTGCTTTGACCGGAAGAAATTCCGTCCGAGGAGCCTGCCCGGCAGACTAATGAAGCTCATAGACCGGAAAACGCTGAAATATGCCGACCTTGCCATATGCGACACAAAGGCTCACGGCAGGTACTTCTGTGAGGAGTTTTCCTACCCCTGCGGGAAGATGAGGACGCTCTACCTGGAAGCCGATACGAGCATATACTATCCACGGGAGGCTCCGGAAAACAAGGAATTCACCGTTCTTTACTTCGGAAGCATACTCCCACTTCAGGGTGTGGACGTCATACTCGGCGCGATAGACCTTCTCAAGGAACAGAAAGGACTACGCTTCATAGTCGTGGGACCTCTTGGCAAAAATGCACATCGCACAGGTAATGACATCACCAAGTACATCGAATGGCTGCCTCAGGAGCAGCTTGCTGAAAAGATAGCATCGGCGGACCTGTGCCTTGCCGGACATTTCAACAGCTCGATAATGAAGGCAAAGCGCACTATCCCCGGAAAGGCTTACATCTACCGTGCCATGGGAAAGCCCATGATACTGGGAGACAATCCCGCCACCCATGAGCTTTACAGCGAATCCGACGACGGGATATGGTTCTGTCCTATGGGAAGTCCGGAGGCTCTCGCAAAGCTCATTCTGGACATCAAGGAGAAACGCAGTTGAAGAAATATATCAAAATAGCCGGAAACGTCATCATGGTGATCGCACTGGCTTTTGTAGTGAAGAAGCTGCTGAGCATGGACATAAGCCCCTCTCAGTTCAGGTCAGGTAAGACCATTGCGGTGCTGATAACGAGCTTTGTGATACAGACGGTCATCATAATATTTTCCATAATACCGTGGCTGATGTTCACACGGTCGCTCTCCGGCGTAAGGATACCCTTTAAGGCAGCGATGCCGGTGTATACGCGGTCAAACATATACAAATACCTGCCGGGAAACGTCTTCCAGTACGTGGGACGCAACCAGCTGGCAGCCGATATGAAGATAAGCCACGTAGACGTAGCCTGCGCCACTCTAATGGACATCTTTTTCAGCGTAGTGTGGGCAGGCATATTCTCCGTGATACTTCTGGGCAGCCGTATAGCCGGACTTCTCAGGGAATACGGCAGGAATATGCTCATCGTGGCTGTACTGGGAGTTCTGATACTTGCAGCGGCGGCAGCGGTGATATTCCTGAAATTCCGGAAAAAAGCCGCAGGCTACCTCTCCCGCTATTCAAAGGCTCTGGAAAAGGGCAGGCGCGGACAGCTCATTCAGGGCATAGCCTACTATATCGTCAGCTACACCGTATCTGCCGGTATGTATTTCCTCTGCCTGACTCTCATAGTCCCGGAGGCTTCTCTCAGCGAGACGGTAACTCTCACCGGTGCCTATCTTTTCGCATGGATAGTCGGATTCGTGACTCCCGGAGCTCCCGGAGGCATAGGCATAAGAGAGGGAGTAATGATATTCGTCAGCGGCGACAGGTATCAGGACAGGATAATACTGTTCGTGCTCATAATGCGGATATCCTCGATAGCTGCGGACGTTGCGGCATTCGCCGCCGGACGCATATACCAGAGCATAAGCTCAAAAAGCTCCGCAGCATAGCCTGCGCGGAGCATATCTCTCAGGAGGTTTTTGTATGAACGTAAAAGAAGCCCTGCTGGATACGCTTGTCACTTCCGGGGGAGAATACATCTCCGGAGCCGCACTTGCAGAAAGGCTGGGAGTGAGCCGCAACGCTGTCTGGAAGGCGGTAAAATCGCTGGAAAGCGAGGGCTATGTGATAGATTCAATCACCTCAAAGGGCTACCGTCTGGCAAAGAGCAGCAACCGTCTTTCGGAAAAGCTCATAGCCGCCGGTCTTACCTCAAAAAAGCTTGGACGGAAGCTCAGGGTGCTCGACGAGGTGGATTCTACAAATATCGCCGCAAAGGAGCTCGCCTCCGCCGGTGCTCCCCACGGCACTACCGTCGCCGCAGAACACCAGACTATGGGACGGGGCAGACTGGGCAGGAGCTTTGTCTCCCCCCACGGAACAGGTCTTTATATGAGCGTTGTCATACGCCCGGAATTCAGCATAGAGCTCTCCCCCATGATGACCACCGCCGCTGCCGTAGCCACAGCCGAGGCTATCGAGGCGCTCTGCGGAAAGGCAGTTCAGATAAAATGGGTGAACGACATCTACATGAACGGCAAAAAAATAGTGGGCATACTCACAGAGGCATCTCTGGGACTGGAAATGCGCTCGCTGGAATACGCCGTCATCGGTATCGGAGTGAACGCAAGGAGCGTCAGGGGAGAATTCAGCGCTGAGCTCTCCGAGACAGCCTCCTCCATTGAGGACGAGACCGGCATAGCTGTGGACAGGAACCGTCTCTGTTCCGAGATACTCAACAGACTGGAATATTATATCGAGACCATAGAGCTGAGGAGATTCCTTTCCGGCTACCGCAGCCGCGAGCTCCTTACCGGAAACGATATAACGGCAGTCTTAGGCAGCAGGCCGATCACCGGAAAAGCACTTGGCATCGACGACAACACCAATCTCATAGTGGAATTCCCCGATGGCACTGTAAAGCATATCAGCTCCGGAGAGGCTAATCTCTGCCGCATAAAAAAGAAGTAACTGCATAATCAGTCTCCGGACGGGCATAATACCACCGGAAGGAGCTGATACCATGAACATAACCCCGGAAGCATACGAACGCATGAGCCGCAGAGCGTCTCCGGCATCAAAGAGCCGTGTGAACGTGCCTGCCGCCTTTGTTGTGGGCGGAGGCATATGCGCTCTCGGACAGGTGATAACCAACATCCTCGCGGACAGAGGTCTTGACCGCACCGAAGCCGGAATGTGGACCTCAGTGATACTGATAGGCCTGAGCGTCATACTCACAGGCTTCGGGCTCTACCACAAGCTGGCAAAGCACGCCGGAGCGGGTACCCTCGTGCCCATAACGGGCTTCTCCAACGCCATAAGCTCATCGGCAGTGGAGGCGCGTTCCGAGGGCTTCGTGCTTGGAGTAGGCACAAAGATATTCACTATAGCCGGACCAGTGATACTCTATGGCTGTGCGGCATCGGTGCTGTACGGAGCGGTGTATTACATCCTCGGCAGGCTGTGACAAAAAAATAAGCAGGGCATTACGCCCTGCTTTGACACAGATAAATCAAAATAAATATGTGTAGAACAAAAGAAAGGAGACAACAAAACGAGTGTTAATAATTAAAGATTATTAAACACTATGGATATTATAGCTTATTTCGGGGTTTTAGTCAAGAGAAATCATAAAAAATTTAGAACCGCCGCGAAATTTCCGGCGATTTGCACAAGAAACCTGCGCCGTGATGTTGCAAATATCACAAAATCATATGTCGAAAGCGCTCCGGAGCCCTAACAGCCCTCCTTGGAGCTTTTTTGTTATGGGCAAAGTGCATTAATAAATAAGAGCAATTTTATATATAAATTTGCGGCAGAATATCAAAAAAGGTGTTTACAAAAGCGGCGGATTGTGATATAATAACAGAAGTAGTTATATCCGGTTAACATTTTCACAATCTTGACCGGCATAACATCTAAGTTTATATTTTTACTTTAGGAGGTCATTCCTATGGCTATTAAAAGAAAAATGAAAACCATGGACGGCAACAATGCTGCTGCTTATGTATCCTACGCCTTCACGGAAGTTGCGGGCATCTACCCGATCACACCTTCCAGCCCGATGGCAGACTATGTAGATCAGTGGTCCGCTCAGGGTGTAAAGAACATTTTCGGCACGACTGTTAAGGTCGAGGAAATGCAGTCTGAGGCTGGTGCAGCCGGTACTGTTCACGGTTCTCTGAACGCTGGTGCTTTAACCACAACCTACACCGCTTCTCAGGGTCTGCTCCTTATGATCCCCAATATGTATAAGATCGCCGGTGAGCTGCTTCCCTGCGTATTCCATGTTTCTGCACGCTGCGTTGCTTCTCACGCACTGAACATCTTCGGTGACCACTCCGACGTATACGCTTGCCGTCAGACCGGTTTTGCTATGCTCGCTGAGACAAACCCGCAGGAGGTTATGGATCTCGCTGCCGTTGCACATCTCGCTTCCATCAAGAGCCGTGTTCCTTTCATCAACTTCTTCGACGGTTTCCGTACATCTCACGAGATCCAGAAGATCGCTGCATGGGATTACGAGGATCTTAAGGAAATGTGCGATATGGATGCAGTAGCTGCATTCCGTAACCGTGCTCTCAATCCTGAAAACCCGACAATGCGCGGTTCTCACGAAAACGGAGATATCTTCTTCCAGCACCGTGAGGCTTGCAACTCCTACTACAATGCTGTTCCCGGCATCGTTGAGGAATACATGAACAAGGTCAATGCAAAGCTCGGCACTGACTACAAGCTCTTCAATTACTATGGTGCTGCTGATGCAGACCGTGTTATCGTTGCAATGGGTTCCATCTGCGACGTTGCTGAGGAAGTTATCGACTACCTCAACAAGAAGGGTGAGAAGGTCGGTATCGTAAAGGTTCGCCTGTTCCGTCCTTTCTCTGCTGAAAAGCTCGTTGAGGCAATCCCTGCAACTGCAAAGACTATCGCTGTTCTTGACAGAACCAAGGAGCCCGGCTCCCTCGGTGAGCCTCTCTACCTCGATGTCGTAACTGCTCTTAATGTTACCGGCAGAACAGGTATCAAGGTGATCGGCGGCCGTTACGGTCTCGGTTCCAAGGATACTCCCCCTGCATCTGTATTTGCTGTATATGCAGAGCTTGCAAAGGCTGATCCCAAGCCGCAGTTCACACTCGGTATCGTTGACGATGTAACCAACCTCTCACTCGCTGAGGAAGATGCTCCTAACACAGCAGCAGAAGGCACTATCGAGTGCAAGTTCTGGGGACTCGGCGGCGACGGAACCGTTGGCGCAAACAAGGACTCTATCAAGATCATCGGCGACCACACTGATAAGTACGTTCAGGCATACTTCCAGTATGACTCAAAGAAGACCGGCGGTATCACTATCTCACACCTCCGCTTCGGCGATAAGCCCATCAAGAGCCCTTACTACATCAACAAGGCTGACTTCGTTGCATGCCACAACCCTTCATACATACTCAAGGGTTACAAGATGGTCAACGATGTAAAGCCCGGCGGTGTATTCCTTATCAACTGCCAGTGGAAGCCCGAGGAGCTCGATCAGCACCTCACAGCTGATACAAAGCAGTATATCGCAAAGAACAATATCCAGCTCTATCTGGTTAACGCAATAGACCTCGCACAGGAGATCGGTCTTGGCAAGCGTACCAACACCATCCTCCAGTCTGCATTCTTCTCACTTTCAAAGGTACTTCCCGAGGCTGAGGCTATCGGCTACATGAAGGAAAAGGCTCAGAAGTTCATGAAGAAGGGCATCGAGATCGTTCAGATGAACGAGAAGGCTATCGACGCAGGCGCAAACGCTTATGTCAAGGTAGATGTTCCTGCTGAGTGGGCAAACGCTGTTGATAATACCGCATCTGCAAAGCTCAAGGGCGCAGAGAAGCTCGTCAATATGGTTGACGGCATCATGAACCCTGTTGGCAAGATGCTCGGTGATACACTTCCTGTTTCTGCATTCTCAGATCACGTTGACGGTACTTTCGAGCTCGGTGCTGCTGCATACGAGAAGCGCGGCGTTGCAGTTATGGTTCCCGAGTGGAATCAGGATACTTGTGCAAAGTGTAACAAGTGTGCATTTGTCTGCCCGCACGCAACTATCCGTCCTTTCGCTCTTACTGACGCTGAAGTAGCTTCTGCTCCGGAAAACATCAAGATCGCTCCCAAGCCTGTCGTAAAGACAGATTACAAGTACACACTCGCTGTTTCTCCTATGGACTGCATGGGCTGCGGCGTATGTATCGGTGTCTGCCCGACAAAGTCTCTCAAGATGGTTCCCAGAGAGTCTCAGGAGCCTCAGCAGGCAGTATTCGATTACTGTGTTGAAAAGGTAGCAGAGAAGAAAGACGTTGCAACTGATGCTAACGTTATCTCCAGCCAGTTCAAGAAGCCTCTGCTTGAATTCTCCGGTTCCTGCGCAGGCTGTGCTGAGACTTCATATGCAAGACTCATCACTCAGCTCTTCGGTTCCAGAATGTATATCTCAAACGCAACCGGATGTTCTTCTATCTGGGGCGGTCCTGCTGCTACTTCACCTTACACCGTTGATGCAAACGGCCACGGTCCTGCATGGGCTAACTCACTGTTCGAGGACAACGCTGAGCACGGTCTCGGTATGTATCTCGGTCAGAAGGCTATCCGTGAAAGACTCATTGAGGAAGTAAAGGAAATCGCTGCAAGCGACAAGGCATCCGCTGAGATGAAGGCTGCTGCTGATGAATACCTCGCAACTATCAATGATGGCGAAAAGAATACACCTGCAACTGCTGCACTCGTAGCTGAGCTCGAGAAGTGTGCTGACAAGTGCGATAAGTGTGCAGATATCCTTGCAAGCAAGAACTACCTCTCCAAGAAGTCCGTATGGATCTTCGGCGGCGACGGCTGGGCTTATGATATCGGTTTCGGCGGTCTTGACCACGTTCTCGCAACTGGTGAAGATGTAAACATCATGGTATTCGATACCGAGGTTTACTCCAACACAGGCGGACAGGCTTCCAAGTCCTCCAACATCGGTCAGGTAGCACAGTTCGCAGCAGCTGGTAAGGCAATCGCAAAGAAGCGCCTTGCTGATATCGCTATGAGCTACGGTTACATCTATGTTGCACAGATCGCTATGGGTGCTGACATGAACCAGACTCTCAAGGCAATCAAGGAAGCTGAGGCTTATCCGGGACCGTCACTCATCATCGGCTATGCTCCTTGTGAGATGCACTCCATCAAGGGTGGTATGACCAACTGTCAGGCTGAGATGGAAAAGGCTGTTAAGTGCGGCTACTGGAACAACTTCCGTTATGATCCTCGTCTGGCTGCTGAGGGCAAGAACCCGTTCCAGCTCGACTCCAAGGCTCCGACAGAGTCTTATCAGGACTTCATCATGAACGAGGCTCGTTACAGCGCACTCACACGTTCCTTCCCCGATCGTGCTAAGGAGCTCTTCGCAAAGGCTGAGGAAACCGCAACAAATCGTTACGCTTACCTCACAAAGCTCGCTGAAAAGTAAGCAGCGTAGGACCTCTATTGCATTGATTAATTCGTAATTCGGAATTATAATAACAAAAAACTCTCCCAATTCATATGAATTAGGAGAGTTTTTTATATGGTATGAACTCACATCTTTTTGTTGTAGTAAATATGAGTTCCAAGGTAGATGATAGTCATTACTCCAAGAACACAGGCAAGAGTATAGCTTACTGCCTGATTCAGATAAGTAAAAGCTATCATTCCGATGCTGACAGCTATCATCATAATATAGAATGCAGCCTTTGAAGCTTCTCTTTCGATAGCAACAGTACGCTCATCGGTGTTGCGGATGTACATCTCTTTGAACAGTTTTTCATTTCTGAGAGCTTTTCTGTTTTTGTGCAGGTTTATAGCTGAAACGCCGATAAAGGCTCCGAAAAAGCCGGAAAATCCGCTGTTGCTGTGGTTCTTGGCACTAAAAATCGTCAGTGATATTATGCCGATAACTGAGAAGATGACAAACAGCCAGTATAATCTGACATTTCTGATTAGTTTTTTCCTGAATTCTTCCATAATTATCCTCCTTTAAATGTTCTCGTCGCCCTCGAAGATAAACAGCTCCTCGATAGTAACTCCGAAGAACTGCGCCGCCTTGTGTGCGAGTGTGAGGGACGCATTGTATTTTCCGTTTTCCAGTGATATTATAGTCTGCCGGGTGACGCTGAGAGCGTCCGCGAGCTCCTGCTGAGTGACCTTCCGGGACTTTCGCAGCTCCTGTATTTTGTTTTTCATAGTACCGCCTCCTGAGAGGTAAAGTTAACTTTACAATTTTAGTATAGCACGCTTTACATTTCTTGTCAAGCCGACTTTACATATTTTTATCTTTTAACATTGTAGTTGCATTAGCTCCTGCTATATGCTATACTATTATTGGTGATAATTATGCTTATGATCTCAATTATGGAACTTGAAAGAAAACAGCAGCATTCCCACTCCCACGCCCTGCTGAGAGAGTGCCTCAGACCGCTTGGCATAGCCTACGAGGGCGACACCTCCCTCTCAAAAGGAGAGCACGGCAAGCCCTATCTCACGGAGCACCCTGAGGTACACTTCAATCTCTCCCATGCTGCCGGCATAGCCGCCTGCGTGACCGATGAAGTTCCCTGCGGCATAGACTGCGAAATGGTCAGGGAATACCGTCCCAATGTGCTGAAAAGAGCGTTCTCGGCGGAGGAAAGGACTCTTATCGAAAACACTCCGGAACAGAAACGTGACCTCATGTTTTTCCGGCTGTGGACTCTCAAGGAAGCCTATGTAAAAGCCCTCGGCACAGGCATAGCCTACCCTCTGGACAAAGCCTGCTTTTCCTTTGAAAGCAGCAGGATAATCCCCTCCGTCAGCGGATACAGCTTCCGCCAGTACATCCTTAAAGGCGGAAAATACGTTGTATCGGTGTGCAGGGCGGAACAGTGAGTCCAGATTATACGGGAACTTCTTTAAATTAACAAAAAAGCCTTGAAATGGCAATAAAAAAATGATATAATGATAATATATATCAGCCGAGGTCCATAACTCCCCTCGGTATAAAAGGAGAAATACTTATGCAGTACGGACATTTTGACCTTGAAAACAAGGAATATATCATCACCAACCCAGAAACTCCCGCACCATGGGCGAACTATCTCGGCGATCCCGAGTACGGCGCAATGATCTCGAACAACGCCGCCGGTTACAGCTTTGAAAAGTCCGGCGCAAACGGACGTATCTCCCGTTTCCGCTTCAATTCACAGATGGCACTTCCCGGACGCTACATCTATATCCGTGATAACGATACCGCTGATTACTGGTCAGCTTCATGGCAGCCCGTAGGCAAGCCCCTTGACAAGTACAAGAGCGAATGCCGCCACGGTACTGCATATACAATAATCTCCGCAGAGTACGCTTCAATAAAGTCTGAGGTAACATACTATGTTCCCTACGGCAAGACCTACGAAGTTTGGCGTGCAAAGGTAACGAATGCCTCTGACAAGGAGAGAAAGCTCTCAGTATACGGCTTTGTGGAGTTCACCAACGAGCCCAACTACGAGCAGGATCAGGTAAACCTCCAGTACACCCTCTTCATCACCCGCACAAGCTTCGAGGGCAACAAGATAATCCAGCACATGAACGAGAACACCGGCTTCGACGAGACCGGTTCCAATCATCAGGAGCGTTTCTTCGGCATGGTTGGACAGCCTGTAACAGCCTATAACGGCTCCTTCAGCGACTTCATCGGACCTTACAGAACATTCTCCAATCCTATCGCAGTTGAGACAGGCAAATGCAACAACGCCATGAACTTCAACTCCAATTCCTGCGGAGCTCTCCAGAGCGACATAACCCTCGCTCCCGGCGAGACCAAGGAGTTCATCTACATAATGGGACGCCGCAACAACGCCGAGGCTGACGCTATCCTCAACGAGTACAAGACTGCCGGCAAGGTAGACGCCGAGGTAAAGCAGCTCAAGGATTACTGGCACGGACAGCTCTCCAATTTCCAAGTTGAAACTCCCTCAGCTGAGTTCAACAACATGATAAACGTATGGAACGCTTACCAGTGCTTCATCACCTTTATCTGGTCAAGAGCCGCTTCCTTCATCTACTGCGGACTCCGCAACGGTTACGGCTACCGCGATACAGTACAGGACATTCAGGGTATAATCCACCTTGATCCTGAGCTTGCTGCCGAGAAGATAAGATTCATGCTCTCAGCTCAGGTAAGCAACGGCGGCGGACTTCCCCTTGTAAAATTCGATCACAACGCCGGTCACGAGACCTGCCCCGATGAAAACGACGAGCACAGCGTTTACGCCAAGGAGACCGGACATCCCTCCTACCGTGCAGACGACGCTCTCTGGCTCTTCCCCACTATCGTCAAGTATCTTGGCGAGAGCGGCAACAAGGGCTTCCTCGACGAGGTCATCACCTACGCTGAAGAGGGCGGCGGAAAGGCTACCGTCTACGAGCACCTCAAGAACGCTATCCGCTTCTCAATGGAGCGTCTGGGAGCTCACGATATGCCTGCCGGACTCCATGCCGACTGGAACGACTGTCTCCGTCTGGGAGCACAGGGCGAGTCCACATTCGTAGCATTCCAGCTCTACTATGCTATGAACGTAATGCACGATATGGCTAAGGACAAGAACGATACAGACTACATCGCATACCTTGAAGGCGCTCAGAAGAAGCTGGGCGACGCTCTTGAAAAGTGCTGGGACGAGGACCGCTTCATCCGCGGTATCCGCGACAACGGCGTAATAGTCGGCGCAAAGAAGGATCCCGAGGCAAATATGTGGCTCAATCCACAGAGCTGGTCGGTCATCTCACGCTTTGCCTCCGACGAGCAGGCTGAAAAGGCTATGAACAGCGTTCACGATATACTCAATACCCCCTACGGAGCTAAGCTCCTTGAGCCCCCCTACAAGTACCACCACTTCAAGGGCGCACTCATGCAGGTATTCAACCTTGACACCAAGGAAAACGGCGGTATCTTCTCCCAGTCACAGGGCTGGCTCATCCTCGCGGAGGCTCTCCTCGGTCACGGTGACCGCGCCTTTGAATACTTCATGGAAAGCTCACCTGCCGCAATGAACGATAAGGCTGAGATCCGCGTTATGGAGCCCTATGTTCACGGTCAGTTCACCGAGTCAAAGGCTTCTCCCTACGAGGGACGCTCTCACGTACACTGGCTCACAGGTACAGCATCCACAGTCATGGTGGGCTGTGTTGAGGGTATCTGCGGCATGAGACCTGACCTTAACGGTCTGAATATCACTCCCTCTATCCCGGCTTCATGGGACGGCTTTAAGATAATCAAGAATTTCCGCGGCAAGAAGCTCAACATCACTATCGACAATGCTGCTCACGTACAGAGCGGCGTCAAGAGCGTTACACTCAACGGCGAAAAGCTTGAGGGCAGCTATGTTCCCGCAGACAAGCTTGCTGAAGTCAACGAAATAAAGGTAGTCCTCGGCTGATAAAGCCGAAGACTCTTCCGGGGAGGTGTTCCGGATGAAGAAGAAAAATACAAAGTACGGGGAAGGACTGCGTAAATTTCTGCTGAATCCTCATCTTGTGATATGCTACTGCATAGCATGGATGATAACTAACGGCTGGGCTTACGTAGGGATAGGAGTCGGCTCGTACTACAACATACACTGGCTGACGAGTATTTCTGTCGCCTATCTGGCGATACTGTGGTCACCTTTCTGCTTTGAGCTCATAATCACGCTGATAATCACAATGGCGCTGATGAAGTTCTTCTTCCCAAATGACAAGGAAACGCTCCGGACTATACGAGTGTACAGCAGATACTACAAAATGAAAGTCAAGGCAATAAAGCGCCAGCGCCGTGAAAAGCGCCAGCGCCGCCTTGAAAGGATAAATGTCAGGCATAAATAAATAAGCTCCCCTTAACGGGGAGCTTTTATTTGTTACTGACAGGCAAGCGGTATCGCTTTATTCTTCAGTTTCGGTCTCGGAGGCTTCCTGTGGTATTTTTTCTACCCGGCAGGCTTCTATTCTGTGGTGACGTATCTCCAGCACCTCTATACGGAGCCCGTCCGCTTCAAGGCTCAGCTGAGTGCCGTCTCTTGGGATGTCGCCCATCTCGTCTATAACGTAGCCGCCGAAGGTCTCGTACTTGTCTGCCGGGAGGGAAATCCCCAGCTCCTCGCTGACCTCGCCCACGGAAGCGGAGCCCGGTATGAGCCATGTATCCTCGCCGGTCTTTTCCAGCTGAGGCTGAGGCTCATCGTCGTCATCGTCCGCGAACTCTCCTACGAGCTGCTCCACGAGGTCGGTAACGGTAATGATACCGGTCATGCCGCCGTATTCGTCAACAACAACGGCAAAGTGGTCGCCGCCGTTCTGCTTCATCTCCTCGAAGAGCCTGTCCGCCTTCATATTCTCGTGAACGAAATAGGGCTCACGAACGGCGTTTGCCATGATATTCTCACGGCTCTTGTCGTCGAGACGGAAGTAGTCCTTTGCGTCGAGCACTCCGATAACGTTGTCAACGCTCTCGCCGCACACAGGGAATACAGAGTGCCTTGTACGGTGGATAGTCTCCTCCCATACCTCTGTGCTGTCGGCGTTCCAGAGCACTGAAACATCAGTGCGGTGGGTGCAGACCTGAGCGGCTGTGAGGTCGTCAAAGGCAAAAACGTTCTTGATGATACGGTTCTCGTCCTCGTCGATAGTGCCTTTTTCGGCGCCCGCATCGGACATCATGAGTATCTCCTCCTCGGTGACCTCAGGCTCCTTGGCGGAGGGATCTATCCTCATAAGGCGGAGGAAAATACCGGCGAAGGCTCGCATGAGCCATACAGCCGGGGTGAACAATACAGTTACGAATACCGCGAAGCCGCTCAGTCTGAGGGCAGCCTTTTCGGGAGCCTCAGCTGTGACACGGCGGGGTATGAGCTCGCCGAAAACGATAGTAACGAAGCCTATGAGCAGCACAAGAACGACCAACGAAATCGGTCTGAGAACGTCATAGGAGGCGTTCATGCCGACTTTTTCGGCAGCTCTGCAAAGTCTGTAAGAGAAGTTATCCGCGGCGAATGCCGCTGCTGCCATGCCTGCAAGTCCGACTGCGGCTCCCACCGATGCCCGGAAGCGTTCCGGCTTATCGGAGAGCTTTTTCAGGCGTAGAGCCTTTTTGTCGCCGCCGGCAGCCAGCTTTTCGATGCGGCTGTCGCTGACAGCTTCGAGAGCGGTCTCTGTACTTACAAGGACTGCCCGGAATACTATCAGCAGGATCTGTAATAATATCTGGGTTATCATCATCTTTCCTCCGTAGTTCCGCAGTCATCGGGCACATCCGGCGCGGTCGTCATGCACTGCCGGAGCGACAAAGGAAAGCTGTGTTTATTAGGGATACTGCCGTCAGGGGCACTGTCCATTAAAATCTGCACCTCCGAATTGAATGTCTCCGGAGTAATAGCTCCGGAGACCGAAAGGATTTATTTTCTTGTGAATTCCTGCTTAGCCATACCCACGGTAAAGGTCATCTTATCGCCCTTTACCTCGTAGTCAATGCTGCTGTTGGCGAAGAGATCAGCGCCGTCGATAATAGTGAGCTTACCGTCCTTTACGGAGTAGGTGAAGCAGTCGTTGAGGACGAACTCTGTCTTGCTTCCGTTGTCGGAGAAGACGAACTGCAATGAATATGTGGGGGTATTATTGTAGGTGTCCTTGAACTGATCGAAGAACTGACCGCTGGTAACGTCGTAAAGACCGTCTATGGAGTCCTTGGGAGAGGAATCGGCCTTCTTCATGGTAAGATAGTCCACGCCGCTGATGTTGAGGGTGAACACACCGTCCTTCAGGGTATGGAAGGTACTGCCGAGGCTCGTGCCGTTCATGTTGAGGTCGCCGTTAGCGCAGTTGATTATGCTGGAGGAATCGAGGGTAACAGAGCCCTTGCCGTCAGCCTTGTAGATGTATGAGCCGTCGAAGCCGTTCTCCTGGGTGAGCCATTCGCCAACGACCGACTGATCGTCAATACCCTCGTCGGAAGGCTTTTCTGTATCTGTCTTTTTGAATTTGCCTACTGACTTGAGGTAAACAACAACGCCGTCCTCATCGGTAATGGACATATTGCCGCCTTCGAGAACGAGCTCCACAGCCTCACCGTTTAAATCGGGAACGTCGGCATTGCCCTTGGAATTGAGGCTCCACTCTATCTCAGAATCAACGCCTGAGATATTGACCTTGCCCTTGCCGTCATCAGTGAGTTCCATCAGGCATATCTCGTCAACGTTGACTAAGGCATATACATCCTCGTAAACAGTGCCGTTGTCGACCACCTTGAAGGACTGCCACTTTCCAAGGAAATCAGAATCCTCAAGGGACTGTGCAGCCTTGGTAGCCTTTTCTCTTGTGGTAGCAGCTGCCTTTGTAGTTTTCTCAGCTGTGGAAGCCTCTGAGCTCTCCTCAGTGGAAACTTCAGATGTGGAAGAAGCCTTTTCCTTTGCGGAAGTGTCTGAATCACTGCTGTCTCCGCAGGAAGCGAAAGCTCCTGTAAGCATGAGGCAGCCCATTAATAATGCAGTAAGTCTTTTCATATTCTTCTCCTTATATTATAAAAGCTTTATTTTCTGCCGTAAAGCGGAAAATGTCATAGGATTATTATATCACCGGTATCCGGCATTTTCAAGTTTTTACAAAAAAAGTTCCTGAAATGCAACATTTTTTTATGTCAGGAAGCTCCAATTTGTAGAATCTGCTGATAATCAGAGGTGAATTTCGTTACATTTGTCCTGTGCTCTTGACAATCCCCTTTTTTAATGGTAATATATTATCAATAAAAGGGAGTAGCTTCCTGGCGTCTCATGCGTCAGGTGTCCGGTTCGCCATTACCGCAGCCACGCTGCCGGCCGGACAAAGCTTGAAATGCTTTAGCAAGACTTTTGTTGCACATTCCGCTGCAATAAAGGTCTTTTTTTATTGCTACGGTATCGATTTGTATGGAGGGATCATTGTGAAAAGAACATCAGCACTTGCATTATCTGCCGTACTTGCGGCTTCACTCGTCACTGCCTGCGGAAGAGACAGCAGCTCGTCCGGCACCGAAACTGCCCCTCCGACCGCTTCTTCCACGAAGGCAGTCACGACCTCTGCAGCTGAGAAAACCGCTAATACTTCACCATCGGCTCCTGAGACCACTGAAGCTCAGCGCTACGACGACTACAACGACTACGAAGAATATGAGGAGCCTACCTACGCCAACCCCAACGACGATGCCAGCAACGGTGAGCTTATGGCGGAGCTTTCTATGAAAGCTGACAGCATTCCCCCTGACGAAGACGGCTTCAGGATAGAGAACGGTATCCTCTACGGCTACGACGGCGTTGAGAACGAGCTCTATATCCCGGACGGCGTTACGCGCATAGAGTCGTGGGCATTCAAGAATGACGAAAACATCCGTGCGGTACATATCCCCTCATCCGTAAAGAGCATCGGCGCTTTTGTTTTCGACTGCTCCTCCGCACTCCGCTACGTCGCCGCCACAGAAGGACTTGAAACTATCGGCGACTGCTCATTTTCGAGATGCTCCAGCCTTGCGGACGTAAATCTCCCGAAAAGCCTGCATCACATCAGCAGGGATGCATTCTGGGCGAACGGCGACCTCACTATACACGCTCCCGAGGGCTCCTATGCCGCAAAATTCGCAGCAAACAGTCACGGCGAGATAAACTATTCCAGCTCACCTGCCTATTATGAGCCTGTGGACCTTTCGACAGTTATCCGCGCCAATCAGTATGAGTACAAGAAATTCACAGAGTTTGAGATACCCGCGGATATAACCGGCATTGAGGGCGAGGCTTTTCATTACTGCGAAAAGCTGAAGAGCATAACTATACCGTCAAATGTAAAGTTCATCGGCGGCAGCGCCTTTGAATACTGCAAAGCCCTTGAAACAGTCCGCATCGAAGAGGGCTGCGAGAGCATAGGCAAGTCTGCTTTTGCCTATGTTCCGAAGCTGAAAGAGGTCTGGCTGCCCGCAAGCCTGAACAAGATCGACAGCAGAGCCTTCGAGTATTACGGCGATGACTGTGTATTCCACGTTCCGTCAGGCTCCTACGCTGAAAAATTCATGATAAAGTACAATATGAACTTTGACAATAACGTGTGATAAAGGAGTTGGATCATGGATTATTTTGATCAGGACGAAGAGAGTGTCATCAAGGCACTCGGCAGCGACCGGGAGAAAGGTCTCACGGACCAGCAGGTACTGGAAAGCCGCGAAAAGCACGGCGAAAACGCCATTTCCGAGGAGAAGCAGAAGAGCCTGCTCATGGTGTTCCTTGAGCAGTTTGCCGACCTCCTTGTAGCGATACTCATTGCCGCCTCCATAGTCTCTATGATAAGCGGAGAGATAGGCAGCACCATAGTCATCCTTGTGGTGCTAATAATGAATGCTATCCTCGGCACAGTCCAGCACGTCAAGGCGCAGAAGTCACTGAACAGCCTGAAAGCCATGAGCTCGCCCAACGCAAGAGTCATCAGGAACGGCGCTCAGGTGGAGATACCCGCCTCAGAGGTGGTAGTGGGAGATATACTCCTCATGGAAGCCGGAAACGTTGCGGCTGCCGACGGAAGGCTCCTTGAAGCAGCCTCTCTTCAGGTGAATGAGAGTGCCCTCACCGGTGAATCCCTCAACGTCACCAAGTCCACCGGAAAAATAGACAAGCCGGAGCTCGCTCTGGGTGACAGAGTGAACATGATATATTCCGGCTCCAACATCTCCAACGGACGCGGAGCAGCTGTCGTTACCGCCGTAGGCATGGAAACCGAGATAGGCAAGATAGCCTCGCTGATGCAGAACGCCAAGAAGAAAAAGACTCCCCTTCAGGTGAGTCTGGACAAATTCAGCAAGATACTCTCCATAGCCATAATCAGCATATGTGTCATCGTATTCCTCATGACCTACTTCATCAACGGTCAGACCATAGTGAACGCCCTCATGTTCGCGGTAGCGCTGGCAGTTGCGGCTATCCCGGAGGCGCTCAGCTCCATAATCACCATATCCCTTGCTATCGGCACCCAGAAGATGTCGAAGCAGAAGGCTATCATCAAGGACCTCAAGGCTGTTGAAGGTCTAGGCTGCGTTTCCATTATATGCTCGGACAAGACCGGTACCCTTACCCAGAACCGCATGACAGTCCGGGACATATCGTTCCCCTCCGGGCGCGCAAAGGACGAGCTCCTGCTGGCTATGGCACTCTGCAACGACGCCGCAAAGTCAGCCGAGGGCTGGCTGGGCGATCCCACCGAGACTGCTCTTTCCGGTTACCTCGGCAACGGCGAATACGTCCGTGTCCGCGAGGCTAATCCCCGTATAGACGAGATTCCCTTTGACAGCGACAGAAAGCTCATGACAACGGTGCATAAGTTCTCAGGGAACCGCATAGCATACACAAAGGGCGCTATCGACGTACTTGTTCCCAGAATGAAATACGTCCTTGCAGACGGAGGTATCCGTCCCATAACCGAGGACGACTTCAGCGAGATACGCTCCTCCAACCTGAAATATTCCGAAAACGGCATGAGAGTCCTCGCCTTTGCAAGGAAGGAGCTCACCGGAAGCAGCCATGTTACCCTCGATGACGAGGACGGCTACACATATATCGGTCTTACAGCTATGACCGATCCTCCCCGCGAGGAGAGCAAGGCTGCCGTTGCGGAATGTATCTCAGCCGGCATAAAGCCTATAATGATAACCGGCGACCACAAGCTCACCGCCGTTGCTATCGCCAAGGAGATAGGCATATTCAAGGACGGCGACCTCGCTATGGACGGCAACGAGCTCAACAACATCTCCGACGAGGAACTCTCCGCCAAGCTTGAAAGCATTTCCGTATACGCAAGAGTCTCCCCCGAGCATAAGATACGCATAGTTGACCTCTGGCAGAAGAAGGACATGGTAGTTGCTATGACCGGCGACGGCGTAAACGATGCTCCCGCGCTGAAAAAGGCTGACGTAGGCGTAGCAATGGGCATAACCGGCACCGAGGTCTCCAAGGATGCCGCCTCCATGATACTCGCCGACGATAACTTCGCAACTATCGTAAAGGCAGTCGCCAACGGCAGATGCATATACAGCAATATCAAGAACGCCATAAAGTTCCTGCTTGCCGGAAACGCTGCGGCTATCATAGTGGTGCTGCTCACCACAATACTGGATCTGCCGCTGCCCTTTATGCCGGTACACCTGCTGTTCATCAACCTCCTAACCGACTCGCTCCCGGCGCTCGCTCTTTGTATGGAGCCCATGCAGCCCGGCGTTATGAAGGAGAAGCCGCGTTCCTCAAATGAGTCGATACTCAATAAGGAAAGCGGCATATACATCGGTATCCACAGCGTTATCATAGCCGCCTGCGTAATGTGCGCCTTTATGATAGGCAAGCACTCCTGCGACTCGGCAGCAATGGCATGTACAATGGCATTCGCCACTCTCTGCCTTGCAAGACTCTTCGAGGGCTTCGACAGCCGCGGAAGGTATTCCCTTGCAAGACTGGGCTTCACCACGAACCTCTTCTCTGCGGGAGCCTTCTGTGTGGGAGCAATATTCCTCGTATGTGCCCTTATGATAACTCCATTCCACGGATTTATGAGCATAAGCGACTGCTTCAGCGGAAAGAATCTGCTTGAGGTGATAGGGCTCGCGTTCATCCCCTTTGCCCTTACACAGGCAGCAAGGATGATAAGAGAAGCCATTTACGCACAGGCTAAGGAGGAAAAATGAGAGCGCTGGTAATGAATTGCAGTCCCGTGAGGAACGGAGCTACTGCGGAGATAGTGAAGATAGTATCAAAGGAGCTCTCCGGACGTTATGACGTTAAGAGCATATGCATAGACGATTACGATTTCAGCTTCTGCAAGGGCTGCCGAAGCTGCCACAATACCGCAAGATGCGTCCAGCAGGATGACATAGACCTTATTATGGAGGAGTTTGAACGCGCTGATGCTATAGTCTGCGTAGCGCCGTCCTACTGGGCGGACATCCCCGGACAATTCAAGGCATTCATAGACCGCTGTACGCCGTGGTGCAATACCCACGAGCCTCACGCCTCGCTGAGCAAGGGCAAGAGGGGCTATGCAATAGCGCTGAGAACAGGACCTTCCATGCCGGAGTGTCAGCGAATCATCGGAAGCATCGAGCATTTCTACGGACACCTCGAAATAGAATGCTGCGGCTCGCTGGGACTGTGCTCCGTGAAGTACAAAGAGGCAGTCGAGCCGAGAAGAGCTGAGATAACATCTTTCTGCGATAAGGTATAACAAAAGGCGGCATAAGCCGCCCTTTTTCTGTTCATATTACTTTTTCTGTGCCTTGAGCTTACGTATGGTGTAGCCCTCGTTTATCTTCATAACGCCGCGCTCGATAGCAAGAGCGTAGTCGGGAACGTCCCTTGTAACGGTAGTTCCGGCGGCGGTATACACAGCCTTGCCCAGCTTTACGGGAGCTATGAGGTTGGTGTTGCAGCCCACGAAGCTGTTGTCGCCGATAACGCAGCGGCTCTTGGAGATACCGTCGTAGTTTACGGTAACAGTGCCGCAGCCGATATTTACCTTTCTGCCGATGTCGCTGTCGCCGATGTAGGCAAGGTGAGCAATAGCGGTCTTTTCGCCGATATTGGAGTTCTTCACCTCCACAAAATCGCCTATCTTGGCGTTGCTGTCGATATGGCAGTCCGGTCTGATATGTACGAAAGGACCTACGCTTACGCCCTCGCCCACTTCGGAATCGTATATCTGAGCGGTATTCACTGAGGTACCGTCACCGATAACACTGTTCTCAATGAGGGTGTTGGGACCTATCTTACAGCCGTTTCCTATCTTTGTCCTGCCGCGGAGGATAGTGCCGGGGAGTATCTCAGTGCCGAGACCTATCTCCACTCCCCTCTCGATGATAACGCCGTCGAGGCAGGTAAACTCCACGCCGTTGAGGAGGTGCTTCTCAATGACCTGCATACGGGCGTATGTATTGAATTCAAGGAGCTCCTTCCTGTCGTTGGCGCCCTTGATGATATCCGGATTGGAGGACTTGTAGGCGCCGGCATTCTTGCCCTCGGAGATAGCGATAGCGATAGTATCTGTGAGGTAGTATTCGTTCTGAGCGTTGTTGTTTGTTATCTTGCCGAGGAACTCCACAAGGTCGGCTGTCCTGAACCAGTAGGTGCCGGAGTTGACCTCATTTATGAGCTTCTGCTGGTCGTCTGCGTCCTTCTGCTCGACGATGCCGCTTATTCCGCCGTTGGGGTTACGGATTATCCTGCCGTAGCCGAAGGGATTCTCCAGCTCTGAGGTGATGACCGTTACCGCATTCCCCTGCTCCTTATGGAGTGCGAGGGACTCTCTTATAGTAGTTTCGTCGATGAAGGGAGCGTCGCCGCAGAGCACGAGTGTATTTCCGGAGGTATCTCCGTTAAGGAAGGGTATAGCCTGCATAACCGCATGACCTGTACCCAGTCTTTCAGCCTGCAAAGCGGTAGTATACCTGCCGCCGAGGTACTCGTCTATCATTTCGCCCTTGAAGCCCTTGATGACGCAAATATCCGAAATATCTGCGCTCTCGCAGGCAGAGATCACCCATTCCAGCATAGGTTCTCCCAGCACCTTGAAAAGAGGCTTGGGCATATCCGCCTTCATACGCTTGCCCTGTCCGCCTGCCAGAATAATTGCCTTGTCCATTGTTATTCCTCCTTATTGCTTGCCGCATTGAGCATTGACGCAATATCGTCTATGCTGAACGGTATCACTTTCCAGCCGTCGCCGGAAAGATATGTTGCCACCATAGTGACGGTCTCGCCGTCCGAGGTGCCGTCAATATCCACCTCGAAATCCACCTTCACCTCATAGCTCTTGCCGATACCGATGGGTACGTCCAGCTTTATGCCGTTGTTTGCGGCGGACTCCTCAAAAAAGCTTTTCAGTACAGCAGCACTGGGATTCGGGTTGAGCAGACTGCTCTCGGTTATCTCGAATTTAGTAAGAGCGCCCTTGATGTCATTATCTTTGAAAGCGCTCTCGGCGCCCATATCCACCAGAGCCTTGTAAATGGCATCCGGGTACATATATTTGAGGGTATCGCCGGTATTGGAGCTGTACATAGCGGTCAGAAAGCTCCTTATAGTATCCTCAGCCTCGCTGTCCACATTTATCTTAGCGGGCTTGGTGAGGGAAGCCTCCTCAGTGACAGTGGGTACGTCCGCGAGGACTGTCGCACTCGTCGCTGCCGGAGCGCTCCCTGTGGTATTCTCTGTGCCGGAAGAGGAGCCCCCATTTCCGCCGCAGGAAGCAAGGGCACCTGCCGCGAGTATGCACAGAGCAGTAAACATTGCAGTTCTTTTCATATTCTCTCTCGATTCTGTCATCAATAGGTATTTTCGATGTGCTCGGGAGGCACTATGAGCCATATATCGTCGGTATTCATATACATGGGGACATTATACACATCATCGGCACCGTCACCGAACTTCAGCTCCACGATAAGGCTGTCCTTAACACGTCTTATGAAGCTGCCCATGTCCATAGCCATAGCGGCGTAGGCATAGTACGACTCCACATTGGTCTCGTCCTCATCGGTGAATTTCCTTGTGCCCGTGAACTTCAGGTCGGTGAAGGTCTTTCCGGCTTTATCCAGCTTTTCCTTGAGAGGCGTAGGCATACCGGAAACGTTCACCTCGCTTCTCAGGGCATCGAACAGCTCCGGCGCGTAGAGCAGAGCGTTGGCCAGCAGCTCATCGTTGTTTTCCACGGCAGTGATGTGCATATCCAGAACCTTTGCAGCCTCTTCGGGGATAGCGTCGTCGGTGAAGATATATTTACCGCTGCCCTCCCTGTTCACAGGAACGAGCTCAGAGGGCGGATCCGGCACATAGGGGGCGAGGGTGAAGGTCACCGGCTCGGTGTCAGAGGTGGTATCCGTCTCAGCGGAGGTGTCCTCACTGGCAGAGGCGGAAGTTGTCTCCTTCTGTGAGGAGGCTCCGGACGAGCTCTTTCCGCCGGCACAGGACACCGCAGTAAGCGCTGAAGCGCTCAGCGCAAGTATCAACGCAGCAAATCTTCTCATAAGATAAAAACTCCTGTTCAGCCCTGCACAAATAATACAAGGCGTAAATATCCATGATACTATTTTTACATACTTTAACAATAAATTCAAGTCCTTTTTCCGGATTTTATTTCACGTCTGACATTTTTGTATAAAATGCTATAAAATCAACGCTCATTTTTTCTCATTCTATATATGGTAATTGCTGGCAGAATGTGTTATAATAATTATAAGTCGGACAGTGTGCCTTCACGCCGCAGTCCGGTAATGCTTAAAATGGAGGTAAATACCAATGGCAAACAAATATTGTTACCTTTTCTCTGAAGGTAATGCTAACATGAGAGAGCTCCTCGGCGGTAAGGGCGCTAACCTTGCTGAAATGACCAACATCGGTCTTCCCGTTCCCCAGGGCTTCACTATCACAACCGAAGCTTGTACTCAGTACTACGAGGACGGCGGCATCTCTGACGAGATCATGGCTGAGATCAACGAGTATATCGTAAAAATGGAAGGAATCACCGGCAAGAAGTTCGGCGATAAGGAGAATCCCCTCCTCGTTTCCGTTCGTTCAGGTGCACGTGCTTCAATGCCCGGTATGATGGATACAATCCTCAACCTCGGTCTTAACGAGACTGTTGTAAATACAATTGCTGAAAAGTCCAACAACCCCAGATGGGCTTGGGACTGTTACAGAAGATTCATCCAGATGTACTCCGACGTTGTTATGGAAGTCGGCAAGAAGTACTTCGAGGAACTCATCGACCAGATGAAGGCTAAGAAGGGCGTTACTCAGGACGTAGAGCTCGATGCTAACGACCTCAAGGAGCTCGCTGGCCAGTTCAAGGCTGAGTATAAGGCTAAGATCGGTACAGATTTCCCTGACGATCCTAAGGAGCAGCTCATCGGCGCTATCAAGGCTGTATTCCGTTCATGGGACAACCCCAGAGCTAACGTTTACAGACGTGACAACGATATTCCCTTCTCTTGGGGCACAGCCGTAAACGTACAGTCAATGGCATTCGGTAACATGGGCGACGACTGCGGTACAGGCGTTGCTTTCACACGTGATCCTGCAACAGGCGAAAAGAAGCTCATGGGCGAGTTCCTTACAAACGCTCAGGGCGAAGACGTTGTTGCCGGCGTTCGTACTCCTATGCCTATCCAGCAGATGGCTGAAACATTCCCTGAGGCTTTCGCTCAGTTCAAGGAAGTATGCCAGACTCTTGAAAATCACTACCACGATATGCAGGATATGGAGTTCACTGTTGAAAACAAGAAGCTCTATATGCTCCAGACAAGAAACGGTAAGAGAACTGCACAGGCTGCTCTCAAGATCGCTTGCGACCTCGTTGACGAGGGCATGAAGACAGAGCAGGAAGCTGTTGCAATGATCGATCCCAGAAACCTCGATACTCTTCTCCACCCCCAGTTCGATACAAAGGCTCTCAAGGCTGCTACTCCTATTGGCAAGGGACTCGGTGCTTCTCCCGGAGCTGCCTGCGGTAAGATCGTATTCACAGCTGACGACGCTGTTGAGTGGGCTGCTAAGGGCGAGAAGGTAGTTCTCGTTCGTCTCGAGACCTCTCCTGAGGACATCACAGGTATGAAGGCTGCTCAGGGTATCCTGACTGTCCGCGGCGGTATGACTTCTCACGCTGCTGTTGTTGCCCGTGGTATGGGTGAGTGCTGCGTTTCCGGATGCGGCGACATCAAGATGGATGAGGCTAACAAGAAGTTCCAGCTCGGCGGAAAGACCTTCGTTGAGGGCGACTTCATCTCTATCGACGGTACAACAGGTAATATCTACGACGGTATCATTCCTACCGTTGACGCTCAGATCGCCGGCGAATTCGGCAGAATCATGGCTTGGGCTGATAAGTACAGAACTCTCAAGGTTCGTACAAACGCTGATACTCCCGCTGACGCTAAGAAGGCAAGAGAGCTCGGCGCTGAGGGTATCGGTCTCTGCCGTACAGAGCACATGTTCTTCGAGGCTGACAGAATCGCTGCTTTCCGTGAGATGATCTGCTCCGATACAGTTGAAGGCAGAGAGGCTGCTCTCGCTAAGATCGAACCCATGCAGCAGAGCGACTTCGAGGCTCTCTATGAGGCTCTCGAGGGTAACCCGGTTACTATCCGTTTCCTGGATCCTCCTCTCCACGAATTCGTTCCCACTGAAGAGGCAGACATCAAGCTTCTCGCTGATTCACAGGGCAAGTCCGTTGAGGATATCAAGAATATCATCGCTTCTCTCCACGAGTTCAACCCCATGATGGGTCACCGTGGATGCCGTCTTGCTGTAACATACCCCGAGATCGCTGCTATGCAGACTAAGGCTGTTATCAAGGCTGCTATCAATGTTCAGAAGAAGCACCCCGATTGGAATGTTAAGCCCGAGATCATGATTCCTCTCGTTGGCGACGTTAAGGAGCTCAAGTTCGTTAAGAAGATAGTTGTTGACACTGCTGACGAAGTTATCAAGTCCGCAGGCGCTAACCTCCAGTACGAAGTTGGTACAATGATCGAGATCCCCCGTGCAGCTCTTACTGCTGACGAGATCGCTAAGAACGCTGACTTCTTCTGCTTCGGTACTAACGACCTCACTCAGATGACTTACGGCTTCTCTCGTGACGACGCAGGCAAGTTCCTCGGCGCTTACTACGACAAGAAGATCTTCGAGAACGATCCCTTCGCTAAGCTCGATCAGACCGGCGTAGGCAAGCTCATGGAAATGGCTATCAAGCTCGGTAAGCCCCAGAATGCTAAGCTCCACTGCGGTATCTGCGGCGAGCACGGCGGCGATCCTACATCAGTAGAGTTCTGCCACAAGATCGGTCTTGACTACGTTTCTTGCTCACCTTTCCGCGTTCCGATTGCTCGTCTGGCTGCTGCTCAGGCTGCAATAAGCGAAAAGAAGTAATTCGGGAATATACTCAGATTGGCTGTTTTACGCTGAATCTGGACGATGCTAAAGAATACCTTTATGCGAAGTCTACGAAGTGCAGAATACTAAGCTGGCGTGATATTCACGTTAATGTGTTTATCTGAATAAAACAATAAGGCTCTCACAGTTTCGGCTGTGAGAGCTTTTTTCTTGGTAAGTACGACATATGGCTTGAGAAAAATGAAAAGGCAGCCGTAATGGCTGCCTTTACCTTTAAATGATCAATGAATGGAATTTTGCTTAGATTCCAAATAACATTCTGAATGTACTGCCTTTTCCTATCTCGGATTCGGCTTCACATTTACCGTTATGAAGAGTAATGGTTTGCTTAACGATAGCAAGTCCGAGACCTGAAACGCCTTTTCCCTGACGCTGACGGTTAGTATAGTACTTATCCCATATACGTTCAAGCTCCTCGGGAGCCATGCCCTCGCCGTGGTCGGAAATCTCAATCACCGCGTTATTATCCGTTATTTTCAGCGTTACGCCTATCCACTTGTCATCGCCTGCATGACGCACAGCATTATCAAGCAGATTATATACCGCTCTTTGCAAACGCGAAGCGTTTCCGCGGATATGTATATTTTCAGCGATATTTCTCTCAAAGACATAGCCTTCCTTTGTGTGAAGATTTTCAAAACTGTCAGCAACAGCATTTACAACTTCACTTAGGTCAACATCGCTCATTGCAAGCTCAGTATCGGTCAACTGAAGCTCTGAGTATTCCAGTATCTCATTGACGAGAGCAGTCAGACGGTCAGTCTCCTCAACGATTACCGCAACATCTTCTGCACATTGCTTTTCGTCTTCTCGTGAAATGTCCCTTATCATCTCGGCGTAGCCCTTTATCATAGTAAGCGGAGTTCGCAGATCGTGGGAAACATTCGCAAGCAGTTCGTTCTGAAATTCCTGCGATCTTCTGAGCTTCTCAGCCGTATTGTCAAGAGTGTCGTTCAGCTCGTCAAGCTCCGAACAGAAACCTTCACGGAACGGAGTATCGCTCTCCTTATCAGCAAGCTTATGTGCTTTTTCGTTAAGCTGAGCAACAGGACGCGAAAAACTCCTTGACATAAACCATGCAAGCACAAAGCCTATTATCACAGACAGAAGCGTTACCCACAAAAGCTGCACACGGATTATCCTTGCGGTCGAACCTACTGCATTGAGAGTTGTTCCGATATACAGCACGGCTTTGCCGTCACTGCCGCAGAAATCGATATATGTTCCGTAAACATAAAGATCGTCGTTCTGCAATTCAACTTTATTGCTTTCTGAGGAGGAAAGCTCACTCAGAAACTCATCGTAATTCTCGGGTAGCTCTCTGTAATGTCCATGCTCTCCCTTCATATCAGCCTTTAAGCCGTAGAACTCGCTGCGATTCTTATGACCTTTCTTGTATTCGTCGGAGCTGTAAAGGATATTTCCCTCGGTATCGGTAATAAAAACGAGAATCGAATTGTCACGGGATAGCTCGTCGATGTACTCCGCTATATCCTCCGATGCGCTCTTAGAAGCTATCTTATCAGCAGCCCTGAGCGTATTTTTTATGACCATGCTGTTATAGAAGCGCTGTAAGAAAACTGTCTGCAAGAGCCACAGAGCTGCAAATATAACAGCGGTGAAGAACATAAAATAGCTCAGCAGCTTGCGCTGAAAAGTCATTTTTTTATGTTTCAAACTTATATCCCACCACTCGTACAGTTTTGATACAGTCACGGTACTGACCTAATTTACCTCGCAGCAGCTTGATCTGCCAGTCGACCGTTCTGTCAACGCCGAAGCTGTCGTATCCCCAGACTTCATTCAGTATCCTGTCCCGTGACAGAACAATGCCTTTATTCTGTACAAAAAGAAGCAGGAGCGAATACTCCTTTGCGGTAAGGTCAGCCTTTTCACCGTCCACCTCAACTGTCATACCGAAGGTATCTATTACAATGCCGCCGACACTTATTATCCTTGTTTCTGCCGCTTTTTCAGGTACACGCTTGTGGCTGAGTATAACTTTTATACGCGCCATCAGTTCCATAGGTGAAAAAGGCTTCGTGACATAGTCATCAACCCCCACCTCGAAGCCGAAAAGCTTATCAAATTCTGTTCCTCTTGCGGAAAGCATGATCACAGGTATATCCTTTGACTCCTTTATCTTCTTACAAGCAGTAAAACCATCTGTATCAGGCATCATGACGTCCATAACGATCAGATCGAAATCCTCGTCTTTGCAAGCTTCGATAGCCTGCCTTCCATCGGAAACAGCCGTAACGTCATAGCCCTCGCGCTGAGCGTATCGGCTTATGAGCGTAACTATATTCGGTTCATCATCGGCAATAAGTATCTTCGGCATGGCGCACCTCCGCAGTAATATTGTAATTATTATACATTAAAAGCGCCCTTTTGTAAAGAGCGCCTTGGTTTTTAGCGGGAATGTCTGCCGCCATGACCTTTTTCCATTGAACTGTTGGGATTGGTGAACTCAATACCGAGAGCGTCCGCAACAGCCTCCTTAATGCCATTACTGCTGAATGTAGCGCCGCTCACAGCGTCAACATCTGTATCTTGTGACTGAAGTATCGCAGAGATCACGCCGCTTTCGGCACGGCTGAAAAACTGCTGATCATCCTTGAATGAATTTATGGTAATATCCGTTATCTCGCCGTTTTCAACTGTGACCGTGACACTTGTTTCACCGCGGAAGCCTATACCTGTTCCTGTGTAGACACCGTCTGTATATTTGCCGTTTTCAGCCTTTTCTTTGGCAGCAGCAGGTTCGTTTTCAGCAGTCGTTTCGGCTTCTGTAGGAGCAACTGTTTCCTCTGCCTCTGTTGTTTTCTGCTTTTTGCTCTTTGAAGCTTTTTCGGTGGCTGGCTCGTCAGTTGTGACTTCCTCTGTTGTCTCCTCAACGAGAGCGTTTCTGATAGCTTCGATAAGACCGTTACTGCTGAATGTCGCACCGCTTACAGCGTCAACATCTGTGCTTTGCGACCTGATAACTGCCGATATTATACCGCTTTTGGCACGGCTGAAAAACTCATCATCGTCCTTGTAGGAGTCAATTGTGATATCAGAGATAACGCCATTTTCAACTGTGACCGTTACCTTGGTATTGCCGCGGAAGCCCTTTCCCGTTCCCGTATATGTGCCGTCTTTATAGAGACCTGTTGCTTGGGCTTCGGAAACTGCGTTTGTATCCTTAGAGCTTTTTTCAGCGATAGGCAGAGTATTGGTCAGTACTCCCGCATAGTACAGACCTGCAATTGCGGTGACTGCAAGAGTACCCGAGATAGCAGGCAGAGTTTCTGCCGTGATGTTATCATTCTGACAGACCTCTGTGCATTTCAGGCAGTTGATACATTCGCCCGATGAGATTTCATCATACTTGTAAAGGGGCATGGACATGGAGCATTTTGCGGTACATAGCTTGCAGCTGCCGCATTTCTCTGACTTGCGCTTTAAGGGATTAAGTCTTGTTCTTGATACCAGTGCGAACATTGCTCCGAGAGGACATAGGTACTTGCAGAAGAACCGTTCGATGAAAAGAGAGCCTATGATTATAAGCAGCAGGAATGCTCCGCCGAGAGTCAGGAAGTATTCAAGGCTGCTCCATGCGCTGAGTGAGGAATACATACCGAATACCGTCCACGGGCTCCAGATGACGTCCCCCGTGACAGAGAAGCCCCAGACTCCTATTGCAACAAATGCAAGTACGGCATATTTCAGCAGCTTGAGGTATTTGTCAGCCTTTTCGGGTATCTTTACCTTGAAGGGTATGAGCTTTCCAATGGCGTTCAGGAAATCCTGCATAGCTCCGAATGAGCAGATAAATCCGCAGAAGTAGCGTCCAAATACCATAGTGACGAGAAATACTCCCAGCACGAGTATTATACTGCCCAGATGTTCGGTGAACACGAAGCTTCCGCCGATTATGGACATTATGATGCTGCCGATAGATGAGAATATGGTTATAAACAGCGCAGGCACGGTAACGAATGAGATAAGCTGTATGACCGCCCTTACTATCTGTATCGGTGATAATTTCTTTTTCATTTTGCTCACTCCTTAACGATGCTGAGCTCATCTCTCAGCTTTTCCGTAACGTATATCTCCTGTTTGTTGGTTATGAATAAGGCTTCAATATTACGCAGTTTCAACAGCTTCATGCTCTGCTGTGCTCCCATTATGAAAGCCGCAGTCGCCAGTGCGTCAAGCTCCTCAGAGCAGTCACCTATTAGCGTAACGGCAATAAGTCCCGAATTTGATGGGAGTCCTGTCCGAGTGTCGGCAATGTGGTGAATGAGCTGACCGTCGATTATGCGGAACTGCTCATAAAGTCCTGAGGATACCACTGCTTTCCCGTCGGGGACTTCAAGGCTTGCAAAGGTCTTTCCGTTTGGGGAAAAGGGCTTCTGTATGCCTATTCTTCGTGACTGTCCAATGTTGATGACAGTACCGCCGAAGTTTATCATAGCATTTTTAACTCCATAAGTCAAAAGGAGCTTCCGTACCTTGTCAGCGGCATAGCCCTTTGCAACTGCTCCGAGGTCAAGCTGCTGTCCTTTTTGTCTCAGCATGACTGTGCGGCTTGCACTATCAAGAATAATATCCTTATAGCCTATCGTTTTCATTACACTTGATATATCGCTGCTATCAGGAAACTCTCCGCACTTCATGGCATCTTTCCACAGCTGCGACAGCGGTCTCGATGTGATGTCAAAGCAGCCGTCAGTTAGCTGAGAATACATGACCGAATGTTTTATGAGGCTGAATGTATCTTTTGAAATTGCCACAGGCGATATGCCTGCCATTTTGTTGACAGCGCTTATCTCGCTGTCGTGAGAGTAAGCCGACAGCTTGCGGTCGAGCTCCTTGACGCAGTCCTTTGCCGCTGAAAGAGCCTCGTCCGTTTCTTCAAAAACAGTTATTGTATTGACTGTTCCCATAGCAAAGAATATTTTCTGAGTCTGTATCGTACCTGTCATAAGTCCGTCCCCCGTTCATTTTATATTCAGAATCTGCCGCTTCTGCCTCCGCCGAAGTCGCTGTTCATTCCACCGCGCATACCGCCGCCCATCATGCTCTGCGGTATCTCGGATACCTCTGAACCGTTGACGATTATCGTACCGCCGTTGAATTCTGCTGTTCTGTCATAGTCGAACGAGGACATCTGAGCTTTTACGTTGATAGTGCCGCCGTTCACATAGATAGAACCGTTAGAGTCGATAGCGTCCGTATCGCCCTGACCTACTTCAACATTGATGTTTCCGCCGTTTATTTCAATTGCAGTTTCGTATGCATTTGTTCCTGCGGAAGCGTTTATTCCGTCATCAGTTGCATAGATATTTATGTCGCCTTCATTGATGAGAACGTAAGTCGCTTCAAGACCTTCTGCTGCTGTGATGTCAAATGTGCCGCCATCTATCTGGAGCAGTGCACAGGCCTGTATGCCGTCACTGCCGCCGTTGATAGTGAATGTTCCGCCTGATATTGTGATTGTGCCTTCGGATTCATCGTTCTCACAGTGGAAGCCGTCCTTATTGGTGGTGATATTGAATGTACCGTCGCTTATTGAAATTGAGTCATTGGCTTCAAAAGCGTCAAGCGCAGACTTGACATTGTATGTGCCGCCTGTGATCTTCATATCGTCCTTTGATGTTATACCGTTCCCGTAATACGAAGTGACATTCAGCGTGCCAGTGCCATTGAGTACAAGGTCGTCCTTCGAGAAGATAACGGCGTCCGTGTTGGTATCGCCGTCGGAAGTAAACTGTCCGCTGACTGTAAGGGTATTCTCACTATCGGTGGTAGTTACGAAAACCTTATCTGCCGATACTACATATATCGCCGGAAAATCACTGTTTGTTATGCTCACACCGTCAAGTACAAGCTGAACCTTCGCGTTCTCGTCAGCTTCAACTCTTATGGTGCAATTCTCGGCTGTTCCGCTTATAGTATATACACCTTCTTCGGTAATGTCAATGGTCGTGTTATCAGATACGGTGATACTCTTTGCTTCGCTTGTATCGGCTGTCTGTTCAAGATCACGTTTAGTAAAAGCAGCTTCTTCAGCAGCTTCACTGTTTGAAAGCTGTACTACTGAAGAAGTATCTTTCTCCTCGGATACAATAGCTGTTCTGACCTTATTGTCAGCCGAAACAGTGCTTTCTGTATTTGCGTTGCTGCAGCCTGTAACTGCTGCTGCGAACATTGCTGCCATAAATGAATACATATATATCTTTTTCATAATAACTCTCCTTTTTGATACATCAAGGGGGGTGTTTGTTTCTATGTCTGTATTATACAGGAGCAGTTTGTAAGATAAATGGAGCCTGAGTGGAATATCAGGCAGTCAATGTGGAATTACGGTCTTGCTTTGTGACAGATCAGTGAAAAAGCCAGATTAGCAATGACGTGATATTATATTAAAAGGCAGCCGTAATGGCTGCCTCTCATATCAAATCCTGTTTTTGTAACATACGATTATAACTGCTGACAATGGAGAGTTTTTGCTCTATCAAATTTTCAGCGAAATATAGCCTTTGATGAATTGCATTTTGATTATCACACTATCCACAGTACAGGCTGCAATCAACGAAGGAAAGTAATTCCAAAATATACTCAGATTGGCTATTTTACGCTGAATCTGGACGATGCTAAAGAATACCTTTACGCGAAGTCCACTAAGCGCAGAATACTAAGCTGGCGTGATATTCACGTTAATGTGTTTATCTGAATAAAACAATAAGGCTCTCACAGTTTTGTGCTGTGAGAGCTTTTTTGTACATTCTTTAAAACGAATGACCTCCCATTGGGAGGTCATTATGTTATAACTTTGATTTTGTATGCTCCACGGTCTTCAGGAGCACAAGCCGTAACACGGTTGTTTTAGAGGCTAAACTCCTTAAATATAAACATTTCAAGCAAGCAGACAGTAACAAAGCCGCTCCCGAGGGAGCGGCAAATCTGTTATATTGCTATTTTCAGAACTTCTTTCAGGTATACATCAATGGTCTTGTCGTATCCGCCGGAAGCCTCTGCGTAATACTTCAGAATCAGGGAAGCATCCACTGCTTCAATTTTTCCGTTTCGGTTAGTATCACAGAGATACAGCTCAGTCGCTGTGGCATCCCTGCCTCCGGAAGAAAGCTCGGCGTAAAGCTTCAGCAGCTTGGCAGCGTCGGTAGCAAGTACCTTTCCGTCGCCGTCAATATCGCCTATCTTATCGGGAGTAAGTGCCGGATCTGTGGTGGTAGTCGTAACAGTAGTGGTTGTGGAAGATGTAACGGGGGCAGTAGTTGTAACGCTTGATGTTGTAGTTGTAACAGGTGCAGTTGTTGTGGTAGTCACAGGTGCGGTTGTTGTAGTTGTAACAGGTGCAGTTGTTGTGGTAGTCACAGGTGCGGTTGTTGTAGTTGTAACAGGTGCAGCTGTTGTGGTAGTCACAGGTGCGGTTGTTGTGGTAGTTACAGGTGCGGCTGTTGTAGTGGTCACAGGTGCGGCTGTTGTGGTTGTAACAGGTGCTGCTGTTGTAGTTGTAACAGGTGCAGCTGTTGTGGTAGTTACAGGTGCAGCTGTTGTGGTAGTCACAGGTGCGGTTGTTGTAGTTGTAACAGGTGCAGTTGTTGTAGTGGTCACAGGTGCGGCTGTTGTGGTAGTCACAGGTGCGGCTGTTGTGGTAGTCACAGGTGCAGCTGTTGTGGTAGTCACAGGTGCGGCTGTTGTGGTAGTCACAGGTGCTGCTGTTGTGGTAGTCACAGGTGCAGCTGTTGTGGTAGTTACAGGTGCAGCTGTTGTGGTAGTGACAGGTGCAGCTGTTGTGGTAGTCACAGGTGCAGCTGTTGTGGTA
>Ga0265298_10000252_pt1 | contig 82542 bp, 66 predicted proteins | sample AusTroGonzalo_MG_3_FD_193486 | JGI IMG/M metagenome (GOLD analysis project Ga0265298, IMG submission 193486) | Bovine rumen microbial communities from tropical cattle in Woodstock, Queensland, Australia - Gonzalo_01 | ecosystem: Host-associated > Mammals > Digestive system > Stomach > Rumen ... | reverse complement strand
TATCGGAATCGAATACACCCGTCAGCACGTCACCGTCCTGAGCCACAAAGTCTGAGGTAATCGTCGAAAGGTCAACAACATTCTGCGACCACGCCCCTTGTGCGACCGCGCACAGCAGGGCAATTGTTAATAGTAATTTTTGTTTCATATTTCTTAATTGTTTTATTTCTTTGTTACCGCCGAGGGAGTCCAACCCTCGACGGCATGGGGTGTGTTATTCTGTTATTTTGCTCATCTGGAAAGTAGAAGTGAACGTGGTGCCGTCGGCATTCTTGCGTAGTGCCTTCCATTTCATGACGCCGTTCTCTATGGAATCAATCTCCCACCATTCGCGGTATTCCGTTCTGCCGTTAATCCAGCGCATGCAAAGCAGCTTGCCGGCCACGAAGTACTCGTTCAGTGTATTGGCACTGGGAACCCAGTTGTCGCCTTCCTTTACATAATACACATAGGTACCATCAGCCTTGTACTCCCAGCGGTGTTGCAGTCCGTCACCGTATGTATCCTGCTCGCTGGTAACCTGACCCTCCCAAGTGCCGATAACGTCAGCGCTGAAGTCGTCGTCAACTTTCTCGTTTGTGGTGAAAAAAACGGGTGAGGTCACCGTCTCGCTCTTGTCGTTGATTTCTGAATAAATGGTGACGCACTCCATTCTGTCGGCGCTCATTTCTGAAATGATAAGTTCATATAAGAAAGCTGTATGCTCGTCCTTCTGGCCAGTGAGCCAGATGTGGTTGTCAATGATGGCAACCGAAAGTTCGGTCTTTTTATTCCAAAGGGCAGGCAATTCAGGTACTGAGTTAAGCGATGCATAATAATATGCCTTGGTGAGCGATTCAAATTCAAACACAATCTTGGTGTTTGTAGGAATGTCCTGGAAGTCCATTTGGGTGGTCATCCATCTGCCGATGATGTTCTGTTCTACCTCTGCCTCAGTGGGAATGTCTATTTTCTTCATTTCGAAGGTGGCGGTGTAGGTAGAGCCATCCTCCTTCTGGCGCAGGGCCTTCCACTTCATCACGCCATCCTTTATTGACTCAATCTCCCACCACTCGCGGTTCTCCTCGTTGCCGACGCCGGCGTTCTTCCAGCGGGTGCAGAGCAGGTTGCCTGCCACGAAGTAGTCGGCATAGTCGTCGTCGCTCAACTGCCACCGGCCGTTGACCTTGCGGAAGTAGTTGAAGGTGCCGTCCAGCAGGTATTCCCAGCGGTGGTTCTCGCCGTCGTCGAACTCTGAACCCTCAGCACCTGTGCTGTAGCCTTCCCACATGCCGATAATGTCGGCGGAGTAGTCGGTGACCTTCAAGAAGCGGACGACATTATCGGTGTCGACCAATGTGTTGCCGTCAACAATGATTTTTACATGCATATTGGCGGTAAACTCGTTTTCATTGATGGCTGTGATATTAAACTCCTCCACCACCGTTTGATTTTCTTCGGTGCGGTGGGTGAGGGTTACCTTGTTGCCGTTGATGGCGACATCGGCTTCATGCAGGGCTAACCATTGAGCACCATCGGGGTTTAACGATGCACTAAAGTAGCACTCGGTGGTGGAGATGAAGTTGTACACCTTCTTCTCGTTGGTAGGCAGAGCCTGTCCATCGGCGGAGGCTGTAATCCATCGGCCCGTAATCTTCTGGGCTACACCCAGGTCTGACTCAGCTACCGGATCATCATCATTAGTACATGATGTAAACACACTCGCGCCGCAGATTAAGGTGGCGGCAAGCACCATAAACAGTTTCTTCATTGTAGTGTGTATCTTAATTGGTTAAACGATCTTTGTAGTTAGTTTACTTTGCTCATCGCAAATGACGCGACATAGCTGTTGCCCTGTTCGTCCTCGCGCAGGGCGGTCCAGATCATCGTGCCGTTCCCGATGTTGAGGATTTCCCACCACTCGCGGTACTCGACGCCATTGTCCACCCAGCGTGTGCAGAGCAGGTTGCCGGCCACAAAGTACTCGTTCAGCGTGTTGGCGCTGGCCACCCAGTTGTTACCGTCCTTCACATAATAGACGAAGGTGCCGTCCTCCTTGTACTCCCAGCGATGATGCTCGCCGTCGTCAAACTCGGATCCTTCGCTGCCAGTGCTCATACCTTCCCACATGCCACAGATGGCATTTCTGTAATCCACGTTCAGCTTTTCGTAGCGGACCATGTTCTCTGTGGATCTCACCAAACCGCCGTCTTGCCGGATGGTAACGGTGCGCTTGGCGATCAGGGTCGCGTCCGTGATGGACTCGATGTGGAGTGCAACCATCACAATCATGCCGGGTTTAGGACTATGGGAGAGGACCACGTCATTGCCATCTATTTCCACATCGACCTCTTCCCGATCTCTCCAAGGGGTGTCTTCTGCCGTTCTATCCTGAATGGAAAGACTCACATAGGCCTCGGTGGGGGAGACTATGTCGAAAACGATTTTCTCGTTGGTCGGCAGGGCCTTCCCGTCGGCTTGGGCGGTGATCCATTTACCGACGATGGCCTTCTCTACCTCGTCCTGTGTGGGGACGCTGACCTTTTCCATGCTGAAAGCAGCGGTGTACTGGCTGCCTTCTGCATTCTCGCGCAGAGCGGTCCAGACCATGGATTTATTGCCTGCTGTGGCAATCTCCCACCATTCACGGTTTTCCACGGAGCCTTCGCCTGTATTCTTCCAGCGGGTGCAGAGCAGGTTGCCTGCCACGAAGTATTCGGCATACTCATCATCCTTCGCCTCCCAGATGCCCTTGTCGTTCTTGATGTAGAACACGAAGCTTCCGTCATCCTTGAACTCCCAGCGGTGCTCCTGACCGTCGTCGAACGCAGACTGGTCACTCGTCATCTTGCCTTCCCAAAGGCCCAGGATCTTAGTGCTGTAGTCCACGTCCAGCTTCTCGCAGCGGATCATGCTTTCTTCAGACCTGACCAGACCGCCGTCTTTCCGGACGGTTATATTGCGCTTGCCTATCAAGGTTGTGCCCGTGATGGCATTGACGTGGATATTAACCACCACCGTCGTACCGGGTTCTGGGTTGTGAGTGAGAATGATATCGTTGCCGACAATGTCCACATCAACATCATCCCGTACACTCCAAGGGGTTCCACCATTCGTAGTCTCGGTGAAAGACAGGCTCACATAGGCCTCGGTGGCAGAGACGAAATCATACACGATTTTCTCGTTGGTCGGAAGGACCTTGCTGTCGCTCTCGGCGGTAATCCATTTGCCAATGATTTTATTTGCTACATCACGATCGGGTTCTACCTGAGTGTTTTCTTTTTCGCATCCCACGAAAAGGATGCTCATCATCGCCACGGCGATGGAAATAAAAGCCTCTTTCATTTAATGTCCTTTTTTGTATTTCTTATTAAATGCCAAGTTACACCTCCTTGGCTCATTTTCCAATAGGCAAGGGGTCTCAGACCGCTTTTTTTGAAGATTCTGAGACTGTTTTTGTAAATTTTGAGAGTGTAGGGCTGTAAGAATTACTTATCAGAGCTATGCATCCACGCTGCAACGGTAGTTCCCATTATCTGCTTGAACGTGGTGCTGAAAGTGCTGTAGCTGCGGTAGCCGCTCTCAAAGGAGAGCTGCTGGGCGGTGATCTCACGCCCGGCGGCCACCGCCTCCTGGTACAGGTGGACAAAGTGGCGTATGCGAAGGCCGTTAATGTAAGCGTTATAAGTGATGCCCTGCTGGGCAAAGTGCTGACTCAGATAAGTCCTGTTTGTGCCGATAGCATTGGCCAGCTGGGTCAGAGTAAGGTCATTCTGCAAGTAAAGCTGATTATCCTCGCAGTGCTTTTTCAGGAGTGTGTCCATCTTGGAGGGGTTAGTCGTTTGTGCCGATGCCTTAAGCACCTCTTCGGCCGGCTCTTCTACCTCCACCGTAGAACTCTCACTCAGTGACTGCAGCGTCTCTACGCGCCACAGCACCAGGCCCATAATAATGACACAGACAAATTCCAGAAGATAGATCAGTACCTTTGTCTGTCCGGAAGTGAATAGGTAAAGAACAGAAAACAGCATAAACACTGCCAGTATCAGAAAACTCTGCCAGACCTCCTTGTTCTCCAGGTCGGCGTAGTTATCCCTAAGCCAGCGTCCATAGCGACGGACAGCAAAGTACATATACACCATTAATACAGCGTATACTGCAATGACATAAATGCTCTGCCAAGTCAGGAATGCGTTTTCTTTGTATATGATATTCAATGCCGCCAATACAATAGCAGGAACCAGCGCCACAGCCACAGGCCATACGGGCCGATGCCGGTCCTGAAGCATAGAGAGCAGAATGCCGGCTATGATGGGGATGAGCAGCAGGATGTCCAGGGTGCAGACAATAATGTAAACAAGAGCTGAAGGATGGCAGAAATACAATAGCCATAAAATGTGACTGAAAACACTTTCAAGCATAATAGCCGCCGCCCATAAGCGCAGGCGCTTGGGTGGCGTCACCCCCGGCGCAATGGCATTGCTGCGCCGTAGCAGCAGATAGAATGCTGCTGCCATGCTCAGCCCCATTACGCCCCCGTAAAGGATGACAAAGATTATGTCTTGAAGTATCTCTTGCGCTTCCATAATCGCATTCTATTGTCTATACCTACAAAAGTACGCTTTATTTCGGGAATGGACAATAACAATCGTCACAGTGATACTGCTTTGGACACTGTCACTCTTCAAGAAATAAAATAGTACAATTGGGGACAGACCCCTTTTGTATCATTTTTCAAAAAAGAGGGCCGGAACTAGTCCGACCCTCAAAATGATACAAAAGGGGTCTGTCCCCAATTGTACTATTTTACTTCCCAGATGTCGTTTGTCTCAAGGAGTTCTGCAAAGTTGTGATACTTCTTGGCGGCTTTGACTTCCTCAATCTGTGCGGTAACAGCATCATCATAGGTGGGAGCCTCAACGTCACGGATAACGCCCAGTGCTACGGGGAATCCGTCACCGTCACCCATCAGGGCGAGCTTGAGCTGCAGGGTGTTGTCCTGGCAGTGGGCATCGTGTACAAGGATATCCTTGAGTGTTATGCCGTTCTCGCCAATCTTAACAACCTTAAGGCCGAATCCCTCCTGCATAAGTCCGAACTCATTGTTCTCACCGAATACCAGAGGCTCACCATGCTTAACGTAGATGGCGTTTTTGGCACGACCCTCCTTGTTGTAAACTGCATCGTGTGTGCCGTTGTTGAAAATCACGCAGTTCTGCAGGATTTCGCATACTGATGCACCCTTGTGGTTGTAAGCGGCCTTGAGGATATCGACTGTGCCGGGAGCATCGGTAGCAACGGCGCGGGCAAAGAAGTGACCGCGTGCGCCGAAGCAGAGCTCTGCAGGACGGAACGGATCTTCAACGGTACCGTAGGGGCTTGACTTGCTTACGAATCCACGGGGCGACGTAGGTGAATACTGGCCCTTCGTCAGTCCGTAAATACGGTTGTTGAGCAGAATCATATTGAGGTTGATGTTACGGCGATTGGCGTGAATGAAGTGGTTACCACCGATAGCCAGACCGTCACCGTCACCAGATACCTGCCATACGGTCAGGTCTGGATTGGCAACCTTGCAACCTGTAGCGATTGCGGCAGCACGACCGTGAATGGTATTCATTCCGTATGTAGCCATATAGTGGGGCAGACGGCTTGAGCAACCTATGCCGGAAATAACTGCAGTATTGTATGGAGCTACACCTATCTCGGCCATAGCCTTGTGCAGCGATGCCAGGAAGAAGTGGTCACCGCATCCGGGGCACCAACGGGGCTGTCCTTTCTTGAAATCTTGTGCTGTATATTCCATAGTTATTCTTTTTTACTTGTTAAGGATTTCATTGAAGGCGTTGACTAACTCATTAACCACAAACGGCTGGCCCTTTACCTGATTGAACTGATAAGGAACGAATCCGTCAACCTTCATACGCAGGAATGCTGCAAGCTGACCCATGTTCTGCTCAGCAACAACGACCTTTTTGTACTTGGTAAGAACCTGAGCGGCATTCTTAGGCAGCGGGTTGATGAACTTGAAGTGTGCGTGAGCCACCTTCTTGCCTTGAGCACGGAGCTCCTCCATTGCGGCACGCAGGTGTCCGTATGTTCCACCGAATCCTACTATCAGCAGGTCTGCATCATCTACATCACCTATAACCTCCAGATCAGGAACCTGGATGTTGTCAATCTTCTGCTTACGGAGACGAGTCATCAGATCATGGTTCTCAGGATTGGTGCTGATGGCGCCGGTTTGGTTATCCTTTTCAAGACCACCCAGGATGTGGGTGAATCCCTCACGACCGGGAACAGCCCAGTAACGGGTGCCGTTCTCGGCACGCATATAAGGAGTCCATTTACCCTTGAGTTCCTCAGGAACATAAGGCGGATTGATGGCGGGATAATCGGCCAGGTTAGGCAACTTGAATGCAGCTGAACCGTTGGCTACAAAAGCATCAGTAAGCAATACAACCGGAGTCATGTGCTCCAGAGCCATCTTGCTGGCCTGATATGCTGCATCAAAGCAGTCAACAGGTGATGTGGCAGCAATTACCGGCATGGGGCTCTCACCGTTACGGCCAAAGAGTACCTGCAGGAGGTCAGTCTGCTCAGACTTGGTGGGGAGACCTGTAGCAGGACCGCCGCGCTGAACATCCAGAACAACCAGCGGAAGTTCCATGATGACAGCCAGGTTCATGGCCTCAGACTTAAGGCATATACCGGGACCTGATGTTGATGTTACTGCCAGTGCGCCTGCAAATGATGCACCTACGGCCGATGAGCAGCCTGCAATCTCATCCTCACACTGAACGGTGGTCACGCCAAGTGACTTGTGTTTGGAGAGTTCATGCAGAACATCGGTGGCAGGAGTGATAGGATATGAACCCAGATAGAGCTTGAGGCCTGCTTTCTCGGCAGCGGCGATGAAACCGTATGCAGTGGCCTTGTTACCGGTAATATCCATGTAACGTCCGGGCTCCTTCTGTTTTGACTCAATCCGATAGACATTCATGGCACTGCTGTGAGTGTTGTGACCGTAGTCATAACCGGCCTGTATAACCTTGATGTTGGCCTCAGCCAGCTCAGGTTTCTTGGCAAACTTGTCACGCAGATAGTTGAACGCAATCTCCAGGTCGCGGCTGAAAAGCCAGCATACCAGACCCAGAGCAAACATGTTACGGCATTTGAGAACTGCCTTGGCATCCATGCCTGTATCAGCAAGTGCATCCTTTACCATCTGGGTAAGAGGGCAGGCAATTACACGGTCAGGATCTACGTTCAGTTCAGCAAGAGGATCATCGGTCTGGAAGGCCGCCTTCTCAAGGTCTGACTTCTTGAAGGCATCAGTATCAATGATGATTGTGGCGTTAGGTTTGGCATACTTGAGCTGAGTCTTCAGAGCAGCGGCATTCATAGCCACCAGCACATCACAAAGATCACCCGGAGTATAAACCTTACTTGCACCTATATGTACCTGAAAACCTGATACGCCTGTCAGAGAACCTTGCGGGGCGCGGATATCGGCAGGATAGTCAGGGAAAGTACTGATACTGTTTCCGACGGTAGCTGAAACAGTAGAGAAGATGTTGCCGGCCAGCTGCATTCCGTCACCGGAATCACCTGAAAAACGTACAACAACCTGATCCAATTCTTTAACTGTCATAACTTTTGTATAGTGATTATTGATTTTGCATATCAAACGGACGCAAAATTACAATTTTATTCCTATTATTATTCAGTTTTAAACCTATTTAGCATACAAAATGTAAAAAAATATGCGGCATTTCATAAAAATACCGCATATATACAAGAAAGTATACGAAAAATATTCAGAATCCGAATCCTCCTCCGAATCCGCCCATTCCACCGGAACCAAAGCTGACTGTTGCCGTGTGCTGAGCCTGGACAGGTTTGCCGTTTTCATCCTCTGCCGGAATCCAGTCAGGCATAGTCATGATAACTCTAAGAGCCTCCTTATTCATAAACGGAACCTCTGCTTCACGGCTTACCGTGGGATTGATTATGGCTCCGTCTTTATCGACGGTAAATGATACGGTCACTCTTCCGCTAACTTTCTGGCTTTTAAGCGATTCAGGGAAGAATGTGTTATTGCGGATAAACTGCTGCATCTGTTGTGCACCGCCAGGATAGGTTGCCTGTATGGGTGCCGGTCCCTGCTGCTGTGCGGGAGCTCCACCGCCCGGAAAACCGCCTCCTCCGGGGAATCCTCCGCCACCAGGGAATCCACCTCCCATACCAGGGAATCCGCCCATCCCGCTTGGAGCGTTCTTGGAAGCCTCTATCTCTTCAGGGGTAGGCATTGGGTCAATTCTCATGGGAATGCCCATGGTGAGAATGCTATAAAGAGTATCAATGTACTGTGAATATGTGGGGAATACAATCTTGGACTGAAGCAGAGTACGGTACCACTTCTTGGCATTGAGCAGTGCGGTGGTATCATTATCCATGCGCCATTTTTCAAGACAGAGTGTGCCCAGCAAAGCCTGTGCATTCAGAACGTTCTCATCCTTGTGGTTAACTTCCGATACCTTGGGGTATGACTCCAGAACTTTAATACCTCCGTCAAAGTATGAAGGTTCATTCTTATATTTACCATACTCACAGTAGAAACTGGAAAGCATAAAGGTGGCGTTGTTGTTGCCGTTCTTGACTGCTTTCTTGAGCCATTTTACGCCCTGTGAGAAGAGACCGTCATTATCCTTTTTCTGAAGCCAGAAGGCAAAGAAGTAATTACCCAGGTTAAATTGGGCTTCAACATTGTCTTTTTTTGCGGCAGCATCAAGAAGGTTGAGGCCCATCTCCATATTTTTCTTTACATTCTTACCTGACAGACATTCCATACCCAGAAGATTCATGGATTCAGCATCTCCCTTGATGACACCCTTCTTGTAGCGGTCAATCATCTGTTTCATTGCAGGATTGGACAATTCAATCTTGTCCATTTCAGCTTTTATGGAGTCTGTATTGACTTTCTGTGCTGATAAGGGAATAATAAAAAAGACTGATAATAATGCGGAAAGGATTAATCGTTTCATAGTTTGCAATCAGGTTAAATGTTCACTACAAATATCGCAATTAAACTTAATTGCTAAACATTTTTTAATAAAAAAAAGGGGGAACCGGAAAAGGAACCCCCATTTTATCAAGTTATAGGTATTGTTATGCCTTTGCTGCTGCAATCTCCTCCTTCTCCTTCTTGGTCTTTTTCATAACCAGGTAAGCGGTAGGAGCGGCTACGAACAGTGATGAGCATGTGCCGAATATAACACCCAGGATCATTGCAAATGCAAAGCTGCGGATGCTGTCTCCACCCAGGAAGAAGATGGCCAGCAACACAATCAGAGTACTTACTGAAGTATTGATGGTACGTGCCAGTGTGGTGTTGAGGGCATCGTCAAACAACTGCTTGCGGTTACGCTTAGGATAGAGACCTGTGAACTCACGGATACGGTCAAATATAACCACCTTATCGTTGATGGAGTAACCGATAGCGGTAAGCACGGCACCGATGAATGTCTGGTCAATCTCAAGTGAGAACGGCATCCATCCCCAGCAGATTGAGTATATACCTATTATAATAAGTGTATCAAAGCACAGGGCAAAGATGGCACCTACTGAGTAAGCTACGTTGCGGAAACGTATCAGAATGTACAGGAAGATGGCAATCAGGGCCAGGATCACTGAGATGATAGCACCGCGTGTGATATCCTCAGCTATTGAAGGACCAACCTTCTGTGAACTGATGATAGAGCCTCCGTCACGGTTCTCACGGTCAATGAATGTAGCCAGAGTCAGGTTAGAGCTGAGCTTGCCGGCTGACTTGAGTGATTCAAAAAGGAACTGCTCAATCTCTGAATCGATGGTCTCAGACTCCTCATCAATGCGGTAGTTTGTTGAGATACGGATGGTCTTGTGATCGGTTCCCAGGGCGATAGCCTGAACGTTATCCTCAGTAATCACGTTCTGAAGGATAGTGCGAACCTCTTCCGGCTCAACCGGCTCCTCAAACTGAACAACGAAGTTACGGCCACCTGTAAAGTCGATACTCTTGCTGAGTCCGCGGATAGAAAGGAATGCTATGCAGATAACAGCTGCAACACCGAATATCACGAATGACTTCTTGGCAGCCTCCATGAACTTAACCTTGGTATTCTGCATCAGGTTCTTTGAGAAACCTGTTGTGAAGGTAAGATTCTGAAGCTTGCCCTTACCCAGGAAGTGTTCATAAACGATACGTGTCAGGAACACTGCAGTGAAGAATGAGCAGATGATACCGATAATCAGTGTTGTGGCGAATCCGCGGATAGGACCTGTACCGAAGTTGAACAGGATGATACCGGTGATGATTGATGTGAAGTTGGAGTCAAAGATAGCTGAGAAGGCGTTCTTATAACCGTCAGAAAGTGCTGACTGAACGCTCTTGCCGCCCTTGAGTTCCTCCTTGGTACGCTCATAGATAAGCACGTTGGCATCGACCGCCATACCCAGGGTAAGTACGATACCTGCTATACCTGACATGGTAAGAGCAGCCTGGAATGAGGTAAGGATACCCAGTGTAAAGAAGAAGTTGAGCAACAGGGCTCCGTTGGCAACCATACCCGGAACGAATCCGTATATGACGCACATGTATATCATCAGGATGATGAATGCGATGATGAATGAGGTGAATCCCTTCTGGATAGACTCCTGACCGAGTGAAGGACCTACTATATCCTCCTGAACAATCTTGGCGGGAGCGGGCATCTTACCTGACTTGAGCACGTTGGCAAGGTCCTGAGTATCCTCAACGGTGAAGTTACCTGATATCTCTGAACGGCCTCCTGAAATCTCGTCGTTTACGCGGGGAGCGCTGTAAACATAACCGTCAAGTACGATAGCTATTCCACGACCGATGTTCTGCTTGGTAAGAGTAGCCCACTTGCGTGCGCCCTCAGTATTCATGGCCATGCTAACAACAGGGTTGCCATGCTGGTTGAAGTCAGCTTTGGAGTCAACAATCACATCACCTGCCAGATCGGCCTGACCGTTCTTGTTGTCACTCTTGATGCAGTAGAGTTCATAGGTCTGGTCAGTTCCTTCCATAGGCTTGACACCCCACATGAACTTAAGGTCACGTGGAATGATGGCCTTGGCCTCAGGAGAAGCAAGCATCTTGTTAACCTCAGCGGTATCAGCGCTGCGTGAATAACCTGCTACCCAGCTGTCACCGTAACCTGACGGGCGGAGACGTGCAAACAGAGGATTGCTCTTCTTGAGAGCTTCCAACTGAGCTGCTGTAATCTGCTGGTTTTCATCCTGTGCGTTTTCCAGAAGCTGTCCTGCCAGGTCTGATTCAGCGCTCTGGGCGGTCTGCTCCTGAGCAGGAGCCTCCTCCTTGGCCTCTTCAGTATTCTCATCGGCATATTTCTGTGCCAGACGACTGTCTATACGGGTAAGGACATCTGATATCTCAGAAAGTTTGTAGGTCTCCCAGAACTCAAGGTTGGCTGAACCCTGAAGGAGCTTACGTACACGCTCGGGCTCCTTGATGCCAGGGAGCTCAACCATGATACGACCCTGCTTTCCGGCCAGTTCCTGAATGTTGGGCTGTGCTACGCCGAAACGGTCAATACGGGTACGCAAAACGTTGAATGAGTTGCCTACTGCAGCGTCAACCTCCTCCTTAAGAACTGAGATTATCTCCTCATTTGATGTCTGTGCGTTGATCTTCTCCTTAAGGTTTGATGTGGCGAAGAACTTGCTCAGCTTTGCATCACTGCCTGCAATCTTGGCATATTCCTGGGCAAAGATGTCAACGAAGTTATCCTGACTGCTAATGGAGCGTTTCTTGGCAGCGGCAAGTGTCTCAGTGAAAACAGGATCCTGAGAATTGCCTGCAAGAGCTTTTACTACGTCGGGAATGGAAACTTCCAGAATGACGTTCATACCGCCCTTAAGATCAAGGCCAAGGCCTATCTGCATCTCGCGGCACTCTTTGTATGAATAAATACCCAGCCAGACCTTTTTGTTCATCACAGAGTCCAGGTAGGCCTGTTCATCCTGACTCTGAGCAGCTTTTTTCTCAATGCTGCGCGTCTTGAATGTAAAGGAGAGATAGAACAGACACACCAGTGTCAGTGCTATCGCAAAAATCTTTACCAATCCTTTGTTTTGCATACTAGTTATTGTGTTATTAATATTTGTGCGCGTGTGCGTAAAATTTCAAGGGTGCAAATATAGAGTTTTTTTTTGGTCCAAAAGACATTGCACTATTGTTTTCTGTAGAATTATATGTCAGAACCTGATTTTTGAGATAACCGGGTAGTGGTCACTGTCCTTTTGTGTACGGTCTATCCATGTGTATAGCGGAACGAGATTCTCGCTGCAGAACAGGTGGTCAATGCGGTAATAGAGCCTGTGCTCATGATATGTGGCTCCCGGACCGTTACCGGTTTTGGCATACGTATCTTTCATGAAACGTTTAAACAGCCGGTGTGAGTAGGAGAGTGGTGTATCATTGAAATCACCGCACACAATGATAAACCGGGCGGATTCCCTGCGGGCCTTGTCTGCTATTATCCGGGCTTGGGTTGCACGCTGGGAGGTTGATGCAAGAAGTTTCTTGATTACCTGCTTTGAAACCTTGTAGTGTGTGCTGTCCGTGGGATGTTCCATGAATTGGCGATATTCACTTAACTCACTGTCGTTAAGCCTGTTTGATTGCAGATGGCAGTTGAAAACGGCCAGAGTGTCCTTGTTGACAAGCATCCTGATGTACTGATAACTGTTTCCGGAGTCCTCAAAACCGGTGCTTTCATCACGGATAACGGGTAACTTGGATAAATACGCAACATCGGTTATATTTTTGGGAATGCTTACGTAAGGATATTGTTTTCTGATTTTTTTGTCACGTGAAATCTTTTCCATCATACTTTTGGGCGTTTCCTGCAGGAAAACCAGATCGGCATCAACGCCAAGAATATATTTGATGACGGGATTGTCCAGAGTCCAGTCTTTGTTGTCATCTACTCCAAAACCCTCTGTATTGTAGGTCATTACAGTGAGATATGGCTCCGTAACATTTTTGCTTATTCCCGGGTGTATAGGGCACCAGTGAAGAAAAGGAAAGAGACATATCAGGGTGGTATAGAGAGGCAGTTTTATGACTTTACGCCATGTAATAAGCCATACGATGAGAAAAAGCAGGTTGATTGCGAAGAGAAACGGAAAAGCCAAGCCTGAGAGTGAAGCGAAAGGCCATTTTCCCACCGGGGCGGCCAATGATCCGTAACAACTGAAAACCAACAGTAATGCCACCGCCCAGTTGACGGCAAGCAGCGGATAAGCTATGAGTTTGCCTGCAAATTTCATGACGGTTTATCCTTTTTGGCAAATAGGCCGTAAATCCATACTGCAATAACCGTTACGGGTGTTGTTATGTCCTTGCCCTTGCGCAGCATTGCATTGAACAACCATCCTGTAAATACTGCCATAAGATGGGCGGCATCGGTTGCCGGATTGGCATGAGGGAGTATGGCCAGGTCAATGAGAGCCAGGATAATCACAATGTATTTTATTTTTACCGGACCGGCCAGAGGGATGGGTTCTGTGTTGTCGGGAGCGCGGAAAGCAAGTGCGGTGCTGAATGTAAGGATGCATACTGAACACATGGGCATATCATCGGCCCATGCTCTCATCTGCAGGGAAGGAAACAGTAAAAAAACACCGGTGAAAACGAGCATTCCTGCCAATCCTCCTATGATGTAGAGGCCGCGCAGGTTATTTGAGGTGAAGAAACGCAGAAAGACTCCGCCAAGCCAGTAAAGGGTAAGCATGTTGAACAGCAGATGCCACAGGCCCCAACTGGTAAAAAGTGATGTTATGGGAGTCCACGGCCTGAAAGCCAGAAGCAGCGGATTCCATGGATAGTTCAATGAACTGAAGGCTAATTTGTCAGCACCGAATGATATCAGCGTGAATGAGATGTCAAGTGTAAGAGAAATGATAAAAACGCCGCAGTTTATCAGTAACAGACGTGTCAGAACGTCCCCCGTCAGGAATTTGTTCTTTATCTCTTGAAAGATATTCATTACCAGGTGAAATTGATATGATTGTCCTTGCGTTCCTTATGTTTCCAATAGAGGATTATCAAAAATCCTGCCAGCATACCTCCCAAATGGGCAAAATGAGCCACATTGTCAGCCGCACTGTTCCTGAGTCCAAGTACCAGTTCCAATAACACGTATCCTGAGACCAACCACTTTGCCTTGATGGGGAACGGGAAGGGGATTATGAACAGTTCATTGTTGGGGTATGTCATGCCGTACCCCAACAGTATTCCGTAAACCGCTCCTGATGCTCCCACTGTGAGAATCTGATCCAGAAAGACCTTCATGGGAATGGTTACGCCACCTCCTATAGCTACTATTTCATAGTGTGAGTAAACAAGTTCGTAATGAATGAACTGACACAGTTCCTGGGTGAGTCCGGCTCCGATTCCGCACAAAAGATAAAACCAAAGGAACTTTTTGGAACCCCAGTGGATCTCCATGACGCGCCCGAACATCCAGACGGCAAACATATTGAAGAATATATGCTGGAAACCGTCATGCAGGAACATGTATGTTACGAGCTGCCATATCCTGAATCCGGGAGCAAGGAAGAAATGCAGTCCAAATAGCTTGTGCAGGTCTACTCCATATTTGGCTACAGCCATCGTCGCCATCCAACAGAGAACGTTGATGATTAGCAGATTCTTAGTTACAGGGGGTAGTTTGTTCATTATCTATAGATAAACTATGTCATGAGCCGCAAAATTAGCCATTTTTTCAGTAACTTTGCGGTCCATAAATCAAATATATGAAAATAGAAACACTGATAGCTGAGAAGACCGTACTTGCCATTAAGGAACTCTACGGTCAGGAGATTGACGCCACGACGGTACAGGTACAGAAGACCAAGAAGGAGTTCGAGGGTCATCTTACAATAGTAGTATTCCCTTACCTCAAGATGTCGCGTAAAGGGCCTGAACAGACAGCCGTTGAAATAGGCACTTGGCTCAGAGAGAATGTAGAGGAGATAAGTTCTTACAATGTAATCAAGGGATTCCTTAATCTTGTTATCTCAGCTTCCGTATGGGTAGAAATGCTCAACGGGATAAATGCCGATGAGAACTACGGCTTCAGCAAGGCTACTGATAAGTCTCCGCTGGTAATGATTGAGTATTCATCGCCCAATACCAACAAACCGCTTCATCTTGGTCATGTGCGCAACAACCTGCTGGGTGGTGCACTTTCCAATATCATGGCAGCCAACGGTTACAAGGTGGTCAAGACAAATATTGTAAATGACCGCGGTATCCATATCTGCAAGTCAATGCTTGCATGGCTCAAGTGGGGCAACGGCGCCACACCTGAATCCACCGGTAAAAAGGGTGATCATCTTATCGGTGATTACTATGTTGAGTTTGACAAGCATTTCCGCGCAGAGGTAAAGAGCCTGCTGCCCGCAAACTACGCAGAACTTGATGAGAAGGCGCAGGAGGAGGCCAAGGCCAAGGCTGAGAAGGAGTCACCTCTGATGCAGGAGGCTCACGCCATGCTGGTCAAGTGGGAGGCCGGTGACCCTGAGGTTCGTGCTCTCTGGGAGCGTATGAACAGCTGGGTATATGCCGGATTTGATGAGACATACCGCCGTCTGGGCGTAAGCTTTGACAAGATATATTATGAGTCACAGACCTATCTGGAGGGTAAGAAAACCGTCATGGAGGGTCTTGAAAAGGGTCTTTTCTTCCGCAAGGACGACGGCTCCGTATGGGCTGATCTGGCTGAGAACGGCCTTGACCAGAAACTGCTGCTGCGCAGTGACGGCACATCGGTCTATATGACTCAGGATATAGGAACCGCACAGCTGCGTTTCCGTGATTACCCCATTGACCGCATGATTTACGTGGTGGGCAATGAGCAGAACTACCATTTCCAGGTGCTCTCAATACTGCTTGACCGCTTAGGATTCAAGTGGGGCAAGGATCTGGTGCACTTCTCATACGGAATGGTTGAGCTGCCCGAGGGTAAGATGAAGAGCCGTGAGGGTACGGTGGTTGATGCCGATGACCTGATGGATGAGATGATAGCCACCGCGCGTGCCACATCGGCTGAGCTTGGCAAACTGGACGGTCTGTCAAAGGAGGAGACTGATGAGATAATGCGTATTGTAGGCATGGGTGCTCTTAAGTATTTCATCCTTAAGGTTGACGCCCGCAAGAACATGACCTTCAATCCCAAGGAATCCATCGATTTCAACGGTAATACCGGCCCGTTCATACAGTACACATATGCCCGCATACGCTCCATCATGCGCAAAGCCGCAGAGGAGGGTATCAAACTGGAGAATAACCTGTATGCCGATGAGAAATCACAGATTTCAGAGAAAGAGATAGGTCTTATACAGATGCTCAACGGATTCCAGGATGTGGTACGACAGGCTGCTGATGACTATAATCCTTCAGTCATTGCCAATTACAGCTATGACCTGGCCAAGGAGTTCAACCAGTTCTATCATGACTTCAGCATTATGCATGAGCCCAGCCGTGAACTCAAGCTGTTCCGTCTGGTTCTGGCTCAGAACGTGGGTAAGATTCTCAAGCTGGGAATGGGCCTGCTGGGTATTGAACTGCCGGAGCGGATGTAATTTTGGGACATGTCACAAAAATACTACGTAGTTTGGATTGGGGTGAGCCCGGGGGTATATGATTCCTGGGAGGCTTGCAAACAGCAGATTGAAGGCTGGAAGGGTGCCGTATATAAAGGGTTCGCTACAAGGGAGGAGGCTGAGGAGGCTTTCAATCTTCCTCCTGAAAACTACATAGAGAAAAAGGCTCCGGAGAAAACGGGCGGCCGCAAGAAACAACCCAAACTGCTTCCGCCTGAGGTCATACGTCAGGCTCTGGCGGTTGATGCGGCGTGCAGCGGCAATCCCGGACAGATGGAGTACCGCGCGGTCTATCTGGGGGATATGGAGGAGAAGTTTCACTTTGGCCCCATACTTGGAACCAACAATATCGGAGAGTTCCTGGCAATTGTTCATGCTCTTGCGCTCTATAAGAGCCGAGGGTTGGACTGGCCGCTCTACAGCGACAGCCGTAACGCTATTGACTGGGTGCAAAAAAAACAGTGCCGCACCAAGCTGGAGCGCACGCCTGCTACAGAGGCTGTGTTTGAACGCATTGAGAGTGCGGAGCGCTGGCTCAGGGAGAACACTTTCAGGAATGTGATAATCAAGTGGGATACTAAGAAGTGGGGTGAAATTCCTGCTGATTTTGGTCGGAAATAACTGGTATGGCCGGATTTGTATGTAAAAGAGGAAGGTTGGAGATGCTGTTGAGGCATTATGTGAGCCTGGTCATTCTGTTCATACTCCAAAAGCCGCTTTTCATGCTCTACGCCGGGGCTGTTAACCAAAGATACGGTTTCAAAGACTGGCTTCTTGTTATGTGGCATGGCCTCTCCATAGACATGTCAGTAGCCGGATATCTTACCGTTCTGCCGGTACTTTTCATCATAATAGGTATTTGGGCGCATTCATTCCCTGTAAAGAAGACAATGAAAGTATATGACGCAATCGTGTCATTGCTCATTTCCGCTATTTTTATAAGTGATGCAGTCCTTTATCCTTTCTGGGGTTTTAAGTTGGATGCTTCAGTCCTGTTCTATCTAAAGACTCCCAAGGAGGCTCTGGCAAGCGTGTCGCCATGGATGGTTGTGTTGGGTATTGTGGTAATCCTGATTACGGCATGGATAATATTCAAGGTTTTGTCCAAATCATTGAAACCGTATGATAATCCCTACAGCAAAGTCCTGATACGCATACCGATAACGCTGTTCTATATATTATTGTCCGGACCTTTGTTTATCGCCATACGCGGAGGATTGACAGCTTCAACCATGAATGTGGGTCATGCCTATTTCAGTTCAGATCAGTTTCTGAACCACTCTGCGGTGAATCCCTCTTTCAGTATGCTCAGTTCATTGAGTAAGACCTCTGATTACTCCAAGTGGTATGATTATCTTGAAGAGTCCCGACGCAGTGAACTGTTCAACGGTTTATATGAAACAGACAGCAATATAACAGACTCCCTGCTCAATACAGAGCGTCCAAATGTTCTGGTTGTTGTACTTGAGGGGTTTGGAGGAGTTTTTGTAAATGCCATAAGCGGTTTGCCTGATGTTACTCCGCGCCTGGACAGTCTTATTCAGGAAGGAGTCTTTTTCAGCAATTGCTACGCCGGAAGTTATAGGACTGACCGTGGTCTTGTGTGCATCATGAACGGACATCCGGGGCTGCCAACCACTTCTATCATGAAACTGCCGTCCAAGAGTGCCGCCTTGCCTTCCATACCGGGTAAGTTGGCGGAACAGGGATATGCTACATACTTCATGTATGGAGGCGATATCAATTTCACGAACATGCAGAGTTGGCTCTACTCAAGCGGCATAAGCCATATTATCTCAGAATCAGATTTCACTGCGCATGAGCGGAAAACAAATGCTTGGGGTGTAAATGATGACATAACTTTCAGCCGATTGTTTGATGAACTTAAAAACCGTACCGATTCCCTTTGGTTTACCGGTTTTCTGAGTTTGAGCAGCCACGAACCGTTTGAAGTGCCGTATCACAGGCTTGACAATAAGATATACAATGCATTTGCCTATTCTGACAGTTGTCTTGGGGCTTTCATAGACAGTCTTAAAACTACTTCTGTTTGGGATAACCTGCTTGTAATGATTCTTCCTGATCACGGATTCAAGGATATGGCTGACGGTATCAGGTCTGATCCGCATATACATCATATTCCTGTGTTGTGGGTTGGCGGAGCAGTGCGCGGTCCACGTAAGATTGACCTTTTAACCGCTCAATCCGATATGGCAGCCACTATTCTTGCACAGATGGGGATAGACCACAGTGATTTCAGATTCAGCAGGAATGTAGTGTCTGATTCTTATGCCTATCCGTTCTCTTTCTATACTTTCAATAACGGGTTCTGCTTTATGGATAGCACGGGCGTTACTTTGTATGACGATGATGCCTCAGAGTGTCTGATTAACGACTCTTTTGGTTCACAAATGCGGTTAGACCGCGGCAAGGCAATACTCCAGACTCTGCATGATGATCTGGAGGCCCGTTAGAAGTTGAACAGGTAGTTCATGAAGAAATTCCAGAATGTAACCACGCCTGTTGCAAACAGTTTTGACAGATAGAAATTAAACTTAAGTTTTCCGTGAAGCAGGAATACTGTCAGGCTGTTGATGCCCAATCCTATCAAAGAAATGAGCAGAAAGCGCAGATATTGTGTTCCCGCATCACCCTCTGTGCCCTGAAATGTCCAAATCCTGTTTAGGAAAAAATTACTTGTGGCGGCACAAAGGAAACCCATTGCATTGGCTATGTATTTATTGAAATGGAGCAGTTCCTTGAATAGCCATGTTATGCCAAAGTCGACGAATACTCCTGAACCGCCGACAATACAGAATCTTATAAACTTAAGTATCATCTTTTCACTTTGGTTTTAACGGGAATACAGTTGAACCAGTATGGGCAGATGCCTGATTTAAATGCAAATCCCGTACTGTAGTCACGTCCGGTCAGTTCATCAGGTAGAGTGAATGAAAATGTTCTGTTCACACTTTCACCAGGTTGTAGGGTAAGGTCAATATCAGTGTCATATTCAAAAATATCAAACCTTGACCACTTCCATATCATTACCATACGGGTATCTGTTCCGGTTGACACAGTATAGTTGTAGGGATTTGTCACCGTAAGGTTTATTGTGATATTATCTCCGCTTTTCAGTTTTGTAGGAATTCCGGTAAATTTGATGTCAATCAACCTTACGGGGCGGAAATCAGCACATTCCATCCAAAAGTATTCCTTGCCGTTGGCCAGTTTTACTGAATCAGTGGCATTCTCACGGTCGGTCTGTATCAGTACGTCGCGTCCTGCAAACCGGGTATCATAATCCAGGAATTGCCATTGATGGGTGCGGTACGTTATATTGGGTTCGCAATATGCGGGAGCATCCGTGTAAAAGCGGTACTTGGCAGCTTCACTGTATCTTCCGCTGAAAATCAGGGGACGTCCTGCTGCAAACTGGTTTAGTTTTGAATATGATTCCTCATTTTTAAAGATCTCATATCGGATACCCAGAGGATTGAATGCCATCTCAAGCCGGAAAAGGGAAATAAGCACTAAGGTTACAATCCCGGCACGCATCACGTATCGGCGGGTTCTGGTATGCCTGCGGCAATAGTCAAACATCACGTACACTATACCGAAAGAGCATGCTATGACCCACTGGGGCTGAACATATCCGCGTATTGAGGAGAGCAGGAAAAAGCCGATGAAAAGAACGGGAAGCAGACGCAGATACCTTTGAAAATCATTCTGAGGCTGGGTCTTGCGCCATGCCTGGAAGAAGATGGGAACCATCAACGGATTGAAAACAACCAGCATATTGATGATGAATTCCATCATGTCACTGAATTTATACTCTCCGTTCCGTCCTGACAGGTGATAAGCAAATGATGCCCAGTTATGGTCATATTGCCATTTCATGTGAGGAAGGATTAATATCAGTGCCAGAAGTCCGGCCAGGTATAAACCCGGTTTCCGGAGCATCCGTGGAATAGCAAGGACTGAAAACAGTACCACAAGTGCTCCATGATATTTGCTGTATGCCATGAATGCCATAGCTGCTCCGAGCCCGATCCATGCCAGACGGTTTCCTTTTGTGAAACGGTCAAGAGCCAGCAGGTAACAAGCAGATGAGATCAGGAGCGGACCGTCAGGGACTGCAATGAATCCGTATAGCTGGAACATCAGCAAGGATGCTGTGAGCACAATGAAAAGGTTGGCATCCTGTGTGGTTCTTGAATCCTTTTCTGCGGGTCTGATCAGAGTCCAGAAAATCCACAGATAAATGGGTTGTAGCAGGGTAAAGAACAGTCTTACCCCTAAACTTCCGCCTGCAACGTGCATGCCCAGCCAAACCAGAATGGCCGTTACGGGAGGATGGTCAAAATAGCCCCAAGCCAGATTGTCGGCAAACAGGGTGTAATAAGCCTCGTCATTGGATAATTCAGTCAGAGCGGCCTGAAGTATATTAATGATGAACCATACTGAAAGCCATATCAGCACTGTCCGGTCACTCTTTGTCAGTCTGCCTTTCTGTAGAGAAACTGTTTCCATAGGAAAATCCTGTCCTTAATAATCAGTGTCTTCTGTTCATAAGGCCGGCAGGTGTGAAATGGTACTTGACCGTAATCATCTGCTGGTTATGAATGGGTGTGTCGGGTGTGAAGTGTATGTTCCAGTTGAATCCGAATGCAATGTTACCATCATCATAAAACTGGATTGCCATACGTGTCTTATTATAGAACGTGTGGTTGTAGAAAGGGTCGCTGCGATGGAAAGCTATTCCTGCGTCGGGGTCATGCAGATACTCCTGTTGGCAGTCACCCTTGTAGAAAGTGCTTTGGACATTGAACCATCGCCATCCGGCCTCAACAGTGCCCAGAAAACCAAATGCCTTGATCCAATCCTTATATTTGCGACAGTGTACACCGGAGCCCAGAAGCCCGCCCTCAAATTTGAGAACCGTATTTTGGGGCATGAAATCAGAGAGATCAAGCCTGATCCAGGGATTGAACATAAACTTCTCATAGAGGGAGTGTCCGGGTTCAATGGGGCCCGCAAAATGTGTCAATGCGGCGTAATAACCTATGCTGATGAATGAGATGTCGTATTGCAGGTCATTCACTATTCTGAAAGCTTCGCGGTCATACATTCTCTGGCGGCTGAACCAGTTGCAGTACAGTTCAGTTTCAAGATTTGTTCCGTAATACTGTATGAGTGTTCCGCCTATGACAGGTTCAAAAAAGGCGATGGAATCATAGAGAAAAGCATCGGGAAGCTGACGCTGCAGATGTGTGCGCGGTATGTTTCCGAATGAAGCCGACCATTTTCTGTCACGGAACTGATAGTAAAGTACAGGTGTGGGGTCAATATCACCTTTTGATCCGAACTCCCATATCTTGGAAAGACCTCCCATTATCAGATGATTGCCCTGCTCAAAACCTATTTGCGGTGTAAGACGCATTCCGTATATGGTCTGCGGCATTACGTCACCTTTGAATTCGCGGTTATCAAACAGACCGTCAAAAGATAAGTCAAAACGTACTCCCTGGCCATTTGCCAGAGTGGCAGTAAAAACTGAAAGTGCTGCCGTCAAAAACAAGCGTCCCGACAATCTCATTGTGTTGTTTTTTTATTGAATCAGTAAAAGTAGCTAAAAAACTTGGAATCAGGAATTGTTTTTATTGCGGGATAGCCACTCCTGATAACCCTCCCAGGTACGTTTCCAGCGATTGTGCGTCCAGAGCCACAGTTCCGGGCATTCATTTATGTTATCCTCAAGCAGACGCATGTATTTCTCTGTAACTGCAAACTCCGGGAGATCTTTGGTGTGCTCATAAACAAGCTGAATGTCACAACGGTAATATCCGCGGCGCTTACGGGTCATATGGAGATACCATACCTCCAGATCCATCTTTCTTGCCAGGCGTTCAGCTCCAGTAAAAACAGGCGTCTTTCTGTTCATGAACTGTGTCCAGTAATGTATGTTCCACCACAGGGGGACCTGATCGGATATCATTCCTATAAAGAATTTCTTGCCCTCATTCCTGTAGCTGAGGAAACGTCTCATCACCTGTTCCATGGGTATATTGACTGTCCCGAACTTGCTGCGCAGCTTGTACATGAAAAACTCCATGATGTTGTTTTCCAGCCTGTGATAGACCTGGCCTCCCACAAAGTCATTCATATCAATGAAAAACAGATTCATGGAAGGAATCCATTCCCAGTTTCCTATATGGCCGATATAGCCGATACCCGATCTGCCTTTCAAGGTCTCATCATACAGTTTATCCTGTCCGGTAAACTCTATGTGACGCTCTATCCAGCGTTTTCCTGCCGATACCGTCTTGAGGCTCTCCATTATCTGGCAGGCAAACTGATAGTAAAAACGGCGTTCGGTGCGGCGCAACCATTTGCTGTCCTTTTCCGGATAGGAGAGAGCCAGATTCTTCCTAACTATTGATTTGCGGTATCTGAGCGGCGGACACAGGAACATGATGAGCCATATTATATCCGCAAGGAGATATAGCAGTCTGAGGGGGAGCAGAGAAAGAACCCAGACAATGCCGTATAGAACATATCCGATAACCTTAGCCATAATCAGAATGTATAATTGAATCTGGCGCCCATCACGAATGAACGCCACACCTTATCGTAATAATCCAATCCTCCATGAACGCTGACACTTGAAAATGAGGATGTCCTGAGTGTCAAGCCTATATTTCCAAAATAATGCATACCTGCCGGAATCTCCCATTCCACCGGCTGATTCTGTGCGTCCAGAAAACTGTAGCTGTTGGCCTTTGGTGAGTATCCTGCGATAGCCTGGCCGTTCAGGCTCAGTCTGCTCATGACAGGAATATCCATATCCAGACCTGCACCAATGGTGTATACATCGGTTACACTTCCGTTGTCAGGCAGATATATATCCTGAGTGCCGGTCCATTTCATTTGGGTTACTCCTGCACGCAGTGTAGGACCTATATACCAGGGCATCCAGGTGGCATCAATGCCTATGGAACAGGCGGGCTTGGCATCAGGGTTGCCATATCGTCCGGACGTAAAGACATCGGAGGTCAGGCTATAGTCTGAATATAGTCCGAATTTCCATCGGGGCATATCAGTGATGTCGGTAAATATTACGGGCCTGTGTAATCTGTGCTCTCCGAACAGAAGGTCTGTGAGTTCATATGCCGCCTCTGTTGAGAATATGCCTATGGCTGCTCCGGCCATTACGTCTGAGCACCAGTGTCTGTTGGATATTACCCGGAAAATGCCGGTAGTTGCGGCTATCCCGTATCCGGTGGCTCCTATCCATGGGCTAAGGGTTTCACCATACTCCTTATGCATCATAGTGGCGCACATGAATGCGGTGGCGGTATGCCCCGAAGGGTAGGAGTTCCATTCCCTTCCGTCAGGACGTTGTCTTTTTACTGAATATTTGGTTGCATTCGTAACAGATGTCATAATGGCTACAGATGCAATATCAGCGGTAAGCATCCGTGGCCAGTCACTGCGGCTTTTTACTCCCACTGTCTTCAGTGCCAGCATTATTGCGGCGGGGGAGTATTGCATCAGGTTGGCTGATTGCAATGCCGGTGAAACAATGTATCCCTGCTTGATTATCCGTTTGTCCAGATTGTTGTCGTTATAGAGTATGCTTGTGGTAAGCAGTGCCGCAGGCAACAGGGAGCGTTCAGTGAAAGAATCGGGTTTGAATGCTATGCTGGCTGAGTCTTTTCCCAATATTGCAGCCCTGGTCCCGATGAGCGGAACAATCAGGATTAACGTTGCATAAAGTATCTTTCTCGTTCGGGCTGTCATGAGCTGAAAACTTGTCAACAGATGCGCAAAGTTACCTAATAAAATTCGTATCTTCGCGCAACGAATCAATGCTTTCGCCCGATGAAGGATCTTTTTGCTTTTCTGAGACGTTTTGTCAGGCCATACCGCCGCAATCTGGTGGGGAGCGTGACATATAATCTCCTGTCGGCAATTCTCAATGTTTTCTCTTTTGCTCTGATAGTTCCTATCCTGCGGATCCTATTCAAGATAAGCACTGAGACATATCAATATGTTCCCTTTTCAGAGGCAGAGGGATTGAAAGAGTTCTTCAGCCTGGTAAAGGATAACTTTTTCTACAAAGTAACTGATTTCATCAACCAATACGGCGAGTCCAAGACCCTTCTTATACTGGGTCTTGTGCTGATAGTGATGACTTTCTTCAAGACTGCCTGCTATTTCGGTGCGGCTGCGGTTATGGTTCCGCTCCGTAACGGTATAGTACGTGACATAAGGATCCAGATTTACAACAAGATACTCAGTCTTCCCATGGGCTTCTTCAGCAAGGAGCGCAAGGGCGATATCATAACACGCATGAGCGGTGACGTATCGGAGATAGAGAACTCCATTGCGCAGTCGCTGGACATGCTCATTAAGAACCCAATACTTATCCTGGTATATCTGGGTACTCTGATTGCCATAAGCTGGCGGCTGACCATTTTCACGCTGGTCATAGGTCCGCTCATTATCTGGGTCATGGGCTCTATAGGCCGCAAGCTCAAGGCAAACTCACTGGTGGTGCAGTCTTTCTGGAGTGAGACCATGTCTGAGTTGGAAGAGACTTTGGGAGGTCTCAGGGTAATAAAGGCATTCCTTGCGGAAGGCAAAATGTCAAAACGCTTTGCCTCAGCAGTGAGCAACTCCGTAAGGCTTCCAACAGGGTTCATATGCGTCAGGCTCTGGCTCATCCTGTAAGTGAGTTCATGGGTACTGCGCTCATCGTAGTTGTGCTCTGGTACGGTGGCACTCTCATTCTCAATTCAACCAACGCCCCCATTGACGGTCCTACATTCATCTACTATCTGACCATTCTTTACAGCGTAATCAATCCTATCAAGGATTTCTCCAAAGCCGGCTATGCAATACCCAAGGGTATGGCTTCAGTGGAGCGTATTGACAAGATTCTGCTTGCCGAGAATAACATCAGGAATCCGGAAAATCCGTCTGAGATTAAGGAACTGGCTGATGAGATCAAATTTGAGGGTGTTTCATTCTCATATGAGGACGGCCGTGAGGTATTGCATGATATCAATCTTACAATACCCAGAGGCAAGACAATAGCCTTGGTGGGTCAGTCCGGTTCTGGAAAATCCACTCTGGTTGATCTGCTGCCCCGCTTCTATGATGTTGATAAAGGTTCCATAACCATTGACGGAAAGGATATCCGCAAGATTTCTCTTGCGTCATTACGCAGCCTGATGGGTAATGTCAATCAGGAGGCCATACTGTTCAATGATACGTTCTACAACAACATAACGTTCGGTGTCAAGGATGCCACACGTGAGCAGGTAATAGCTGCCGCCAAGATAGCCAATGCCCATGACTTCATTATGGAGACCGAAAACGGTTATGACACCAACATAGGTGATCGCGGATGCTTGCTTTCCGGCGGTCAGCGCCAGCGCATAAGTATAGCCCGCGCCATACTCAAGAACCCGCCGATACTGATTCTTGACGAGGCCACAAGCGCACTTGACACCGAGTCCGAGCGTCTGGTACAGGAGGCTCTGGAGCGTCTTATGAAGGACCGTACCACAATAGCCATAGCACACCGTTTGTCAACCATTAAAAACGCTGATGAAATCTGCGTTTTGCATGAAGGTAGGATAGTGGAGCGCGGTACACATGAGGAACTTATAGCTCTGAACGGCTATTACAAGCGTCTTAATGATATGCAGCAACTGTAAACAACATAAAACAATGGTAAAAATCGGAACACCGCTTACCAAGGTAGCCAAGAAAGCACTGCTTTGCGGCTCAGGTGAACTTGGAAAAGAAGTTGCAATTGAATTGCAGCGTTATGGAGTTGAGGTCGTAGCTCTCGACCGTTATGAGAATGCCCCTGCCATGCAGGTGGCCCACCGCAGCTATGTTCTGTCAATGCTTGACGGAGCCCGTCTGCGCGAGATTATTGAAAAGGAGAAACCGGATATGATCATTCCGGAGGTAGAGGCTATCGCCACTCCTGAACTGGTAAAACTGGAGAAGGAAGGCTACAATGTAATTCCTACCGCAAATGCCACATTCCTCACCATGAACCGCAAGGGCATACGCCAGCTGGCTCATGAGACATTGGGCCTGCCCACTTCAAATTACCGTTTTGCTGCCACCCGTGAAGAGTTTGATGCAGCAATCAAGGAGATTGGTACTCCTTGCGTTGTTAAGCCTATCATGAGTTCATCAGGTCACGGCCAGAGCGTTTGCAAGACTCCTGCTGATGCTGATAAATCCTGGAAGATTGCCCAGGAGGGCGGTCGCGCCGGAGGCGGTGAGGTTATAGTAGAGGGCTTTGTAAAGTTTGACTATGAGATTACCCTGCTTACCGTACGCCACAGCGGCGGTACTACATTCCTGAACCCCATCGGTCACCATCAGGTGGACGGTGACTACCGTGAGTCATGGCAGGCTCAGCCCATGAGTGAAAAGGCTTTGGCTCAGGCCCAGGACATTGCCAAGAAGATTACCGACGCTCTGGGCGGTTACGGTATTTTTGGTGTTGAGATGTTCGTTTGCGGTGACAATGTGCTGTTCAGCGAGGTTTCACCCCGTCCGCATGACACCGGTATGGTAACCATGATATCTCAGGACCTTTCAGAGTTTGCTCTGCACGCACGTGCCGTCTTGGGTCTGCCCATCCCCAAGATCAACTTCTTCGGCCCCAGCGCATCAAAGGCTATCGTTGTTGAGGGTGACACCAACATGATTGAGTTTGAGAACGTTGATGAGATTCTCTCTGAGCCCGATGTTCAGGTTCGTTTCTTCGGAAAGCCGTTTATAAAGGGGCATCGCCGTATGGGCGTAATTCTGGCCCGTGCAGAGAGCGTAGAGAAAGCTCTTGAGAAAGTGGAGCGCGCCTACGCCAAACTGAAAGTCAAGGTTTACTGATTAACAACCAATTTTTTGGTTGTCATATACTCAAGGTACTGTTGGATCAGTGCCTTGAGTTTTTTCATCATCTCCTGCTCGGTGGCGGGCAGGGTTCCCTTGAGATTCTGTTTGAGGGTAGGGTCTTGTTTGTAAGCAAACAGGCCTGTCTCTTGCTCTCCATCAAACTGAATCATCAGGTTGCCTTTATAGTATGAATAGAGACCGTTTTGCAGGTTTGCGCCCCACGTCTCATCATCAGGTGTGTTGAACAGATCTTGTCCGAAACTGATAACGGTCTTGTCATAACTCAGATAACCCAGTATTGAGGGATAGATGTCAGACTGCTGTGCTATGGCATTACGTCTGCCGCTCAGGCTGTCACTTGGGCAGTAGAATATGATGGGAACACGGAAATTTCCATAATCAGACTGATAATCAGGATGCTCGGAAAGGTTGGTATGATCGGCCGTAAGCACAAACAGGGTGTTGCTGAACCAGGGCTGCTTTGAGGCCTTTTCAAAGAAGAGCTGAAGGGCATGGTCTGAATAGCGTATCCCCCGATATATTGGGAGATTTCCTTCTTCCGGGAAGATGTTCTGATAACTCTCGGGGATATTGTACGGATGATGTGAAGATGCAGTGAAGGCAGATGCTACAAACGGTTCACGGAATGAACTTATCTCATCACACATGTATTGTAGGAACTCTTCATCCCATATGGCCCAATATCCGTCAAAGGCTGCGTTTCCTCCATACTGGGGCTTTTTAAGGAAATCCTCCATCCCGAAATAGTCATTGTATCCTATAACCTTGGAGAAAGCCTGGAATCCCATGGAGCCGTTATCCGCTCCGTGAAAGAAGGCTGAGTAGTAACCCTTGGTTCCAAGTTCCTTGGCCAATCCTGAAATCTCCTTGGACATTATGGTTGGTGTAAGGAACAGATGGTCCTTAAGCATGGGTATGCCTGACAGGACTGACGGCATGGCGTCAATGCTCTTGCGTCCGTTGGCCAATGACACATCGAAGGTGAGTGACTTTTCTATGAGAGAATCCATAAAAGGAGTGCAGTCATGTATTCCTTCCGTTCCGGGATTCATCGCTCCGATATATTCTGAACCGAAACTTTCCAGAATGAATACCACAACGTTCTTAGGGGTGAAAACTGCGGTGGAATCAGGGATTATTACGGGTGAATAAATCTCATTAAGTTCCTTTTCGGAGAAGTATTCAGGTACTTTCATGTCCTCATTGCCCATAGTGCGGATAACGCAGAACGGAGTGTTCAGTATGGCGGCCGCCTGCGCGGGTGTATTTACGTAACGGTATGCGTTACTCATTGTTATGGGTCTTATGTTATGAGCCAATCCTCCACGTATTCCGGCCACCATGCACAGGCCAGTTACGGCCAGACATAGTGTCCTGAAAATGTAATAAACGTATGTTTTGCGGTATCGGAGGGTGGCCGGTATGGTCAGGAATTTGCATAAGGCCCATACAAAGGCTGTGTACAGGAGAACCAGATACCAGTTTGAAAGCAGTGACTTAAGTATAATTGATAATATCTGACCTCCACTTTCATTGCTGAATTCATCAAGGACTTTCAGAGTGCTGCGGCAGCCTGTGTATGGGAAATATACCGTATCCACCAGATTGGCCATAATCCCTATTGAAACCATAACCACCAGGATTATCTTGGTCAGCCGATAGAACCATTTTTTCTCCTTGAAATGAAGTGGGAGCATAATAAGTACCATGTATATGGCACATAAATACATTATTCCCGCTGTGTCAAACACAAGTGATCCCTTGAGCATGGGCCATATCATACCCTGCATGGAACCTTGCAGAGAGTTCCAGTTATACCAGATAAAAATAGGGTGACAGAGAAGGAAAAAGGCATAGACAACGACCAGATTCCTTATCATCACCATGAATGGTGTTCTAAAGATTGATCTGGCATTGTTTTTTTTCATTTCAACGGGATATTTTGTGCCTGTCTGCAAATTCAGTACTCACATAATTTGATGTGCTTAAACAGGCTTCAGTTCCAAAATCAATACCGTATCCTATCAGACGGCTCCACTTATCTTTGTTGATTGTATCCAGATCCTGACGACAGATTCCTTCTTTTATGAGTCCGTAAATAATGCCGGCGTTGAAATTGTCTCCTGCGCCGATGGTACTTACAGGCATGATGGAGCGTGAGCTGAAAACATATTCCTGCCCATGGTCAATCACAAGAACACCGTCTTTGCCTCTGGTGCATATCAGACGCGGGCAGTATCTTGACGTTTCACCATAGATCTTGCGGCAATCATCATGTCCGAATATATTTATGAAATCCTCATGACTGCCGCGAACCACATCGGCCAGGCCATAGTTCTCACGGAAAGTATCCCTCAATGCCTCCACTTCATGTACATGATTGTCACGGAAGTTCAGGTCATAATAGAGTATGGCTCCCTGCTTTTTGGCATATTCCAGGAATGGACGGACCTTTGGTTTCAAAACGGGATTCAGAGCAAAATAGGCGCCGAATGCCACAATATCATCAGGCTTTATGTCAGGAAACTTAAAGTCCAGACGGTTGTTGGGATAGTCCTTGTAGAAACTGTACTTGGCGTCGTTGTGCTCGTTCAGATATGCCAGTGAAATGGCGGTTTTTTTACCTTCATAGCATGAAACATAATCGCTGTTAATGCCGTTTTCATGCATGAAGTCCAGAATGATGTGACCAACCATGTCAGAACCTACCTCAGTTATGAAGGTGCAGTCCAGGCCAACTCTTCCAAGTGAAATAAGCCCATTGAAAACTGAGCCCCCAGGGACAGCGTCAACGGGCTTGCCGCCTCGGAAGAGAATGTCGTAAACGGTTTCTCCTATTCCGAATATTTTTCTCATAACAGTTTCTTGGAGCGCATTCCCAAATAGCCTCCGTGGTGACGTTTGTTATATTCTTCAACGGTGAAACCAATCTTTTTCATGGTTTCAACCACCAGAGCATCGCCTATAACGTTCATGACGGTAGTGCTGGTGGTGGGCGCAAGGCCCAGAGCGCATACTTCATCGGGATGGCCGGTACCTAGTATAACATCTGCCTGACGGGCCAAAGGACTGTCTGTATTACCGGTGAGTACGATAAATTTGAGTGTGGGATCAAGTGTGCGGCTTAGTTCCATAAGTTCCAGGATCTCACGTGTCTTTCCTGAATTGGAAACAAGCAGGAAGAGGTCATTCTTCTGCAATATACCCAAGTCACCGTGCTGAGCTTCGCTGGGGTGAAGGAATATGGATGGTGTACCTGTAGAACTGAAGGTGGTGGCCATGTTCATGGCTATCTGTCCAGCCTTACCCATACCGCTGGTAATCAACTTTCCGTTTAATTCGTGAACGTGATGAACTATCAGATTCACGGCCTTTTCATATTCATCGCCTACGGGAATATTAAGAATTGCTTGTGCTTCCCTTGAAACGATGTCTTTAATTGATTCTATCATTACTTATACAATGAAGATTCAAAAATGGTTTGCAAATATACATATTTTCTATTACTTTTGCCGCAATTTACTCTGAAAGAGGAATATTTTTTATTAGATGTTTTAATATTTAAATGATGAAAATTGTAACAAAAGAGTTCCAGCTTCCTGATGGCAGAACCATCAAACTGGAGACCGGGAAACTGGCAAAGCAAGCCGATGGAGCCGTGATGCTGACATGTGGCAAAACTATGCTCCTGGCCACTGTATGTGCCGCCAAAGATGCAGTTCCCGGAACTGATTTCATGCCGCTGCAGGTAGAGTATAGAGAGAAGTATGCGTCAATCGGACGTTATCCCGGCGGTTTTACAAAACGTGAGGGCCGTCCCTCTGATTATGAGATTCTGACATGTCGTCTGGTTGACCGCGCTCTGCGTCCTTTGTTTCCTGACAACTATCACGCTGAAGTTTTTGTAAACATCATATTGTTCTCCGCTGACGGAGAGCAGATGCCTGATGCTCTGGCCGGTCTGGCTGCATCAGCAGCTCTGGCTGTATCAGATATACCTTTCCAGGGCCCGATTTCTGAGGTTCGTGTAGCCCGTATCAACGGTGAGTACGTTATTGACCCCACATTCAAGCAGCTTGAAGAGGCCGATATGGATGTAATGGTAGCCGCTACCTATGACAACATCATGATGGTAGAGGGTGAGATGAAGGAGGTCTCTGAGTCTGACCTGCTGGGTGCCATGAAGGCCGCTCATGATGAGATCAAGAAGCATTGCAAGGTTCAGATGGAGTTGACTGAGGAGGTTGGCAAGACCGTTAAGCGCGAGTACTGCCACGAGGTTAATGATGAGGAACTCCGTCAGGCCGTTAAGGATGCCTGCTACCAGAAGTCATACAACCTGGCTGCCGAGGGCAATACAGATAAGCATTCACGTGAGGCCAACTTTGAGGCTGTACGTGATGAGTTCAAGGAGCAGTATCATGCAGCTCACGCTGATATGAGTGAGGATGAGCTGGCTGAGAAGGATGCTCTGATAGACCGTTACTACCACGACGTAGAGCGCGATGCAATGCGTCGCTGCGTGCTCGATGAGGGCAAGCGTCTGGACGGTCGTAAGACAACCGATATCCGTCCCATCTGGTGCGAGGTAGGTTACCTGCCCGGACCTCACGGATCATCAATATTCACCCGTGGTGAGACACAGGCTTTGTGCTCTGTAACACTGGGTACCAAGGATGACGAGAAAATGGTTGATGACGTGCTGGATCAGCACGATGAGCGTTTCCTGCTCCACTACAACTTCCCGCCTTTCTGCACAGGTGAGGCTAAGGCACAGCGCAGTCTGGGTCGTCGTGAGATCGGTCACGGTCATCTGGCATGGCGTGCTCTCAAGGGCCAGATTCCTGAGGATTATCCCTACTGCGTACGCGTAGTATCCGATATCCTTGAGTCAAACGGTTCATCATCAATGGCTACCGTTTGCGCAGGTACACTTGCTCTTATGGATGCCGGCGTAAAGATCAAGAACCCCGTATCAGGTATTGCAATGGGTCTTATCAAGAACCCGGGCGAGGACAAGTATGCAGTCCTTTCAGATATCCTTGGTGATGAGGATCATCTGGGTGATATGGACTTCAAGACCACCGGTACCGTTAAGGGTCTTACCGCAACACAGATGGATATCAAGTGTGACGGTCTTTCATATGAGATTCTTGAGAAAGCTTTGGCTCAGGCCAAGGCCGGACGTGAGTATATCCTCAGCAAGATTACCGATACCATCGCTGAGCCCCGTGCAGATCTTAAGCCCCATGCTCCCCGCATTGAGACCCTTACCATTCCTAAGGAGTTTATCGGTGCAGTCATTGGCCCGGGCGGAAAGATCATCCAGGGCATGCAGGAGGAGACCGGTGCAAGCATCAGCATTGATGAGGTTGACGGCGTAGGCAAGATTGAGGTTGCCGCTTCTAACCGCGACAGCATCGAGGCTGCTTTGGCCAAGATTCGCGCTATCGTAGCTATTCCTGAGGTAGGTGAGACCTATGAGGGAACCGTACGCAGCGTAATGCCTTACGGTCTGTTTGTGGAGTTCCTGCCCGGCAAGGACGGTCTGCTTCACATCAGTGAGATAGACTGGAAGCGTTATGAGACCATTGAGGAGACCGGCATCAAGGAGGGTGACAAGATTCAGGTCAAGCTGATAGACATCGATCCCAAAACCGGTAAGTTCAAGCTGTCACGTCGTGCTCTCATCGAGAAGCCTGAGGGTTATGAGGAGCGTCCCGCACGCCAGCCCCGTCAGGACCGCGGTGAGCGTCAGGACAGAGGTCCCCGTCAGGACCGTGGCCCTCGTCACCACCACGACAACCACAGGAATGACCAGCAGGAGAATAGTGAAAACAATGAAGAGAAGTAATCTCGCATTAGTCATTCTGACTGCATTAACAGTAGCCTGTCAACCCCAAGTTGACAGGTTTACTTTGAATGGTCAGATCGTTGAGGCAGACGGCAAGACACTCTATCTTGATCATCTGGCACTTGACAGGGTTGAAGTTATAGACTCCGTCAAGTTGGATGCTGAAGGTGAGTTCAAGTTCAACCCGGTTGCTCCCGATGGCTGTTTTGATTTCTATCGTCTTCGCATAGACAATAAGGTTGTCAACCTGGTTATTGATTCTACTGAGACGGTTACCGTTAAGGCCAGTCTGCCGGTAATGCAGATTGCATATATGGTTGAAGGTTCTGAGAACTGTTCCAAGTTGAAAGATCTGGTTATGCGTCAGATGGGGTTGCTTCAGGATCTGCGCCGCGTAAGTTCGCAGTACAGGTCTCCTGATCCTGTGGCACTGCAGAATGAGATTCTGGAGATGGTTGATGTGTTCAAATCAGATATCACTACAGATTTCATTTATCCTGCTCCCGGTTCACCGTGTGCATACTATGCACTGTTCCTGAGCATCAACGGCCAGACACTTTTCAGCCCGCAGTCTGACCGTCAGGATGCCAAGTGCTACGCAGCTGTTGCTACCCAGATGGATATGCTATATCCGGATGCAGTACGTACCACACATCTGCATAACGTGGCTCTCAAAGGTATGGCCAAGACATCGCCTTCCAGAAACAACGTATCTGAAGAGACCATCCAGCAGTTTGAGAATATGATTGTGGAGACGGGTCTCATTGAGATAGAGCTCCCTGACTGCAAAGGTAAGACACGTAAGCTCAGCGACCTTAAGGGAAAGGTGGTGCTGCTTGATTTCACTGCTTATAAGACTGACTTCTCTGCCAGCTACAACATGATACTTAGAGGTCTCTATGACAAGTACGCTGATCAGGGCTTTGAGATATATCAGGTATCAGTTGACAGTGATGAGAGTTTCTGGACGAATACTGCTCCTAACCTGCCGTGGGTATGCGTGTATGATGAGGAGAGCATTTATTCTTCATATCTTAAGTCTTATAATGTAACACAGCTTCCTGCCGTATTCCTGATAGACCGTGACGGAAACATCACGGACCGTCCTGAAGAGACAGATGAGCTGGACGCTAAGATAGCCAAGCTGTTAGACTGAGAAAAGTAAAAAGTTGATTTTTCCGTTTTTTGTTGGGATAGTCTAAAAATAAAACTATCTTTGCAGTAGAACGTGAAACATAAAAAATGGGTTCCAACATCTGAACTGGATTGTTGGAATTCTTTTTTACTCATGTCAATAAATTGATTAGTAACTGATAAATTATTGATATTATGGCATATATGTCAGAAGAGGGCTACAAGAAACTGGTAGCCGAATTACAGTACCTGGAGGGTGTTCGCCGCCCGGAGATTATCCAGCAGATTGCTGAGGCACGTGATAAGGGTGACTTGTCAGAGAATGCTGAGTATGATGCAGCCAAGGAGGCACAGGGTATGCTTGAGGCCAAAATTGCACAGCTTAAGGCTCAGATTGCCGATGCCAAGATCATTGATGAGAAAAAGATAGACACATCAACCGTACAGATTCTTACCAAGGTTAAGATGCGTAACACCAAGAACGGTGCCACCGTGGTCTATTCAATCGTTCCTGAGAGCGAGGCAGACCTCAAGGCCGGTAAGATTTCAAGCAATACGCCTATAGCCAAGGGTCTTCTGGGTCACAAGGTAGGTGAGACCGTTGAGATAACCATCCCCAGCGGTAAGATAGGTTTTGAAATTCTGGAGATATCGCTATGACAATTTTTTCCAGAATAATCAAGGGTGAGATTCCCTGCTACAAGATAGCTGAGACAGAGAACTGTTTTGCATTTCTTGATATCAACCCGCTTGTAAAGGGGCACGTGCTCTGCATACCCAAGCGTGAGGTTGACTATCTGTTTGACCTTACAGACCAGGAGCTCTGTGACTTGCAACTCTTTGCCAAGAAGATTGCAGCAGCTCAGAAGAAAGTATTCAACTGCATCAAGGTAGGTGAGGCCGTGCTGGGTCTTGAAGTTCCCCACGCACACATCCACCTTATCCCCATGCAGTCAGAGAAGGATATGCTGTTCAGCAATCCCAAACTGAAACTCACTCCGGAGGAGTTTGAGCAGATAGCGGAAAACATCCGCAAGGCTCTATAAAAGAAAGGCGTCAGATTGACGCCTTTCTTTTATTTACGGAAGTACTTGCCGATGACCGGAAGAGATTTTAAAGGGAGGTCTTTTTTGAATAGGTAGGCCAGGTAGATACAGATCAAAGCTGTGTTGATTATTAGGCTCAGCCAGACTGGCAGAGGCTTGCAGCCCAGGTAGATCACGTACAGAACGGCGGCCAGCAACACATACATTCCTATTTCCTTAAGCGGATAGTTTACGGGACTCTTTTTCTGGCCTATGAAATAAGACAGGAGCATGCAGGTTCCATAGCCGGCGAATCCTCCCCATGCGCAGGCCATATAGCCGTAACGGGGTACGAACAGGATGTTGATGGTAATCATTACCGCAGCGCCTATGCCACTCATCACCGCACCCCACCATGTCTGGTCTGATAGTTTGTACCAGAATGACAGATTGAAGTAAATACCCATGAACAGCTCTGCCAGCATAACTATGGGCACAACTCCCAGTCCCACCCAGTAGTCATGGTCTGTTACCAGATATCGGAAAATCGGCATGTAGAATACCACGCCCAGGAATGCCAGGATGCCGAAAATTATAAAGAACTTCATACCCTGCGCCAAGGTTTCTGTTGAGTCTTTATCTTTGCTTCCACCAAATACAAAGGGTTCATATGCATATCGGAAGGCTTGGGTAAGCAGAGCCAGCAGCATGGCAATCTTGCAGCAGGCACCGTATATACCCAGTTGCTGTTCACCGAATACCTTATCAGTTATTATGTGCTTGAAGGCAATCTTGTCAAACACCTGGTTCAGAATACCTACCAGGCCCAACAGCAGAATGGGCCATGCATAGACCAGCATGCGGCGTGCCAGTTTGCCGTCAAAGCCGAATGATAAGCCTTTGAGTTCCTTTATGAATCCGAACGTAACCATAAAGGTGCAGAACAGATTTACAAAGAATATCAGGCCTACTCCGTAGTTGTATCTTATATATAGGGTCTCTAATGCAGGGAATATTCCGAACATCTTGGGCATGAGCCAGAATACAAACACATTGAGCAGAACGTTTGGAATAATGAACGCCATCTTAAGCGTCATGAATTTGATGGGGCGGTGCTGCTGGCGCAGACGGCTGAATAATATGGCCTGGAAAGCATCAAGCCCGGCTATAATGGCAAAGCAACCCACGTATTCCGGATGGTTGGAGTAACCCAGAAAATCCGATATGGGATTAATAAAAATGAAAGCCAGCGCTATGAACAACAATCCTACCGCGCCAACCAGTCGCAGTGAGGTACTGTAAACCATTGACTCATTCTCACCCTCCTTATTGGCAAACCTGAAGAAAGTGGTCTCCATTCCAAAGGTAAGCAGCACAAACAGCAGGGCAGCCCAGGCATACATCTCAGTAACTATTCCATAACCGCCGCTTGCCGGGTTGATGTATTTGGTGTGTAACGGTACAAGCAGATAGTTCAGGAATCTGCCTACTATGCTGCTGATACCGTAAATGGCCGTATCCTTGGCCAATGTTGCCATCTTGCTGCCTGCCATACTTATTTGCTGTCTTTTCAAAAATGATACAATTGGGGACTGTCCCCAATTGTACTATTTTAGGAGTTCGTCGATTTTCTTTTGAAGGTTCTTGCCGCGCAGGCCGGTCGCAATTATAGTGCCTGTGCTGCACTCTACCAGGAAGTTTGAAGGGATAGAGTTTACGCCGTACTGGCGGGCAACCTCATTCTCCCAGTACTTGAGGTCACTTACATGAATCCAGTTCATACCGTGTTTCTCAATTGCTCCAAGCCAGTTCTCACGCTTAAGGTCAAGTGAAACTCCTATTATCTCAAAGCCTTTATCCTTATACTTGGCATATGTCTCTGTTAGGAACGGAACCTCACCCATGCAGGGACCGCACCATGATGCCCAGAAATCAATAAGAACGTACTTGTTCTTGGCATCAGCCATAATGTCTTTTGATGAAATTACATTTCCATCGGCATCAGTCTGGCTGAACTCCATATACTGCTTGCCGGGTGTGGTGGCCAGCATCTTTATGTTGCGCTCATCAATGGTGTTCCACAGCTTGGTTTTGCACATTTCTTTTGAAAAGGTTGAAAGTAACGCTCTGGTTAACTCAGGGCTCTGCATGTATGACAAGTCACTCAGGCAGTAAAGACCATACATATTGTCCAGGTTGTCCTTAACCTGTTTAGAAAGTATCTCATTGTAACGTTTCTCAATTTCGTCATCAATACCTTCTTTATCCTGGTTTTGCTTGTAGTACTCCTCCAGTTCATCTTCAATCGCATCATAACCGGCCAGTAAATCGTTGCTTTTAGTGCCATGTACTATGTATTGGTTTCCTTCATCGGAATTCTTCTCCATAGTGAGTGTGCCCGGCTCCAGAAAGAACATGCATCTTTGCTTTGCTTCACGCGCAGAACGTGCATCGGCCACGTATGCTATTGACGGAATGGGGGCCTTGCCGGTAAATGTAAAACTGCCGTCTGTGGTTTGCACGGAGTCAATGGGCTCATTGGAGCTTATCAGCCAGACGGTTTGTCCGTTGAAATCATCAAATGTACCGCTAAGAGTGTAGTTGCTCTTGTTTGAACAGCAGGTCAGGGTGGCGGTTATTGCCAGGAGAAATAGAAGTTTCTTCATATTATTTACGTAAGCGTTTTTTCTATCGTTTTCCAAAGATAAGGACTATGTTTTATAATTTGAACCCGCAAATTAGGCCTTTATTGATATTTTTTTGAAAAAAACTTATAAAAGTGTTGCACAGAAAAAATCCATGCCATATATTTGTCACGCAAAACAAAATTTGAGGTCACATGCTTAGATACGGAAAACCGTTCTAAGGTGTGGCTTTTTTTGTTGGGCAACGATAAACTAATACTTGGTTATTTAATTATTAAGATCCTTATGGATAACTTGTTTGCAATTCTTTCCTGTGGGAGTAATAGACGTAATTCGGAATATTGTCCCTGGTCGGCAGGCTTATACCAGCCCGATCGGGGTTTTGTTTTTTCTTTTTCTTCAAATGAGAGTTAGTTTGGTTATTATGGTAAAATCTTTCTTTCATGTGTAATGATGGTTCCTATGGAAAACACATCCGGTACCATGAGGAATAAGTAAATCTTCAAGGTTTCGGCCATCCGTACCGATCAGGACCGCTCTTCAGTTAGCGCAGGTCCTGAATCGGACGGTTGGAAAAAAAGTAAAATGTAATTGTTTTAAATAATGATTGAAAAACAGAGAGAATATAATAAGGTTTGGAAAAGAAAAGGGATAAAGACAGCTCTACCCTTGCTAAGTACCATGTTGCCATCCTTTTCCAATTCAGGTCAAAAGTTTAATCTTAATCGTGAACACAGCAAAGATCTTCATCCCTACTCAAATGAATGTTCTAGGGTTTCAGAAACCGGCAGAACATCCTCAATAGATTCCTTTTCTATTGTTTTCCATAAAGATAAGTGTATAAAGGTTATAATATCTAAATACCATCTAAACAACTAATTATTAACTATTTAATTTTTAAAATTTAATTATGAAAAAAAAACTTATTGTTCTGGCTTCAGTAGCCATGTTATCTGTTGGTGCAGCTTTTTACGCAAACAAATCATCTTATATCAACGCTCTGAGTGAAAATGATGTCGAGGCTCTCACCGATACTGGAGAAGGAAGCGGTGGTAATAGTGGTAATACTACTTATTATGAGTTTGGTACAAATCCTCACAGAGTATGGGTTGATAATATAACTCATATGGTAACAATAGAGGGATATACAAAAGCCAAAGATGATGATGGCGAATATATTAATGATTGTGAATTAAATAGCAACAGAACGTGTCAATTAAGTACTGCTAGCACTCTTTATAATGTAGAACATTATGCTTCAATATTGACAGAAACTCTAAAGAGTTTGTCAGATTGTGCTAACATTGTTAATTGGGTTAAGGGCCTTTTTAAGAAAAAGTAATTGAAGAAACTGGCTACCGTGTTTATTTGCGTCATCACGGTAGCCAGTTTTTAATTAAAGAGATTTGAATATGAAAAGAAAAAGGGGAATAATGCTATGTTTTGTCATAGCCATTTTGTTGCCTATATTTTTTAGTGAATGCAACAAAAATAACGATGTAAAAAATATAATAGATTTTGACGAGATTTCAGAAGTCGAACTAGATACATCATCTTCGGATATAATGATTGTGCCAATAAAGAGTTCTATTCCAATGGATAAAATTAGAAGGTCTTTTTGCTATAATGATTATACATTCTTGCTGAGTGGGTCAAAAAAGATGATTTATTGTATTTACAAAGATACTGTAATTTCTGTGTTGAATGCTGTTGGTCGAGGACGAGGGGAGTACACATACATAAATGATCTGGCTTATTCTGAAGAGGAAAAAGTAATATATGTAAATACAGATATAGGTCTGTATAAATACGAAGTACCCTCAATGTCATTCTTAGGTTCTACAAACATAGATTTTTCAACCGATGGAATGATTTCTCTTAATTCAAAAGAACTGTTGGTAAATTGTTCTTATAGCTTACATGAAGGAGAAGAAGCATATACAGGAATATGTATTGTCTCAAAAGAAACAGGTAAAGTAATCAAACAGTGTATTGATCTAGATTATTACAATACCACATGTTATTTGACTCATGATTTAGAAAGGTGTAATGATATGATAATTCTTTCTATTGGAGGGGTCAAGGAGAACAAGGTGGTTTCATGGAATGAAGAGACAGATTCTGTAATAGAGTTATTTTCTTTTGGTTTTGCACCCAAATGGAAACTAACAAGGAAACAAACCAGATTATTGAAAAAAAAACATAGGGAATTTGATAGCGAAATGTATTCAAGGATGGTTTATTGCGATGGATGTCATTATCCCACAATAATTAATTCAAATCTAGCATTCTGGTGCTTTCCTTTTGAAAATGAAATAAAGAAGAAAATAGCTGTAATTCAAAAAATGGATAAAAGCATTTACAGATCTTTTAAAATTTCAGGAACAAATATTACTGTTAATCCTTCGTTTGTTAAAGACAATTATTGTGTAAAGATAATTGAAGGGTCTGCAGAATCCTTGGTAAATGCTCCTGAGAAACTATCTTTATTGGGGAAAGAAATTTATGACACAAAGAAATCCCAGTTGTTTAATAATCCGATCATGTTATTTTTTACGATAGACAAGAATATACAATAGAAAAGGGTATGATAAGATTTTTGTTGATTTTATTGCGAACGGTGTTGTTGCTATTCTTCGGACTGCTAGTATTCTTTGTTACTATAATTTTTCTTAACAGCAATAACGAACCTCAAATGATAAGTAATTTGAAAATAGAAAAGAATGACAGTTGTATCTTTAAAATGCCCAGTAGAATTTCAACAGGGAAAATGGTTACAGATGAAGTGATATTTTATATAGAATCTGAATCATGTTCCTCTTGTGCTGAAAGTGCAATAACAAGTGTTCTTAGTTACACACAAGATTCGGTGATAGAAAAAAAACCAATTTTGATTATTCATCCAATGATAGATATTGATTCTACTGTTTTAAATGATTATAAATTAAGATTTGAGGATAAATTTAATTTATTAGTGTCTAATGATGATTCGCTGAGAATACTGAATCCATGGCTGCCCAATAATCTCGGCTATTATGGAATTACAACAGATTCCCTTGGATTTGTATGTTATGCCGGATTTCTTTTTGACAAAGATTTTATAAAAAGTTGTTCTAGAGTGATCAAATCAAATAAAGGAATATGAAGTTGGTCTTTTCCTGGATTGACGGATTGGTTCTTCTTCTGAGTATCGCTTTGATATATGCAATGCCATCATCGCTTGTGTCCGGGGGGTGTTATCCGGTGATTCTGATTGAGCCTTTCTTAATGTGCTATTGGCTGTTCAGGATACTGTTTGTATTGAGCAGGAAATGGACATCTGTAGCCCTGATTGTTGCATTGGTTACATTCTGCGGATGGGAGCTTATACTAGGTTACTCCCAGCTTATTGAGAACTTGGGCAGTAAAAAAGGGCAGGATATTTGTGTAGGTTCATTCACTAATTCAGGGCCGTTTGCCTGCTTCCTTTCCGTTTGTTCATGCTTGTTCACAACCATTGGCAGTAAGGTCAGTTGGAGAGTGGTCAAATACTTCTTTGTAATACTGGCAACGCTTGCTTTCATTCTGATGGTGTGTACATTGAGTCGTGCCTCTTTACTATCCTTTGCTGTCAGCATGTTGTTTTTGGCAATGAAGAAAGAGTATGTAGCTTCCTTTATAAAAAAGTATTGGGTATATCTTTCTCTGTCTGTCATTCTGATAGGCGCAGGGGCTTATGCTGTAAAAAAGCCGTCGGCAGACGGAAGGATGCTTATGGCCAGAATAGGTTTGCGCATAATGAAGGAGAACGGGATTAAAGGAGTGGGTCTGGGTAATTATTCAGCGGCATATGGTAAGGCTCAGGCAGATTTCTTTGCTGAATATCTCGATAACGGTTCTGACGGGTTGAACATAGATAATGTGCCTGAGAATCTGCGCATGGTTGCTGACTGCCCTACATATGCATTCAATGAGTATCTCAAGATGGGAATTGAAGCGGGGCCGATAGCTATGGTTCTGTTGATAGGGCTGGTTGTTGCCGGCATTATCTGCTCTTACAGAGATGGCAGCTGTTGGTGCTATCCTCTGATTTCAATCGCGGTGTTCAGTTGTTTCTCATACCCGTTTGATGTAGCCATATTGTTGATATTGCTTGTTGTATTCCTGGCATCCGTCAGAGTCGGAAACCGTAATAAGGTCGGTAATATGGCTTTTTATGCGATGATGATAGTGGTACTTATCCCTCATTATTACATCGTTAGGACAGATATCAAGCGAATGCAGATTGCCACTCCCCGCGCCGGAATGGAACTGTTGTGCAGTAACAGGGCAAAAAGGGTATTTGTGATAGACCAGAATTTGGTAGAAGACGGGGTTTATGATGATAACCTTTTGTTTTCAATAGGTCAGGCTATGAGCAGAAGCGGTGAATACCATAAAAGTGATGCTTTTCTTAAAATAGGGACAGGGATAAGCAGTGACCCAATGTTCTGGAATATAATGGGTAACAACCATGTTGCTCAGGCTGAATTCAGTGAGGCTGAAGCTTGTTACAGGCATGCTTTTTATATGGTTCCCAACCGCCTGTATCCGCTTTATCTTCTGGCCAAGATGTATCATGTGGAGGGTGATACCGCCCGTTTTCTCGATATGACGGCAAAGGTGGAACACTTCAAGGCAAAAGTGGAGTCAGAGAATACGGAGCGTTTGCGTAAGGAATTAGTTTCAATAAAGGATGGATACTATGAATAAAGCATTAAAAAAGAGTAGGTGGGACAGGATTCTTTCTGTCTGCCTTAAAGTTTACATTTACGCAATGGTGTTTGCAGCAGCGCATTTCTGCAGGCGTATTTTCATTACAGAAAGGTTTAGTATCCCTACGGAATCCATGAGTCCTACACTGATGCCGGGTGATAAGGTTTGGGTAAACAAAATGCTGTTTGGCGCCAGAATATATACATCATTCAACTTTGAGGATCACGCTCCACTGAAATGTTTCCGTATGCCGGGTGTAAGGAAAATCCGTCCGGGTGATGTGATATGTTTCAATTATCCATTGGGCTACGATAAGTGGACGGAGATAGAGTTCAAGATAAACTATGTTTATTGCAAACGTGTACTGGGTACGCCAGGCGATTCCATAGGGATAAAAGACGGTATAAACTGGAATAACAACTATCAGGGTACGATAGGAGTTCTTGATAATCAGCTTGCCTTAAGGAATACGCCTGACAGTGTGTTGTGGCGGGAGAGGTTTATGGCTACAATGCCGTTCACGCGGCCCATGTGGACAATAAAACAGTTCGGCCCGTTATATGTTCCGGCTAAGGGTGTAACGATAGAGTTGGATTCAATAGGGCGTGCCATATACGGTCCGGTCATCCAGTATGAGACAGGAGCATGGCCTGATGATAATATGACAAGTCATACATTCCTAAATGACTATTATTTTACGTTGGGTGATAACAGCTTGGACTCCAAAGATTCCCGTTACTGGGGTTTCATTCCGGATGACTTTGTCATAGGGATAGTGGGTGGCAGGAGAGTGTGTGTAAAATAATATGCAGAAAATATACAGATGTATAAGATTTAATTCAGAATTGCACATTTATTTGTTTGGATTGGCAAAAGCTTCTGTGATATGTTGAGGCTCAGTATTTGAGGTTTGTTTAGGTTTTTAACATTTTTTACAATGCGATGCTATTGATTATTAAAGGCTAAAAAATATATTTGCAATCGAATAATATTAGGGTCAATTAATTGTTTACTTTAACAAAATGATACAATAGAACTTTTAATTGATTCTAATTTTTTAGAAGCATAGCCCTTAAATAATTATACAATTTGATTCGACTATTTATTCTAAAATGAAAAAGCAACCAGTGAATATTACCAGTCGCTCATTCATAGTCCTTTTGTCCCTGCAGAATAATCATGTGGGTAAGTCAAATCATGGGGCATTATACTTTGTTTAATCCAACCAAGCCTAGTTTGAGAAATGAGACAATTCTTAATCGTAGTAGCAGCACTATTCTTACTATCAATAATAGTCCCTTCCGTCAGTAAAGTTGTTGAGAGAAGAAATCTTGAACAATCTGAAATCTCTCTTCATGAGGCTACATCTCAACAGAGTTTTTTTGTTACTGTTGGGGCCGGTTTCAATGATAACCTTAAGAAAAGTTCTGCTGATGAAGTAGAAAACAATTATACCCTTCATTCCGGTGATAAGCTTTATGTTCGTGCTGTCATAAGCGGTACTTCTCCTGAGAAACTTTTGGCTGGATTCCTTACTGTTCCTGAAGTTTCCAAAGGTGCTACTAAGGCAAAATTCAGCGGTGCCCTCTCAACTTATGAGTGGAAGGGAGACCAAGGTCGTTATGTAAAGGCTAAGCATGAATTCAACAATGTTGATGATCCTTTAAGCGAGTGTGAAAGTGTATTTGCCATGTTTGTTGACAAGGATTGTGATAACTTCCAGGTTGGTGACGAAGACAGACGTGGCGGCTATTCTGTTTGCATTGCATCAAACGTCAAGACTCTCCGCAAGAAATGCAATGAGGTTTTTGGCTGGTATGACAATGAATCAAAATACATAGCTCTTGATACAGATAATCCCGGCGTTTGCGCTCCTATTTTCAACTATTCAATAAATGGTGGACTTACTCCTAATGCTTCTTACAATGTTTACTATGTAGCAACACCTACTGATGGTAAGGAGTTTCCCACCTATTCTCTTGGAACTGTAACCGCCGATGTTGAGGGTAAGGTAGCGTTTGCATGCTATAATTTCTGTGCCGGCGATAATCACGTTCATGAGATCCGTTTTGTGAACAAGCGTGATAAGGGTGATGTTAAACTTGTGGCTCTCGGTATTAAGGCCGTTGACAGCAAGGTGTATAACATTTCCAGTACGGCAACTCCTGAATCACGTGTCATGGCAATGGCTGCCGGTGACAGATAAACAATCTTCTATTTAGGGCAAACCATACGCCAGTATGTGGTTTTAAACACCATGACCTGACCGTCATGGTGAAAGCCATTTTGGCAGTATAGACGGTAAGCGGTATCGTTTTCCGGGTCAACAGCTATGGTGGCTAGAGGTATTCCGGCTTCATCACGCAGACGGAACATTTCCTGCAACAGCGCAGACGCTATGCCTTTACGGCGGTACTCAGGTAAAACTGCAAGTGAATCAAGATAGAATTCTCCGGCGCAGGCTTCATCATCCATGTTATGGTAATCATTACCAACATATCGGCGTATCATCGGGAATGTAACGTCACGCATCTGCCGGTATCGGGCTCCGTCATACGCAACCATAAGGCCGGCGGGTACGCCATCATAGAGCGCAATGGTTGCGTTCCTCCAGCTGTATAGCGTATCCTCACGCCTGCATATTGAAGCCAGATGTTCAATATGCTCTTCATCGGCCTCATCAATATGCAGTGCACGTAGCACGTTTTCGGCAATGAAGCGTGCATCGTCAATTGTAGTCGGTCTCAATGTAATCCTTGTGTCCATTCTGCCAACTTCAAAAATAGTACAATTGGGGACTGTCCCCAATTGTATTATTTTGCCCAAGCTCGGCCTTCAGGAGTACGGCGCCACTCAAAGTATTTGTCCAGCACTTTAAGGGAACTTTCGCTCGGTACTGGGCCAACGTGTGGAACAGGACCTGTAAGAACCATTACTTGTGGATTGTCATTGTCAAACTCCGGCCACTCTGGCAGGTTTGAATCAGGTGCATTGGGTGTGCCGTACTTGGCAAAGTTGAGCCAGTAGGTTCCCATGGCATCTGACAATGCGGCATCTGATTCCGGCTGGTCAGAGCGTGGGCCGATATGCTGGAAAACAAATGCTACTTCCTGGCCATGAGGTGAACCGTTACCGTAACGGGGGCTGCCTTCCGGATAATCGGGGTGCTGGTCAAAGTAATAGAGGAATACTTTAGAATGACCGGTCTGTTTCTGAAGGCGGGCCCAGCTCCAGGTATGCCAGCCGAATGCGGCATCACGCATCAGGTCACGGGCGGTCTTGCCGATGCGTCCGTTCTCCATGGGATATGCCTCAAGCAGGGTATTGGCAAACTTGCCGTATCGGGCCTGCACGTCACGCTGGTGTGATTCAGGGGTGGCGGGACCACCGAATGAGAAACTTGCACCCTCATCGGAATTATAACCTATGAGAACATCAACATCATTGTACTTGCCCTGAGTGTAAAGTTCAAACTGGTCACCCGGTATTACGTAGCCGTCAACAATAGGCCATGCGCCGCCTCCGCTCATACCTATGGGCAGGAATGTCTTGGCATCAAGCTTGCGCAGCTCATCCAGATTCTTGGCGCCGAGCCTTTGAGCCACAGCCAGGCAAGCCTGTTCAGCCTGCTCAAGTGTCTGCATGTTCTCACCGGGATATGTTGTCGGGCGGGTGGGCCCGAACGAACCGCCGCTCTCTGATATTGCACCGCGGAACAACCCCTTGGCCAGCGGTGATGCGCACAGCATGCTTACTGATATGCCGCCTGCACTCTCACCGAATATGGTTACTTTCTCAGGATCACCGCCAAAGTTGGCTATGTTACGCTGAATCCACTCCAGTCCTGCTATTTGGTCAAGCAGGCCGTAGTTTCCCGATGTATGGCTGGGGCTCTCAGCATCCAGTTCTGGGTGTGAGAAAAATCCCATCTGGCCTACTCTGTAGTTGATGCTGGCCATTATGATGCCACCTTTGCGGGCTAATGCTTCACAGTCATAGCTGGGGTCAGCGGTATTACCCATTGAGAATCCGCCGCCGTAAATCCAAACGAGCACAGGCAGTTTCTCATTTGCGCTCTTGGCAGGGCTCCACACGTTGAGGTAGAGGCAGTCCTCGCTGTAATCACTTGGATTGCCGCTCTGCATAGGGCCGGGGCCGAACTGAGTGGCATCCTTTACGTCTTCCCATTTCTGTACGGGCTGTGGAGCTTTCCAACGCAGGTCACCTACCGGAGGTGCTGCAAACGGAATACCTTTGTATATTGCCAGGCCGTCAGTAACAGTTCCCTGTATCCAACCGCCTTCAACCTTAACCTTACCCGGTTCACTCTTGGAGCAAGCGCACAGCGCACACAACATCATTGTGGCAACAAACAGTTTTGTCCTCATATCATTAACATTTAGTGTACCAAAGATACATAAAAAAGTACAAAACAGAACTGTTCCCTTTTGTTCCTTTTGTACTTTTTTGAGTATCTTCGCGGATATAATACGTGCGCGTATGGTACTGAACTGGATTTGGGTTGCATTCTTTCTGATTGCTTTTGCGGTGGCTGTGATACGGCTCTGCATGGGCGATGCCAGCGTGTTCCAGGACATTATGGACTCCACGTTCTCATCGGCCAAGACTGGTTTTGAGATTTCGTTGGGGCTTACCGGCGTACTGTCACTCTGGCTGGGTATAATGAAGATCGGTGAGAAAGGCGGCCTGGTTAATACCTTTGCCCGCTGGCTCAGCCCCGTTTTCTCACGTCTCTTCCCGGATCTGCCCAAGAATGACCCCGCCTATGGCCATATTTTCATGAACATTGCGGCCAATATGCTGGGGCTGGACAACGCCGCTACGCCTATGGGCCTCAAGGCTATGGAGCGCATGCAGGAGTTGAACAAGGATAAGGATGTGGCTTCAAACCCTATGATCATGTTCCTGGTGCTCAATACATCAGGACTTACGCTTATTCCCGTGAGTGTGCTTGTATACCGTGCACAGATGGGGGCATCCCAGCCGGCCGATGTGTTCATACCCATTCTGTTGGCCACGTTCTTCTCAACGCTGGTGGGCCTGCTGGTTACCTGCTTTATGCAGAGGATCAGATTTGACAAGGTGCTGATTCTGTTTGTGGGCGGACTGAGCGCAATAGTGGCTCTTATTATCTGGGGTTTCTCACAGCTGCCTGCGGTAAAGATAGGCCCGGTGTCCACAAGTGCTGCAAACATTATCCTGTTTGTGGTGATAATAGGATTCATTATATCCGGTATCAAGTCTAAGATCAATGTCTATGAGGCGTTTGTGGAGGGGGCTAAGGATGGCTTCACTACAGCCATAAAGATTATCCCGTATCTGGTGGCCATTCTGGTTGGTATTGGCGTGTTCCGCGCATCGGGCGCAATGGATGCTGTGGTTAACGGTATCGGTTGGTGTGCCGATAAATGCGGGCTTGACAACCAGTTTGTGGGCGCTCTGCCTACCGCGCTTATGAAACCGCTGTCAGGCGGCGGCGCACGCGGTATGATGATTGATGCCATGACTACCTATGGGGCAGATTCTTTTACCGGCCGTCTGGCCTGCCTGTTCCAGGGTTCTACTGATACCACTTTCTACATCCTGGCGGTGTATTTTGGTAGCGTGAACATTAAGAACACCCGCTATGCCGTGGGTTGCGGACTGCTGGCTGACCTGGCCGGAATACTGGCGGCCATTTTCCTCTGTTACCTGTTTTTTGCATAAAGATTGACCATATGATATCATTCATTAATGAAAACATAAAGATGCCCAAGCTGGACCGCAAGGCGGTGAGGGCATGGATTGCTGCTGTGGCTGCCGGTTATGAGGGCCGTAAGGTTGGTAATCTGAATTACATATTCTGTAATGATGACCGCATCCTTGAGGTGAACAGGCAGTTCCTTGGGCATGACTTTTATACAGACATCATAACTTTTGATTACAGTGAGCCCGGTGTGGTGAGCGGTGATATGTATATAAGTCTGGACACGGTTTTGACTAACAGTGAGAAGTTCCATACGTCTTATGACAAGGAACTGTTGAGAGTGATTATTCATGGAGTGCTGCATCTGTGCGGCATCAACGACAAGGGGCGTGGTGAGAGAGCCATCATGGAGGCTGCTGAGAACCGTGCTCTTGACATGTGGTATAACAAACAATTCTGATAATGATAAAAAGAGTGATAATACCCGTTTTCCTGCTGCTGATGGGCTCTTTCTTACAGGGCATCATGGCTCAGGGCAGGGTTACGGATGACGGCGCACGTATGCTTGATGAGTGCCGCACACTGTTTACTCAGGGTGATTACGATGCTGCCGGAACGTTGCTTGCAGAGTGGGAGAAGGTGTACACCGCAGCCAGCCCCAACCGTACTGAGGAGATTGAATTCATGCGTGCGGTGATAGATGCTGAGAGGGATCCGGTTGCAGCCATGGAGTCTATGGACCGTTTCATGGATAAATATCCCCACTCAATCTATACCAACCGTTTGCTTCTGCATATGGGAACAGGCCATTTTGCCAGACATGAGTATCAGGCTGCGGTTGTGTATTTTGATGACTGTGACCCGCTGATGCTTGAGGAGGAAGAGTGTCACAAGCTCATAAGGTATTATGCCATTTCATTAATACGTACCGGTAACATAGAAGACGGTTCATTGCAGCTGGGCATATTGGAACAGCTTATTGAGGAACCGGAGGTGGATCCGGATGTGATATTCTACCAGGCATATCTTGATTACAGGAGAGGTCAGATTGTGTCGGCCAGGGATGGCTTTGAATACTCGTTGCAGACCAGCCATGCCGATGAGGCAAGGCTTTATCTGGCTGATATGGATTTGAGGAGCTCATCGGACAATAAGGAGGCTTTTGAAACAGCCAGCCGCATGATTGATAAATCCGATGATCCCATGCTTGAGGCTGAGGCTGAGCGTATACTTGGTGAGTACTGGTTCCGCAAGGGCGATTACAGGAAAGCTCAGGAGTTGCTTACAAGCTATCTCTCCAAGGCAAAGAGTGCTGATGAACGTCATGACAAGTACCTGCTGGGCGTTTCCAGTTTCATGAACGGTGATATGGAGAGCACTATCAGTTATCTTTCAGGTGTATCGGAGGGTGATGATGAGCTTGCTCAGAATGCGGCTCTGCATCTGGGTCTTGCCGCCCTGGCCAGGAATGACAAGAGTCTGGCCAGAATGGCATTTGAAAGAGCTTCATCACTGCCGGGCAGTATGGCTGTGAGGGAGCAGGCTCTTTATAACTATGCCATGATAATACATGAGACCAGTTTCTCACCTTTTGCCGAGTCTGTGACATCATTTGAGCGTTTCCTCAATGAGTTCCCGGGCTCTAAATATACTGACAGGGTAAACAGCTACCTGGTGGATGTATATCTGAACACTACAAGCTATGACGCAGCTCTTGCATCAATAGCCAAGATAAAGGATCCCGGTCCATCCATACTGGCAGCCAAGATGCAGCTTCTGTTCAACAAGGCCATGGATATTCTTGCCTCTGGCAGCTATCAGGATGTACCGGGATTGCTTACTGAGGTTATAATACTGGACCGTTATGACCATAATATGGCAGTTGAGGCCACTTACTGGCGCGGTGAGACCTATTACCGCATGGGTCAGAGGGATATGGCAGAGACTGACTATCGCCGTTATCTGAGTCTGATAGGTAACAGACATACCAGGAGCGGCGCTCTGGCCAATTACGGTATGGGCTACATCAAATACGGTAAGCAGGCTTACAGAGATGCGTTTGAATATTTCCGCAAGGCGGTAAGTGATGGCAGGCTTACTGAGGTGAGCGGTGACATCGTAGCAAACGCTTGTCTGCGCGCAGGTGACTGCCTGTTCTATGAGAGGGAGTACAATCAGGCCAAAGAGTATTACACTATGGCCAAGAGTGCAGATAAGAGAACAGGTGATTACGCTCTCTACCAGACGGCTTTGGTTAATGGCCTGCAGCGTGATTACAAACAGAAAATAAAGGATCTTGACCAGCTTATCCGTGATTATCCTGAGTCATCATATGTGCCGTCGGCTCTCTATGAGGAGGGCAGGGCTTATCAGCAGACAGACAGGCCTACTCAGGCTGTCAACGCATTCAAGAGGATTGTTACGGATTATCCTTCAAGTGACCTGGCCAGGAAGGCATCGGCAGAGATGGCTCTCATCTATTATCAGACTGAGAAATATGATGATGCCATCAAGGCATATAAGGATGTCATAGCCCGTTATCCCGGCAGTGATGAGGCACGCACGGCAATGGTTGACCTTAAATCCATCTACGTGGAGACCGGTGATATCAATTCATTCGTGGAATATACCAAGACTGTTCAGGGAGCAACGCCGATTGCAGTTTCCGAGCAGGATTCACTTACCTATGCCGCTGCAGAGAATGCGTTCAGCCGTGGGGACAAGGAACAGGCTCTGATACGTTTCAGGCAGTATCTGGAGAGGTTCGGCAATGGAGCGTTTGCTGCCAATGCATGGTTCTATCAGGGACAGATTCTTGAGGAGAGAAATGAAAATGAACGTGCATTGGAGTGCTTTACTAAGGCTGCGGATTACGGCAACAGCCGTTTCTGCGAGAGCGCTCTTGACCATTCCGCACAGTTGTGCTGGAATAAAGAGGATTGGAGCTCTGCCAAGGATTTCTATATCAGGCTGTATGACAGGACTGTTGATGCGGAACGCCAGAGACGCAGTCTCTACTCTATTGTGAGCTGTGCAGCCCGTCTCAAGGATACGGATGAGATTCTCAAATATGCAGACAAGGCTTTGCAGACGCAGCTTACCAGTGAGCAGAAGACTGAGGTCAATTACTGGAAGGCCAAGTCATTACTGGAAAAAGACAGGAGTTTTCAGGCACGTCCTGTTCTGGAGGAACTGAGCAAGGATACCCGCTCCAAATATGGTGCTGAGGCTGATTATCTGCTTAGCCAGCTGTTGTATGACAGTGGTGAGAATGATGCTGCAGAGAAGGTCATCATGGACTTTATCAAGGAGGGTACGCCTCATGCTTACTGGCTTGCACGCAGTTTCATACTGCTCAGTGACATCTATAAGTCAGAGGGCAAGGATGTGGAGGCGCGCCAGTATCTGCTCTCTCTTAAGAACAACTATACTGAGAATGATGATATTGCTGAAATGATTGCCTCAAGACTTGAATGATTCAGATTATGAAACGATATATCACACTGGCTGTAATAGCCATATTATTTCAGGCAGGTGCATTTGCTCAGCAGGATAACCTGCCGTCCCGTTCAATGACCATTGAGGGTAATTACAATCCTTCAATGACCAATGCCGAGAAGATCCTGCCTGTTCCTGCCAAGCAAAAGAATGTAAAGGAACAGGCTGTGGTGAACTACCTGACTGATCCCAATCCGTTCAAGCAGTCCAAACGCGCCCCTATGATGGCATTCTCAGAGAAATCAGACAATATTGAAGCTGACAGTCTTTACGGGATTGTTAAGTTTGGATATGGAATAAGGAATCTGCATGACGGAATGCTGGATATGGGTTGGCTCATGTCAAGCCGGGATGCCGTAAGGTTGTCGGGACTGATGGGGGCGTGGGCTTCAGAGATAACAGACGGTTGGAAATCAAGAATGTTTGACGGAGACCTTAATGCCGATTACCGCCACAGGTTTGATGCCATGAATCTCAAGGTCGCCCTGTCATACGGTCATTCCCATTATAATTTCAGGGAGGGCACCAAGATGACGGATGCTATAAGGGCTGCCAGCAATCTTATGCTTGAGACAAACCGTTTTAAGGGTTTGCTCGCTCTCTCCGGCAAGATAAGTGATATTTCACTGCAGGGTTCAGCGGGAGTGGAATGGTTGTCACGTGACGGGCTCGAGGTAAACGGGAAGGAACGGAACAACAGGGAGACTCTGGCCAGAGTGAATGCTGTTGCCACCATGCCGTTAGGCTTTGGAACAGCCGGATTGGAGTACAGACAGAAGACAGCTCTGTATGACTGGATCAGTCTGACAGATAAAGAGTATAAGAACTATACCACATTCACGCTTTCTCCATACTGGAACATTACCAGCGGTGAGATGCAGGCTTCACTTGGAGCCAATATCGATATCCGTACAGGTTCAGGCAAGCCGTTCCTGGCATCACCTATGCTTAGGCTTGCGTACAGCATAAAGAGGTTTACTCTGCACGCAGCAATAACCGGCGGACTTGAGGAGTATGATATCAGGGCTTTGGACAGGATATCACCCTATTGGGCAGACGATGAGATGATAAAGGATGGTTACACGTTGTACAATGCCGGTGCAGGCGTGTCATTCAGTTCGGGCACATGGTTCAACATAGACCTTATGGCCGGATTCCGCCATACCATTGATGAGGCATTCCAGATGACCTGGGATAATAACATATTTGTCTCGTCACTCATTAGGCAGCAGACGGTAGATGTTTTCTACGGCCATATGGATATGGATATGCAGTTCTCTGACCGTACGTTGGTAAGAATGGATATTACCTATAACAATTATCTGAATAGGTTCCGTGACGGAAAGATGGAGCTGAAACCGGCGCTTGATGCAAATGTGTACGGCAAGTTCAATCTGGCCCGTGGACTGGATGCGATGCTGTCATACAGGCTTATGTTATTCAATTCCCTTAACGGCAAGGCCATGCCTGCGGTCAATGACCTGTCACTTACCGTTAACTATGACCTGACCCGTAATATCTCCCTGTATGCTGAGGGTCGCCATCTTATGGGAGGTGATTTCTATTACTATGCGGGATACCGCTGTATCAAACCTTCAGTACTTGCAGGTATAACCTATCGCTTCTGATTCTTTTTTATTAATTTATAATTAATAAGGTGGACAGACAATATTTTTTATATCTGTCCACCTTTTGTTTCTCTTTTTTTTATTCTACTTTTGCCGCGCCTTAGGGCACCAAATATAAAATATCATGCAGAAGAATCTGGTTATTGTTGAGTCTCCGGCCAAGGCCAAGACAATTGAGAAGTTTTTAGGTTCTGACTATAAGGTTATGTCTAGTTACGGACATATCTGTGACCTGAAGAAGAAAGACCTAAGTATCAATATTGACACGTTTGAACCAATATATGAGATACCTTCTGATAAGAAGAAGGTTGTAAGTGAACTGAAGGAGGCAGCCAAGAAGGCTGAAATGGTATGGCTGGCATCTGATGAGGACCGCGAGGGAGAGGCCATAAGCTGGCATCTGTTTGAGACTCTGGGACTCAAACCTGAAAAGACCAAGCGTATTGTGTTCCATGAGATTACCAAGAACGCCATACTGCACGCTATAGAGACTCCGCGTGACATTGACACCAATCTGGTTTATGCTCAGCAGGCCCGTCGCGTACTTGATCGTATTGTGGGCTTCAAACTTTCACCCATCCTGTGGCGTAAGGTCAAACCGTCGCTCTCAGCCGGACGTGTACAGTCAGTGGCTGTACGTCTTATCGTGGAGCGCGAGCGTGAGATAAAGGAGTTTGTTCCCGAGGCTTCATACAGGGTGGTGGCTATCTTCAAACTGAACATATCAGGTACAGAGCATGATATCCGTGCTGATTACAGCGAGCGTTTCAAGACCAAAGAAGAGGCTTACGCTTTCCTTGAGAAGTGCAGGAAAGCACAGTTCAAGGTGAGTGACATATCAACCAAACCCATACGCAAGATTCCTGCTCCTCCCTTCACTACATCAACTATGCAGCAGGAGGCTACCCGTAAGTTCGGCTTTACCGTTATGCAGACCATGATGCTTGCACAGCGTCTGTATGAGTCCGGTAAGATTACCTATATGCGTACAGACTCGGTTAACCTGTCAACCCTTTGCATTGACTCATGCCGCAAGGTGATTGGTGAGTCCATGGGCGATGAGTATGTAAAGAGCCGTCAGTATACACAGAAGGCCAAGGGTGCACAGGAGGCTCATGAGGCTATCCGCCCTACCTATATGGAAAACCAGTCTATAGACGGCACAGCTCCTGAGAAACGTCTTTATGAACTTATCTGGAAGCGCACCATAGCATCACAGATGGCCGATGCTGAGATTGAGAAGACAACAGTATCAATAACATCTTCCCAGATAGACGGTGAGTTCACCGTATCAGGTGAGACTGTAAAGTTTGACGGTTTCCTCAAGGTTTACCGTGAGACCCGTGATGATGATTCAACAGAGTCACAGGATGTTCAGGGACTCCCCGAATTCAAGAAGGGACAGAGTCTGGAGTTCAGCCAGATATCGGCCTTTGAGAGATTTACCCAGCATCCGCAGCGTTTCAATGAGGCTGCTCTGGTGCACAAGATGGAGGAACTGGGCATAGGCCGTCCTTCAACATACGCTCCTACTATCGGAACAATCCAGCAGCGTGAGTATGTGCTGCGTGAAGATATTGAGGGCAGCAAGCGTGAGTGCGATATGCTGCGCCTTGAGAACGGTAAAATCAAGGAGCAGACCATAACAGAGGTCTACGGTTCAGAGAAATCAAAGCTTGTTCCTACCGATATAGGTATGGTTGTGAATGATTTCCTTATAGAGTATTTCCCTGACATCATGAACTACAACTTCACCGCCCAGGTGGAGAAGGAGTTTGATGATATAGCTGAGGGCGACAAGCAGTGGAAAAACGTTATCAGCACATTCTATGATAAGTTCAGCCCGGCAGTAAACAGCGCGATGACCCTCAAGAACGAGCATAAGGTCGGCGAGCGCATCCTTGGTACTGATCCCATATCAGGTAAGCCTGTGTCAGTAAAGATAGGCCGTTATGGTCCTATTGTACAGATAGGCAGTGCCGATGATGAGGAGAAGCCGCGTTTTGCACAGATGAAGAAGGGTCAGACCATTGAGAACATCACTCTGGATGAGGCTCTTGAACTGTTCCGCCTGCCGCGCACACTTGGTGAGTATGAGGGTTGCACTGTAAGCGTAGGTACCGGCCGATACGGTCCTTACATCCGTCATGACAAATTCTATGTATCGCTGAACGGTGTGGCAGATCCTCTGACCATCACACTTGAGGAGGCTGTCAGGATGATTCAGAACAAGCATGAGTCTGAGTCAAAGAAGGTTCTCAAGGCTTTCCCGGGCAATCCTGATATGGAGATTATGAACGGACGTTACGGTGCTTATATAGCATATCAGGGAAGCAACTATAAGATTCCCAAGAACGTTGATCCTACAACTCTAACTGAGAAGGAGTGTCAGGATATTATCAAACGTCAGATTGAGAAGACCGGTTCAGCTCCCAAGCGCAGGATTTTCAAGACCAAGAACAGCTGATTCCGGCAATGATACGGGTATTCCTTATGGGCTTTATGGGGGCAGGCAAGACTACCCTCGGCAAGGCCTTGGCTAAGGATTTGGAAGTCTCTTTCATAGATCTGGACCAATATATAGAGCGCAGGTATATGAAGAGCGTAAGTCAGATATTCGCCACCAAGGGTGAGCAGGGGTTCCGCGAGATTGAGAGCCGTCTGTTGCGTGAGGTGGGCGAGTTTGACAACGTGATAGTATCTTGCGGCGGCTCAACGCCTCTTATAGGTGATAACATGGATTATATGCTGGCACAGGGGCAGACTGTCTATCTCAAATGTGATAATGCTACCCTGTTCCGTCGCCTCAAGGCAGCAAGTGCCACAAGGCCTCTTATAGCAGGCAAGAGTGATCCGGAATTGGAGGATTTTATAGAGAAGGAGACCGCAAGGCGTGAACCAGGATACCTCAAGGCCGCATACATTTGTCCGGGTGACCGTCTGGAATCGCGTGACCAGATATCAGAAACCGTACTATATATAGAAAAACTGTTGAACCTGAAAATAGATTGACCATATATGAAACAGTCACTTGTCATAGTAAAAGTGGGAGGCAAGATCGTAGAGCAGCCTGATACGTTGGAGCGTCTGCTCTCTGACTTTGAGACCATACCGGGTAACAAGCTTCTGGTACACGGCGGAGGCCGGTCAGCAACCGCTATGGCAGCACGCCTCGGTATAGAGAGCAAGATGGTTGACGGACGCCGTATCACTGATGCCGATATGCTTGATGTGGTGACTATGGTCTATGGCGGACTGGTAAACAAGAATATCGTGGCCAAGCTGCAGGCTCACGGCATCAACGCAATAGGTCTTTCCGGTACTGACTGCAATGTGATGTGCTCTGACAAGCGTCCGGTCAAGGATATTGACTACGGTTTTGTGGGCGATGTCAAGTCTGTGAACGCAGAGTTCCTGGGCAGTCTGATAGAGCAGGGCATCGTTCCGGTGCTGGCTCCGCTCACCCATGACGGTAAGGGCCAGTTGCTCAATACCAATGCCGATACCATAGCTGGTGAGGCTGCCAAGGCCCTTGCCTCACTTTTCAAGGTTACTCTTATATTCTGCTTTGAGAAACCGGGCGTGCTGTTGCATGAGGATGATAACAACAGCGTAATACCCTACATTTCATATTACGATTTCCCGCGTCTGGTGCAGGACGGCACTATAAGCGGCGGAATGATTCCCAAGATCCAGAACGCATTCGGCGCCCTGCAGGCCGGCGTATCGTCAGTCCTGATTACCAGTGCCGATGCTCTCGACAGGCTCACCGGTACTACTATCGCTCTGTAATCTGGAGTAGTAGGTTACCATCCAGATAATCAGAGCTACAGCTACTACCAGGCACAGGACCAGCTGAACCATAGTCCATTTGTCTGAAAACTCCATTGTGCTGTCATTATCACCGAATTTCATTGTTATGAAAGAGACGGTGTTGTTCATTATATGAACACAAATGGGTACCAGAAGACTGCCTGTACGGCAATAGAGCCAACCAAGCAGAATTCCTGCGGGCATAGCAAAGAACATCTGTATGGGGTTACCGTGAATTATTGAGAAGATGGCTGCGGAAACGATAATGCCAATCCATTTCTTTCCGGTAACTTCACTTATCTCGGTAAGAATAATACGGCGCATCAGTATCTCTTCCATAACCGGACCTACTATACATATAACCAGTAATCCTGTGAATGATTTTGTCATGGCGGCAAATGTATCACCCATTATATCTGGCAGATTGAATGGAATAGATAGAATGTCTATGGCATAGAATGTGGCAAACCCCAATACGAGAGATAACAGCAGTACCCGTGGCGGGACACTCTTGACCAGTTCTTTGAACTTGTAATATTTGATGGCCCAGAGAACAAGAATGACAGCTGCGTCAGCTATAAGAAGTGCCGGTGCAACTATATCCAGATAATTCTGATTGCGGGCTGCTGCTACTATTGCAAAGGGGACAATTACAGTTATCTGTAATCCTAAATAGATTCCCAAAGAAATGAGAGTCTTTTTAATCTTAGCCATATTCCTTATTTTTTACGATTAATTGTTTCCATTATTCTGTTGCGGTCGGCCTCCAGTTGTGCTGCCAGTTCCTGGGGAGAACTGAATCTGCGTTCAGCCCTGATGTAATCCACAAACTCGAGTGTTAGAGGGTGGAAATAGATGTCACGGTCAAATCCCAGCAGGTGGGCCTCAATAGTGCGTGCCTTACCCTCAAACGTGGGTCGGTAGCCTATGTTGACCATTGCCGGCCAGGTCTCGCTGTCAACAGTTGCAAATGCGGAGTAGACGCCGTCGGCAGGAATCTGCATGAACTCGCAGTAAGGCCCCAGGTTCGCAGTGGGGAATCCCATCTTACGCCCGTTCTGCAGGCCGTGAATGACTGTTCCGCTTATTGAGTACCGGTAGCCGAGCATTTCATTGGCATCCTTAATATTTCCGGCGGAGAGTTCACGACGTATTCTGGAACTGCTTATGGGAATGCCTTCATACAAAAGGGCGGTTGAACCTATTACTTCAATGCCTATTTCATCACCTATGCGGCGGTAGTCAGTTATTGTGGTGCCTTTCTCATGACCGAAATGGTGATCATGTCCTACCAGCAGGGTTGTGACGTTTAGTTTTCCCTGCAGGAATGATTGCATGAAACTGCGGGCATCCATCTGGGCAAGCTCTGATGTGAAGTGCAGCGGCAGGCACAGGTCAATGCCGGTACTGCTTATCTTACTTATCTTGCTGTCCGGGTCAAGAAGAAGTCTGGGGCGGTAGTCTGACTGCAGAATCTGACGAGGATGTTCCACAAAGGTAACGGCCATACTCTTGAGACCACGTTCACGTGTAATATCCTTAAGGTGGTCCAGTAACTGCACATGTCCGCGGTGGACTCCGTCAAAGAATCCTATCGTTGCAGCGTATTTCCCGCTTTCGGGTTGGGGTATGGTCATGGAGTCTGATAAATCGTTCAGGATACAAAAGTAATCAAGATACGCGGGCAAAAGGAATTTTTTGCTTCAAAACTTTGCTAATTCGGGTTAATGGAGTACTTTTGCACCCGAATGAATGATCAGCCTGAGGGCTGTAATTCTTTCTCCGGGCTTTTAGCTCAGTTGGTTAGAGCAACAGACTCATAATCTGGAGGTCCTAGGTTCAAGCCCTAGATGGCCCACAATCCATTCTCAACGAATGGATTGTTTTGTTTAAGGGCTTTCACGTTTTTCGGACTCTTCGAGTCCTCAACAGCTTCGCAGTCAAGCCCTAGATGGCCCACAATCCATTCTCAACGAATGGATTTTTTTTGTTTTTAAGGTTTTTCACGAAATATTTTAGTTAATTCACTTTGAAACGATTGTTTTTCGTTTTAATTTTGCAGCCGAAATGGTTATTATGTTTGCAAGAAAACTTACAATCGTTGTAATATGAAGAGACTCACCAAGAAAGAGGAGATTATCATGAACTGGTTCTGGGATAAGGGACCGCTGTTCGTCAAGGAACTGCAGGATCTGTATGTTGATCCCAAGCCTCATTTTAACACCTTGTCCACCCAAGTCCGTACGCTTGAGTCAAACGGATATCTGAGCCATGACTCATTCAGTGGGTCTTTCAAGTACTATCCGCTCATGAGCCGCAAGGAGTATAATGATATGTCTCTTGCATCTCTTATCGGCAAGTGTTTCAACAATTCCTATCTTAGTGCCGTATCAGCCCTGGTTCAGGAGGAGAAAATATCCGTTGAAGAGCTTAAGGGACTCATTGAGCAGATAGAAAAAGGCAAATAACAAGCCAATCCGTTAATAACTTTAGCAGCAGTGATGAAACTGCCTGCGGTAATTTTTGTTATCTTCGCTGAATTGAATTCAGGAGGATAAGATGTCAGTCAATAATATATCTGTTGAACCGGTCAAAACCCGCAGTCAATTGCGCAGGTTTGCCCGGTTCAACGTCCATCTGTATAAGGGTAATCCGTATGCTGTACCGGACCTTATAAGGGATACCATAAACTCATTCACACCATCCCGGAACGCCGCTTTTGAGTTCTGTGAGGCGCAGCCGTTCCTGGCTCTTAAGGACGGAAAGGTGGTTGGGCGCGTGGCAGCCATCATCAACCATAAGGCGAATGATGTATGGGGGGTGAAGACGGTAAGGTTCGGATGGATAGATTTCATTGATGACATAGAGGTGACTGAGGCAATGCTGGATGCTGTGGCAGCATGGGGCCGTGAGCGCGGTATGAACCGCCTGGAAGGTCCTTTCGGGTTTACTGATTTTGATCCGGAGGGTATGCTTACTGAGGGTTTTGACCGTATGGGCACAATGGCCACCATCTACAATTATCCGTATTACCCGGAGCACATACTAAAGATGGGGTTTGAGGCATCGGCCAAATGGGTGGAACGTAATATCCCTTACAATGACGTGCCGGAAAAGATGGCCCGTCTGGGCAAGATAGTAATGGACAGATATGATCTGCATCTGGCCCGTCTGGACCACAGCAAGACGGCTGAGGCCAAGAAGTATGCCTACAAGTTGTTCCGGCTGGTAAATGAGTGCTTTGCTCCTCTGTACGGATATTCTGCATTCTCAGACAGGCAGATTGATGATTTTGTAAAGCGCTATCTGCCGTTGCTTGACAAGAGGCTTGCGGTTTTTGTGCTGGACAAGAATGATGAACTGGTGGCAGCTGCTCTTACCATGCCTTCAATAGCAGAGGCCCTGCATAAGGCTCAGGGGCGTCTTTTCCCGTTCGGGTGGTGGCACATAGTGAAAGCCCTTAAGGTAAAACACTCACATGTGCTTGAGATGCTCTTTGTTGCAGTCAAACCTGAGTATCAGAACAAGGGCGTCAGTGCAATCCCTTTCGGGGTGCTTACCGGATCGGCTACGGGCCTGGGATACACTCTCGGTGAGACCAACCCGGAACTGGAGACCAACAACAAGGTGCAGTCACAGTGGTCTTACTTCAAGGGCGTGGAGATAGTGAGACGCAGGGCTGTGTTTTACAAGACGATTTGAATAAGAAACAATAACGATATATGGCAGAGACAGACCAATTATTTGATGAGAGACCGCCCGTAGTGCAGTACAATGAGGACAATATAGTTCACATGGACGATATGGAGCATATCCGTAACCGTCCAGGTATGTACATTGGCAAACTGGGTGACGGATCTCAGGCTGATGACGGAATCTACGTGCTGCTCAAGGAGATTATTGACAACAGTGTGGATGAGTTCCGTATGAATACGGGCAAGCGCATCGACATAGAATTGACCGATATGGGCCGCGTGTCTGTGCGCGACTACGGTCGCGGTATCCCTCAGGGCAAGCTCGTGGAGGCGGTGAGTATGCTTAATACCGGCGGTAAGTTTGACAGCAAGGCGTTCAAGAAGAGCGTTGGTCTGAACGGTGTGGGTCTTAAGGCTGTAAACGCTCTAAGTCTGTACTTTGAGGTGAGCAGCTGGCGTGAAGGTCAGGTGCGCACACTCCGTTTTGAGCGCGGCAAGCTGCAGTCAGATGAGACAGTTCCCAGTGCCGATGAACACGGAACTCAGGTTACATTTGAGCCGGATGGCCAGTTGTTTACAGGCTACCAGTTCCGCCCGGCCATAATAGAGACCATGCTGCGCAACTATACCTACCTGAACACCGGCCTTACCATTATGTACAACGGCCAGCGTTTCATGTCGCGTAACGGACTTGAGGACCTGCTGGGCGAGCGCATGAGCGCACAGAGTCTCTATCCTATAATACATCTGCAGGGCACTGACATTGAGATAGCCTTTACCCATACCAACCAGTACGGTGAGGAGTATTACTCATTCGTAAACGGTCAGTACACATCACAGGGCGGAACACATCAGAGCGCATTCAAGGAGCACATAGCCCGTACCATCAAGGAGTTCTACGGCAAGAACTTTGAGTCAGGCGATGTACGTAACGGCCTGGTGGCGGCAATTGCGGTAAATGTTGAGGAGCCGGTATTTGAGAGTCAGACCAAGATCAAACTGGGCTCTACCACCATGAGCCCGGGCGGTGGTGTGTCACTCAACAAGTTTGTGGGTGATTTCATAAAGAAGGAGGTTGATGACTTGCTGCACAAGGAGCCTGAGGTGGCCGATGTCATTCTCAAGAAGATACTGGAATCAGAGAAGGAGCGCAAGGAGATAGCCGGCATAACAAAGCAGGCACGTGAGCGTGCCAAGAAGGCTAACCTGCACAACCGCAAACTGGCCGACTGCCGCATTCATCTGAACGATGCCCGCGGTGACCGTCAGGAGGAGAGCTGTATCTTCATTACTGAGGGTGATTCAGCCAGCGGCTCCATAACCAAGAGCCGTGATGTTAACACCCAGGCTGTATTCAGTCTGCGCGGTAAGCCTCTGAACTGTTACGGTCTGACCAAGAAGGTGGTCTATGAGAATGAGGAGTTCAACCTGTTGCAGGCCGCCCTTAATATTGAGGAGGGGCTTGATGACCTGCGCTACAACAAGATAATCGTTGCAACTGATGCTGATGTGGACGGCATGCACATACGTCTGCTTATGATAACCTTCTTCCTGCAGTTCTTCCCTGAGCTGATAAGGAAGGGACATGTCTATATCCTGCAGACTCCGCTGTTCCGCGTACGTAACAAGCGCAAGAAAAAGAAAGGTCCGGCCGGACATGTGGACGGTGTTGTGACAGAGAAGGGAGAGTTTGAGACCATCTATTGTTATAGTGATGAGGAACGCCGCCAGGCCATAGAGAAACTTTCACCCAATCCGGAGATAACCCGATTCAAAGGACTTGGTGAGATATCGCCCGATGAGTTCAAGAACTTTATCGGCCCCGATATGCGACTGGAGATGGTAACCCTGAGAAAGACCGATGCCGTGGATGACCTTCTCTCATTCTATATGGGCAAGAACACCATGGAGCGTCAGAACTTCATCATAGACAATCTGGTTGTAGAGGAGGACAGGGTTGAAGAGGATGAGGGAGAGAAATTCTAATCAGAAAAAAGGAATTATGAAACTGTTTTTTCCAGGGTCATTTGACCCCTTCACGATAGGACATGCAGACCTTGTGGAGCGTGCCCTCAATCTTGGTTGCGAGGTGGTGATAGCCGTGGGCATCAATGAAGAGAAAAAGCCTCTGTTCAGCAGTGAACAGCGTATGGAGGCTATCCGTAACTACTATAAAGGCTACTCCCGTATCAGCGTAATAGAGTATAAGGGCCTTACGGTTGATGCAGTTCGTGAAAACGGGTGTGACGCCATACTTCGTGGCATCCGTTCCGTTACGGATTATGACAAGGAACGCAATCTGGCGGACATTAACCGTTCAATTGAGGGTGTTGAGACAGTTCTGTTGGTCTCAAGTCCCGCCGTCCAGCACGTGAGCAGCAGCCTGGTGCGTGAGCTTATCTCATTTGGACGTAATGCCGATGAGTTGATGATAGATACATTCAAACAATATCTCTGAATAATATGAAAAGGATACATATACTGCTTGCTTTGCTTATCATGCCGCTTATGCTTACGGCTCAGCCGGGCAGGGGCATAGTGCAGCCGCAACCGCAGCGCCAGGCCCAGCCTCAGATTCCGCGCCAGCCTCAGCCCCAGATGCAGCCCCAGGCTACCGCAATAGATGCTGAGCTGCAGAAACTGCTTGTGGCGGAGGGCGCTATCTCTGCTCTTTATGTAGAGGAGGTAGATGAAAAGAAGATAGTTGAACAGGCCATCAAAGGTATGCTTGAGGAACTTGATCCGCACTCCACTTACCTTACGCCTGAGGAGAACGACAAGACAAGTGAAACCCTGATGGGTTCATTTGAAGGCATTGGCGTGCAGTTCAATATGGTTGAGGATACACTCTTCATAGTCCAGCCTATCCCTGACGGTCCGTCAGAGAAGGTGGGTATTATGGCCGGTGACCGCATAGTGACCGTGAATGATACAGCCATAGCCGGCGTTAAGATGTCACAGGAGTCAATCATGAAACGTCTGCGCGGCCCCAAGGGAACCAAGGTAGATCTTGGTATCAGCCGTCGCGGCGTTAATGAGTTGCTGCACTTTATTGTGGTGCGTGACAAGATTCCCGTAAACACTGTCGATGCCGCCTACATAATCAGGCCTGGTGTGGGCTATATCAAGATTTCCAGCTTCGGCGCCACTACGGTTGATGAGTTTGAAACCAAGCTCTCTGACCTGCGCATGCAAGGTGCCCGCTCACTTATTCTTGACCTGCAGGGTAACGGAGGCGGTCTGCTCATGGCTGCGGTAGGCATAGCAAATGAGTTCCTGGGCCGTGACCAGATGGTGGTCTATACAGAAGGACGGCGTTCACCCAAGAGCGGATATATGGCCGATGGCCGCGGCCGTTTCCGTGAAGGCCAGCTGGTGGTGCTCATAGATGAGTATTCGGCATCAGCCAGTGAGATTGTATCGGGTGCGGTACAGGATTGGGACCGCGGTACCATAATAGGCCGCCGCTCATTCGGCAAGGGTCTGGTGCAGCGCCCTATTGAGTTCCATGACGGTTCACTTATACGCCTTACTGTTGCCAAGTATTATACACCCGTGGGCCGTTGCATCCAGAAACCGTACGGCAAAGATGTGGATTATGGTGATGATATCATGGAGCGTCTGCATCACGGTGAACTGACCAATCCTGACAGTATCCATTTCCCGGATTCGCTCAAGTACAGCACCAAGATAAGACACCGTACCGTATATGGAGGCGGTGGTATCATGCCTGATATCTTTGTTCCGCTTGACACCACACGTACCAACCGGTATTACCGCAACGTAACCGCCAAGAACGTGGTGCTGAACACGGCCATGCAATATACCGAGCGCAACCGCCGTATGCTCCAGCGCCGGTTCAGGACTTTTGAGGAGTTCAACAGAGGCTATGAGATAGGCACAGATGTCTTGCGTCTTTTCCAGAGCAAGGCCCAGGATGCCGGCGTAGAGTTTGATGAGGAGCAGTATCAGGCATGTTTGACCATATACAAGGCTCAGCTCAAGGCTTCCATAGCCCGTCTTATCTGGGGTATGAATGCCTATTATCAGGTAATCCAGGAGCTGGACGAGACCATACAGAGGGCGGTCAAGTATATGGAGACAGGGCAATAAATGGAGCTTACTTACATGAAAAACCGATTTTTTGTGTAAGTTTGTGGGCTCAAAAAACAGAAAAACAGAACTAATCATTATTAATCAATAAACAATTATTATGGCAAACGAAAACAAGGGTTTTTATAAACTCAGTTTCCTGCAACGTGTAGGATTTGGTTCGGGTGATATGGCCCAGAATCTAATTTATCAGACAATCAGTATTTGGTTGCTTATTTTCTACACTAATGTATTTGGTCTAGATCCTAAGGCAGCGGCTCTTATGTTTCTTGTGGTTCGTCTTGTTGATGTTCTTTGGGATCCTGTAGTTGGCGCTTTGATAGATAAAAATCATCCTAAGTGGGGTAAATATCGTTCTTGGTTGATTTTTGGAGGTGTTCCCCTTACTGGATTGGCAATTCTTTGTTTCTGGAATGGAGTTGAAAATCATAGACTGCTCTATGCATACATTACATATGTAGGTATGTCTATGTGCTATACTCTGGTTAATGTTCCATATGGTGCCATAAACTCTTCATTGACACGTGATACGGATGAAATTACAAAGTTGACAGCTACCAGAATGTTTATGGCTAATTTGGGAGGTCTGATTGTAAAGACAGTTCCTTTAATTGTTGCTGGTATCTTCTTGTCACAAAATGGCACTAAGTTTGAGGGAATAGTTGATTTCTTTAAGAAAACTGCAGCAAGTGATAATGTTCTTAAGAGTCCAGATTCAGCACATGCTTGGTTTATCACGATGCTTATCTTTGCCTTGGTCGGTTTTGCTTTTCTTATCTTCTGCTTTACCCAGTCAAAGGAGAGGGTCGTTATGGATGAAAAGGAAAGCGCCAATGTTAAGGCATCAGATCTCTTTACGGAGTTTGCACGCAACAGACCATTGCGTATCCTTGCTTTCTTCTTTATTACTGCTTTTGCTATGATGAGCATCAGTAATGCCGCTGATTCTTATTATATGACCTATAATTTGAATGCAAATTCAGGACAGACCACCTTGTTTATGTGGTTGGGTACTATTCCTGCATTCATTTTTATGCCTCTTGTTCCTGCTATAAAGAAGAGGATAGGAAAAACTGGAATGTTCTATCTTTTCCTTTTGTGCGCTGTAGCAGGTATGACTTTGCAGTATCTATTTACAAGTACAGAACTGTTCGTTGGCAATTTCTGGTTGTTATATATTGTACAGTTTGTCAAGTCAACCGGTATTATTGTAGCTACTGGTTACATGTGGGCTTTGGTTCCTGAGGTTGTTGCTTACGGCGAATTTACCACTGGCCGTCGTATAGCAGGTATTGTAAATGCTCTTACTGGTATATTCTTCAAGGCTGGTATGGCATTGGGAGGCGTAGTTCCAGGCTTGGTTATCGCTGCCGTAGGATTTTATGCACCTCAGGACAAGACTATGTTAGAACAGGTTGAAGCTGAGAAGGTTTATGTTGACGCAGTGTCAAGTGCAACAAATTCAAAAGATCTTTCAGATTCATATTTACAGTTAAGTGCTGCAGCTGCAGATACTCTGTCTGGAAAGACATTTAAGGAGTATGCTTTAGCTTTTGAAGCAAATGCTGCTAGTTTTGCAGATAAAGCAAAAGAAATATATGCAGCAAACAAGGACTATAAGTCTGTAAAGAAGTCTTCAAAAAGACTTGTTAAGGAATCTAAGCAGCTTAACAAGAAAGCAGAAGATTTAGTAAAGTATTCAAATACTCTAGAATCAAACAAAAAATCATTCACAGCTGCTGACGCCAACCAACTTGTTAAAAAACCTGTTCAGACAAATATGGCTAAACAGGGCATTCTTTGGTTGGTAACAATAATACCAGCTTTGTTGCTCTTGCTTGCTATGTGGATTATTAGCAAGTATGAGTTGAGTGATGAAAAGATGGATGAGATAAATAAGGCAATTGAGGCTAAGGCAGCTGAAGAATAAAAACTAATAGTTTTTTAGACGATAAGAACCAGTCTTAGTATTAAGGCTGGTTCTTATCGTTTTATGAAAAATAAATTTATAAGTTTACAATCGCAATTATTTATAACACAATGTTATGAGAAAAATCCTGTATCTTTTGGTTAATATGTTGATAGGTGTAGCTGGCTTTTTTAGTTGTAGCTATCTTATGGAATGGTTTGAAGAGGGCTACTGGGTACCAGTTTTCTTTATTATTGTTTCTTTTGTCGCTCTTTTTTTACACCGTTTCTCTAAGAATGATTTTATCCGTCATTTATTAAAGTATTTATTCTCATATGGTTTTATGTTTACATTGTTCAGTTTCATTCCATGGTTTTCTGATGATGTATTAAGATATATAGAATTTGATACGTTCTTAAAAGGTTTTATTTTTATTATATGTTCTATTGCGTTTATGTCTTTGTTAGCACAATTCATCAGAAATGGTGTTATGGCAATAATAGATTTTGAAGAATGGAAAAAAGATGCTGCATTTAACTTTCAAAAGATCGCATTCGCATTCATTAGTGTTTTATCAGTAATGTATAGTATAGCAGGACTATCTGAGTGTGGATTTGTAGGCTTCTTGTCTTTCATGGGATTGCTGGCTGTTTTTTTCCCAAATTTATACGATGCATTAACATCAATGATGTTTAGTGAGTCTTCGTCTGCTCCAGTACATAATAACTCTAGTAACGAGATAGAACGGGTGAAACTCGACGATGGTACTGTTTTGAAAAAAGAATCTGGACATTGGATGGATGATAGACATCATGAGTGGAAAGAAGAATCCAATGGATGGGAAGATAAAGGATTTAAGTAGCACAATATGGCCGGTTCTGAGAAGAATCGGCTCTTTTTTTTGAAAAAATTTGTTAATTATTGCGTATGGTTATGTAACTTTGCTACCGCGAAACGAACAAAGGTATGCAGTCAAACCTTAAAAATGTAATGAGGTTGTGCTCATTCATGCTTGTCCTTTTCATTCTGCCCGGTTGCAAGGGAGGTAAGAAGGTCTGCACCGAATGCTTGCATGAGATATATGCTCCGCTTCTTCATGATGAGCCAACGGAGTATCCTATCATGTCCAGCATGTTTGCACGCGTGGATACTGTGTATCTTGATAATGCCGGGATTGAAAGCATTATTCCTTCTGTTGATGAAGTGGTGTCATTCGGTGATACCATTATAGTCCGTTCTGCTGACAGACTGTTCCTGTTCAACAGTAGCGGTAAGTTCCTGTGCCGTTTTGACCGTCAGGGAAAGGGTTACGGAAACTACAGGCGGATAGGACGTTTTGATATTCTCCCTGAAAAGAATGAACTCTATATCCTGGATGACCATGCTAACAGAATTTTCATATATGATTTTGAAGGCAATCTGAAACGCCAGGTGGATATAGAGGATTACGTAACAGATTTTGCGGTTCTGCCCAATGGCGACCTGCTCTTTTGCAATCCTATAAAATACTCCGTCAAGGATTACCGCCGGGGTCTCTGGCGTACGGATTCTGAAGGCAAGTTCCTTAAACAGTTGGTTGATTTTGACCCGGAATTTGCACACGTAAGCATCAATAACCCCTATCTTAATCACATTGGTAACGGTGTGATAGGTTTTATGGGGATTGAGGATAATGACAAGTTCTATCATTACTCGGCCGATACTATATCAGTGACCTGCCGCATGACTACTGATATTGTCATTCCTGATGAGATGAGGCGTAATGACAAAGTCTACTCAAACCCGGAAAAGGAATACACCAAATGCGGATATCTGGAAACTCCCCGGTTCCTCTATTTTGTGAATACCAACTATGGTGCCAACCTGATGATGGTATTTGTTGATAAGAGCAATTGGACTACATACCGCATGTACGTTTACACCAGTGAGTTCAATCAGCTGAAAGCGATCAAGGAGCCTTTCCCGTACCTGGTAGGCTGTTACAACGGCACCCTGGTGGGGTTCTATGACGCAGGCATGATTCAGGACAGCGAGCGCTTAAAATCCCTATTCCCCACCATTACCGCGGATTCCAATCCAGTACTCCTCTTCTTCAGGGAGTGAAGAGGTTTCTAATTGAACGGAATTTAGGGTTATACCCTTCTCAAAGCGGCCTTCGGCCGGCCCTCCCACTGGTCACGCGTGGGTGCGAGACTTTGCTAAGGGTATAACCCTAAATTCTTAACGTTCAATTAGAAACCAAAATCGAAATCCTGAGTTTGGATGTTTGAGTCCTGATCCGGTTCCTTTGCAGTGAGGTGAATGGGATTTCCCTCAATGTGCACAGCCTTGACGGGGCAGATGAATTCGCATCCGCCGCATCCCACGCAGAGTTCAGGCGTAGTTTCCGGTATGGTCAGACCACCTATAAACGGAACCATGTGGATGGCCTGTACGGGGCAGTGCTCAGCGCAGGCGCCGCAGCTGGTGCGATTCACGTTCACTACACAGATGTCCTTGTTGAATACCACGCGTCCGGGTTGAGTGTGATGCTTCTCATCTACTGTAAGGGGCCTGATGGCGCCGGCGGGGCAGACCTGGCTGCAGAGATTGCAGTCATAGTTGCAGTAACCGTCATCAAATTTCATTACAGGCTGCATCATTCCGCCTAATCCGTATTCCAGGCCTGCAGGCTTAAGTACATGGCTGGGGCATTTGCTTACGCACAGATGGCAGGCGGTGCAGTGCTGCAGCAGATTCCTGTGGCTTACGGATCCGGGAGGAGACATGGGTACACGTTCATCTTTCTTACCCGTAACCTTGGCCTCAAGTGCAGCAGGAGCAAGAGCGGCAATTGCCAGTGTTGATTTCAGGAACTGGCGTTTTGATTCATCAACAGTGTCAGTTTCAGGATTCTCTTTTGGATTTCTGCTGCATTTTACCGGGCCGTAGTATATGGCTTTCTGCTTGCAGGCATCAATACAGTCAAAACAGTCAACGCAGCGAGAGTAGTCAATCTTTTGGTTGGCAGAATCTATGCAGTATGCCTTGCACTTGCGCTGGCAGGCCAGGCAGTGGTTGCACTTGTCCTTGTCAATACGTATGCGCAGGAGTGAGAATCGTGAGAAAAATCCCAACAAAGTGCCTACTGGGCAGATGGTGTTGCACCAGGTGCGTCCGTAGTGGTATGAGAAGTGTCCTATCACCAGTAGTGTGAGTATTGCCACCACGAATGCGGCTATAGACTTGAGTGATATCAGCACTTTGAAGAAACGGTAGTTGCCTGTTTTCTCGGATATGGCTGCAAGCAGGTTGTTACCAAAAAGATACACAGGACGGAACAGTTCATCGGCCATACGTCCGTATGCGCTGTACGGTTCAAGCAGACCTACCAGGAAGGTGAATCCGCATAGCCAGGCTATGATGAGCGCAACCAATACTGCCCAGCGCAGCCAGGGGCGTTCAGGCTTGTATCCGTATTTCTTTTTCTTGTCAAATTTCTTTGACAACCAGTTGAAGAAATCCTGGAATATGCCAAGCGGACAGATTACGGAGCAGTATAGTCTGCCCAGCAAAAGGGTGGCTGCAATGAGACATACCAATGTCACTATGCTCAGTGAGAGCAGGGCCGGTCCGAACTGTATTTTCTGCAACAGCGGGTTGTCAATGATTCCCGCAAAATCTATGAACCCGAAGGTTAGTATGGCGATGACGGCAATGGCCAACGCAGTTCTTATCTTACGTAGCATCAGAGCCTTACCCTCTTAACGTTGATTGACTCCAGATCCATTGTGCCCAGTCCCAGTTTCTGACCGTCAGGGATGTGCTCAATATCCTCAAACTTGATATTCTTGTTTATACCGGTAAAGAACTTGCCGGCAGCGGTATCAACGGCTACGATATCAGGTGATGCAAACAGAGCCTTGGTGAGTACCACATCACTTGCGCTGCGCCCCTGAGGACCGTTGGTGGCCAGGGTGCGGTATGCATCAACTATGTGCAGTACGGCAGGCTTGTAGGTGCAGATATCGGCTATACACTGGTGCAGTCCGCGGGAGTGGAAGGCGCGGCGGTCCCATACAATGCCCATGTGGTTCTTCATGGCGCAGGTCATGAGGGCTCCACCGTGGTTCTTGAGAACAGGTACGTTAATCCACTTGTCACATTCTATAATAGCCTTGTGCACCATGGCGTTCTTAAGAGTCTTGGCACCCGGTATTTCAACGTTCTGAAAGTATGACTGCTCATGGGCAGGAACCATTGTGGCTCCCACTTTCTTGACCATAGCCTCAATCCCGCTATGGTCATAGCAGCGGCTCCAGTTGTCGCAGGTGTGGTCAAACACTTTGATTTCAGCTGCACCGGCATCCTGGCACATCCTGATGAGTGCTTCAAGCAGGTCAGGATTAGTGTTGCCTGCCAGTTCAGGGGTGCGGTCCCAGCCTATATTGGGTTTGATTACAATCTTATCGCCTTTCTTGATGAAACGGCTTATGCCGCCCAACTCTTTCATTGCGGCCTCCAGCATCGCAGCAGGTTCACCGTTCATGATTGCGGCAAGATCGGCATTGCCGTCGGCGGTGGCGCTTGACGGCATGGTGCTGGCCATAACGTCCATCATTCCGCTACTCTTTACTGTCACGAGTGCTCCGGCTGCTGCCAAAGTCTTGAGGAAATCCCTTCTATCCATAGTGGTCTTGTAAAAAAACAATGGTTAGTAATGCATTTGTGCGCTAAGATATGGAATTTGTTTCAGTTTACGTTCTGTTTTAGTTTTATTAATTATTTTGTTCACTATTTGCTCTTTATATTATTGTTATAGTAGGGGGATTTTGTTAATTTCGCGCAAAATATTGATTAAACCGATAATCCTATAAAAACAATGTCCGAGACAAAGAGAATTTCATCAGCTCTGATATCGGTCTTCCATAAGGACGGCCTTGACGAGATCATCAGCAAGCTTCACCAGGAGGGTGTCAAACTTATTTCTACCGGCGGAACCCAGCGCTTCATTGAATCGCTTGGCGTACCGTGCCAGGCTGTAGAGGAACTTACAGGTTATCCGTCTATCCTGGGCGGTCGCGTCAAGACCCTTCATCCCAAGATTTTCGGCGGTATTCTGGGCCGTCGTGAGGAGGAGAATGACATGGCTCAGATGCGCAGTTATGACATCCCTGAAATAGACCTAGTAATTGTGGATCTCTATCCTTTTGAGGATACCGTTAAATCTGGCGCTGAGGATGCTGATATCATTGAGAAGATTGATATAGGCGGTATCTCACTTATCCGTGCCGGAGCCAAGAATTTCAATGACTCTGTTATCGTGGCCAGCAAGGATCAGTACAAGCCGCTGCTTGATATCCTTAACGAGCGTGGCGCAGAGACAACCCTTGAGGAGCGCCGTTGGTTTGCCAAGGAGGCATTTGCGGTTTCATCATACTATGACAGCTGCATATACAACTGGTTTGCCGGTGATGAAGAAGAGGATCATTTCCGTCTGGCTCTGGATGGTCACAAGGCTATGCGCTACGGTGAGAACCCCCATCAGAAAGGCGTTTTCCACGGTGATCTGGATGCTATGTTTGACCAGGTTCACGGAAAGGAGATATCTTACAACAACCTGCTTGATATCAATGCGGCCATTGACCTGATTGATGAGTTCTCAGAGACCACATTCGCTATCCTCAAGCACAACAACGCTTGCGGTGTAGCTTCACGTCCCACATTGCTTGAGGCATGGAAAGATGCCCTGGCCGGTGATCCCGTATCGGCATTCGGCGGCGTGCTGGTGGCCAATGCCCCCATTGACAAGGCTACTGCTGAGGAGATAAACAAGATATTCTTTGAGGTAATCATCGCTCCTGACTATGACTTTGACGCCCTTGAGATACTTGGTCAGAAGAAGAACCGCATCATTCTTATCCGCAAGGAGCAGAAACTGCCGGTCAAACTGGTTCGCTCAGCCTTGAACGGCGTGCTGGTGCAGGATAAGGATACCAAGATTGAGACTCCCGATGAACTCAAACTGGTAACTTCACGCAAGCCTACTGATTCTGAGATTGAGGATATGCTCTTTGCAAACAAGATTGTAAAGAACAGCAAGAGCAACTCAATAGTATTTGCACGTGGCAAGCAGCTGCTGGCCAGCGGTGTTGGTCAGACATCACGTGTAGATGCCCTCAAGCAGGCTGTTGAGAAGGCTCACGGGTTCGGATTCACTCTGGATGGTGCCGCAATGGCAAGTGACGCCTTCTTCCCGTTCCCCGATTGCGTGGAGCTGGCTGACAAGGCAGGCGTCAAGAATGTAATACATCCGGGAGGTTCTGTACGTGACCAGGAGTCAATTGACTACTGCGAGCAGCATGACATGACTATGGTCATGACCGGATTCCGTCATTTCAAGCATTGATTCATAACGCATAACACAATACTACAGTGGGACTATTTTCATTAACACAGGAATTATCGATGGATCTTGGCACTGCCAATACCATCATAATGCACAATGACAAGATTGTAGTTAACGAGCCTTCAATTGTTGCCCTTGACAACCGTACAGACAAGATGGTGGCTGTGGGTAACAAGGCCAAACTGATGTATGAGAAGACCAATAAGGACATTCGCGTGGTCCGTCCTCTTAAGAACGGCGTGATAGCTGACTTTGATGCCTGCGAGCAGATGATGCGCGGTCTGATAGGTATGGTTGACACCGGCCGTCGTCTCTTCTCACCCTCGCTCAAGATGGTTATCGGCGTTCCTTCAGGCAGTACTGAGGTTGAGCTCCGTGCTGTACGTGACTCAGCCGAACATGCCGGCGGACGTGAGGTATATATGTTGTATGAGCCTATGGCTGCTGCAATCGGTATCGGTATCGATGTGCTTGCTCCTGAGGGCACAATGATTGTCGATATAGGTGGCGGAACCACTGAGATTGCTGTCATTTCACTGGGCGGTCTGGTTTCAAACAACTCCGTTAAGGTGGCCGGTGATGATTTCACAGCCGATATCCAGGAGTATATGGGCCGTCAGCACAACGTCAAGGTCAGTGAGCGTATGGCTGAGCGCATCAAGATAAACGTAGGTGCTGCACTCACCGAACTTGGTGAAGAGGCTCCTGAAGATTTCATCGTAAACGGCCCCAACAAGATTACGGCCCTGCCTATGTCAGTTCCTGTATGCTATCAGGAGATCGCACATTGCCTTGACCGTTCCATTGCCAAGATTGAATCAGCTGTGCTGAATACTCTGGAGAATACACCTCCTGAACTCTATGCCGATATTCTCAAGAACGGTATTTATCTGTCAGGCGGCGGCTCAATGCTCCGTGGTATAAACAAACGTCTTGCTGACAAGATAGGCATTGAGTTCCATGTGGCAAGCGAGCCTCTGCTCAGCGTGGCCAAGGGAACAGGTGTGGCTCTCAAGAACGTTGAGCGTTTCTCATTCCTGATGAGATAATAGAAACTACGCTGTGCGCTCCCTATTGGACTTCATAGTAAGGCACAGCAACGTTTTCCTGTTTATTCTGCTGGAGACGTTATCGCTGGTACTTCTGTTTGGCTTCAATGACCGGCAGAAAGAGTGGTATTTGACGTCTTCCAATTCCATATCGGGCACTGTGTATGAGTGGCGTGCCGGTGTGGGACAGTATTTCAGTCTCAAAAAAGAGAATTCCCTGCTGGTTGAGGAGAATGCCCGCCTGCACAGCCTTTTGTATGAACTTACAGACAGCCAATATGTAGAGAAGGCTGCGGGTATGTCATCAGAAGGGGTGATAGCTGCCCGTGTCATAGACAACTCTGTACGCAAGGATGACAATTTCATTACCATTAACAGAGGCCGGCGTGACGGTATAGCCCAGGGTATGGGTGTATACAGTTCTGACGGTGTGGTAGGCGTGGTTGTGGTTACGGGTAGCCGATATGCGTTGGTGATGCCTGTGCTTAACGGCAAAACCAGCATAAGCTGTAAGGTCAAGGGCTCAGATAACTTCGGTTTTCTGGAGTGGCAGGGTGGAGATCCTTATACAGCTCAGCTCAGGGATATGCCGTACCATTCTGCTGTGGAGCCGGGTGATACGATTGTCACCACAGGTTTTTCATCGGTCTTTCCGGAGAATATTCCTGTGGGTACGGTTTCAAGTGTGGAACATGCCAGGAACGGTTACACACTCAGGGTAGAGGTTCAGCTGGCAGTTGATATGTCAGATTTGGGCTGGGTTTATGTGCATTCAAATACGCTAGACCCGGAGATAGGCAGTTTGTATGAACAGATAGGCAGATAGGGCAAATGGAGACGGTATCATTCATTCGCAGGTTTGTCACCCTGCTGGGATTGGCATTGCTTCAGGTTCTTTTCCTGAACAGGATAGCCCTGTTCGGTTATGTCACTCCGCTCTTCTATATCTGGATGATTGTCAGGTTTGACAGTTCAATGAAACGCTCCAGCGTTTTGCTATGGTCATTCTTTCTGGGTCTTGTCATTGACGTGTTCTCAGGAACTCCCGGCCTTAATGCGGCATCGGCCACATTGCTTGCCATGTTCCAGCCCGGAATGGTAAAGCTGTTTGTGACGCTTGACCGTCATGATGTGGTTGTTCCCGGTTTTGCCTCCATGGGCAGGCCGTTTATAAGTTATCTGCTGTTGATCACCGTATTGCATCATTCAGTTTATTTTATCCTTCGCAGTATTCCGCTGGGTGACTGGCAGGTTCTGGCTGTGAAGGTGGTTTTCAGCTCGCTGCTTACGTTTATCATGATGATTGTGGCAGAATATTCATTTGTCACTCCTAAACGTTCATGATACGGTGAAAAACCACAGGTTTGACAACAGGAAATACGTAATAGGCATAATGGTGATATCTGTTGTGCTTATATATGTGATACGCCTCTTTCAAATCCAGATCATTGATACCAAATACCGCAATTCGGCCGATAATAATGCTCTATATTATCGTACTGTCTATCCAACGCGCGGCGTGATTTATGACCGCAAAGGCCGTATGATGGTGAGCAATCAGCCGTCATTTGACGTGATGGTGGTTATGCGCAATGTCAAAAACCTGGATACGCTTGCTTTCTGCAAGTCACTGGATATAACCAGAGAATACTTTGAGAGCCGTATGGCCGATATCCGCAACCTGCGCAAGAACCCTGGATACTCACCATATACTGAACAGGTTTTCATGGCGCAGCTGTCAGTCAGTGAGGTGGCTGACCTGAGAGAGAACCTGTACAGGTTTGGCGGATTCAACCTGAACGAACGTCAGCAACGCAAGTACAGCTATGAGGCTGCTGCCCATCTGCTGGGTGATCTGGGCGAGGTATCCAAGAATGAGATTGATAATGACAGCTGGTACACCCAGGGCGATGTCATAGGCAAACAGGGTGTTGAGAAATACTATGAATCAAAGTTGCGTGGGGAAAAAGGCACCGAGGTGTTGCTTAAGGATGCCTACGGGCGTATCCAGGGCAGTTACTATGACGGCGAATTTGACAAGGAGGCCAAACCCGGCCATAATCTGACATTGGGCCTTGATATTGAACTGCAGATGTTGGGTGAAAAACTCATGCAGAACAAGATAGGCAGTATTGTGGCCATAGAACCCAAGACGGGTGAGATTCTGTGCATGGTATCGGCTCCTTCATTCAATCCGTCGGAACTGTCCGGCAGGCATCGTGGAGAAAACTTCCAGGCATTGTCTTCACGTCCCGATAAGCCGCTCTTGAATCGTCCTATACAGGGCACCTATCCGCCGGGTTCTACGTTCAAGACATCGCAGGCGCTCACTTTCCTCCAGGAGGGAATAATTGATACACGGACCCAATATCCTTGTACAGGCGGATTTGTCTTCCGTGGGCTAAGGGTGGGTTGTCACGCCCATTCATCACCGCTGTCACTTAATTTTGCCATTGCCACCTCGTGCAACGGATATTTCTGCTGGGGCTACTACTATATGATTGGTGCTGCCAAATACGGAACTCCGCAGAAGGCCCTTACGGTATGGAAGGATTATATGGTAGATATGGGATTCGGATACACCCTTGGCGTGGATCTGCCGGGTGAGGCCCGCGGCATGATTCCCAACTCTGATTACTATGACCGTCATTACAACCGTTCATGGAACGGTCTTACCACCATAAGCAATGCCATCGGTCAGGGAGAGGTTACGCTGACACCCCTCCAGATTGCCAATTTGGGAGCGACTATTGCCAATCGCGGTTATTACATCAAACCGCATGTGGTAAGTTCCATTCATGGTGAGGAACTGGACTCCGCCTATACAGAACGTCATTACGTGAATGTTGACAGGGAGAACTATGAGATAGTTATTCAGGGTATGCGCCAATCGGTTATAGACGGAACCTGCCATTCGGCCAACACTCCCGATTATCTGGTGTGCGGTAAGACAGGAACAGCTCAGAACCGCGGCAAAGACCATTCCGTATTCATGGGTTTTGCTCCCATGGATGATCCTCAGATTGCCATTGCCGTTTATGTAGAGAATGGCGGATTCGGTGCCGTATATGGTGTGCCTATAGGAGCACTTATGATGGAGCAGTACATCAACGGTTCTTTGTCAGAGGCAAGCAGACAGAAGGCTGAACTCTATTCAAACAGAGTTATTGATTATGGAGAAGAGGAACGATAACATACGTGGCAAACTGGATTGGCTGACCATTCTGCTGGTGGCGGTCATAATGGTATGTGGTTGGTTCAGCATCTGCGGAGCCAGCGCTGACCTGGAGAATCCGGACCTGTTCTCTTTTTCCACCCGTCCCGGCAAGCAGCTGGTTTGGATATTGTGCTCTTTTGCAATAGGAGCCATTGTGCTGTTTATCACACAGAATTTCTTCAATTCATACGCATATATCATTTACGGATTGTTGCTGTTTTTGCTTTTGGTGACAATCTTTATTGCATCCGATACCAAAGGTTCCCGCTCTTGGCTGCATCTGGGGCCTGTCAGCCTGCAACCTGCTGAATTTGCCAAATTTGCAACAGCACTGGCTCTTGCCAAGTATGTTGACCGCTTTGAATTCAATTGCAAGCGTACATCGGACATAATTCGTGCCTGCGCAATATTCCTTTTGCCAATGCTACTGATAGTAGCTCAGAATGAGACAGGTTCAGCTCTTGTGTATATGGCATTCCTGCTGGTTCTTTATCGTGAGGGAATGACTGGAAGCGTATTGCTGGTAGGCTTCTGTGCAATATTGTTCTTCATTCTGGAGATAAAGTTCAGCCCAGTCAGTTTTGGCCAGCAGCCTTTCCAACTGGGAACATGGCTTGTGCTCACATTTATCCAGCTTCTGGAAGCGCTTATGATTTGGCTTATGTCACGTAACCGCAGTTTGATGCTGATGGTTCTTGGTGTGGGTACAGGGGGTATGCTGATAGGTTTGGCTGTCTCTCTTTCCATAGTACCGTTCAAGGTAATATGGTTGCAGATTGCACTGATAGCTGTTACAAGTGCATACATTGTATTCAGGGCATTCAAGGATATTGCTCACAAATATATTCTGGTGGCTGCATTTGCCATAGGTTCAGTGGCTTATCTGTTCTCAGTGGATTATGCGTTCAATGAGATTCTCCAGCCTCACCAACGCACCCGTATAAATGTGATTCTAGGCCTGGAGGATGACCCCAAGGGTGCCGGCTATAATGTGAATCAGTCCATGATAGCGATAGGTTCCGGTGGTCTTACCGGAAAGGGCTTCATGAAGGGAACACAGACCAAGCTCAAGTATGTGCCTGAGCAGGACACTGATTTCATATTCTGTACTGTGGGTGAGGAGCAGGGATTCAAGGGCTCCGTATTTGTGCTGCTTCTCTATCTGGGGTTGTTGTTGAGGCTCATCATCATGGCTGAGAGGCAGTCATCGGTATTCGGGCGGGTATATGGCTACTCCGTAGTCTGTATCCTCTTCTTCCACCTATTTATAAATATAGGAATGGTGCTGGGCATCACGCCCGTAATAGGAATCCCGCTGCCATTTTTCAGCTACGGAGGCTCGTCACTCTGGGGATTCACCATCCTGCTCTCCCTATTCCTCCGCATCGACTGCGAACGCAAGACGAACTATTAGTCCCTGTTCTTTTGGGGAACAGAAGGGATATATAGTCTCTGAAACTACGCGCTTCGCGCTATCCCATTGTCCATCGGCCAATGGGATGGACCTTCTTTTATTTTGCTATCGCAAAAAGGGCCCCTCCCGTTAAGTCTTTCTTTTCCTCCTCGTCGTTCGGTAAAGAAAGCCAGCTTTCTTTACTCTCACTTCCTTCGTCGGTTCACAAGCCCACGGGCGGCCATGGTTTCCTAGACTATATATCCCTTCTGTTCGCTCGCTTTGGGAACTCTACTCTTTTTGGGGTTGATGATGATCGCCTGGGCGATTATTGCGGTTGTGGTGCTTTTTCTTCTTTTTCTTTTTGTCAAAGCGTGACAGATCTCCATCAGTCAGGATGTCGTTCTCTATACGTGAATCAGTATGGACGGCGTTCTCATCCAGACTCATGGGCTTCTGGCCTTTGCGGTTCATAGCAATGATCTCAAGCGCACGTTCCGGGCTGATGGTCTCAACATTGGCAGCAAAGACCTTGTCTGTGGAGTAGGAGATCTGTCCGTTCAGGATATCAGCCTTGAAGAAATAGTATGTGTTGTCTAGAGTCTCCAGGGGGATGTCGCGTGATGGGAATCCTTTCTGCGCCTCTACATAAGCATCAACCTCATAGTTCAGACAGCACTTGAGCTTGGCGCACTGGCCAGCCAGTTTCTGCGGGTTCATGGAGAGGTCCTGGAAACGGGCTGCACCGGTGGAGACTGAAACAAAACTTGTCATCCAGGTGGTGCAGCAGAGTTCGCGTCCGCAAGGACCTATGCCGCCTATGCGTCCTGCCTCCTGGCGGGCACCTATCTGTTTCATCTCTATACGTACGCGGAATGCCTCAGCCAGCACCTTGATGAGCTGACGGAAATCAACGCGGCCATCGGCTATGTAGTAGAAGATGGCTTTGAGACCGTCACCTTGATACTCCACATCGCCTATCTTCATCTCCAGACCCAGGTCCTTGGCAATCTGGCGGGAGCGGATCATGGTGTCATGCTCACGTGCCTTAGCCTCAGCATACTTTTCCATATCCACCTCACGAGCCTTGCGGTAGATGCGCTTTATCTCTATGTCAGGGCGCAGGTTGGCCTTTTTCATCTGGAGTTTGACCAGTCGGCCGGTCATTGTGACGGTACCTATATCATGGCCGGGATTTGACTCTACGGCTACAATATCACCTTTCTCAAGCGGGATATTGTTGGAGTTGATGAAGAATCCCTTGCGGGTGTTCTTGAACTGTACCTCCACATATTCGCAGTCATTGGCTCCGGGCACGCCTGCCAGATAGTCAAAAGAGTGCAACTGGCCCATGCCTTTGCCACATCCTTTGCAGCAAATTCCGCCGCTGCCGTTATTGAGTATGAAATCCTGATCCATTCCTTTTTATTGTTTCATTAGCATGATAGTCTTCAATGAGAGGTCAAAGAAAACCATCTTGGAGTTAACGTTCTGTTCTATATCTCTTTGCGCATCGGACAGTGTATCCATAAGTCCGATGATATTGTTCTCGTTCACAAACGGGGCGAACTTTACTGAGAACTGCTGCTCCTGCTCAGTCAGGTAGTTGAGTTCCGGTTGATGGAAGTTGCAGATAAAGTTCTCACGAATCATGCGCTGGCAGTATGCCAGAAAGCGTTTCTGCCATTCGCGCCCGCCGCCGGCAATGTTTTCTGACCACCGTTTCAGATCTTTCAGCCTCCGGCCATAAGAGAGGCGCATCAGCTGCATAAAGTAATCCAGGAACTCCTCACTCTCTGTGTTGATGCGCAGGGTGCTCATGGCTTTGAGCCAGCTGCCTCCGCTGAAGTGGGCTATTCTGGCTGCGGTATCGGCATCAAGTGAATATCCCGGTCCGGTAAGCCGTTCCTCAATTATCTGCTCCGGTATACGGTGGAAGTCAATGCGCTGTGTACGGCTCAGTATGGTCTCCAGCATCTGTTCAGGAGCATCGGTAGTGAGGATGAATACTGTTCCGGCAGGTGGCTCCTCTAGCAGTTTGAGCAGGGAGTTGGCACACTGCGGGTTCATCTTCTCCGCATGCCAAATAATCATGATCTTGTAACCGCCCTCAACAGATTTAAGTGACAGCTTTGAGGTGATAGATTCACTCTCTGTTACAAAAATACTGGCCTGCTTGTTTTCAGCATCAATGGCACTGAGCCACTCCTCAAACCCGAAATACTGATGTTCCAGCACCATCTCACGCCAGGTTGCTATCTCATCGTCCGATACCGTGGAACGGCCTGCACTTTTGCTCTTGTTTATGACGGGGAATACAAAGTGCAGATCCGGGTGTACCAGCTTGTCCATCTTGACGCATGACGGGCATGTGCCGCATGAGTCAGCCCCGCTACCCTTGTCACGGCAGAGCAGATAGCGTGCAAAAGCAATTGCTGTCTGCAGTTTACCCGTACCTTCAGGACCACAGAACAGCAGAGCATGGGGCACAGTCCCTCGCTGAGCGTCCTTTACCAGCCGCTCAATTACCTCCTGCTGTCCTATGATGTCCTTAAAGTACATGTGTTACTTTGGCTTTGGCTTTGGCTGCCATACGGTGCGTGGCGTTCGGCCCGAGGGCCGCTAAAAAAGCCAACGCCAATGCCAACGCCAACGTTATTATAATATGCTGCAACCTGTGCAAGGTTTCAACTGCTTGAAGAAATCATTCCCCTTATCGTCCACCAAAATGAATGCCGGGAAGTCTTCAACTTCGATTTTCCAGATAGCTTCCATGCCAAGCTCGGGATACTCTACGCACTCAATTGACTTGATGTTGTTCTGAGCCAGGATGGCAGCAGGGCCGCCTATTGAACCCAGGTAGAATCCGCCATGCTTCTTGCAGGCATCGGTAACGGCCTGTGAGCGGTTACCCTTGGCCAGCATTATCATTGAACCGCCGTGATCCTGGAACTCATCAACGTAGGGGTCCATACGTCCTGCAGTGGTGGGGCCCATTGAGCCGCAAGCCATGCCGGCAGGTGTCTTGGCGGGACCTGCGTAGTAGATGGGGTGCTCCTTGAGGTACTGAGGCATGGGCTCACCGGCGTCAAGGCGTGCCTTGATCT
>Ga0265298_10000251_pt1 | contig 82597 bp, 68 predicted proteins | sample AusTroGonzalo_MG_3_FD_193486 | JGI IMG/M metagenome (GOLD analysis project Ga0265298, IMG submission 193486) | Bovine rumen microbial communities from tropical cattle in Woodstock, Queensland, Australia - Gonzalo_01 | ecosystem: Host-associated > Mammals > Digestive system > Stomach > Rumen ... | reverse complement strand
TCAAGATCAACCAGGAATACCGCAACGTAGTTGTTTCACACAAAGCTCTTATCGAAGAGGAGCTTGAGCAGCAGAAGAAAGAGATCATCAGCAAGCTTGAGAAGGGTCAGGTACTTGAGGGTACCGTCAAGAACATCACCTCTTACGGTGTATTCATTGACCTGGGCGGCGTTGACGGTCTTATCCATATCACAGACCTCAGCTGGGGCCGCGTAAGCGATCCTAAGGAGATTGTTGAGCTTGACCAGAAGATCAACGTGGTTATCCTTGACTTCGACGATGAGAAGAAGCGTATCGCTCTCGGTCTCAAGCAGCTCACTCCGCACCCATGGGATTCACTCGATCCTAACCTCAAGGTTGGCGACGTTGTCAAGGGTAAGGTTGTCGTTATGGCCGATTACGGTGCATTCATCGAGATTGCTCCAGGCGTAGAGGGTCTCATCCACGTTTCAGAGATGTCATGGAGCCAGCACCTGCGCTCAGCTCAGGACTTCATCAAGGTTGGTGACGAGGTTGAGGCTGTCATCCTGACACTTGACCGTGCAGAGCGCAAGATGTCTCTGGGTATCAAGCAGCTCAAGCAGGATCCTTGGGAGAACATCGAGGAGAGATATCCCGTAGGTTCAAAGCACACCGCTACCGTACGCAACTTCACCAACTTCGGTATCTTTGTTGAGATTGAGGAGGGTGTTGACGGTCTGATCCACATCAGCGACCTGAGCTGGACCAAGAAGGTTAAGCATCCGTCAGAGTTCACCACCATCGGTGCTCCTATCGATGTTGTAGTTCTTGAGATAGACAAGGAGAACCGTCGTCTCAGCCTCGGTCACAAGCAGCTTGAGGAGAATCCTTGGGATGCATACGAGTCAATCTACACCGTTGATTCAATCCACGAGGGTAAGATCACCGAGATGATGGACAAGGGCGCAGTCATTTCACTCGCAGAGGGTGTTGAGGGCTTTGCTACTCCCAAGCATCTTGTTAAGGAGGACGGCTCACAGGCTCAGCAGGGTGAGACTCTCCAGTTCAAGGTTATAGAGTTCAACAAGGATTCAAAGAGAATCATCCTTTCACACAGCCGCATATTCGAGGATATCGCCAAGGCAGAGGCCAAGGCCGAGAAGAAGGCTGCACGCAAGGCTGGTGCCAAGAAGGAGAAGGAGGAGCCGGTTATCCAGAACCAGGCCGCTTCGACCACCCTTGGTGACATCGACGCTCTTGCAGCTCTCAAGGAGCAGCTGGAAGGTGGTAACAAGTAATCCCTGATTATTACTTTTTAATAAAAGGACTGCACGCGCGTGCGGTCCTTTTTTGTATTTTTGGAGCGTTGATATGGAAAAGTTTGAAATCACCATATTGGGATGCGGCTCGGCCACTCCCAGCCCCAAGCACTACACATCCTCTCAGGTGGTAGAGGTACGCGGAAAGCTGTTCATGGTGGACTGCGGAGAGGGCACGCAGATACAGCTGCGCCGCTCACGCGTGGCGTTTGCCCGTATCAACCACATTTTCATATCACATCTGCACGGAGACCACTGCTTCGGGCTGCTGGGCATGATATCGTCATTCGGACTTCTGGGCCGTACCGCACCTCTTTATATACATGCTCCGCAGGAGCTGGAACCAATGCTTAGTCAGGAGATGGCATTTTACTGCCGTGACCTGGAGTTTACGGTAGAGTTCCAAGGTTTTGACCCGGCAGCAACAACGGTTGTCTATGATGACCGTTCACTTACCGTGACTTCATTCCCGCTGCGTCACCGTGTGCCGTGCGCCGGGTTCCTGTTTCGCGAGAAACCCACATCGGACCATCTTGACCGTGCCGCCGCCGATTTCTACGGTGTGCCCCAGTGGGACTACAACCGCATCAAGGAGGGAGGTGACTTTACCGCACCTGACGGCACCGTAGTACCTCATGACCGCCTGACCAAGCCGGCAGATCCGGGCCGCAGTTATGCCTACTGCTGTGATACCGCCTACAATCCCTCAATGATTCCCGTCATCAAGGGAGCAGACATGATCTATCATGACTGCACATACTCCGCAGAGGACGCAGACCGCGCCAATAAGCATTTTCACAGCACCGCCACCGACGCAGCACGCACAGCTGCAGAGGCAGGTGCAGGCAAACTCATGCTGGGCCATTTCTCCGCACGTTACCCCGATGAGAACATACTGCTTGAAGAGGCACAGCAAATATTCAAGGATGCCATCCTGGCCAAGGAGAACCTGACCGTAACAATCTGACACAGACCGGCTATGGCAATGATGGCATATGATGAACGCAGGATACTGGAGATGCTCCATGAGGATGGGCTCTCCCGCCACCGTGCCTTTGAAGCCATAGTACGCAATTTCAGCGAGCAGCTCTACTGGCAGATACGTCACATGGTCCTGTCGCATGAGGATGCCAATGACATACTCCAGAACACATTCATCAAGGCCTGGACCAACCTGGACTCATTCATGGGTTATTCCAGGATATCCACCTGGCTCTACCGCATAGCCATAAACGAGACTCTAACTTTCCTGAACCGCCAGAAAGTGACCGTTCCCATTGAAACCGATGATGAAGGCGAGATGAGCATAGCCGACCGTCTGGAAAGCGACCCTTACTTTGACGGAGACCTTACCGAGCGCCAGCTCCAGGAGGCAATCGCCACCCTGCCCGACAAACAACGCATGGTATTCAACATGAAGTATTTCAACGAGATGAAATATGAAGAGATATCAGAAGCTCTAGGAACAAGCGTAGGAGCACTCAAGGCATCATTCCATATTGCAGTAAAAAAAATTGAAGAGTATTTCAACAATATAGATTAAACCATTTTATTGTTAACAAGTCTAAACAACGGATGGAAAAAGAAAGAATATACAAGATTGATGAACATGAGCCCCGCCGCCCGTTCACTGTTCCGGAAGGTTACTTTGAGAACCTGACGCAGAACATCATGGCCGCGCTGCCCGAGCAGGAATCCGTCTATTCCACCAAGATCACCGTTACACCGTGGATGCGCATCAGGCCATACCTGTATGCAGCCGCAGCTTTTGCAGGCATATTCTTCTGCATCAAGGCCGCTGTAGGTATAAGTTCCCGCAACAACTCCGCACAGGTTGCCGAGGTTGAGGAGACAACCATCTATTCCGATGAGTACATAGACTCATTCCTTGAGACAGCCATGATAGATGACTTCACGCTGTATTACACACTCGTGGATACCTATTGACCCCTATGAAAAAGATTATACTTTTTATTATCGGCGTTTTTGCCATCTACCCTGCATTCTGCCAAGGCAATCAGGGTAACGGCCAGCAGCGCTGGGGTAATCAGCAGCGTCAGACATGGCAGCGTAACGGTGCAGGTCAGCAGCAGGTGCCAAACCGCAGCGGACAGTTCTCTGCCACCGAATACTGGAACCAGCAGAAAGCTTTCTTTACCGAGAAAGCCCAGCTCACAGAGGATGAGGCTGCCGACTTCTTCCCGCTATACAATGAGCTGCAACAGAAAAAACGTGAGCTCAACCGCGATATCCGCCGCGTCATGCGTGAACTTGCCGGCGCAGAATCATCAGAGGAGCAGAGCCTCAAGGCCATAGATGCCCAAGCAGAAACAAACATCAAGATAGCTGAACTGGAAAAAGAATATCTGCAAAAATTCAAGCAGGTCCTACCCGCTTCAAAGATCCTCAAGGTACAGAATGCGGAGGAACAGTTCAACAGTCAGATACTTAAAGACATACAACAGTCCCGCGGCCACCAGTTCCAGCAGGGCCAGCCACGTCCCGGACAACAGCAAAGACCCGGCCAACCACAGTTTAACCGTCCCGGGCAGAACAATTAAGTCATCACGTTCCAATTACGCCAAAAGAAAACCGACCGCAAATCATTTTTGTGGTCGGTTTCTTTTTCCGGTGGAATGAAATCCGGCTTATTCCTTGAGCAGCTTACGGGAATAAACCACACGGTCCCCTATATTTACACGGAGCACGTATATCCCTGAGCTTAAGCTGACAGTTGACAACCTGCAGGGCGTACCGGGAGCGAATGAGCCCTCTGCCACCAGACCTCCGTTCAGGTCAAACAATTCCATCCTTACGGTTTCGGCAATATCTGTCCTGCCGCCAAAAGTAAGCTCATCGGAGAACGGGAACGGACCCACCCAGAATGAATCATCGTAAGATTCCAACGCCTCTACCCCCGATGATCCCATATTTGTGATTCTCCATGTAACTGTAGAAAGATGAATCCTGGAATGTCCGGTTACACGGACCAACCGGATTGTGTCTTCAACATAAGCTACCAGTTTATGATTGCCCACACTCATGTCATCGCATGACAGCTTCAGAGTGTTAATATTGCGTGCCACCAGACTGTCATCCAGTTTCCACTCTACTTTCAGTGTGTTGGGCGACGGGGCCAGAAGGTTCAGTCTGAATGTAATGCTGCTGTCGGTCTCTATTGTGTTCCTGCGGATTGCAGGGGTATATGAGACAAGGTTCTTGGTTATGGAATGGATCTTTTCAATGATGGTTTCCCTGCATACTGCACAGTATTCGCAATTTAGATAACGCATCAGGCAGTTCTGATGAGGTCTGTACCAACCCTCGGTATCCTCGAAAGGATAGACTCCCACCTTTTCCGTGCCCACCCAGCTTTGCCATTTGACAGGATTTATCTTCCGGGCATCATTAGGAGACTCTTCGGTCCTGTCATACCAGTATTCGTCGGCCAGTCCGGCAAATGAATGACCGGCCTCATGGCATACAGTCTCCTTTGAGCTGCTCTCAAGTGATACGCACATCATTTTGTAATATTCATTACCCGCCCCACCATACTTAGTGGAGTTGACCAGGATGACCACCAGATCATAATCCGGCTTGGTAAAGTTAAGAACCTCATTGACCTTGCTCATATTTGTGGGCCAAGGCATACGGTCCACTCCCGCACAGCCGAAAGTGGTACCATAGAAATTATCGATAGGCGCATCAGGGGTCATTCCCGCACCACTCACTTTAGAAGGGGTCTGGACATAAAAAACATTGAACATGTTCTTGTATCGTTTCCATGGCTCCTTTTTGAAGAAATAGTCAGTATATTCCTTAGTTTTCTTTTCAAACTTGGACAACTCTGACTGGGTAAAGCCATCGCCCAGAAATACTATATCAGTCATGTTCTTGCTGTCACCGGCATAAATCAGCGTATCCAGCTTATATTGTGCCGCACACGGGACGGTAACCGTCATCACGGTTATGAATACCAGTAAAAACCTTAGTTTAAGATATCTCCTTAACATATTATTCTTTTACATCCATTGTCATTATTGCAGCGCTGCCGTTTCGGAAAAGAATCTTGCCGGCCAACGGGTTAAGCTGTATCCTCAAATAAAAATCAGCCTCTTTCAGACGGACAGTCTTACGGCCAAAAGTCCCGCCGTCATTATACTCCATCTGCTGCACCAGCGGATTATCCATCTTACGGATGCCCAGAACCGTACTGTCCTTTGTGAGCTGTACATAGTTCAGTCCATGCACATCAGCCCCGCTTACCCGGTCATTCTCAAGGTTCAGGAAACCGTTTACACGCCTTTGGTCCTTAACGGTCATGCTGTATGACGCCTTTATCGAATCATAGCTTATGGTGCCGCTCAGCAGAAGTATCATAGGCTGCGGCTCTTCATCGGCATCATCAGGAAATGCCGTTTGGAACCCTTCGTTATAGTCAGGTGTAGCCGCGTGCCTTGATGATCCGCATCCAGACCACGACACGGCAATCACGCCCAATATCAGGAACAAAGCAAATCCCCTGCCCATAATTAGAATTTCACCAACATCTTTGAAATGCAAAAATACTGAATAAAAATTATTGTTTGCATCGCAACACACACAGAGATGGATTTTATTTATTGCCATTACCGATACATTGAAACAAATTAACAATTATCTTTGCTATCAGTTGAATGGACAAACAATTAGTGCTTATATGAAAAGAAACAACAAGAAAGGTGTAGGATTCATCCTTGCCATGGCAGCCGCATTCGTATGTTGTCTGCCTTCTGTGGCTGCCAAGCCCAAGTTCCCGTTACTGCCCAGTGCTCCGTATGACACTGTCATTGACGGTCAGAAAATTGCCCTTTATACCATCAAGAAAGGTAAGGTGGCTGCTCAAATCATCAATTACGGAGGTTTTGTGGTAGGTCTCTACTCTCCCGACAAGAACGGCGAGTACGCCAATCTGGTTACGCACTACGACGACATCCATCAGTACATGCGTTACAACATGGGTATGGTAGGTCCGGCTCTGGGACGTTATGCCAACCGTATTGCCAACGGCAAGTTCACTCTGGACGGTAAGGAGTACAACATTACCAAGAACAGCGGTCAGCACACATTGCACGGCGGTGCCAAGGGTTTTGACCATACTGCATGGAAGGTTGTCAAGGCCAAGAAGAACAAGTTGATTCTTAGTTGTGTCCTGCCCGATGGTCTGGACGGTTTCCCCGGCACACTGACCACTACCCTTACCTACTCCATCACCAAGGACGGCGGCTTGCAGATAAGCTATGAGGCCACAACAGACAAGGCTACTGTTGTCAACCTGTCCAACCACACCTACTTTAACCTGGATGGTGTAGGCAACGGTGACATCATGGATCATGAGCTGATGATCAATGCCGGTTTCTTTACCGAGACTGACCGCAGCAACATACCTACCGGTGATTTCGGTGTGGTTGAAGGATCTCCTTATGATTTCCAGAAGCCGGTACGCATCGGTGACCGTCAGTATTCTCCTGCTCCCCCGCAGCCCGGTCAGGGTGGCGCACGCGGCGGATTCGGCGGATTCGGCGGCCAGGTACCCGAGGGTATGGTACGCAACTATGACAACAACTTCTGCCTGGTTCATGAAGAGCAGGGCAAGGTTGAGAAGGTTGCCACTCTCTACTCTCCCAAGTCAGGCCGTTTCATGGAGGTTTGGAACAACCACCCGGGACTTCAGGTCTATACCGGTGCTCGTACTGCTATAGCTCTTGAGTCACAGATGTATCCTGATTCTCCCAATCATGACTTCTTCCCCAGCACTACCTTGCGTCCCGGACAGACGTATGAGCATACTGTTATCTACAAGCTCTCGGTAAAATAACACCACTGGGAGTCGGTTCCGAAGTCGGAAGCGACTCCCTGTGGTACTATTTTAGCTGCTGCTTGGATTGCTCCAAGACAGCGATTACGCGGTCACACCAGGCATCGAACTCCGGATCTTCTTTCTGGCACTCCTTGTGAGAGAGCACATAGTCAAGAGTGCGGGCTATTCCCTTCTCCGGAGTGATGGTGGCGCAGAATCCGGGAACGGCACGTTTAAGTTTGCTGTTGTCAAACAATACGGTGTGGGTCTTGTCACCCATCAGTTCACCGGTATAATCGTATGGTGCCACATCCATCAGGTACTGTGAAGAAACGTAATACGGGTGGAGTTCCACGCCAAGATGCTTTGCTATTATCTGATATATCTGGGTCCAGCTTATTGAGACATCGGTTGTAATCTGGAAGGCCTCTCCTATGGCACGCTCATTGCCCATCAGACCGATAAATCCCTTTGCAAAATCCTCATTGCAGGTTATGGTCCAGAGTGATGAGCCGTCACCGTGGATTATCACAGGCTTGCCCTCCATTATTCGCTTTACCACCTGCCAGCTGCCGTTTCGGCCGTGTACGGCAAGAGGCACTGCACGCTCATCATAAGTATGGCTGGGGCGGATTATGGTAACCGGGAATCCGTTTTCACGATACATGTGCATCAGGAAATCCTCACATGCTATCTTGTTGCGTGAGTACTCCCAATAGGGATTGGCCAGCGCCGTTCCCTCGGTAATCACATAGTTTGCGGGCATTTTGTTGTAAGCCGATGCAGAGCTTATATACATATACTGCTTGGTCTTACCTTTAAAGAGACGGTAATCACGCTCCACCTGCTCCGGCACGAATCCGATGAAATCACACACCACGTCAAATGTCATATCCTTGATGAGTGCGGCTACCTGGGCCTCATCATTGATATCGGCTTTAATGAAATGGATTGAACCGGGGAATTCAGCGTTACGGCTGCCACGGTTAAGCAGATAGAGTTCAGCGCCCTGTGCGGCCAGTTGTCTTGAAATTGCGGTACTGATAGTTCCTGTACCTCCTATAAACAAAGCTATCATACGGTCAGTAATTTTGGTTTCTGCAAATATAATTAAAATATCTCATTTATAAACTCCGCCGTACTATCCCCTTTTGAGACCAGCGTTCCGTGGCTACTCCGAGCATTTCCGGACCCTAAACGGCGAACTCCTCCATCTTAGCCACCTTCGGTGTCTAATCGTCGTCAGACAAGCGCCGTTCTTAACGGGATCCTCCAAAGCTCTCCGCTTACGCCACTTCACTGATGGTCTCCAAGGGGATAGTACGGCTACTGCAAAAGGAAACCTTTGTTTGTTTTGAAAAAAAATATTATTCATTTGGTTCGTTCGTTTTAATGTATTTACTTTGTAGCGCAAAGTACTTTTGAATTATGTTTGAATCTTTAATTGAAACGTTTAAACGGTATTTTAAATTCAGCGGCAGGGCTGGCCGTAAGGAGTTCTGGTTGTGGACATTAGCCATGCTGACTATATCAGTCGTGATGGTAGGCATTATGGCTGTGATTGCCATTAACTTCGGGAACACGAACAATCCTGTTGCATCGGGAATATTCCCGGTAATCATCACAGTGTTTGGAGCGTTCTGGCTCATAATGTTTCTCCCTTCACTGTCAGTTGCAGTACGCCGGTTGCGTGATGCAGCTGTATCACCGTGGCTTCTGTTGATTCCGGCTGTCCTGTGCATTGCCACATTTCCGGTACTGTTTGACCGTGGGCTTTCCAATATGGACGGTAATCCCCCTCACTATCCGGACTTCATAGCATTCCTATTGGTTGCTGTCACAGCAATAACAGGCATTATCTTTCTTGTACTTTTCTGCAAGCCATCAAAGAAATAAATAAAAAACAACAATATGAAAGAACAGGAGATTAAAGAGACACTGAGTGATATCAGGAATATGATGGAGCGGTCACAGAAGGTGGTGTTTTTAGATGGAACATCCGGGATATTGGCGGGAATCTGGGCTATAATAGGTGCAGTTGCTGTTAGTCTGGTCATTTACGGAACGGTGTCACCGTTATGGATGGCAAACGTTCAGCCTGTTGCCGATGCGGGTGCGCGTACCTTTATTATTGTAGGTGTAATATGTGTGGCAGTTTTCTGCGCCGCTTTCCTGAGCGTATGGAACATGTCAAGACGCAGAGCTGAAAGACAGGGAATGGAGTTTACGCTTGATGCCGGATCACGCAATTTGCTCAAGACGTTCTTTAGTGTGATGGTTGTGGGAGGGCTTGCATGCCTTACTCCCATTGCCAACGGATTGTGGTCACTGATTCCGGGCTTTATGCTGCTGTTCTACGGTCTAGCTATGGTTGTAATTTCACCGATAGCCTTCAAACTTCCAATAACAAGCCAGTTAGGATATATTATGATTGCCACTGGTATTGCAGCACTCTGTCTGCCCGCATACGGGCTCTGCCTATGGACTATAGGATTCGGCGTAGTCCATCTTATATGGGGGATATGGTTCTCTTTACGCTATAACCACAAGGACTGAAGAGATGACCAGTATTGAGAATCTTGACAAGGCGTTTGAAAACCGCGTAAGGCTGGGAATAATGTCAGTGCTTACCGGAGCCGGTCAGTCTGATTTCAACACCCTCAAGTCAATGCTAGGCGTATCCGACGGCAATCTGGCCAGTCATATCCGCGCTCTTGAGGAACTGGGCTACATTGAGACCATCAAGCAGTTCATCGGCCGTAAGCCCAACACCTCCTACTCCGTCACTGAGTCAGGCCGCAAGGCATTCAGCGCCCACATTGATGCTCTGACTTCTCTGTTAGGTATAAAATGAAACTGAAAGAGGGGCATAAGGATACCAGTCACATGACAGGATGCGGCGGATGTCTCACTGTATTTGGAATCCCCTTTTTCCTGCTATTGGTGGCGGTCACATGGCTGTTTATTGACGATAGCATTACACGGAAAAAATACATTAAGGATCCTGAGGCGGCGCACAGGGAAATAGTTGAAGGTTATGCCGGTATAGAATTCCCTCATTACAGAATGATAGAGACGATAATGAGCCCCAAAAGAGGCAGGTTTGAATTCATTGACACGATAAGGATGGAGTTTCTGAGCTTACCGGATTCATCGTTCTATGAAAGATTAGGAAATGCATGTGAATTGAAATATTATTTGGATGACGGAGAAATGACCGGAACCTATAGGCCTTGGCACTTTGACAAAGAACGAAACAAATACTATTTCAGATTCAATGCTTTCTACAACCAAATAATGTATGACACCATAAGAAGCATCTTTTTATCGAGAGGAGTTCCAAGAGAATTTCTTGCAGGCGACAGGCTATACGAGATTTATCTGCCCGTAGGTTCCAAAGAGTGGTCAATCGTTACAGGTATTCACTGATTAGAATATTTAGAAAAATGAAAATAAAGTTATTCTGGTTAACTCCACCGCTTGCAGTAATCATACAGTTGGTGTTGAGCGCAATCATCCTGTTTCTTTACGAGATGCTGTTTCCGCCCATACAGCCTGATCCAAAAGCATCTGTTTTTATTGTCCTGTTTGTTTTCCTTGGACATGGAGCAATAGAAACAGCGATAGGTTACTTTGTATCCTGGATCTATACTGTGAAAAAAAGGAACAGGAATATGGTTCTCCTCATATATGCGATTATTTACTGCGCTGTCAGTATAGGAATGGGGATATTGATAAGTGACCGCAAACTTGAGAATGATGTTTTGCATTGGATTCTATTCTTTATGATTCCGGCAATACTGTATCTCATCCCATATATTTACGGAACCATCAGATTCTATAATAAGGAAACAACAAACTAAGAAAAGTAACATGAGCAATCTGAAAGAGAAGATAAGAGGGTTGGCCGATACCATAAGGAGTGGTATCCAGAGGTTTCCGCTGACAGTTGTGTTTGCGCTTGCACTTACCGCCTGCGCAATGGTAATTGAGTATAAAGGTTATCACGGCATAGGCAAGGATTGGAGATTCCTTATGTTATGGTATCCCGCCACAGGCATTGCTCTTTCCCTTAGTCTGTCACTCTGGCTTGAGGAGCACAAGGGAAAGTCGGGCTACCTGCTGGCCGTGATACTCATTCACATTGCGTGGGTTGCGGTGAGCGTGTTCCTGATGCGGAAATATGATATGCTGGGATATGCACCCTATACATATATCATTGTGGCTCTTATTGCCGCATTGGTACTGTCCCTGCTTGTACTTTCATTTTTCAGCGATAAGACCAATGTGGCTTTCTGGAACTTCAGTCTGCATTCAATCGGTGCCACCGCCACCGCTTTTGTTGTAAGCGGCATAGTTTGCGGCGGATTGGAATTGCTTGTGGTGGGTATTGAGAAACTGTTCGGAGTTTTTGTCAGTTCACACTGCTACAGCAATATAGCCATAATCAGTTTCTGTCTGCTGGCTCCGGTCCTGGTCATACAAGGCATACCCGGAGGACCGAATAAACATGACGGTGAGCCCATAGATATGCCCCGTCTGATAGAGAATTCCGTGACCAGGCTGTTTACACCCATTGCAATAGCCTACTTTATCACATTGTACTGCTATGCAGCCAAGATACTGTTCACATGGCAATTGCCCGATGGCTGGGTGTCATGGCTGGTCACAGCATCCATGGCGGCTTTCGTTATCCTGTTCATGCTTGTCTATCCATACCGCAGCAAAGCCGATGTGAGCGCATCGGGCTGGAACAGGAAAGCCGTGCGGATAATCACGCACTGGATGCCCATACTTATGCTGCCGCTGCTCCTGCTTATGAGCATAGGTATTGCCAGACGCATATCGGACTACGGTATCACCATACTGCGCGTGTATCTTGTGGCATTCAACCTTTGGTGCTACGCGGTCTGTCTGGTATTGATTGTGAAACGGAACGCAGGGATCATGTGGATTCCGATATCGCTCGTTCTTACTTTTGCGGTACTCACCCTACTCCCCGTGAACGTATCTACATCGGTAAGAAAGAGTCTTACCGCAAAGATTGCCTCCACTCTTGAAGCCAACGGATGGAACGGCACAGCAATGGGCGATGACGAGTACGGCAAGTTCATAAGCAAGCTTGACCCGACCGTCTCCCACCAGCTGGACAGCCGTATAGACTACCTCAAGCGCCAGTTCTCAAAACAGTCAGTATGCGATTTCATTGAAACCGGCGTGCTCACAGGCCGTGTTCCGGAGGCTGCTGTTGAGGATGTAAAAGACGGTACCGTTGAAATACACCGTTACCGCAGCATACTGGGCAACACAAGTTTCAACCTTCCCGCAAACGCCAGCCGTATCCGTTTATACGATGAGAATGCTGACCTGGGCAAAGACTGCATAAAGGATGACATCCTTACGGTGCAACTGCCTGTGACATCGGACAATACCGATAAAAACGGCGATTATGTCACACTGATGTATGAGTTCCGCATACCGCTGCAGCAGCTGCGCGCACTGGAAAAGGAGATGACGCTAGAAAACATTGCCAAGGACGACTTCAGCCATGCAATCAGTTACACCGGCACACTTGTGGACAGTAAGAACCTGAATGCCCCTGCAAGAGTGATATTATATCTGGACTCGTTCCATCTGCGTCATGACGGCAAGGAAGGCTACTTTAGCGTGACCGGTCCAATGTTTATGTCAGAATGAAAAAGAGATGCACTATGAGTAACTTTGTCAAAAAACTGTGTATTAAGTGGTGGATATGGCCATTACCGCTGATTGCGCTCCAGGTTATTCAGTTCTTTCTTATCAGAAAAAGCTTTGTAGTTGTATCTGACGGTATCCACGGATTTCTCAATTTTCAGGATAACATAACGAAAATCAGCATCATACTGCTGATTGCAAACGTGTGCCTGTGGATTTACTATATCATCAGGAGACAACGCAGAGCCATATTGGGGCATCTGGCCATGATGGGAGTAGCATCGTTCCTGTTCTTTGGTAACATTATAGGGATAGGAGTATGGTGGATGTTCAACAGCGATCTGGTGGATGATTTCGGCAAGAAGCATCCCATTCCGGAGAATGTGGATTATTGTGAACCGTTATCCTCTTTCAAATCTGACCGGGTTGATGAGTACGGCAACAGAATGACGGCTGACATATCATTTCTGTTCAATCCTGATGACAGCACTACATGGCTTCAGGTCAGCAAAGGGTTTCAGGGCGGAATGTACAACTACAGTTTTTATATATCCCAAGAGTTCGATGAAGGTGAAATCTGGCTGGAATGCTATGAAGTGACCGATAATATCCAACTGTCCAAAAAGAGAATAACGGAAAGCACTGTCCGAAAGATAACCGCAGAGGACCAGGGGAAATACACTGAACCCAAAGAGTTTACAATCTATGAAGGTGTCTGGGACGAGTTTTATCTGGCACGATTTGAGGTATGGTACATTGACTATAAAACACGTACCAAGCGCAAACTGACAGAAAAGACATACAAGGTTGATGGTTGGATGAGATAGCACAAAGGGAAACAACCCTTCTGTGCTATTTTTTTCATATCTTTATGCCTCGAACCTGATAACCCCAACAATAATATGAAAAAATACAAAGGACTGACGTGGATGTGCATGACGATAGCATGCTGTGCCGGCATGACAGCTTCATGTTCAGGACAGACCCAGAGCCAGGAGAAAGAGCTTATGACAGTAGGTAACCCATTCATGCCGTTGTGGGAACATATCCCTGACGGCGAGCCATACGTATTTGAGGATCCGGACAATCCCGGAAAACAGCGTGTTTATGTTTACGGATCACATGACAGCCGCATAACCGATTACTGCGGCCGTGAACTGGTAGTATGGTCGGCTCCCGTGGAGGACCTGAACCACTGGCGTTATGACGGCGAAATCCTTAAGGTCGATAAGAACGCAAACGGACAGCCCATAAGCCGAAACGGAGAGGCTGACGTATTGTTCGCTCCCGATGTAACTCTGGTCACTGCCCCCGACGGCACCAAGACCTATTACCTCTACCCCAATGACCAGGCAGGAGGTCGAAACGGTCTTATTGCCAAGAGTTCACGCCCAGACGGACCATTTACGGTTTGCAACTGGAGCAAGGAGAATCCCAACCGCGCCGACGGTGTGCTGGCCTTTGACCCGGCCGTATTTGTGGATGATGACGGCAAGATTTACGGTTACTGGGGATTTGAACGCTCATACGCAGCCGAGCTTGACCCCGCAACCATGGCAACCGTTAAGCCGGGCACAAAGATTGTGGAGGATATGGTTCCCGGCCGATACATGGACGGGGTGTTCAAGTTCTTCGAGGCATCATCCATCCGCAAAATCCAGGATAAGTACATTTTCATATACAGCCGGTTCACGCTTGAGGGTGAGTTCGGTCTGCCTTCATCAAACTACACGCTGGCTTACGCCTACAGTGACAATCCTCTTGGCCCATGGACCTACGGCGGCACCGTGATTGACGGCCGCGGACGTGAGGTCAACGAGAAGGGTGAGCCCATAGCATCAGGTACCGTTGACGGCAATACGCACGGCGGTATATGCCAGATAAACGGACAGTGGTACGTGTTCTACCATCGCCAGACCGGAACCGATGAGTACGCACGCCAGGCAATGGTCGCTCCCATCACGGTTAAGGTTACTCCCGGCCCCGGCGGAAAGGTGGAGATATCGGAAGGTGAATATAACTCCGAAGGATTCTCTCTGAACGGTCTTGACCCGCTGGAGCGTCACTCTGCAGGACTGGCATGCTGGTACACAGGTCCAAAGACCGCCGTACACGAATGGCCCAACAATACATTCTTCGGCTCATACGTGGCTTCTTCATACGGTACTGACAGCAAGTTTGACAAACCGTTTGATCTGGAAAACAACACCAACCTTGTGGTAAACAACACCGACGGCTCAATAGTAGGCTACAAGTACTTCAACTTTACGGCCACAAGCGGACGCAAAGACGTGAAACTGTTGCTTAACCTGATTCCCGAGGGCATAGACGGCACCATAACCGTCATGGCCGACAGGCCCTGGGCATCGCAGGGTGGCAAGGAACTGGGCAGGATAGAACTTAAGGCCGGCATGGCACAGCAGCCCACAGAGTTCAGCGTCAAGCTTCCAGCTCTTGCAGGACTTACCGGCAAGCACGCCATCTACTTCATATTCACTTCCGATACTAAGGAGAAATCTATCTGCACCTTATCGGATTTCGTATTCAAATAACAGTAACAAGATATTATGTTTTGGCAGGGCACAAGCTGTGTCCTGTCAAACCTTTTTACATTTTCCGCGTCTAACAATAAAAACTGATAAAATGAAAAAGATACTATTTGTGGCCGCACTTGCAGTATGCACAGCATGTGGTGGGAAGGATTTTGATGACGGAGTAATGCAGAAAAAAGGAAAGATTTATACAATCAACACCGAAACAATCTGCAATGCAAGAGGATACCACGGCAACACTCCCGTAAAGGTAACAATCAGGAAGGATAAGATAGTAAACGTTGAAGCCCTGCCCAACCGCGAGACCCCGCGATTCTTTGAGAGCGTAAAGCAGTATATGCTGCCCAAGTTCCGCGACATTAAGTTCAAGGACTATGCCACGGTCGATGGCGTATCAGGCTCCACAATAAGCAGCAACGCTGTTCGCGAGAACATGAAGGCTGCCTACAACTACTACACAGAGCACAAATAGTACCATTGGGGACGGTTCCGTTTGGTATGATTTTTCCAAAATTTACTTTCTTAGAAGCAAAAAGAAACAAAAATCATACCAAACGGAACCGTCCCCAATGGTACTATTTTGCGATTGTCAGAACCAGATATTCTGAGCGCGAACCTATGCGGATGCGGGGGCCCCAGATGCCAAGGCCGGAGGTGATGTAGTAGCGGGTGTTGCCGCGCTGATGGTGCCCCCAGGATTTCTCGTACATGGCATCGGTAACCCAGGAGATGGGCCAGATCTGGCCGCGATGAGTGTGCCCGCTGAACTGGAAATCTATCCCGGCCTGCTCAGCCTCCTCAAGATGGTACGGCTGATGGTCAAGCAGTATGCTGAATCCGTTTATACTGTCAGCCAGAGCGCTCAAAGGCTTGCGATGCCTGTTGGTCCGATCGTCACGCCCTATCACGGTCAAACCTTTGAACGATGCGCACTCATCACGCAGCAGACGTATTCCGGCATCCCTGAAGAACTGCTCCACAAGCGGCTCGTTGCTGTAATAGTCATGGTTGCCTAAAACAGTCCAGACCGGAGCATTCAGACGATGGAACTCATCGGCATAATCACCTTCTACCACAGGCCTCATGCTCCTGTCCACCACATCTCCTGCAGTAAGGATCAGGTCCGGATTCTCCGCATTTATCATATCCACCCATCTGGCCAGTTCGGCACGACGGTTATGGTAGCCCAAGTGCAGATCACTTACCAATACAATCTTGAGTGGTTTGTCAAGGGGCTTATCCGTATGTATTGTAAGCTCTTCACGATACTTGTGATGATAGTGAATGCCGCCAATGGCCATCAGCATGATAACGCCTCCTACAATTGTGCAAAGACCTGTCAGACTATCCTTCAAAAGGGTTGGAGGAATCAAATGGCAGATACGTGCCAACCCGGCAAGCAGGAATCCGATAAGCAGATAGAGAAAGAATATGAGCCAGGGATTACCAACATTATAAACCGCATGAGCCAACCCTATCGGCAGCCTCTCAATGCGTATGAAACTGACAAAGAACAGTGCCATCCACAGCAGATATACCAGTACAACCGAGGCCTTTACAAGCCACATGCCCGGTGTAATCCGCCACAGCCGCCAGCACAGGTAAACATTTATACCCAGCACCAGCCCGATGAACAACAATGCAATTGTCTTATTCATACGCACAAAGATAGAAACCAAGAGCGGGCAGCCTTTTGGTTGCCCGCTCTTTTTGTTAATAAAATCATTTTACGGGAATGCTGTCAACGCGAGTCTGATGACGACCGCCCTCAAAGGGGGTGTTCAGATACTCGTCCATGATCTTGCGGGCCATGTCATTGTCTATGAAACGGCCGGGCATGACCAGTACGTTGGCGTCATTGTGCTGACGGATAAGGTGGGCAATCTCAGGGATCCAGCACAGGCCGGCGCGGATGCCCTGATGTTTGTTCAGGGTCATTGAGATACCCTCACCGCTGCCGCACATGGCTATACCCTTCTCTACCTCACCGTTCTCTATGCCGCGGGCCAGAGCATGGCCGTAATCGGCATAGTTGCAACTGTCAGGAGTATAGGTGCCGTAGTCCTTGAACTCCAGCCCCTTCTCCTTCAAGTATTCTATAACGAACTGCTTTAACGGGAAAGCAGCGTGGTCACTTGCAATTCCTATCATTACTTGAGCAATGACTTAACCTGAGCATAAACGTTCTCGGCGGTGAAGCCCAGCTTCTCATCCAGAACCTTGTAAGGAGCTGAGAAACCGAATGAACTGAGACCCCAAACCTTACCGCTGGCACCTACCAGACCCTCAAGGGTTACAGGCAGACCCGCAGTGAGACCGAATTTCTTCTTGTTACCGGGCAGGATGCTGCGCTGATAAGCCTTTGACTGGCTGCGGAACAGGCCCTCGGAAGGAACGCTTACGATGCGGCACTTGATGCCATCCTTACGCAGGAGCTCGGCACCTGCAACCAGAGTAGATACCTCTGAACCTGAAGCCAGAAGGATTACGTCAAAGTCAGCGTCTGAACCTGCAACGATGTAAGCACCCTTGGCAGCCTGGCTGTAGTCATTACCTGCGGGCAGAGTCTTGATGTTCTGACGGCTCAGGATAAGGCCTGTGGGTGAAGTGGTATTCTCCATAGCGAGCTTCCAAGCCTGAGTGGTCTCGTCGCTGTCGGCGGGACGCAGAACAAGCATTGAGTTCTTGCCCTTGTGAGTCTTGAGTTTCTCCATAAGGCGGATCTGTGCCTCCTGCTCAACGGGCTCATGTGTAGGACCGTCCTCACCTACGCGGAATGCATCGTGAGTCCATATGAACTTGACGGGCAGTTCCATGAGGGCAGCCATACGTACGGCAGGCTTCATGTAGTCTGAGAATACAAAGAATGTACCGCAAGCGGGGATAACACCACCGTGCAGAGCCATACCGATGCAGCAGCAAGCCATGGTGAGCTCGGCTACGCCAGCCTGGAAGAATGCGCCGCTGAAGTCACCCTTAACCATGTTCGTGGTATATTTCAGGAATCCGTCTGTCTTGTCTGAGTTGCTCAGGTCAGCGCTGGCGCAGATCATGTTGGGAACCTGCTGTGCCAACTGGCTCAGAACAGCTGCGGATGCTGAACGTGTAGCATCATCGGGCTTCTGCTCAACCTTGCTCCAGTCAATCTTGGGAGCCTTGCCGCTGAACCACTCCTTGAGCAGGGCGGCCTTCTCAGGATTAGCCTTCTCCCAGGCAGCCTTGCGGGCATATTTGGCATCCATGATCTTGCGGAGTTCCTTGGCGCGGTCAGCATAGAGCTTCTTGACCTCGGGGAAGATCTGGAAAGGATTCTCGGGATCACCGCCCAGAGCCTTGATGGTGTTCACATAAGCGTCGCCGCCTAAAGGAGCACCGTGAGTCTTGCAGTTACGCTCGTAGCTGGTACCATCTGCCTTAAGGGCACCCTTACCCATAATGCACTTACCGATGATCAGGGTCGGTTTGCCGTTAGCGTTCTGAGCCATGGTCAAAGCACCGCGGATCTGATCGACGCAGTTACCGTTTATCTCAAATACGTTCCAACCCCATGCGCGATACTTGGCGGCTGTATCCTCGGCGGTTACAACCTTGGTCTCGGTTGAGAGCTGGATGTCATTTGAATCATAGAACATGATGAGGTTGTCAAGACCTAATGTACCTGCGATACGGCCGGCGCCCTGTGAAATCTCCTCCTGGATACCACCGTCAGAGATGTAAGCGTAGATCTTGTGGTTCATTACCTCCTCACCCAGTACGGCTGCCAGATGCTTCTCTGCGATGGCGGCACCTACTGCAAATACGTGGCCCTGTCCAAGAGGACCTGAGGTGTTCTCGATACCGCGGGCAACCTCAAGTTCGGGGTGACCGGTAACGGGAGAGCCCCACTGACGCAGTGTAGCCAGCTCCTCCATTGAGAACTTGCCGATGAGTGCCAGCTGTGAGTAAAGCATGGGAGCCATGTGGCCGGGATCCAGGAAGAAACGGTCACGGCCCTCGAACTTCATGTTGCGGGGATCATACTCCAGGAACTCGCTGAAAAGCACGTTAATGAAATCAGCGCCACCCATAGCACCGCCGGGGTGACCGGACTTGGCCTTCTCGACCATTGATGCAGCCAGAATACGGATATTGTCGGCTGCCTTGTTCATCAATTCTTTACTGTTCATTGTTATATTGTTTAGTTTAGAAATTTGCGCAGTAGCTTGCAAATTTAGCAAAAATATGGCAGTAACTAAAGCTTACCGCTATTTTTATATTAAAGGTACTCCCATTGCTGTTTTGAAGCCATTTTTTATTATTTTTGCACGAAACAAACCTATTATTTGTATAAAAAACCTACAAATACTGACCCAAAATGAAGAAATCCATCATCCTGAGCCTGGCGCTTCTGCTCCCATTGGCTCTGTGTGCAGAAATCACTAAAAAGGAAGACATCAACAAGGACAACCTCTACAAGTTCAGAGGAAGCATGTTGCAGTACGTTGACCCGGGCATAACCTACTCTAAGGCCCCCAAGGGATTCAAGCCCTTCTACATGAGCCATTACGGCCGACACGGTTCACGTTACCTGCTCAACACCCCGCAATACAACGATCCTTACACCATACTCCAGCAGGCCAATGACAAAGGCGTGCTCACCGATTTCGGCAAGGACGTGCTCAGACGCCTTGAGATTATGGCCAAGGACGCTGACGGCCATCTTGGTGACCTTACCAACGTAGGACAGGCCCAACACCGCGGCATAGCCCGCCGTATGGTCCGCAACTATCCGGAGATATTCAACAGCAAGACAACCATCGTGGCACGTTCCACCACATCGCACCGCGTCATGGCCAGCATGACCGCCGCCCTCATGGAATTCTCAAGCATACTGCCCAAGATGACCATTGACTACAATGACAGTGATTTTGACCGCGGTTACATGAACTCCGAGGACAGGGCCATCAGCAGTGCTAAGAACAGCCGCGAGAGAAATGCCGCAGTAAACGAGTTCAATGCCAAGCACAACAACCCGGAGCGTCTCATGTGCGCCCTGTTCACTGACACCACATTCATAACCCGATATGTGAGAACTTCAACCTCATCACGTTCAGGACTGGCCGGAGGCGGTATGGAGACCACATCGACAAGCGCCAGCACAACAGACCGTTCAAACGACCTTTACACCAAGATCTATGACATAGCCGCCAACATGGGCAGCCATGACCTGGGATTTGACCTGGATGATGTGTTCACATACGATGAATGGTATGACTGCTGGCTTCAGAACAACCTGTACTGGTACTCGGTATCAGGCTACAATGACCTGACCCAGAACATAGTACCTTACGGCCACGCCACACTGCTCCAGGATTTCCTGGACAAGGCCGACATAGCAATTGCCAACGGCACTCCCAGCGCCAACCTGCGTTACGGGCATGACACTGCACTGTATCCCCTGCTCTGCCTCATGGAGGTAAATGATTGCGGATACGCTCCCAAGGACATTGAAGACCTGGCAAGCAAGTGGGTCAACTATGACATAGTACACATGGGCAGCAACATCCAGCTTATTTTCTTCAAGGACAAGAACGGCACCATTCTGGTAAGGGCATTGCTTGACGAGAAGGAGGCCAAGCTGCCTGTAGAGTGCTATAAGGATGCCAAGGGCAAGGAATATCCCTACTTCTATGAGTGGAACAAGCTTGAAAAGTACTACCGCGACATTCTGGCCAAGTGGGATAAGATAAAGGAAGGACTCACCAGCAGATAATGGAACGTTTAGCTATTGGAATAGATATAGGCGGCCAGTCATCAAAATGCGGAGTCGTCACACAAGACGGGACCATACTCGAACAGAGTGTGGTCACGTCATTGATTGACAACTTTGACGAGTACCTGGAACTGTTGGCCGGAACCGTCAAGGAGCTGATACGTAAGACAGCCAATAGGGGCAATGTAATGGGAATAGGCATAGGCGCCCCTAATGCAAACCGTCTGGACGGCACAATACGGTATGCCCCCAACCTAAGGTGGGCGCGTGACGCAGAAGGAAAGCCATGTGTCATACCTCTTGCAGAAAGCCTTATCAAGGCTACAGGCCTGCATGTACGAATAACCAATGACGCCAATGCGGCTGCACGCGGTGAACACACATACGGTGTGGCACGCGGCATTGATGATTTCATCATGATCACATTGGGTACAGGCGTTGGAAGCGGAATAATCTCCCACGGCAGACTTGTCTACGGCCATGACGGATTTGCGGGAGAGCTGGGCCATGTATGCGTAGTACAGGATGGCCGTCAGTGCAACTGCGGTCTCAAAGGCTGTCTGGAGACCTACGCCAGCGCAATGGGCGTGGCACGAACCGCACGCGAGTTCCTGCAGAAAGACAGCAGAGAGAGTCTGCTGCGTAAGATTGATCCCGAATCAATCTCGTCAAAGGACATTTATGATGCCGCCGTACAGGGCGACGAACTGGCCAGGCAGATATTTGCTTTTACCGGCAGGATACTGGGCCGTGCATTAGGCGATTTCGTAAAGTTCAGTTCACCAGAGGCCATAGTGCTGTTCGGAGGCCTTACCAAGTCAAGAGAGTTTTTCCATGACGAGATGGTAAGCGCCATGAATGACAATCTTATGCAGGTTTGGAAAGATAAGATCCGCATACTCTACTCCTCACTCAAGGAGTCCGATGCCGCTATACTGGGAGCAAGTTCTATGGTCTGGTAAGCCATCGGGATATGAGGATAGGGTTTGACGCCAAACGTCTGTTCAACAACTTCACCGGCTTGGGCAACCACAGCCGGACCACTATTGACATACTGACTGAATTCTATCCCGGAAACGAATACCTGCTATACACCCCCAAGATCAGGCTGAATGACGTCACCGACAAGTACATTGAAAAGGACTGCTGCCGCACCATACAGCCGCACGGCATCCTGAGAGGCAGCGCATGGAGGACCTTAGGCCTTGCTTCGGCCACCAGGAAAGATTCCGTTGACATTTTCCACGGTCTCTCAAATGAACTGCCCGCAGGTCTGGACATACCGTCGGTAGTGACCGTTCACGATGTGGCCTTCAGGACATTCCCCGACATGTACCACGCCACAGACCGTTTCACATACAATCTCAAATGGCGTCATGCATGCCGCAAAGCCGACAGGATTATTGCCATAAGCGAATCAACCAAGAAGGACATAATACGTTTCTATGATGTTGATCCCGGTAGGATTGACGTGGTCTATCAGCCCGTAAACAGCCTGTATTACACTGACGACAGAGGAGTTTGTCCCGCAAGCCTTACCCCATACGTGGACGGCAAGCCTTACATACTTTATGTAGGCTCCATCAACTCCCGCAAGAACCTGCTCGGAATAGTAAAAGCCTATGGACTTTTGCCCAAGGACCTGCGGATTCCCCTTGTAGTGATTGGCGACGGCAGGGAGTACAAGCAGAAAGTGATTGAATACATTGCGCAGCATCAGCTGCAGGACCTGGTAATCTTTACGGCAGAGAAAGTGGGAACAGAGGGACTGCGCTATCTCTACCTCAATGCACTCATGCTTGTATATCCGTCATTTTATGAAGGATTCGGATTACCTGTGGTGGAGGCCCTGCTTTCCAGATGCCCTGTAATAACAAGCAACGTCTCCTCACTGCCTGAGGCGGCAGGTCCGGACTCCCTGCTGGTTGATCCTGCAGACATTTCAGATATAGCCCGGAAGATGGAAGCCGCACTTACAGATGATGCACTACGTACTTCCATGACAGAGAAAGGATACGGCTATGCGATAGGAGCATTCAGCCCCAAAGTTCTTGCAGGACAGCTTATGGACGTATATTCGGCCGCATTAAACAATTGAAGGCAGTCATTGGTTTGACTGCCTTCAATTATTCCAAGACCTTTCAGCCTATACTGATTATTCCTCAGGAATATCCTGAATCTCGATAGGAGAATCGAATGTAGTGGTTGATGACTCCGGATTAATGATCTGGTTCTCTATTGCCTCATCATCGTAGACTGAACCCGAGTTGAGAACCTTGGGTTTGGCCACGTAAGCGGTGATGATGCTGAGAACAGCGATACTGGCAATCAGAGTCCATGTGGTCTTTTCAAGGATATCGGTAGTCTTGCGTACACCCATAATCTGGTTTGATGATGCAAAACCGGCAGCCAGACCGCCGCCTTTAGAATTCTGAATCGTGACTATGAAGCAGAGAAACACTGACAGAATCACAATAATTACAAGCAATACCTTAAACATTTTCTATTATTGTTTTTGATTTATCCTGATTAATTTTTCCAAATACCGGATTTGGTCCGCAAAGTAAATGCTTTTATTCGGAAAATTCAAATAAAGAGACCTAATTATTTCCAAAGCCTTGTCATATCTGCGCTGTTTCAGATAGATTTGTGCCAAAGTAGGGGTAAAACATGAATCGTCAAGCTGCTCCGGCTCATCATCGGGAACACTCGTATCATCCACGTCCGATGACGGCACAAGATTAAAAGAAGGTCTCTCATTGCCGGCCGACAGGAAAGCATCCAGCAACTGTTCGGTCTTGGAACGTATGGCTTTGTCGGCTGCATTGTCCTGTTCTGTGGCAGATGACAGATAGGCCGACACATAGTCTGCAGGAATCGCCCCGATATTATTCAAATCAGACGAACCGTCCTCCCTACCCTCCAGAAAAGAGTCCAGAAGAGTCATCATGCGTCCATCATTACCCTGTTCCATTTACCAAGTGGCTACTGTTGCGTTGAATACCTGGTCTATGATATCATCTATCATCTGCTGCACAAGTTCCTCCTGCACGGCAGACAGCTGCTGCGAAGAGTCGTATTCACGTGAGGCGCTGAAAGACTTTTCAAAGTCCTGTTCATGCTTCTTGTTGTTGGTAAACTTGACCTTGACGGTCATCCTGAGCTGCACCATCGATGAGTAACCGTCGGCCGATACTGACTTGTTGGTCTGGTCGTATGAGGAGATCTCGCCCGACAGCATCAGGTCACCGTCACGTTTCACTTGACGCAACTTGGTCTGACTGTTGTACTTGTCGCTGATGGAGTTGTTGAACATGGGAGCCATGGGAGCCCACTGGTATGAGGCACGGTTCGTAAACGATTCTATCGTGATGGTCTTTATGGTGTTGTAGTCTATCGATGCCCCGTTAAGCTTGTATGTAACCTTACATGACACCAATGCCAGGACCGATACCATGACTGCAACCAGAATATGTACTGTCCTGCGCTTCATTCCAGATTGTACTCCTTGATTTTACGGTAGAGCGTACGCTCCGATATGTTCAAGTCTGCGGCTGCACCGCGACGCTTGCCGTTGTGTTTGGCCAGGGCTCGCTTTATCATGTCCTTCTCAACCTCATCAAGAGATAGGGTCTCCTCCACATAGACCTCGGTGTCCTGTATGTCATCATCCGTCTGGGCACCCTTCCTGGAATTTGCAGGAATGCTCTGCACCGTGGTGACACCCTCATCGGGAGTGATTATTGATACCGGCTGCTGATGAACCACAGGCTGCTGACCCTGTGAAAGGGAGTTTACCTGGGCCTTGAGGTCTGTCACGTCACGGCGCAGGTCAAAGAGCACCTTGTACAGTATCTCGCGCTCATTCTCAAATGAGTTCTCATTGCGCTGGCTGCCGGCCAGCATGGGGAGCATTGACGTACGGCGGTCAGGAAGATACTCCTGAAGCATATCGGCAGTAATCACCCTCTGGGTAGCCATTATGGAAATCTGCTCGGTTATGTTCTTGAGCTGGCGCACATTGCCCGGCCAGTGATAGGTCATGAGCATCTCCTTGGCTTCGTCGTTAAGCTGGATAGCAGGCATACGGTATTTCTCGGCGCAATCGGCAGCGAACTTACGGAACAGCAACTGCACGTCGGCACCGCGCTCGCGCAGTGACGGCACCTTTATGGGTATGGTGCTGAGACGATAGTAAAGGTCCTCGCGGAAACGCCCCTGCTCTATGGCCTTGAGCAGATCCACGTTTGTGGCTGCAACTATGCGCACATCGGTCTTCTCGACAGTGCTGGAGCCCACGCGGATGAATTCGCCCGATTCCAGCACGCGCAACAGACGGGCCTGCGTAGCCAGCGGCAGTTCTGCCACCTCATCCAGGAAAATGGTGCCGCCGTCAGCCTCGCCGAAATAACCCTTACGGTCACTTATGGCATTGGTAAAGGCACCTTTTATGTGTCCGAACAGCTCCGAGTCAATGGTTCCCTCCGGTATGGCGCCGCAGTTCACGGCCAGATACTTTTTGGTCTTGCGCAGGCTGTTCTCGTGAATTATCCGTGGAAAAACATCCTTTCCGGCACCGCTTTCACCGGTAATGAGCACCGTAAGGTCGGTAGGTGCAACCTGTATGGCCACGTCAATGGCTCGGTTCAGTTCCGGCGAGTTTCCGATAATCCGGAACCTCTGTTTCATTCTCTGTATCTCCTCCTGATTCATATCACTCCTAATAGTCTGACAAAAATACGCATTTTTCGGCTACATGCTCCATTTTTAGGAAATTTTGGCAGACAGCACATTGGTTAGCACATTGGGGACGGTTCTCCTTGTGTTTGACGACACAAGGAGAACCGTCCCCAATGTGCTAAAGAGAGAATCAGAATCTGCAGCGGAGGCCCACCTGTAACATACCCTGTTCGCCCAAACCGTATTCGGCAAAACCGCGGATCTGCTTTCCTACTTCGACACCTATAACAGAAACCTGCCAGTTTACATGAAAGTCTCTTTTGTCAGAATTGTACTTTGAATTCTCACCTTCAAAATCCTTTTTCTCAACGCGCCAGGTAGCTCCTACGCCTAACTTTGAATAGAGCCCCACCATATCACGGCGCAACCAGTTGAACTTGACTGCAGGCATAAGAGAAACATAACTGTTCTTTCTGGTGCCCACTTTATTGCCGTCTTTGTTACTGTCTTCTATCTCATGGCCGTAAACAGCAATGGCACCTATACCCATCCAGGGCTCAATGTTATAGAAATACTCAAGGCTGGCAGGACCTAAATATGAACCATCATTATAGGTCTCACCGAAAATAGCATCCGCTATACTCTCAAAGGCATTAAGCCAATCTGAGTTTGAAAGCCATCCGTAAGAAACAGCTATCTCCTGTTTTGTTTCACTCTGTGCCTTGACACCTGTTACGGCAAGCATTGCTACAATTGCCAGCAAAAAAAACTTTTTCATTTTCATTTCCGCTTATTAATCTTTTTCTGAGCGCAAATATAGTGCAAAACGTACAAATAAAAAACAGGACATGCCCTTTCTTATATATGATAAATAAGCATATCTTTGCAATAACATGGATTACGGGTTATACAGAAATCTGGTTACAGTGGCCAGGCCCATGTTCGGGACCGATGACTGGAACAGGCTTAAGGGTTTGCTCCGCGAAGGTATAGCCAAGGGTGCATACGGTACAGACCAGCATGGTATTTCCACTCTTGAGCGGTGCATCAGGACCGGGACGGTCATTGTAGAGAAGACGGGACTTAAGAAAGCCTCGCTGCTAACCGCCCTGTTCGATCCCATGGTGCAGCAGGGGCTCATTGCTCCTGAGCAGTTCATGCAGGAGTTCGGAGAGGATGCGGCACAGCTTATCCAGGGCATGTGCCGGGTCAAGGAGCTTTACTCCAAGCATGACTCCATTGCCGATGAGAACTTCCGCAAGCTGCTGGTGTCATTTGCCGAGGATGTCCGCGTAATCATCTGCCTCATTGCCGACCGCTACGTGCTGATGCGGATGCTTTCAGGTACTACGGAGACTGATTACCGGCTCCATGTTACAGAGGAGGCACGGTTGCTCTATATCCCTATGGCTCACCGCCTGGGTCTTTACGCCATCAAGAGCGAGATGGAGGATATGGTGGTCAAGTATGAGCACCGTGATGTCTATGATGACATTGCACGCCAGCTCAACGAGACCAAGAGCGCACGCGAGGCATACATCAAGGCATTCATCGAACCTGTAAAACAACGTCTTGAGGAAGCCGGATTGAAATTCACCATAAAGGGACGCACCAAGTCCATATCAAGCATCTGGAACAAGATGAAAGTCCAGAACACCACTCTGGACCACATATATGACCTCTTTGCCATACGCATAATCCTGGATTCGCCGGCCGACAAGGAGAAGGCGCAATGCTGGCAGGTATATAGCATAGTTACAGATATGTACCAGCCCAATCCCAAGCGTCTGCGTGACTGGCTCAGCGTTCCCAAGAGCAACGGCTACGAATCACTGCACATTACGGTGAACGGCCCTGAAAGCAAATGGGTGGAGATTCAGATACGTACCCGCCGCATGGATGACATAGCGGAGCGTGGACTTGCGGCACACTGGTCATACAAAGGCATCAAGAGCGAGGGTGCGGCCGACAGCGTAATGGCCGGCATACGCGAGATTCTGGAACACAACACCAGTCCTGATGAGTTGCGCAAGGACTTTGCGCTGGATATGTATCAGGAGGAGATATTCGTATTCACTCCCAACGGTGAGGTACGCCAGCTGCCCAAGGGGGCCACAGTGCTGGATTTTGCTTTCTCCATCCATAGCAAGCTGGGTCTTACATGCGTGGGTGCACGAGTGGGCGGCCGCAACGTGCGCATCAGCCATAAGCTGCAGAGCGGCGATACGGTTGAGGTGCTCTCCTCATCTACCCAGACCCCCAAGCAGGACTGGCTGAACATTGCAGTGACATCCCGAGCCCGCATGCGCATACGCCAGGGATTGAACGAGATACGCAACCGCGAGGCCCAGGCCGGCAAGGAGCTGCTGCAGCGCCGTTTCAAGAACCGCAAGATAGATATATCGGAGAGCGATATGTCGCGCCTGATAGTGCGCATGGGATTCAAGGGGCAGACTCCTTTCTTCCACGCCCTTATGGAGGATGAGATTACGGTCGATGACGTGCTCCGCGTTTATGAGGAGATGCACGCCCAGGCCGAACAGGAGGTGCACAGCGCACAGGACTTTGACATTGAGAAGACATTTGCCGAGACTGAGAAAAAGGTTGCGCAGGATACCGATGTGCTGGTCATAGGCGACAACCTGACCGGCATAGACTTCAAGATGGCGGGCTGCTGCCATCCCATTTACGGTGATGACGTGACTGGGTTTGTAAGCATCAACGGCGGAATCCGCATCCACCGCAGCGGCTGCCCCAACCTGCTGCGTATGCGCGAGCGATACCCCTACCGCATCGTCAAGGCACGTTGGAGCGGCAAGAGCGGCAGCCAGTACAGCATCACGCTCAATGTGGTGGGCCAGGACGACATTGGAATTGTATCAAACATTTCATCAATAATAAATAAGGAACCCGATACTCTGCTGCGTTCCATCAGCATTGACTCCAACGGCGGTCTGTTCCAGGGACGCCTTACGGTGCTGGTCAGTGACCTTTCATCACTTGACCGGCTGGTCAAGAAACTCAAGCAGATCAAGGGTGTTAGAGAGGTTGAAAGAATTAATTAATATCAGAATAGGGACGGTTCCTTCCGTGCACCCGGGGGTATGGGTATCTGAAACTACGCGCTTCGCGCTATCCCTCCCATCCCTAATAAGACGCTCTGAAAGACGTGAACAAGTTCCCATCTTCCAAAGCATCTTCTTAGGTACGGGCCCCTCCCGTTCACAAGCCCACGGGCGGCCATGGTTTCCTATACCCATACCCCCGGGTACACGGAAGGAACCGTCCCTATTGTCAGACTAAAAGAAATATGAAAAAGATTATATTATTTGCAGCAGTGCTTCTGGCACTGGGAGTGCAGGCGCAGGATGAGCGCAGGCTGCTCACTATGGAGGAGGCTGTCCTGATGGGCGGTGCTCCGGTTAACGCCCCGCGATACTCATGGGATATGGGCGGATCGGTCTATACCTACAGTTGGGAGGGGCAGACTCACCATATCGATGCACGTACAGGAAAGGAGATGGGCGAGCCAATGGTCAAGCTGGCCAAGAAGGACCATTTCAGGGCATTCAGCCGTGACGGTGAGGTGTGGTATTTAGACAGCGACAGCGTTGAGCATCAGGTGACAGCCTTTAATCAGAAAGGCATTGTATGCGGTGAGACCGTGAGCCGAAACGAGTTCGGCATTGACGGCGGTATATTCGTGTCACCTGACCGCCGCAAGATAGCCTTCTATAAGAAGGATGAGAGCCGCGTAACGCTTTTCCCGCTTTTGGATATCAACACCCGTACCGGCACACTCAGGGAGATCAGATATCCCATGAACGGCATGACATCTGAGATTATCACGCTTGGAGTCTATGACATTGACCGCCAGACTACGACTTGGATGGACGTAACTGATTTTGATGAGGAGCGTTATCTCACAAACATCACATGGAGTCCTACCAGTGACCGTATTTTCATACAGGTATTGGACCGCGCCCAAAAGAACATGCACCTTAACATGTATGACGCACAGAGCGGCAAATGTCTGGGTACGCTGTTCACTGACCACGATGACCGATACGTGGAACCTCAGTATCCCCTCACCTTCCTGCCCGATGACCCCGAACATTTCATTTATCAGACCAATGTGCGTGACGGCTACTGGAATCTCTATCTGGGCAGCGTCAACGGCGGTGAGCCCAAGCGAATAGTAAAGACCGATGCTGACATGGAACTTATTGAAGTCAAGGGCAAGTACGTCTATTACTACTCGTTCGAGGTATCGCCGGTGGACCGTCATCTGTTCCGTGCCGACATCAAATCCGGCAAGGCCCAGCAGCTGACACGTGAATCGGGCTGGCATACCTGCCAGATAAGCCCTGACGGTAAATACTTCTTGGACACATGGTCGGAGCTAAACACTCCGCGTGTAATAAGCATGGCACAGACCGACGGAAAGAAACAGAGCGAGTTGTTCCGCGCCGCCGACAACAGGCCGGAATACAACTACTGCCCCATAGAACTGGGATCGGTTAAGAGCGCCGACGGCAGGTTTGACAACTACTACCGTCTTATCAAGCCCATTGACTTTGATCCCTCCAAGAAATACCCCTTAATCCTGTATGTGTACGGTGGCCCGCACTCACAGATGGTTAACAACTCATTCAATGCCTATCTGCGTGCATGGGAGATGTACATGGCGCAGCACGGATACGTGGTGTTTGTAATGGACAACCGCGGTACCCAGCATCACGGATCCGATTATGAGAAAGCCATTCATAAGCAGTGCGGACAGGCCGAGATGGCCGACCAGATGGAGGGCATGCGTTGGCTCATGTCACATGATTGGGTTGACAAGGACCGCATAGGCGTGCATGGCTGGAGCTACGGCGGGTTCATGACCATATCACTTATGGTAAACTATCCTGAAATATTCAAGGTAGGCGTTGCCGGAGGTCCCGTGATAGACTGGAAATGGTACGAGGTCATGTACGGCGAACGTTACATGGAGACCCAGGCCACTAACCCCAAGGGCTTTGAAAAGACCAGCCTCATACCGCGTGCCAGAGACCTGAAAGGCAAGCTGCTTATATGCCAGGGAGCCATTGACAACACCGTAGTCTGGGAGCACAGCCTGAGTTTTGTTGAGGCCTGCATCAAGGCCGGCGTACAATTGGACTATTTCCCCTATCCCACCCATGAACACAATGTGCGTGGCCGCGACCGCATACACCTGATGCAGAAAGTCACCGACTATTTCGACGAGAAATTATGACAAACAGATTGTATACGTTTTTATTTTAAATTTGTAAAATAAGAACACCAAGATATACGCATTAATTCTAAAATAATAAAAAGAATTCTGACATTGGTTGCGATGGTGCTGACCGCGACATTAACCTACGCACAGCAAATCACGGAGCAAGCGGCAATGGAGCGAGCTCTGCAGTACATGAACAGTCAAATGCCTGCACAGGTTTCAAGGCTGCGCGCGCCATACCCGAGTATTATCAGTATATGAATATGATATCAGAGGATAATATTGTAGAATATGGTTACATCTTTGAGGGTGAAACGGGTACAATTGCCGACAATGCCCTGGGAACGATTGCCCAAGACGGACAGCTGACCCCGCTCTTTATGGTGGCGGATTATGACAGTATCCTCTACCACAACTATAATTATTTCATGGTGGAGATTGACAGCACAATATTCCAACCGGGAGATTCGCTCACGCTATACCCGATGATGCGATTACGCAAGCCCGGTGAAGAGTGGCATATAGTGCCCCCCACAAGTATCAAAACAGCCGATGCCAAAACAGAGCTGGACATCTATTACGACCTTCTGGGCCGCCGCATAAATGGCGTTCCACAAAAGAACGGAGTTTACATAAAGGGTAACAGAAAAACAATAATCAACAAGTAACTTTTTTAATTAAGCAATATCCTATGAGATTTAACAAGACGCTTTTTACCGGAATGATAATGATGTGCACCATGTCTGTAACTGTAAGTGCACAAAAAACTGCCCTTAAGTCCAACAAGGACACAAAGATGTCATTATGGCTATATGACCAGTATCAACAACAGCAAGAGACCGCACTGAGAAACAACGGTGCCCGGCACCGCTCTCAGGAACGGCCGGTCAGGAAATACGTTTTAGCATTGGTGGAAAGTACTGACGGTGATGCCACCATACGCCAGAAGGGCGGTATAGTGCTACAGGACTTTTGGGATGGCATCAGCGCCGCCTTCCTGCCTATGGACAGTCTTGGCGTGCTTGACCGCTGTGAACATATACTGCGTATGGAGGCCAATGAGCCATCCAGAATAATGAACGACACTTCTGCCATCATTACAGGTGTAGATAAGGTGTGGACTGCTCAAGGTGCCCTGCCGCAGGCTTTCACCGGCAAGGGCGTGTACGCCGGTGTTATGGATGTAGGATTTGACTTTACCCATCCTGCTTTCCGCAATGATGACGGTACATCACGCATCAAGTGGTTCTGGGATCCGGCAGCACCTGACGTTGACCCTGATAACTTTGGTATGATCTACACAAGCCCTGAGATGGTGCTGGCCGCCCGTCACACTACAGATGCACATATTGAGGAGCATGGAACCCATGTAATGGGTACCATGGCCGGAAACGGCCTGGACGGGCATTACATAGGTATGGCTCCTGAGGCTGATATTATAGGCAGTTACATGCCTATAGGTAATTTACCGGATGATGTTGATATTGATGAGCGCTTGGCTGAATATCTGATCAATCACATTCCTGACCTGGATGGTTTTACAGATGAAACAATAGAGGTATTAGGCAGCGATACTTGGGATATTATTTTGCTTTACCATATCTTCAAACAGGCCGATGCTGAGGGTAAGCCATGCGTGGTAAACTGGAGTTTTGGAGGCTCGGCGATTCATAGATATATTAATAGAAACAGAATTTCTCTCTATAGTACCCTTCTGAACCGCATGCTTGGCCCCGGTCATATTGTCGTAGCTGCGGCCGGTAATGAAGGAGGGGAAGAAACTTACGCCAAAATTGAAGCAGGCCAGGATAAGGAACAGGATATCTATTTTCTCGATCAAAATGGCTATTATCGGTTTATAACCCGCTCCATAATTGATACTACTGATACTACGGCCTTAAAACAGTCCATCACGTTCCATGGTTTGACTGATACAGTCAAATATGACTTAACCAAGTTAATCACTGACACTACTATAAGTAACTATTATGATTTCATAACAGTGCCATGTCCAGTTGACTCTGATGATGCAGGAAACGGGCAGGAGCCTGTTCAAGATACCATTTGGATATATTCATATCTACATATTAATTATGGAGACACTGCTGTGTTCTTTAACCGTGTTTATTTCCCCCAGTCATATCATGATCAACATTCAAACAAATACGGCACTATGAAAGGGACGCTCCTATTTGATTCCCCCCAAGATGTGGAACTATATTATTGGGACAACATTACTTTCAGCCCTGATAATTATTCCAACTCTCGGGGAGCTCACTTGGGGACTATTGACTATCCTGGTGACATGGAGCGTATCATAGCAGTAGGTGCTATGCATCACCGGGCAACTTTTATCAATATTGAGGGGGATACTATAGATTCGGCATGGTTAGGAAGCCAGGAGGGACATCTGTCTAGTTTCAGCTCATGCGGGCCCACTATGGACGGCCGAATCAAGCCTGATGTGGTAGCTCCTGGAGTGAATATATTATCGGCTCTTAACAGTTACTACCCTTATGGCGGGGATGAAATAGCCTATGAGACCCAAGCTTTTGGCCGCAAATACCGTATGATTGCAATGAACGGCACATCCATGGCTACACCTATTGTTGCAGGCATCATAGCTCTGTGGCTCCAGGCCAAGCCTGACCTTACGCCTGAGGATATTATGGGTGTCATAGAGCGCACCAGCCACCAGCCTGAGCCTGAATTCTCAGGCACTGAAAAGAACAACTACTACGGTTGGGGTGAGATTGACGCTTATGCCGGACTGCTTGACATATTGGGATTACCCACCAGTGTCCCCGGCCTGTCACAGCATCAGCCTGCAGGCATGACATTCCGCCTTGAGGGACAGAGTCTTTACATTGACGGCATAGACAATAACACCGGCGTAACCGTCTATGACCTGAACGGCCGCCCCGTGGTGAGCACAACCACCAGTGACGGCAGGATTGAACTGCCCGCTCTGCCACAAGGCGTGTATGCCGTCCAGATAGGCAAACTTGGCTCAACACTCATACGGTTGCAATAATATGTAAAAATATTTCTGCTGAATTCTATTTCAAAGTGCAACAATTGGGATGTTGACGATAAGATAATAGATAACTTTATTGTCATGAATTAGAAAAGGATTGCACGAAATGGGATATAAGCACTTGACAAAGGAACAGAGATATACGATTATGGTACTGCTTCAGGCACAGGCCACAATATCAAGGATAGCCGAGGTGATAGGAAAGAGTAGATGGCCAGGAACCTTCGCCGCCACGGTCGCCGTCGCCATAGGCGCGATTGTCAGTATAGTTCTCGCGGCGTGATCAGCGACAGGATAGATATCTCCATGAGACTTGTTGAAGTTGAAGAGAAGAAAAGGTTCGGAGACTTTGAGATAGATACAATAATAGGTTGTGGCCGCAAAGGTGCAATAATGACAACAAATGACCGTTGCACGCATCTGGTACTCATACGTAAGCTTGAGGGGAAAGAAGCCGCCCCTCTGGCTGACAAGGCGATAGAGGCATTGCGACCATACAAAGGTTTGATACATACAATAACGGCAGACAACGGAAAGGAATTCGCCCGCCACAGGGACATATCAAGGGAACTGGACATACAGTTCTACTTTGTGAGACCGTATCACTCTTGGGAGCGGGGCGCCAACGAGAATTTGAACGGACTGGTGCGCCAGTACATACCCAAGGGTACAGACTTTAGCAATATAACGGATGAAATGCTGTCTGAGATTGAATGGAAACTTAATAACAGGCCAAGAAAATCATTAGGTTACAAGACGCCGTTGGAATATTGCAAAACTATGTTTAACTTTGACTTTGAAAAAGTTGCACTTTAAATTAGAATTCACGACATATTATTATGAGAATACGTATAATGACAGTGTTGCTTGTTGCAGCCGCAATGCTTGGTTCCTGCAAAAGCAATCAGCAGGTGGGTGTTCTGACCAAGCCCACAAGTGCCACTTCAAATCTTGAAGGACACGAGTTCCCCAAGATCAATCCTGATCTGAGTGCCACTTTCAGAAATGATTTCCCAGATGCCAAGACCGTAACGGTAAATGTAGGCGGCAAGAACTATCCTCTTGTAAAGGGTGAAGACGGCTTATGGGAGGTTACAACAGATCCTCTGGTAGAGGGCTTTCACTACTACACCATGAACGTGGACGGCAAGCGCATATCGGACCCCAACAGCAAACAGTTCTACGGCTCAAGCATGTGGCAGAGCGGAATTGAGGTCCCTGAGGCCGGTGTGGATTATTATCTGGAGAAGAAGGTCCCGCACGGCGAGATAGAGATTGTCAAGTATCACTCTGACCTTACCAATGCCGAGCGTACCACATGGGTATATCTGCCGCCTCAGTACAAGAAGGAGCCTAACCGCCGTTTCCCCGTGCTTTATCTGTTCCACGGAGCCGGCGAGGATGAGACCGGATGGGGCACCCAGGGTAAGCTGGGCAATATCATGGACAACCTGATTGCCAAGAAGGAGGCCGAGCCCATGATCATAGTCATGGAGCACGCCGTTGCCACCGACCCCAACGCCACAGGCCGTCAGAACATGTTTGACTTTACCTTCTTTGAAAAGGTTATGGTTCAAGACATTGTCCCCTACTTTGATGCCAATTTCCGCACCCTTACCGACCGTGACAACCGCGCCATCTGCGGTCTTTCGCTGGGCGGATTCCAGTCATATACCATCGGTCTGGACCACCCGGAGATGTTTGGCTGGATAGGCGGATTCAGCGGATCGGGCCGCGGACCCAATGACCGCCGCGATGCCGAAATGTACCCCAAGTCCATCAATGACCAGTACCACCTGCTCTACATAAGTATAGGTACCGATGAGCCCGCCGGCATGTACCAGGGCATCCACGACCTGCATGTAGCACTGGAGGGACTGGGCATCAACCATATCTACTATGAGTCTCCGGGCACCGGTCACGAGTGGCTCACCTGGCGCCGCTCGCTGCATCAGTTTGCTCCGATCTTGTTTAAAAAATAAACTCAGAAAGTGCCAAAAGGGACGGTTCTGTTTGTCACTTTTTAAGGGATTCAATATAACTGATGATTTCCGGAAGGTGACAAACAGAACCGTCCCCTTTGGCACTTTGCGGGTTAAGCCAAATGGTGTGGCAGCCTATTGAATGGGCCGGAACGATGTCTTTCTCGTAGTTATCACCTATCATTATGGTTTCTGCGGGGGCAAGGCCTAATGCAGCGACACCTAAACGGAAGATTTCGGGATCGGGTTTGCGCACTCCCACTACGCTGGATTCCACGACATCCTTAAAAATATGATCTATGCCGAACTCGGCCAGGACGGTGTGCATATTACCGTAGAAGTTGGTTACAAGCACCTTGGGCAATTTTATCCTTTCAAGGACAGACTTGGAAACCGTGGAGATATGCTTGACAACCTTGTTGTAGCAGGTATCAAGGATGGTGTCCTGGGCAGTTATAGTGATGCCTTTTGACTGCAGGTACTCGGTCTGGAGGGTTATTTTGGTCTGCAGGGTTTTGCAGAATGTATCAGTCGGAGTGATTATGGGGTTGCGGCCAAGGGTGCGCTCGGTGTGGACGTATGCATCCCAGAGCAGGTCTTTGGGGACATCGGCCACCATTGCGTAGGCATCGCTGAATGCATTGAACCAGTGAATGCCGTCGGAATCGATTGTTCCGCCAAAATCTATAAGTATTCCTTTAATCATCTTTTCGGCCTATTTTCATGATTATGATTCCGATAATGGTCCAAACCACCTGACGCAGGCGGGATACAAGCGCAGTGTAAAGTCCGTACGCGCCTGGCACCTGAACTCCGCCTGCCGCAAGGGCCATTCCGCCCTCGTATCCGCCCATCTGCATGGGTGAGAAGAATATCAGGTTGCTGAAAAGCGATGAGAACGCCATTACAAGTATGCTGTCCCAGAAGGTGAATCCCTGTACAAACATACCTATCAGCAGCCAATATTCCAGGCACGATACCACGCGGGCGGCATATTCAAGCAGCAGCGACCACCAGAACGATGCCCGGCGCTGCGTAAGCATGAAAGCTATCTGGCTGTCAACTTCTTCCAGATCTGAACGATGCTTGTCCAGATAACCGGCAGCCCACCTGCGCACAAATGGAATCCTGCTCAATACTCCGAATACTTTCACTACAAATCCCTTGCGGTATCCTAATGAAAACAACCAGAGCACGGCAACAAAGACCGCAGCCATCACACCCAGCATAACGCTCATCCACACATCCAATCCGTAACCATCGGCCACAAAATGCAGCAACACATACAGTATAACCGCCGATAGCCAGAAACAGAAATGTGAACAGATATGCATCATGGAGTACAGTATAACCGATGATGTAGCCTTCTTGCCACCTACATACTCTGACAGTTCCAGAATGCGGTAAGGTTCACCTCCCATCAAGCCCAGCGGAGTGACGTAATTGAGCGCATACCCCGATACGGTAAGCTGGAATACTTTGCCGAACGGCACTCTCCCACCCGTTCCGTCATTGATAATGAGTCCGAAAGAGCAGGCGTTCATAAGGTAGATGAATCCCCAAAGCACTACAATAACCGGAAACCATATCCCAGCCTGCCCAAGCACCTCACGTACGCGGGCCCAGTCTGCATCAAAGGTGAGCAGCATAAGCACCACTGCCACTACCCCGAACAGGAAAAATATGGTCTGCCAGCCTTTCTTCATATCATGTTCATCATTTCACTGCACACTTTTTCATGCGCCGCCCGCATGCCAAAGAATATTATGTTCATCACCGTCAGCTCAAATACAAAGTATATCCACGGCTGACCGATGAGCAAAGTAATATACAGAACAATGGCACGGGTGTTGAACGTGGAAATGTTTGTCCATTTAAGCAGATGGTAAGTGCGGCGGCAAAACTCCTGTCCCAGCTCAAAAGGAATCTGACTGCCACGTTTGCCGCGAACGGCAGCGCGGAACTTCTGAAAGCACGGCGTCATTCGCTCCTGGGTGCGTGTGTAACCCTGATAAAAGAAGAGCCATATCTTCCAGAACCAGCGCTCACGCCATGGTGTACTGCGTTGCTGTTCTGCAAGTTCAGTGCTGTCATTCAGTTCCGAGTGGTCACCGTGGAACAGCAGATAGATGTTGCGGTAATAATCGGCCAGTCCGGCTTGGCGTGAATGGAACACCCCGCCCGACACAAGCATTATCACCCAAATCCATATTCCCCATGTACGGCCAACACAAAAAGGCATAGGCTCATCCGTAAGTCTAAGAGCAAGGAATATATATATTGACGCAAACCACAGGTCTCCCGCAAATCCGTCAAGCAGACGGCCCCAAAGGGTCTTCTTGCCGGTCATACGGGCCAGTTGCCCGTCGGCACTGTCCAGAAAGTTTGCCAGCATGAGCATCAATATGCCCAGAACGGTCCAGTCCATTGTGGTGTGCCACCAGCAGTATCCAGCAAATACACCCAGGAATATAGATATGACGGTTACCACATTGGGATGCACCCCCAGCAGATTGAAAAGACGTGCAAACTGCAGCCCAATAGGCCTTGTGAACCATATATCCAGCCACTCCTCGGTGTCACGGGACTTGAAAGTGGCCTCAACCGCCCTTGTCCTCTTATCTGCCATTTGTCTTACGCATTATCAGTTCTGCAATCTTCTGCGCCGCACCTACTGTGCATGTACGGAAACTGGGCCAGTCATTGAAATCAATCAGTGTAATCTTTCCATCCTGCACCACCACTGCATCACCGCCATAAATATCCACTCCAAGCAACTCCGATGCCCGATCCGCCACAGCGGTAAGCGCATCCATATCTATACTGGCACTATCAGGTGTATCATTGTAGCGTTCCAGACCGAACTTGCCATCCCTGACGGTTGCAGCATAGCAGTCTGTCAACCCGTATCCTCTCACTCCATAGAACTTTACAAGCCAACCTTTGACATGTGCCTGTAGCACACAATTCATAATACCTCGCTCAGCCATACTACGCATTGCAGCGGCACACTCTCCGGCATTCTGAACAAACCGGACATCATCCTGTTCCACAGCATGACTGTCGGCACGCTTAATCCAGCAGGGGAAACTATTCCACCCCATAGGAACGCCAATGGTTTTGCATATCATGCTTTCAGGAACCAGTCCGGAGCTTTGCAGAATCTCCATCTGCCGGGCACGTGAGCAGTTCAGTACCGCCTGTACGGTGTTGATTACAGGAACCGCGACGTTCTCAAGTATAGTCAGTGCCTCACCGCTGCGTGCCATCTGGAATATGCCGTCAATACCGTCAGGAAGGCCCTTGGAAACCAGTTCCTGCTCGGTCATACACAGCACCTCGTTACCATAGCGCTCCAGTTCAAAAGTAACAGCACGGTACACGGCGGCATCGCCCCCCACGCGGTTAGGCGAATATATCTCTGCACGGCTTACTCCAAGATACTTCATTCCCGCTCTGCTATTTTTTCCGCCTTGATGATATCACTCACATGATCCAAGTCAACCACTTGCCCCATATCGTAAGCTTTAAGGCGCATCCCTGAATCCAGCAACTGACGCTGGAAATAACGCATACGCGTCTGTCCGCTTTCCAGACAGCCTTCAAGCACATCTAGTGCCGCGATTTTAAGGGCATAAATGCCTGCCGAAACGTACCTGCTATTCTCCTGCTCGTCCAAAAATCCGCGTATAAGCATATCACCGTCCGCATCCACATACAAGGGTTTTTCATCATCTACAAATGATGTAACCCCCATCAGACCGTCCAGTGATGTCTTGGAGAACTCATCCATCATTGTGCGGAAACGGTTACGGGAGAAAACGGTATCGACAGTAGTCACACAGAAACGGTCACAGCCCAGATATGGTGCAAGCTCCATAAGGCTGTGCATGGGCGTAGGCGTTTTCCTGACTATCAGCTCTATCGGCATCTCTTTTGCCAAACCTTTGAGCAGGGCTACCGTCTCCATGGATTCTCCGTTTACAATCACAGCTATTCGCTCAGCATCGCAATCCATGAAAATGCGGACCAGGCGTTCTATAATGGGAACACCACAGACCGGCACCAACGGCTTGGGCAGACCGAATCCCTCCTTTGCCAGACGGCTGCCCTCACCTGCCGAAATGATGCCGAAAACCATTATTCCAAAAGAGAAGGATTACTCCTTTTCCTGATCCAGATGCTTGAGCTTGTCGCTGTCGTCGCGACGGTCAAAATAGAGTTTGCCAAGCGGATTGGCATGTATCTCATCCTCGGCCCTGCGTGAGCGTAATATGTCTATGGCGGCGAATATGGCCTGACGCATGGACTCCTCGCTGGCCACGCCCTTGCCTGCTATGTCGTATGCGGTTCCGTGGTCGGGCGATGTGCGAACCACCGGCAATCCGGCGGTAAAGTTCACGCCGCACTCCATGTCAAGCGCCTTGAGCGGAATAAGCCCCTGGTCGTGGTACATGGCCAGCACGGCATCAAACCTGCGGTAATCGCCGTTGCCAAAGAAACCGTCGGCCGAGAACGGTCCAAAGCACTGTATCTTATCGGCCACAGCCTCATTGATGGCTGGCTTGATTATCTCATTCTCCTCCTTGCCTATCAGTCCGTCATCGCTGGCATGGGGATTCAGGGCAAGCACAGCTATGCGAGGAATCTCTATCCCGAAATCCTTCTTGAGCGAGTTGTTCAGGATGGAGAGTTTCTCCTTGATAAGGTCCTTGCTCAAAATTGAAGCAACCCTGGAGATAGGCTCATGAACCGTGGCCAGCGCCACCCTCATGGAGCTGTTCATGAGAATCATCAGCGCATGGTTACCCTCACCAAGCTGAGCCTCTATGTACTCTGTGTGACCGGGAAAACTGAATGCATCGGAGTGGATGGTCTTCTTGTTGATAGGAGCCGTGACCAGCACATCTATCTTACCCTCCCTATACTCCTTGACGGCACGTTCCAGAGCCAGGAAAGCAGCCTGGCCGCTCTCCTGAGTAGGCAGGCCGAAATCCACCTTGACATCCTCAGGATTGCAGTTCACCACGTTCAGGCGGTCCGGTTGTGCATCCCGGGCGCTGTCCACCACGTTGAAATTCGTGGGAGAGTCTATAGCTTTGCGGTGGTATGTCATCACCTTGGGCGACCCGTACACCACCGGAGTACAGAACTCAAACATTGTGGGGTCCGCAAAAGTCTTGAGTATAACCTCGTATCCTATGCCGTTTACATCACCCTGGGTGATGCCTACTGTTATCCTTTCACTCATATCTTTGAATTGAATTATTAATCAGGGTTTATGGTTATTTCGTCCAGGTCAAACTGGAATTTCTGCAGGTCAAGCTCATCGGGCAGGCGCAGAGTGTAGAGCGCAGCCTCAAGTTTCTTGAGCACGTTACGCTTGGGCTGGTTGGGGAAATAGACGAATCCCTCAACCACAACCACGCGCTGGTTCTTCTCATCCACACGTGCTATGGACACGAATGGGCCGCCCATATCGTAATCCTTTATGTTCCAGAGCCCGCGCACCAACTGTGCGTACTCTCCATGTACGGTCTCGTCCGATACAAGCGTGAAAGGTCTGGTGGTCATCATATACTGGCCTGCACGCGGGCCGGGCACATTAGCTTGCATAACAGAGTCACGCTTGCGTATGAAATACTCCTCGGTAAAGGTCTTTGTAGATCTGTACGGATAGGAATAGATGACCAGGCTAATATCCTGCTCCACCTTCCTTACAAACCTCTCGCAACGGGCCCACAGGAAATGACGGCCCGCCTTGATCTTGTCAAGCTCGGCGGGGATCCACATGTCACATCCGAACATCTTCTTTACCTGCTCCTCAAAATTGGGCTGGTGGTCCTGGCTGAGCAGATCAATCTCACGGTTCAGCTCCGCACGGTTGAAGAAGTCGGTTATGACATCGCGGTTATCGGTGACAAAGTTCTTGAACTTGAGTGCACTGGGAGCCTGTATGGTCATTATTATCTGCGGTGCGGCATATACGTTTCTGGAGAACTTGAACTTGGGTGTAGTGTAAAGACTGGGATCAATCTTTATGATTATGATGTTACGGCACAGGCGCAAGGTCTTGGAAAGGTTGTTCTGCGTTATCTTGGAGACCTTGAAAGAGGGCTCTGACTGGGCTATGCCGGGTACGTCATCGGTAAGTATCGCATACAGCGAATCCACTGCTCCGTTATGGAAGTCATCCTCGGCTGCCACCAGCAGTATCTCGTAAGGAGAACCGGCCGATGTGGGGGTAAGCACGGATTTCTTTCCTGACCTCATGCTCCGGAAACTCTTTTTCTTCTTCTTGGCTTTCTTAGCCTTACCGGACTTGGATGATGCCTCTGTCTGGGCACCCTCCTTGGAATTGTCGCCATTACCGGCGTTGCCGCATGCAACGATGCAAAGCACCGCGAGCAGCATTGTGCAAACTTTAAGGATAGTCTTTTTCATAATAGTATGGTTTTAGGATTGTTATCATTCTTGGCTGTACTCAGCATTCCGCAGGCAGCCCAGATGTCCTCACCGCGCGATGCACGTATGGTGGCAAACACGCCGTGTGCAGTAAGCCAGTCACGGAACTCTGTCATTCTCTCATCCGATACGGGACGCAACGGACTGTCCGGGATGGTATGGAATCGTATCAGGTTCACCCTGCAGCTAAGTCCGTTCAGGGCCTTGACCAGCAGGCGGGCGTCATCGACAGAGTCATTCACGCCCTGGAACATGGTATATTCAAATGACAGACGACGCTGGTGGCTGAAATCATAACGGCGCAGCACCTCAAGCATCTCGGTCATGGAGAATGCCTTCTCGGCAGGAATAAGCTCACGGCGTTTCTCCGGCGTGGGAGCATGCAGGCTCACCGCAATGTGACACTCGCAGCCATCTATGAACTGCTTGAGTTCACGGCGCAGACCTACAGTAGAAATGGTAATGCGCTTGGGGCTCCAGCCCAGTCCCCACGGTGCGGTCAGAATCTCCTGCACGGCAAGCACGTTCTCCAGATTGTCCAGAGGCTCGCCCATGCCCATGAACACCACGTTGGTCAGGTTCTCCTTTCCAGGCAGAGAGAGTATCTGGTTCAGGATCTCACCTGCAGTAAGGCTGGCGGTATAGTGCTGGCGGCCGGTCATGCAGAACACGCAGCCCATCTTGCAGCCCACCTGGCTGGATATGCACAGGGTAGCGCGGTCACCGTCCGGAATATAGACCGCCTCCACAAAATGGCCGTCCTGCACAGGAAAAAGGTACTTGACGGTACCGTCGGCCGATGCTGCCTTATCCGAAGGAGCGGCCAGCCCCACCTCATAGCTTTCAGCCAGCATAGCCCTGTGCTTAAGTGACAGGTTGGTCATTTCATCTATTGAGCGGACCTGCTTCACGTAGAGCCAATCGGCCATCTGCTTGGCTGTAAAGAGCGGCATACCGTTCTCCACTGCCACCTGCTGCAGCTGCGCCAATGTCATTCCTATCAGATTTCTGCGGGCCATATACTGTCTTTTTACCTGTTTCTGTACATATAACGTAACGATACTCAAATTACGTCCTAAATAACATGCAAAGATAATGCAAGCCGAGAGGAGAATAAAATAAACATGTTTATTTTTTATCCCGAGGCGAAGCTTATCTTGGACGAAGTCAAAGATATGAATATTATTCACTATCTTCGCTGAATATGATACAGACTGTAGATTTACCGCAATACGGGTGCCCGTCATCCGATGTAAGAAAATTACTTAGTGCCCTTAGAGGGCAGAACATCCTGCTCAACCTGTCCGGCAGGGAAGTGTCCATAACCCCGGAAGCAACAGAGCGCCTTATAGAGTGCGCCCGTACCACCGGTGCAGGCATGGTCTATTCAGACTACCTCAAGACCATGGGTACCGACGCTATAGTACCGGCACCGCTCATTGACATACAGGCAGGCAGCCTGCGTGACGATTTTGATTTCGGTGCGCTGGTACTGCTCACACCCGCAGGTATAGATGCATACCTGGCCAGCAATGGTGCCGATTTCAAGACCGCCGGATTCTACCAGTTGCGTCTGGCCATTCAGCGCAATCTGCCAATAGTACGTGTGCCACAGCCGCTCTACACCATAGCCGAGACCGATTTCCGTACATCAGGCCAGAAACAGTTTGACTACGTGAACCCGCGTAACCGTGACGTACAGATAGAGATGGAAGCCGCCTGCACCGAGCACCTCAAGCTTATCAACGGCTATCTGCAACCGTATGCAGGAGCATCGGTAAACGTTGACAACGACGCATTCCCGGTACTGGCATCGGTCATAATTCCCGTCAGGAACCGCGCCCGCACCATAGCCGATGCAGTGAAATCGGCACTCACCCAGGAACTTGACGGCCAGTTCAACGTGATTGTGGTGGATAACCACTCAACCGACGGCACCACGCAGATCCTGGCAGACATAGCGTCCAGGAACACGCGCCTGGTACACATCATACCCGAGCGCACGGACCTGGGCATAGGCGGATGCTGGAACCTGGCCGTAAACAGCCCCGATTGCGGACGTTTTGCTGTCCAGCTGGACAGCGATGACCTGTACAGCGGTCCTGATACATTGCAGAAAGTCATTGACAAGTTCCGCAGTGGCGGATATTCCATGGTGATAGGCAGTTACCGCATGTGCAACTTTGACCTGGAGACACTGCCGCCCGGAATCATAGACCACCGCGAGTGGACCGATGAGAACGGCCCCAACAACGCCTTACGCATAAATGGTCTGGGCGCGCCCCGTGCTTTCTACACGCCGGTTGTTCGCCGTATAGGATTCCCCAACGTCAGCTACGGTGAAGACTACGCTGTAGCCATACGCATAGCGGGAGAGTACCGCATAGGCCGCATATTTGACGAGCTCTACCTGTGCCGCCGCTGGGAAGGCAACAGCGACCACGCCCTGAGCCCTGAGAAGGTCAATGCAAACAATCTTTACAAAGACTCCCTGCGCACCGCAGAGTTGGAGAGACGTATAAACCGTAACCTTAACCGTTAATGGAAGACATATTCAAGCACCTGGACATCTGCCTTGAACAGCAGCTCAACGTCTGGCCGGCCGCACGCGAGGCCTTCAGCAATCTGGAACAGGTTCAGACCCGTGTCCTGTCATCATCGGGACTGGCATTGCAGCACAATCCCGCCCGCATCATTTCAACTACCGCCAACGTAAAGCCCGCACAAATAACACGTGCATGTTTCCTGTGCCATGACAACCGCCCACAGGAACAGATAGCCTTTGATGCCGATGACGGATTTGACCTGCTGGTCAACCCCTACCCCATACTAAAAGAGCATTTCTGCGTGGTAAGCCGTGAGCACAGGCTCCAGACCTTCAGAGACTGCTACAAAAAGATGCTCAAGATAGCCCAGGAACTTGAACCCGGTTACATGATATTCTACAACGGCCCCCGCAGCGGAGCATCGGCCCCGGACCACCTGCACATGCAGATAGGTCGTTCAGAGGGCATACCTCTGGTTGACAAGCTCAGACTCAACAACCCGCCCAAAAGCGATGAACCCGTCACCATACAGCCGTTCGGATTCCCCGTAATAGTGATAAAGGGCGATGACCCGGACAAAGTCTGGGATTGCGTAAGCGGCATGAGCATCTATGACGGTGATTATGAGCCCCGTATGAACGTGCTATCATTCAACCGCGACGGTCAGGTTATTACCGCCATCATACCACGCAGCAAGCACCGCCCAGACTGCTATTATGCCGACGGAGCGGACAAGATTACGGTAAGTCCAGGCGCCGTCGATATGTTCGGACTGGTAATTACCCCGCGCCGTGAGGACTTTGACCGCCTTACCGAACGCCGGGTGCTGGACATATACCGTCAGGTAACGCCCCAGCAGCCCAAGATAAAGGTAGGCATCATGGCCGCCCCCGAGATAAGTTTCTGCCTTAACGACAGCTACACCGACGGCCGCAGCAGTTTTGAGGGAGAGATGAGCATAAGCGCCGTCCAGGGACGTCTAAGCTGGAACGGCATCCTGATAGACAGCCTGACCCTGAAACCGCATGAGCATGGCAGCACATTCACCCTGCACAATGTAACCATAGGCATAGGGTTCCACTGGGAGCGCCGTGAGGAGCAGACATTCTCCGGCCAGCTCAGGTTCATTGTAGAGAACGGCATGGTACGCGCCATAAACATACTGCCTATAGAGGAATATCTTACCAGCGTGATATCATCGGAGATGAAGCCAACCGCCAGTCGCGAGTTCCTTCGCGCCCACGCCGTCATTTCACGCAGCTGGGTTCTGGCACAACTGCGTTCTCCCTACAGCAAGGCGGCTGCATCGGCTGACAGTACACCTTCCGGAAATGCTGTGGATGTGGAAAACGGTTCTGGCGTTCCATACGGCCATATCCTGAAACGGATAATAAAATGGTATGACCACGACCAGCACACCCTGTTTGATGTCTGTGCCGATGACCACTGCCAGCGCTATCAGGGCCGCACACGCATAATCAGCGCCGCAGCCCAACAAGCCGTACGCGACACAATGGGCCAGACCCTGACTTATGATGGTCACCTGTGCGACGCCCGTTTCAGCAAGTGCTGCGGCGGCGTGACCGAGCAGTTCCAGACCTGCTGGCAGGATGAGCACAAACCCTATCTGATAGCCCTGCGTGACAGCAGCGTGAATGAAGGCCCCCTACCCGACCTGACCATAGAGGAGAACGCCCGCCAGTGGATACTCCAGGAACCCAAGTCATTCTGCAACTCGGCCGACGGCAACATCCTGAAAGAATCCCTTAACGGCTATGACCTGGAGACCCCGGACTACTACCGCTGGAAAGTGGAATACACCGTAGAGCAAATATCGGACATATTCCGCCGCAAGTCCGGCCTGGACATAGGCGATATAGTTGACCTGCGCCCCATAAAACGAGGACCTTCAGGCCGAATATATGAACTGGAAATAGAGGGAACAAAGGGCACAGTGACCATCGGAAAGGAACTTGAGATACGCCGCACGTTGTCAGAATCTCATCTGTTCAGCAGCGCATTCGTAGTAGAGAAAACCACCGATGAAAACGGCAATTTTAACGGATTCATCCTACACGGAGCCGGCTGGGGCCACGGAGCCGGCCTCTGCCAAATAGGAGCCGCCGTAATGGCCACCAAAGGCTACACCTACCGCGAAATCCTTGAGCACTACTATCCCGGCACCTCCCTGGGGCGGTTCTACTGACCCTTCAATATTCAAAGTGAGGTATCGGCCTAAGCTTAAACAAATTCTTGACGTGCTTATCATCAATAACAGCCTTAATCTGCGGATCATCAATCTGCCCGGTACGGATATAACGGTCCAGAACAGCATAAGTAAAGCCCAGGTTGTCTTCATCTGACTTTCCGCACAAGCCATCCGACGGGGTCTTCTCAACCAGTTCAACAGGCAATCCCAGCTCCTTTCCTATAGCTTTGACTTCGGCCACGGTCAGGCCGCCCAGGGGGGAGAAATCGCCGGCGGCATCGCCGTAGCGGGTTGAATATCCCACCCAGTCCTCGCTCAGATTGCAGGTGTTGGCCACGCGTCCGTTCATGGACTGTGATATGGCATAGAGCGTAGTCATACGCAAACGCGGCGGCATATTGATAATTGTCTGCTGGCTCACTTCCTTATCTAGTGTGGACAGTTGCTCCTTTACGGCTGCCATCAGCGCATTGTATGTATCGCATATATTCACGTTACAATGACGAATTCCCAGATGATTTATAAGTAGCATACTGTCAGAGATGTCCTTCTGGACACCGTTGGGCATGGTCACGCCAATGACGCGGTCTTTACCTAAGGCCTCTGCGCACAGCGCGGCAACAACGCTGCTGTCCTTTCCGCCGGAAATACCTATAACGGCGTTGCAGCCTTTTCCGTTCTCTTCAAACCAGTCTCTGATCCACTGGACCACCTGGTCCTTGACTTTTTTGGCATCGAATGTCTTCATATATTATTACCTTTAAACATTATTCATCTTTCAAGCCAATAACGGCGTTCCCGCTCAGGAAACTTTTCTATTGCGTAGCGCAACATGGTGCGCGGCATGGTATGGCAACGGGGTTCCAGCCAATCCTTCAGGGCCTGCTCATCACGTTTTCCTGCCTCACGCAGCAGCCATCCCACCGCTTTTTGTATCAGGTCATGCTTATGACTTATAAGTACATCGGCAATACGGTATGTGTCTTCTGTCTGACCGTGGCGTATGAACTGCATGGTGCTGACCATACCTATGCGCTGTTCCCAGATGGTGCGACCGTTACGGGCCAGGTCATAAAGTAAGGTACGGTCCTTGTCAAGCAACCATGTTCCAAGCAACGGATAGCATGACAGGTCCACCAGATCCCAGTTGTTGATATGGTCCGTATGTAACAGATAGAAATCCACGCACTGTTTCTGAATATCCGGATTCTTTTTATTGTGGCTGAATATCTCCACCAATGTGAGCAGAGCTGCAAGCCGCAGCTCATGATATCTGCTGGTCACGCACTCCTCAAGCTCGGGAAAACCCACCTCTCTCCAGCACGATTTGACGACCTCACGGGTTACCGGCACCTTGATGCCCAGGAAAAGGTCACCCTCGCCGTACTGGCCCGGGCCGGTCTTGAAGAAGCGCATCAGCCCCTCCACCTGACTATCGTCCCGGAGGGCCATAATATTGTCCAGCAATATGTTTCCTTTCTCTTTCATATGTTCCACAGTCCTGCCACCCGTGCCGCTTCGGCAAGTGTCTCCGGTTTACCTGCGTCCACCCAGTTTGCGGCATCCGATGTCACCTGGCGCAACCGCAACCTTGCAGCGTTATCCACATAGAAATCTGTTATTGAGAACTTCTGCTCCGGAATCTCATCCAGTAACGGCAGCAGCGTGCGTGACACCACATGTATGCCTTGAAATGCACAGGGCGCAAACTGCGTCTTGTCAAACCCGGTATAAGGTGAGCGCACCTGCCCGGTCTTTTCATTGCTCCAGCCATGCAGGAAGCCCTGGGCGTCAAAAAAGAGATAACGTGATGTCTTTCTGTCGGCAGTAAGCAGCGTGGCATCGGCTCCGCTTTCTATATGCCCTTCATATAACGCATGCAAATCAGTACAGGAGAATATGTCCACGTTATGAACAAGCACTGGCAGTTCATTGTCAAACATCCGCATAGCCTTGCGTATGCCGCCGCCTGTATCAAGCAGCAAGTCACTTTCATCGGACAGCTGTATGTCCAGCCCGAAATTCCCATGCTCTGTCAGAAATTCCCTGACCTTGGGGGCAAAGTGGTGGATGTTTATCACAAACTTGTCAAATCCCGCTGCCGACAGGTGGCACAGCTGATGCTCCAGCATGGTACGCCCCGCAACTTCAACCAAAGCCTTAGGCCGGTCAGCAGTAAGCTCTCCCAACCTTGTTCCCAGTCCGGCTGCCAGTATAAGTGCATTCATAGTTCCTTTCGCGTTTTCTGTTCACGGTGCTCCAGCACAATGTGAATCCTGCCGCCGTACTTCTGTTTCAGATGCTCTGCCAGATGGTTGGCGCAATAGAGTGACCTGTGCTGGCCTCCCGTGCAGCCGAATGCTACCATCAGGTTCAGGAATCCGCGCTCCACGTAATTATCCACCGCCGGATCCACCAGCCCATATACATGCTCCAGATATTGCTGAACCTCACCTTTGCTCTCCAGGAATTCTATGACCGGTGCATCAGCTCCTGTTATACCCTTGTACTGCTCATACCGTCCGGGATTATGCATGGCGCGGCAGTCAAACACAAACCCGCCTCCGTTGCCACTGTTGTCCTCGGGTATTCCGCCCTTGCGGTAGCTGAAACTCATTACGCGTACCGTAAGCTTGCCGTCGGCAAACATGGAAACCGGTGCAAACTGAGGCAGTTCCACCAGCTGGCACAATACCTCCACAAGATAAGGATATTCATTCTCTCCCACCCCTGAATCCAGCAAATCCCTGAGATTGCCCATAGCGGCGGGAATACTCTGAATGAAATGCTGCTTACGCTCAAAATATCCGCGGAACCCGTACGCGCCCAGCACCTGGAGCGTGCGAAACAGCACAAAATGCATCAGTACCTTGCGGAACCCGTTAACGTCAACCTTGCGGTAACGGTTCAGTGACTCAATGTATGTATCAATAAGATGATTCTTAAGCTCAGAAGGATATGCGGCACGCGCCTGCCAAAGGAAAGATGCCACATCATACTCCACCGGACCTCGCCGTCCGCCCTGAAAGTCAATAAACCAGGGCTCACCGTCCTTTACCATCACATTGCGTGCCTGGAAGTCACGGTACATGAACGTATCGTAAGGCGCATCGGCCAGCAAGACATTGGCAAGTTTCTCAAAATCATCTTCTAATCTGGCCTCATGGAACTCCAACCCGGTAGCCTTAAGGAAACTGTATTTAAAGTAATTCAGGTCCCAGAATATGCTGCGGCGGTCGAATGACTCACAAGGAAAACAGACGCTGTAGTCCATGCCGTCACCGCCACGCACCTGTATATCAGGCAGCAGACGCATTACCTTCTCAAGCAAGCCTGCCTGCTTAGCGCTGTACTGTCCGCTTTCACGCGCACTGTCCATAAGACCGAACAGGGAGTCGTCACCCAGATCCTGCAGCAGGTAGCACATGCCGTTGTCCGATACCGCCAGAATCTCCGGCACAGGCAGCCCTGCAGCACGCAGATGCCACCCTATCGTAAGGAATGCCCTGTTTTCATCGGCATTAGTGCCCTCTACGCCCACAACAGTACGTCCGTCGGCAAGCGTAAGACGGTAATAGACGCGGTTTGATCCGGCAGCCGTAAGCCTTACCGCGGATTCCGCCTCATCTCCCGCATAACGCATGGACAAACCTATCAGCTCATCATTCATCATAGTGAGACCAAAGTTACTCCAACATTGCTTATTATACAAACTGGAACGTAAAAAAAGCAGGATGACTAAGACTTTTAGCCACCCTGCTTTTAATAGTCTGATTAAGTATGCAATAATTATTTAATGAACACCTTTACCGCCTTTCCGTCTTCTGTACGCAGAATGTTCATTCCACGCTTGGCATTATCAAGACTCTGGCCATTCATATTGAACCATGTTCCATTGTCAATGGCGGAATTACCGTCAATCAGTATATTCTTTACGGCATCCTCAATATTGAAGAACTCGTTCCATGCGTATGCTCCTTTATACAGTTCAATACTCAACTCTGGAACATAAAGCTTGCAAGTCTCCTTATTCACACCATAGAAAACTCTACTGCCGCAGGTGGGAGGTATTTCACTAAGGCTGTATATCGTTTCCAGACCCTTGCATCCCTCAAACTCACTATTCTGAAGATTATTTACCAAGCTGCCTATAGTAGCAGTCTTAATGGTGGTGAAACCACGGAACGGACGGCCGTTGCTGATATAGTTACGACCCAAATAGACGTTAGCCAGGGGATTGGCGTTGAACACGCAGTAACCGCCCCAGTCCCAAAGCTTCAGAGGGATCTCGCTGTCTTCTATCCTAACATTCTTCAGGCCGGAATTGCAGAAGGCCCACGAACCGATAGAGTCAACGCTGGCCGGGATGGTGATGCTCTCCAGGTCCGGGCAGTACTGGAACGCACTACCCTCTATCAGATAGACCTGAGACGGGATGTTGATGACTGAAAGCGAATCGCAGCTGTAGAATGCAGACTGGCCTATGCTCAGAACGGATTCGGGAAGGGTGATGGATGAAAGGGTGTCACACTGCTCGAATGCGGAATTTCCTATTCTGGTGATACTGGCACCAAGAAGCACGTTACGGACACCGTAGCTCTGCTTGAACTCCTCGTCCTGGATTGAGGTGACAAAGTCACTTACCGTGATGTTCTGCAGAGTCTTGAAACCACGGAACGGACGGCCGTTGCTGATATAGTTACGGCCCAGATAGACGTTCTTCAGGGGATTGGCGTTGAACACGCAGTAACCGCCCCAGTCCCAAAGCTTCAGAGGGATCTCGCTGTCTTCTATCCTGACATTCTTCAGGCCGGAATTGCAGAAGGCCCACGAACCGATGGAGTCAACGCTGGCCGGGATGGTGATGCTCTCCAGGTCCGGGCAGTACTGGAACGCACTACCCTCTATCAGATAGACCTGAGACGGGATGTTGATGACTGAAAGCGAATCGCAGCTGTAGAATGCAGACTGGCCTATGCTCAGAACGGATTCGGGAAGGGTGATGGATGAAAGGGTGTCACACTGCTCGAATGCGGAATTTCCTATTCTGGTGATACTGGCACCAAGAAGCACGTTACGGACACCGTAGCTCTGCTTGAACTCCTCGTCCTGGATTGAGGTGACAAAGTCACTTACCGTGATGTTCTGCAGAGTCTTGAAACCACGGAACGGACGGCCGTTGCTGATATAGTTACGGCCCAGATAGACGTTAGCCAGGGGATTGGCGTTGAACACGCAGTAACCGCCCCAGTCCCAAAGCTTCAGAGGGATCTCGCTGTCTTCTATCCTGACATTCTTCAGGCCGGAATTGCAGAAGGCCCACGAACCGATGGAATCAACGCTGGCCGGGATGGTGATGCTCTCCAGGTCCGGGCAGTACTGGAACGCACTACCCTCTATCAGATAGACCTGAGACGGGATGTTGATGACTGAAAGCGAATCGCAGCTGTAGAATGCATACTGGCCTATGCTCCGAACGGATTCGGGAAGGGTGATGGATGAAAGGGTGTCACACTGCTCAAATGCAGAAGCACCTATTCTGGTGATGCTGCCACCAAGGAGCACGTTACGGACACCGTAGCTCTGCTTGAACTCCTCATCCTGGATTGAGGTGACAAAGTCACTTACCGTGATGTTCTGCAGAGTCTTGAAACCACGGAACGGACGGCCGTTGCTGATATAGTTACGACCCAGATAGATGCTCTCCAAAGGACAGCCACTGAACACGCAGTAACCGGCCCAATCCCATAGCTTCAGGGGAATCTCGCCGTCATCTATCTTGACGCTCTTAAGACCAGCGTTGTTGAAAGCCCAGGCACCGATAGAGTCAACGCTGGCCGGGATAATGATGCTCTCCAGGCCGATGCAGTTCTGGAACGCATTACCTCCAATAAAACTGACGTTCTGTCCTATAACCACCGAAGTAATCCTGGAATTACCGTCAAAAGTACCTTGAGCTATTCCGGTAACGCTATACTCAACATTGTTAATAGTCACCACATCAGGAATCACGATGTCCCCAGAGTAGGAGACACGATGTCCCTCTCCGTCCATATTAGTTACCCATACTGAGTTACCTCCGATATTGGATGTGTAATGCAACACATTATTCTGAGCCCATGCTGTGATGGCAGCAGAAAACAATACCAATGAAAACAGGATCCTTTTCATAATATATTTAATTAGGTTATTTTGAATCAATTACGTTATATCGCGTCAAAAGTAATCCTTTTAAATCAAAAATAAAAATAAATCTGCGTACAATTGGGGGTCTGTCCCCAATTGTTCAGTTCAGGAACTTACCGCGGTTCTGAAGCCCCAGCAAACCCGACATCAGGAATATGATGGCTGCCACAACCATCATGATGCGGTTCTTGAGCAGAATCACGCTCCAGATGGCGGCGTTGATGTTCTCGGGCTCCTCATAGGGGTTTATGGTCACATCCCATACCTTGTTCTCCACCAGCTGGACGTTACCCAGTATGAGCGCCAGTATCACCGTAAGTACAGAGAGCACTGCTGCGGCGTTTCCGTTGCGTATAAGCGTGGAGTATAGGAAAGCCAGGTTGCCGAACAGTACGACCGGAATCATGAGCTGTGCCGCCATACTGAACGGCTGAACCGGATAAAGCAGTATCCTGGCCAGGAATGCATAGGCCACAAGGATAAGATAAACCTCAACGTAAATCATCAGCAGCCTGAACAGCCATACCTTGTACATGTAGTTGGGTATGCCGAAAAGTAGCTCCAGTATGCGGTGGTCGGCATCATTCTGGATACCGAAACATGACGGATAGAACACCAGCAGCAGTCCGGGGATGATAAGCTGGCTATATACCATGCCATGACTCAATGTAGTACCCCGTGATGCTGCACTGAACATAAGGAAGAAGAACAGGGCCAGTCCCACCAGCAGGAACCAGATGAACTTGCCGGCAAATATTATCCTCATGTTATACATGCACAACTTGCCGAAAGATTTTGTAGTCTGTAATACTGACATAGTTCAACTTCTTTTAAAGATTTTTCAATAGGCACAGGTATGCGTCCTCAAGGTTAGGTTCGGCCAACTGGGCACCGGGCCACGGACATTCGGGTGATATGTAACGCACCTTTATCTTGTCCCCGTCTTGGATATGGTTGGCTATCAGCTTCTCGTCAAGTTCACCCAGACGAGATGCCTCTATGTCAAACAGCCATACCTTGTCCTTGGCCAGGTTAACCATATCATTGGGCTCACCAAAGTACTTGAGTGAGCCTCTCTCTATTACCACAACCTGGTTACATGAACTGGCTATATCCTCAATGATATGGGTTGAGAATATCACTATCCTGTCACGGCTCAACTCTACCAGCAGGTTACGGAACCTGATACGCTCCCTGGGATCAAGTCCTGCCGTAGGCTCGTCAACCACAAGTATGCGCGGCAGGTTAAGCAAGATAAGCGCGATACCTATTCTCTGCTTCATACCGCCCGAGAATGAACCTATCTCAGAGTTCCTCTGCTCATACATGTGTACCGATGTAAGCACATACTCCAGCCTTTCCTTACGTACCTTCTCATCGGTAATACCCTTAAGTATTGCCTGATAATCCAGGAAATCCCATGCGCTCATGGACTCGTACATGCCGAACTCCTGAGGCAGGAATCCGATAAGGCTCTGCAGCTCCTCTCTGTACTTGAGGGTATCCATGCCGTTGATAAACACCGTTCCGTAGCTCTGGCGCAGGATACCGGTCACAATGCGCATGAACGTGGATTTGCCGGCTCCGTTGGGACCCAGCAGACCGAACATACCGCTGTGTATCTCGAACGATACGCCACGCAGTGCCTTGAACGGTTTCTTGCGCTTGCCTATGATAGGAATGCTCTTTACGAACAGGAACCATGAACGCCTCAGCTTGGCAGTTTCACCATCCAGACGCTCCACGTTGATGTTGTTGTCATAGAGGTAGTCCGATGTCTTGCGGATAAAGAGACCCAGCACCCAGACTACGGCAATGAACACCATGAATCCTTTGCTCTCTATGCGGGTGTTAAGGAACAGCATGGCGCAAGCGGGCAGTAGCCAATAAAGAATCTTCTTAAGTATTGCAGCAATACGTGCGCCACGCTTGGATTTGTATGAAACGTATTCAAGTATGGCCTTGATGATATGGTTTATTCCTGCCAGCGTGATGATGGTAGTAAGCAATATCCAGAACTCCTTCTCAAAATACCATCCTGCCAGATATCCAGTGTATCCGAACACCACCACTTGCCACAGCAGGCTTACAAAATCCTTAGCGTGACGGAAACTGCGTGCCAGCCCAAGACGGCGGCGTATGTTGAGTCCGCTGCGCCACTGGCGAAGGAACAGGCTGTACCAGTCATATACCTTTACCAGGTTACGCACCTCAATCACAATAGGCTCATCGGGCTTGACAATATCCTTGCGGGCAATCCTTACCGAACTCTTTATGAAATATGTCACTCCGGGAACGGCAAGACACAGTACTATTATGTAGAGAAGTATCTTGAATATTCCGCTCACGGTGGTGAATATAACCAGCAGGCCCACACCGAACAGTATTGCATGCAGTACATGGGTGTAGCGGCCCAGGCCCTTATACCATGCCCTCATGTTCTCGAACGATATGTAGAGCGTGGGAATGAGCAGCAGTGTAAGTACGGCCGAGAAGGCCAGACCGCCAATGACCGTCAATGCAAACGGCGCACCTATGGCACCGGCATACTCATTGTCACCCATAGCCATGGGGATAAGCGTGACAATGGTGGTGATGGTGGTTATGAAGATAGGTCTTAGCCTGGAGTATCCGCTTGTCATGATTGCACGCATGCGGCCGTAGCCCCTGCGACGCAATGTAGTTGAGTAGTCTATCAGTATGATACCGTTGTTGACCACCACACCAAGCAGGATCAGGAATCCGGTCAGGGTATTGGCGTTCATCAGACTGTTTCCCGACAGCAGCAGAGCCAGCAATGAGCCTATTGCAGCCAGCGGTATGGAGAACAGCAGCACCAAAGGCGTGGTAAGCGACTCGAACGATGATGCCAATATCATGAATATCAATATGATGGCAGCCAGTATCAGGAACTTGAACTCACTGGTGGAGTCATCGCCGCGCTGTACCTCAAGAGCCAGTCCGGACGGCAGGTTGTAATTGGCGATGATGTCATCAATCTGGTCATGATAGTCATCAAGCACATCCTTGGGCAGGTCCTCGCTCTGGGATATGGCGTATGTAACGTTCACGCGGCGGTCACGGTTTACGCGACGCACCTCTGACGGTCCGCGGCTGAGGCGGATGTTTGCTATCTGCTGCAGCTCATGGGTGCCGCCGTTTGCATCGGTCACGACTACACGGCGCAAATCATCCAGGGTCTTTTCCCAAAGCCTCATCTCCTCTTCTTCCTCGGTCAGGTCATCCATTATCACAATGTCATACTCATCGGTTCCCACCTTGAAGCTGGCTCCAGTACTGGTGGAACGGTTCAAGGAATTCAGGGCTGACGTTATGGACTGGTTAGTGATGTTGTACGATGCCAGTGCCACAGGGTCAAAGGTAAGCTGCACCTCCCTGCGGCCGCCCGGGTTGTCAACCCTTACGTCACGCACAAACTCCAGTTGCTCCAGATAATATCTAAGGTTATTGGATACTATGCGCATGGTTTCGGTGTCAGAACCCTTTACCACTATCCTCTCCGTGTTGTCACCTACGCCCAGAACGCTCATGAAGCGCGTGAGGGAACTCAAGCCCGATGCGCTCTGATTTCCGCGGGCATAACCCGGTGTGACACGCACGTCTATGTCATTCTCCAAGGCAAGCTCATCGCTAAGGTGTTCTACAATCTGGCTTATGGTCATACCTCCTTTCTTGTTGTAACCCTCCTGGAGAGTGACAGTGATTGATGCCTGTTCTTCCTGGATACGGCTTATGACATCCTTCTTATAAATAAGGCTGTCCAGACGGCCCTCCAGTGTGGCTGTAGCCTCGTCTGTATCCTCAATAGTGCTGCCGGTAGGCATCGTGATGTTCACGTTTACCCTGTCACTATCCACCTGACGGTTCTGACCGGTATTGCGTGACAGCGCGAATATGAATGCTATGACCAGAACCGCCACTGCCGTGCCCACTGTCGGTCCCGGCTTGCGTAAAGCGGTCTTAAGCAATGTGGAGTACATCTGCAACGGTCGGTCATGGATGGACATCTTCTTGAAGAAGACACTGTTGCCACCTCCGCCGCGTTCCATCATAGCAGCAGTAGCCATAGGTATGAATGATACTGCCACCAGAAGTGAGAATATCAGCGTGGATATGATTGAAAAGCCAATGTTCCTACCTAAGAGCTTTATCATAGGCTCATCCGAGAACACGAACGGCAGGAACACCGTAATGGTGGTCAGCGTGGATGCTATAAGAGCCTTGCGAACCTCCTTTACGCCCTGCAGTGCCGCCAGTCGCGGCGGCATGCCCATCGAGGCCAGACGGTATATATTCTCAAGCACCACTATACTGCTGTCCAACAGCATACCTATGGCCAACGCCATACCTATCAGGGTCAGCGTATTTATGGAAATGTCGGCAGCATAGAATACGTTGAAAGCCGATAATATGGATACCGGTATTGACAACGCGATGAAGAACACAAGGCTAAGGTTACGCAGGAAGAACCACAGCACCAGAATGGCCAGGATACCGCCTATAAGCCCCAGTTTCACTATCTGTGATATGTTGTTGCTTATCTGGTCGGCCGAATTGGACTGCACCACAAGCTGAAGGTCCTGTGCGGCAACCTCACGGTTCACCTCATCAATACGCTTAAGTGTTCTCTGGGATAGGTTAAGAAGGTTCTCGCCTGCCCCGTTGACAAGAGATACAGATATGGCATCCATGCCGTTGACACGGCTTATGGTTGTCTCCTCCTTATAGTCAAAGAACACCGTGGCCACATTCTTGAGATATACAGGTCCCTGTGCAACCACCAGGTTCTCCACCTGCGACACATCATCATAGTTGGCGTCAAGCTGCACGTAATACTTGCGGTCAGGCTCGTTTATGTAACCCAGGAACGTACGCTCCTGATTATACTGGTTAAGCGCCTGGCTTATCTGTGAATTGGATATGTGCAATGCCTGCATGGCCTCCGGGTTGGAGCGTATCTCGATTGACTTGACACGACCGCCATAGACCGTCACACCGGCTATGCCGTCTATGCTCTCCAGCCGCGGCACCACATCCTTGTCAACAATAGCCCTCAGGCGGTCAACACCGCCCGATCCGCGGACCTGGAGTGACATGAACTGGTTGCTTATGCCGTTCACATTAGCCTGCTGGACGTTCACAGTGACATCGGTGGGGAAATCGGACCTTATGGAACTGATTTTCTCCTGCAGCTTCACCGTAGTCATCTTGATATTGGTGCCACGCTTGAAATCAACCCTTATGGAGCCCTGACGGCCCGACACAGTCGATTCCATGTTCTCAACGCCACCTACAGCACTTATGGCTCCCTCGAGTGGAATCACCACCTGCTGCTCCATGTAAGACGGAGTAAGGTCACTTCTGGAATTGGCGGTAATATACAGCTGAGGCAGTTCCGTATTGGGCAGAAGCTCAACCGGCAACTGCTTGTACGAGAAGTATCCCAGCAGCGTCATGGCCACCAGAAGCATGCAGATAGTTACCCTACGGTCAATAAATGACTTCATTTTATCTTTATTTTCCCGTAATTCTTATTTTGGCGCTCTCAAACACATAATACACGCAAGGTATCACCACAAGGCTCAACAGAGTTGAAGTAACCAGACCGCCTATCACGGCAATGGCCATGGGAGAACTCAAAGATGAACCCTCACCTAATCCCAATGCCATAGGCACAAGTGCCAGGATTGTGGTAAGACTTGTCATCAGGATAGGCCTGATACGCTGCTGTCCAGCCTCGGCTATGGCATCCGTAAGGTTCAGACCTGATTCCTTGAGCTGTCCTATGCGGTCCACCAGGATGATGGAGTTGTTGACCGCTATACCGGCCAGCATCACCATACCTATGATACCCATTATATTTACCGTTATGCCCGTTATAAGGAACATCAGTACTGCGCCCACCAGAGCCAGAGGAATGGTAAGCAGGATGGTGAACGGATGCAGGAGTGATTCAAACTGCGACGCCATCACCATATATACCAGTACTATTGAAAGCAGCAGCGCCAGCAGCAGACTGTTCATGGACTCGGCACGGCGCTCCTCCTCACCGGTTACGGTTATGGAGTAGTTCTGCGGCAGTTCAATGCCTGACACAGCATCCCTGACCCTTTGGGCAGCCTTGTCGAGCGATACAGACTCATCTATATCGGCAGTGACGCGCGTCACCCTGTTCTGGTTGATACGGTAAATCTCCTTGGGAGCGGTACTCTCGCTTATCTGAGCCAGCTCTATAAGACGGTAATCCTTCTGGCCCGATGTTATGACCATACTGTTCAGGTCAGCCAGTGACACGCCGGGAACCTTGATGGAAATATCCCTCATATCGCCCTTGTAATCCATCTGTCCGGCTTCACGTCCAGCCAGATGCTGCTGTATCTGGGTGATGATGGTGGATACGTTGATGTTGTTCATACCGGCAAGTGCACGGTCTACCGTTATTATTATCTCGGGGGCGCCGCCGGCCAGTGAACTCTCCACATTATACAGGCAGTCAATGGAATCGACTGATGCTTTGACCTGGGCGGTAAGGGCGGCCAGCAGGTCCAAATCCTCACCCTTGACCTCCACTACAAGCGGAGCGTCTTCCGTACCCATCATGGAATTCAGCGAGTTGTCGTCCTGCGTGAATGAAAGTTCCATGCCCTCCACTCCGTCTATATAGCCTGATAGTATCTCAGTAAGATCATCGGGAGTGACAGCTGATGCCTTGGAGAGCTGTATCTTCATGGTTGCGGTGTTCTCTCCCTCAAAATCCATGTTCTGTGCAGAAGCACCGGGTCCCACATGCGTGTATATGACACACTCCGGATCCTGTGTCAGGTCAAAGACCATGTTCTCCAGGCTCTCAAGCGTAGATGACGTACGTTCCAGATTGGTACCTTCGGCCATACGGACCTTGACGTTTATGGTGTTGTCCTCGGTCTTGGGCATGAATTCGGTGCCTACATACGGCAACAGGAAAAATGTACCGGCCACCAGAATCACAGAGCACAGGATCACCCACCAGCGCCTGTTTACAAGCCTCTTGAGGAATGAGGCATAGCCCTTGATGTTCACGGAACTGAAGTTCTTGAGAGGAACAGCCTTCTTGCGTGAGAATATACGCTCATACAGCGTAGGTATGACAAGGATGGCCACAAAAAGTGATGAGATAAGTGAGAAAGTCACTGTCCACGCCTCATCCTTGAACAGTTCGCCGGTGGCACCGTGCAGATATACTATAGGCAGGAACACCACTATGGTCGTAAGCGTTGATGCCGATACGGCACCACCCACCTCGGATGTACCGGTAATGGCGGCGTCGCGCACTGAAAGCCCGCGTTCCTGATTCCTGAATATGCTCTCAATTACCACAATGGCATTATCCACCAGCATTCCCGCACCCAACGCCAATCCGCCTAGCGTAAGTATGTTTATGGTCAAACCGCTGAAGAACATCAGGTTGAATGTGGCTATTATGGAAACCGGTATGGAGATTGCCACGATAAGGGTAGTTCCCACCCTGCGCAGGAATACGAACAGTACTATCACTGCCAGCAGGACACCCAGCAAGGCGCTGTTCTTAACCTCGCCTATAGAGTTGTTTATGAATGTTGCCTGGTCACTTATCACGATAAATTCATATCCAGGCAAGGATTTACGTATCTTGCTGAGGCTTGTCTTTATACCTTCCACAGCCTTGACAGTATTGTAGTCCATCTCCTTGAATACCGATATGCCTATGCTTCGGTTGCCGTTCACCCTCACGATGTTCTCGGGGTCACGGTTCTCAAAGTGAATGGTTGCCACGTCACGCAGGTATATGGGTGCCATACTGGCCGATCCGAACTCGCCTATCTGTCCGGGTGTAGCCTCCGTGTTCTTGTAACCCACTATGATATTGCCGAATGCGGTTTCATCGGTCAGCGTATTAGAACCTGTTACAAGGTACTGGAAGCCCTGCTCGGATATTCTGCCTCCGGAGACCCTCTGGTTGCTCTCCTGTATGCGTGATGATATATTGTCCACGGTTATCCCGAAAGCCTGCAGCTTATAAGGGTCAGCATCAATTACCAGATTGGTGAACTCGTCACCGGCAAGTGAGACATCGGCCACACCCTCAACCCTCATCAGCTCATTGCACACGTATGAGTCTGCCACCTTTCGCAGCTCGGCCATATCGGTTATATCCGGATTTGAGAAGCCCAGAATCATTATGGGCGAAGTGGTAGGATCCTTCTGCGAGATTCTAAGGTCTGTCACACGGCTGTCCTGACTGAAACTGCTCATGGCCTTCTCCAGATCCAGGAACGCCTCATCCATATTCTTACGCCATGAGTATTCCACCGTGATGCGGGCGGTACCCACTTTTACCACCGACGAGACATTGCGCACGTCACTCTGACGGGCAATCTGAGACTCCATGCTCCGTATGAACTGCTTCTCTATCTCTTCTGGCGGACGCTCGCCCGCGTCTAGCTCCACAAACAGGCGGGGACTGTTCATGCTTGGCAGAAGCTCCACGCTCAGTCTGTCGTATGATATTTTTCCGAGCAGCAGTATAGCCAGCACCGCCATTGTGACGGTAACCGGGTTTCTGACCGCCCAACTAACCAGTCTTTTCATCCTTTCAAGTTTATCTCTGGATCTTTACCTTTGAACCGTCTCTCAGGGTCTCGAAACCGCGTACTATCAGCTGGTCATCCTTTTCCAGGCCACCCAGCACCTCCACGCTGTTCTTTTCCTCTAGGCCCAGCCTGATCTGCTTTGCCCTGGCTATACCCTGGTCAACAACAAACACGATACGTCTGTTACGCTCGTTACGGACAATGTTCTTGGGTATAACAATAGTTGAACTGTGACTCTCGGTAACGATATCCGCCTTGACGAACATACCCGGCCTTATGAGCAGGTCCTTGTTGTCTATCACAAGTTTACCCTTGAATGTACGGGTCTCGGCGCTGATGGCCGGAGAGAGCTCGGTAACCTCACCTATGATAGTGTCACCCGGGAGGGTATAATGGGTTATGTATGCCTTCTGTCCCACCTTAACCTCATTTATGGCACTCTCCGGAAGGTTTATCTCAAGCAGCATGGAACTGTAGTCCATTACGGTAGCCACCGATGTCCCGCTGTTGACTTTAGCTTCGGTCGAGAAATGCGGAAGATTAACTATCACGCCGTCAAACGGAGCACGGATGTTCATCTTCTCCAGGTTCATCTCGGCATTCTCATAATCCAGACGGGAATTCATGATCTTGATATCCGAGTTCTTGACTTCGGTCAGCGTAGCGCCACCCTTTTCATAGAGAGACTTGGTCTTGACCTGCTCCTGCTCCGCCAACTCCAGGTTCAGGCGCTTGGTCTCGATGGAGATGCCGTTCTCGTATGACTTGTCATCTATGCGTACTATAAGTGCGCCTTTACGTACCTTGTCACCCAATTTATAAGGTTTACCCGTTGCGGGGTTTCTCTGAAGGTGATACTTGCCGGCCATCTCGGTTGACAGTTCAGCCTCGGCGTTTGACACAGCCGTGCTGTTTGTCGTGAAGATCCTGCTTACCGAACCGTATGTTATGTCAGATACCGATACCGGTGTAGGTATCTCATTACGGTTCATCTGGTTCTCTTGCCTGCACCCTGCCATAAGGAGAGTGAGTACAGTCAGTGTTAGTGCGCTGATTCCTGTTTTCATATACTGTATCTTTTTTATTATTTCTTCTTGTTGTCAGTACTCTGTTCATACGTGATGGGAACCACAGCCTCATCCTTCTCAAAGTCATACAGAGTCAGGATCTTGATATTAAGAAGCTGAACCTTATAATTGATGATAGCCTGTGTGTATGACATCTTGCTGTTTGAAAGCTGGTTCTGGAACTGGTTCATCTGCAGTCCAGTCAGCTCACCGTTGCGGTAACGCTCCTCATTGAGGTCGTATGTAAGCTGGGCGTTGCGCTGGCTCTGCTCGGCTATAGAGATCTGTCCCACCAGATTATCCAGGCTGCGGCAAGTGCTGCGCACGTTCATCTCTATGCTCTTGAGCTCTTCCTCGGCGCTCAGCTCAAACATCTTACGTTCAATCTCAGCAGCTTTTATACGAGCCTTCCTGGCACCCCAGTCAAAGAGCGGAACGCTGAATGAGATTGCCACACGCGGATTGTTGGTAGGATTGTCATAGACATGGTTGAACTCCGGATCATCACCCATGATACCGAGTGAAAGGGATATGTTTCCGCTGAAGCTGTCATTGTCCTTGACCTGTACCATAGACATCTCCTGCTGTTCCCTTGATATCTGGCGCTGCCTGAGCTCAAGCCTGGATGACATGGCGCTCTCAAGAGCTTTCTGAGGATCCACATATACCGGCTCAGCCTCTATATCGCATACCACTATTATATCCTCATCAAGAGGTATGCCCAGTACCTGCTTGAAATTGTCCTTGGCATTCTCCAGACTTACCCTCTGGTTCTCAAGGCTGGAACGTGACTGTGCCAGGTTGAGTTCAGCCTGGTAGTATTCGTCCTTTGTCGTGAGGTCAGCCTCCACCTTGTCCTTGATTATGTTGAAGTTCCTCTCGGCGTTCTCCAGCTCCGACTCGCTTATGGCAAGGTTCTGCTGTGACATGAACAGGCTGTAGAACTGGCTGGTTATGTTACGCTCCACATTGAGCATCTGCAGGGCATAGCTTATGCGGGCGTTCTCATAGTTCATCTCTATCTGACGCATGTTCATCTTGGTCCTGTTATAGGTGAAGATGGGCTGGGTCAGGCTCAGGTAAAGACGGTTACTGAACGCGCGGTTGCTGTTGGTGGTGCCGCCTATGGTAGATTCGTTGTTCTGCCATGACAGGCTGTTGTTGAGTGACAGCGTGGCATCGGTCCAGATAATGGGCTGCGAGATGCTGAACGTACCCGACGATGAAAGCGAACGGTTGGTGTACCAGTCGGAATAACGGCTGTCGAACTGACGCGACTGGGAATAAGAGAACGGCTCCAGGTTCAGCGAGAACCTTGATTTCAAAGACGCCCTCTGGGCAATCAGGTTCTGCTCGTAGCGTTCCATGCTCATACGGGAGTTTATCAGATCAGGATTATGCTCGGCACTGTACTCCAGAGCCTGCTCCATGGTCAGGACAATCTGTGCCCCGGCTCCGGTCTCAAAGGCCGTTGCCGATGCCAGTGCAAGAACTGCCGTAACCAATAAATGTTTCTTCTTTATCATATTGTTTCCTTGTTATTATCTTTCTCTCTTTACCAACCTCACGGCATCGGCCACAATCACCCTTATGCCGGACCTGTTGTTCAGTGTAACCTTAACCGTATCGGCCTCGAACCTGAATGAACCCAGCAGGTTCCAGCCATCCTCGGCACGCCACATGTTCATTGACACATGGTCGCTCGTGTTGAACTGTCCTATCTCGAAGTTGTAGTCATTGGTCACCCTACGGCCGTTGTTGTTATTGTTGTTCCAATTGTTATTGTTGTTCCACCTGCGGTTACGGTTGTTGTTCTCATACATTTCAGTTGCCGCGTAGTAATACACGTCATATACTCCCGCAACTTCCAACGGAATTTTCCACCTGGCATACTGCGAGCCGTCACCCGGCGATATCAGATATGCTGAACGTATATAGTCACCGTAAAGGTTCTGGTCGGTCACCAAGGTCCACTGGCTGTAAGTACGCCAATCGGAGAAGCCCTCATACATGAACTCGTTGTTTTTCTCCCTGGACTTGTCTATCCATTTTGACAGATAACCGGTTCTGAGCGGCCTGGAAAGCGAGAACAGTTCAGTATTCTCATTATCAACTATTATCTCACCCGGAAGCGTGTTATCCACACCGCCTCGTACAGCATAGACTCCCTCCGGAGTAAGGTCTGTACCCGTATATGAGTTCCAGTCCGAGCTGTTCAGGTTAATGTCATGCGGCAGATTTGATGACAGCATGGTGTTTACCCTTATGAAACTGGGATAATTGAACCAGTGTGTCACAATCCTGCGGGTCTCATGCGGGCCCACGCTTACCATCATGCTTGTAGGCTTGTCCTCATCACCGGCATTCTCGGTCTCATAGAAAACAAACTCCACATTCACATATCCCGGATTGTCAGATATGTTCTCAAACGTAACCTCGGCCTGATAGATGTCGGCAGTATCGGTGGTGACCGTAGTAACCTGCGGAGTTCCAATCTTGTAGCAGGCCAGCCGGGCCTGTTCATTCCAGGCCTCTATCTTATCCTGCAGGCTTATTCCCGAATAACTCTGGATCCAGTCAAGGATTGAATCGAACGATACATTCTCAAATTCCTTCTCCCTTGTCTTGGCCGATATGGAGTCAACCATTGCTTCATGGCCCATGACCACCGATATCGGAGCAAAGAAGTCCTTTGTCTTCAGTGAAAGCGCATTATCGGCCAGGTCCTCCCATTCCGGATCTGACATTATACGGTCAAAACCGTATTTTCCCATCAGTATCAGGGCCTTCTCGTCCTCGGACAGGCCGTTCATCCGCCTCATCCATGCATTTCCGTTATTCTGGTTTGTAGCCGTCATTGTCTCCACCATCCTGTTAGCCATAGGCCAGTCCGATGAATAGACGTTGTACCTGAAGTTATAGAACAGAGGACGGTAAAAGTACGGATTGTCCACCTGGGTCATTGTCCACTGACCGTTCCTGCTGCTGCCGCTCATATTGCCGGACTGCATCATGAATGAGATGGAATTATTCAGGATATTCACAAGTATCTCCTTTTCGGACATATTGTTGTTGCGGCGGTTCCAGTTGTTACGGCCGCTCCACATCCGTTTCATGTTGCGGAACTGGAATGAATTCAAGTCAAAGCCCCTCTCGTGAACCAGCGCCATCTCAGGCTGAAGCTGTTCGTATGCCGATGTCCATACACGCTTGTATGATGCAAACTGTGCCGGAACCTCCACTATCTGGAAGCGTTTGAACGGATAGGCCATATCGGCCTGATACTCCATATTCCTGCGTCTGCTCCTGATTATATACGGGACAGTATCGCGGATTGAGTCAAACACCTCAAACTGATCGTCCCAACGGCCCAGTTCCCACACCGTATATACGGTTGAGTCAACGGTTATTGACTTGGAAGAATAGTCACCTATCATGAGTGATACCGAAGGCAGCGAAGACTCCGGTTTGAAAGTGAACCTGGTTGAGTCATCATTTGCAGTGCACAAGCCCTGTGATATGGGGGTAAGTCCCGGATTGGGAGTCACGTTGACGACAAAATCAGTGAAATATGACATCTGCCACTCCGGACTCTGGTCACTGTAGGCCACACCAGGACGCGGATACCAGTAGCTCTCGGGTGTAAGCATCGTAAAGTCCTTGTCCTGGAAAAGATAACGCTTACCCACATTGAGCATGGATAGAGCCTTGACGTTCTCAAGCATCTTTTCGGAAGTGATATCCAGGTAGCAGATACGGTCATCGGCCTTACCGCTGTAATCCATTACAATGTTGACAGGCTGGTCTTCGGGCAGTGTCTTGTCAAATGACAGTACTACAAGATGCATCAGACGCTCAAATTCCATGCTGTGACCGGGAGCGCTTATGCTGTTGACATTGAATCCGGGATTAAGCGTGAATACCAGTTGTGATGAGTTCTCCCTGGGACTTACCGTCATATCGGCTCTCACGCTGAGTGAATCGCCCATCTGTGTTACGGTAAGCTCGCATGACTGGGCCACGGCACCGCCTTTATGGACATAATCGTTATCCAGTTTCACCATATCGGCCCTGTATCTCTCGTCAACCTTATACAGATGCACATGCATGTATCCTGCATATAAGCCTCCGGCTAAGAACAGCGCAGCGGCAATACGCCACGGAAGCAGACTGTATCTGGAGTTGGCAAGACGATGGAACAGCGACACGTCCGTAAGGATAAGCCCTATGCCAAGCAACAGGTAGCACATCCTATGGTTTATAAGTCTGGGCAATCCGCTGAAACCAGTGACCACAGACTTGAGCATGGGCAGATTGAACCCTATATAGTCAAAAAGGTAATAGTACAGACTGTCAATATAAAAAAGCGTCACGCCTATGTAAGCCAGCAGTATCACCATCGTGATAGCCTGGTTGTTCAGTATCAGCATAAGGGTGGTTGACAGACCCACTATGAATACGAGCGTGGGCACGCACAACAGCAGGAAATACCATATATAGCTCAGATAGTCCAATGCAAAGCCATATTTGATAAGGCTCATAATCAACGCAATCAACGCCACCAGCACATCAAGGATGAAGAATACCTTAAGCGTAGCCCACATCTTGCCTATCAGATACTCGGCGTTACTGAGCGGACGTGTGTAGAAAACCTCGGACGTATCCAGCTGCTTGTCGCGCTTAAGGTACTCCGATGCCAGGAATACCGACACTACAGCCTGCCCCAGGTTCATGACCAGCATGAACAGATAGGGAATGACTGACCTGTTGACCATCTGGGGCTGCTGGTTCTGTGACAGTATATATATGGCTCCTAAAATCACTGCGGCAAACAGTGCCAGAAATGCAAAGACCTTGAAGAACCAGCCACGGACAAGCAGTTTTGTCTCGTATTTGGAGACTATGCGTATGTTATATAATCCAAGCATCATCACTCCTTATCCCTGATTTCAGTAAAATAGACATAAGCATGCTCCAGGTTGGGCGGATAACTGACCGCATCATATCCCGGCATACTCTTAGCCACAACCTGGATATCCCATCCCAGGCCATGAGGTATGGTTGAGATAACGGCATATTTCCGGTTAATCTCAGCATACTGCTCATTGGTGACCTTAAGACGCCACACCTTACCCTCGGTCTCCTTAAGCATACCTGCAGGTGATCCCCTGAACATGACCTGGCCCTGGTTGAGCATAGCCATTTCAGTACATGAACTTGATATGTCACCCACAATATGAGTTGACAGTATTATCGTGGTGTCCTTTGAACTGGCCTCACTCAGCAGGTTACGGAACCTTATGCGTTCCTCCGGGTCCAATCCGGTGGTAGGTTCGTCAACCACCAGGACCAAAGGCTTATGAATGAGAGCCTGGGCAATGCCAAGACGTCTCTTCATACCACCCGACAGATTCTGCGCATAACGGTCACGGGCTTCATACAGGCCCACCTGCTCAAGCATGGCGTCAACCGCCTTGCCGCGTTCCGCAGAATTAGTCATACCTGTAAGCGCCGCAGCGTAATCCAGGAATTCACGGACCTTGTACTTGGCAAAGAAACGGAAATCCTGCGGCAGATAACCCAATATGCGCCGTACCTCCTTGCGCTGCGTGCGTATATCGTAACCGCACACATCAACCTGGCCTTCGGTGGGTTCCATCAGGGTTACCAGGATTCGCATCAGGGTGGATTTTCCCGCACCGTTCGGGCCTAAAAGTCCGAACATGCCTGAAGGTATCTCCAGGTTTATATCGGTTAGTGCTCTTTTACCGTTAGGGTAATAATGACTTAAGCCTTTTATTGTTATCGACATGTCTTGTCGTTATGTTACTTGTTGAGAGCCTTTGCAATCTCTTCGGCACCTATTGAAAGGGTCACATACGACGGAACGGTACGTGTGCAGCACTCGTTCTCGCCCCAAAGGAACGGATAATCGTCCTTATGCTCCAGAAGGTCGGGCTGCAGCAGCACCAGGCCGGGAGCGATACCGCCCGGTATGAAGGTGTGGTCGGCACGGTTGTTGCCGTATGCCACCTTCTTGGTGTTCACACCCACAGCGGTCACGAACGATACGTTCGAGTACGGATGGTTGCCGTATATGAAGTTCAGGCCTGAAAGCACCAGTTCGGGATCAATCAGATCAGGGAAATAGCGCCATACCATATAGTTGTTCTGGGCCCAGCTGATTACACGCTCGCTTCCGCCCCATGTGCCGCCTGCCACGGGAACACCGTAAGGAGTGGATTCGGCAGTGCGCTTGGCATCTTCCACGAATACGGGAATAACCTCACGCAGCTGTGCCTTGAAGTCATCGTCCATGTACGGGAGCAGTGAAAGAGCTGTGGTTATGTTCACGCGCGGGGCACGCATTGCGCTGCCGCCGCCGGTACGGTTATCCTCAGCACCCTGCGGAGCTGTACGGGCAGCCTCAATCTGACGCATCACACCCGGCAGGAACATATCCTTGTATTTCTGCTCACCTGTCAGGAGCCACAACTGTATTGCAGCGGCTGAACGGTCACCACCCATATTGCCACGGCCACCCTGACCGCCACGCTGACCATTGAACTGTTGCTGCTGGGGACGGTTAGCCATCTGAGCCTGGTAGTCATCCATATCCTTCCACAGCTTTAGAGCGTTCTTCTTACAACGCTCGGCAGTCTCAGGAATATAAGGTGCAAGCACGCGGGCTGCATGAGCCAGGGCGGCGCATACATTCACGTTACCCATTGGATTGCCTGCATTGTTTGTGAAAGCGAAACGGTCATCCAATGTACCTGAGCGGTTACCACGCACCTCGTATGGTTTCAGGCTGGGATCATATATGTAGCCGTCAGTAATGGTAACGGCATCACCCAGATGATGATACTGATGCATGTTGCCCTGTACGATACCGCCTGCAATGAAACCTATGTTCTCTATCTGTGCGCACAGGTTCAGTGCACCGTGCTCAACCTGCTGGATAACATCGGGCAGTCCGTCTGGACGGTGTATGTCCACGAACTGGGTCTTCTGATCGATGAATGTCTCGTCACGCTCAGGTCTCAACACATCCCAGACCTCTGCCAGTTGGTTGGTCAGGCCTATCACGGTTCCTGACTGGATATCAAAGTCACCGGCATCATACCATGCACCTACAGCCAGACCTGGGATATGCTCGTAAGGCTTGTATTTGGTGTTGGTGCTGTTGCCCATGCGATAGCCGTCATGCTGCTGGTAGTTTGTGGGAGCCTGAATGGCATCGTCCATGTGTGAGCGGCCGTGCCAAACGCGGTATGCCTCGTTCACCAGCATGTGGTCCATCTGCACGGGAAGCCATACATCCATCGTGTTGTACCACTTGCCCTCATACACGTTCCTGTTGATGGGGAACGGATTGGTCTTGACACCGTTGTATTCAATATAATAGGTGCCCGGTTCCTTCACGGCACTGAAATCACACTGAGCATAGTTATAGCGGTTGTAGAACACACCCCACTCCTTGACAGACGGCTCAAGTGCCAGGGTATGGCTGCCATCGGCGTTCACACGGAATACCTTGGCCTTCGATGCCACCTTATCGTTACGGTCCAGCTCAATCACAGCCACCTTCTTCTGAGCGGGTGTGTAGCCTATCTGCGATATTCCTATATTGGGTTCACGGATCCAACCGGCATCTGCAGTCGGTTCAACATACCATTCCAAAACAGTTCCTGTCTTGCCCTGAGGCAGCATGGAGCGGACTACGAACGTACCGTTCTGCGACAGGTTACGGCCGTCAAAAAGATTGATTTCGGTTTCTGACTTGAACAATACGCGAAGCGATTCATCCTCCGGTGCCACAACAAGGGTATGTCCCTTGGAGATGGGCTTGGGTACTATGAACTCGTCACGTCCGCGGTCATCGAAAGTGGAGAGCCCCCAGAACTGCGGGATCTTGTCAGCATTGGGATGCATCTCGGTGTCACCAGACGGATAGCGCGGGAATATCTCGGACTGGCCGTCCATCAGGTAAGTCTTGCCGAAATATGTAGCCGGGAAGAATTCCATGTTCAGGCCTGCCTTGCCGGCAAGAGCGGCCGGAAGCGGCTGGTCCATAGTAACCTGTATGAGTATTCCCTTGCCCTCCTGCTTGGCTGTAATCCCATACTTGAAGTTATAGTCGGGATAATTGAACTTGCAGTTTATGGCACCACCTAAGGTATCGACGGTACGCTCCGTCAGCGTGGCATAGATATCCCACTGCTCAGGAGTATTCATCAGACGCACGGCACCGCCAGTGGCAATACGCACCCCGCGCTGCACGATCTCAATACCGGCAGTCTTCTCGTCACAGAAGACACCCTGGTAATTGTTGGAATAGACCAGCACGTTCACACCCCGGGTCTCAAAGTAACCCCTGTCGTTGATCTCAAGCTTTCCTGCTTCCTGAGAAGTCTTGGAGCAGGACAATAATGCACATAACGCTACAATTAACGGTAGTAATCGTTTCATAAGTTTTCAAGTTATATCGGCTAGAACGCAAAAGTAGTGAAAGGTTTTATAATAACGTGCTTGCGTACGCTAAAATTAAGTATCTTTAAGTAGCGCATGAAGATGCGCCGCGCATCGTGGATAAAAAATGACGGAGTTTCTTTTTTCTCCCCCTACCTTGCAGTATCTTTACGGCCCAAAACACAGAGGTATGAAAAAACGTGTTCTTGTTACATATAACATGTTCCGTACGGGATATTCGGAACTGATAAGGAAATACGATGTGACATTCCCCCCTGAAGGCCGTGAGACATTCACATACGATGAAGTTTACGAAATGCTCCCGGAGTATGACGTGCTGCAGTCAATGTTCAATTTCCCCGTTGACCGCAAGCTGATGGAACGCGGTCTTCCCCGTCTGGAACTGGTAAGCAACTACGCGGTAGGATTTGACAACATAGATATACCCACAGCTACGGAACTTGGCATTGCTGTAACCAATACCCCAGGCCCCGTGACCGAACCCACCGCCGACCTGGCATTCGGACTCATGCTGGCAGTGGCCCGCCGCATTACCGATGTTGACCGCCGTCTGCGCATACCAGGAGCACTGGAATGGACACTTCTGGCCAATCTGGGCTACTCCTTAGGAGGCAAGACTTTAGGTATCCTTGGAATGGGACGCATAGGCCAGGCTCTGGCCCGCCGCGCCAAGGCAAGCTGCATGAAGGTTGTCTATCACAACCGTCACCGCGTAAGCCCGGAGATTGAAAAGGAATATGATGCCACATACTTGGAGTTTGAAGAACTGCTCCGTACATCCGATTTCATATCGGTCAACGTACCATACTCAAAGGATACCTGGCACCTGATAGGCAAGGATCAGATTGAACTCATGAAGCCCACCGCAATCCTGGTAAACACTGCACGCGGACCTATTGTCGATGAGCTTGCGCTGGCCGATGCACTCAGGAACAAACGCATCTGGGGCGCCGGACTGGACGTATTCGAGTTCGGAGACAAGGTCAGCCCGGAGATACTAGCATGTGAGAACGCCGTAATCACTCCCCACGTAGGCACTCAGACCTACGATGTGCGCAACGAGATGGCAGAGTTCGTATCACGCAACATAATAAATTTCTACGAGGGTGGTCCCGTAGCATTCGTAAACAAGGTTGACAGAAAGAAGTGATGGCTACATCAGAAAGTCTGCTTGACAAGCTTGACGGCTTGGAGGCCCGTTTCCAGGAGGTTAGCCTTCTCATAACGGACCCGTCGGTGATATCCGACATGAAAAGGTTCGTGAAGCTGAACCGCGAGTACCGCGACCTGGAACCGGTGGTTGCCGCCCGCAAGGAATACATGCAATTGCAGAACAACATTGCGGAGGCCCGGGAGCTGATGGCTACAGAGAGCGACCCCGAAATGCGCCAGATGGCACGCGAGGAACTTGATGCAGCATCGGAACGCCTGCCACAGCTTGAGGAAGAGATCAAGCAGATGCTCATTCCGGCCGATCCGCAGGATGACAAGGATGTTATAATGGAGATACGCGGAGGCACAGGCGGTGACGAGGCAGCCCTGTTTGCGGGCGACCTGTTCCGAATGTACAGCAAATACTGCGAATCCAAGGGATGGAAAATAGCCGTATCGTCTTGCTCCGAGGGTGCATCGGGAGGATTCAAGGAAATCATATTCACCGTGACCGGCGAGAAGGTCTATGGAACCCTCAAGTATGAATCCGGAGTTCACCGTGTGCAGCGTGTACCCGTAACCGAGACGCAGGGCCGCATCCATACATCGGCAGCCACGGTGGCCGTGTTGCCTGAGGCCGATGCTTTTGAAGTTGAAATAAATGAGGGCGAGATAAAGTGGGACACATTCCGCAGCGGCGGAGCGGGAGGCCAGAACGTGAACAAGGTTGAGAGCGGAGTAAGGCTCCGTTACAATTGGAAAAATCCCAACACCGGAGTGGTTGAAGAGATACTCATCGAGTGTACCGAAACCCGTGACCAGCCCAAGAACAAGGAGCGTGCTCTCTCCCGGTTACGCACCATGATATATGACCGCGAGCATCAAAAATACATGGATGACATAGCCGCCCGACGCAAGACTATGGTATCCACCGGTGACCGTTCGGCAAAGATCCGCACATACAACTTTCCGCAGGGCCGCATTACCGACCACCGCATAAACTACACCATCTACAACCTTCCTGCATTCATGGACGGCGACATACAGGACTGCATAGACAAACTTACAATCGCCGAGAATGCGGAGCGGATGAAGGACGCTGAAATGTAAATATTTTTCGCAACACTAATTAATATGGACAGAGACCAATTGTACGCTAACATCAGACGCAAGGAATCATTCCTGTGCGTAGGACTTGACACCGACATCAGGAAGATACCACAGCATCTTCTGAAAGATGAAGACCCCGTGTTTGCATTCAACAAGGCAATAGTTGACGCTACCGCCGATTACTGCATAGCATACAAGCCCAACCTTGCTTTCTATGAGAGCGCCGGACTTAAAGGCATGCAGGCTCTATACAAGACGATAGACTATATCCGCACCAATTATCCCGACCAGTTCATAATAGCCGACGCCAAACGCGGAGACATAGGCAACACGTCAATGATGTATGCAGACAGTTTCTTCAACGAGATGAAGGCCGATGCCGTGACCGTTGCTCCGTACATGGGTCAGGACAGCGTGACTCCGTTCTTAGGTCACGATGGCCACTGGGTGATACTGCTTGCGCTCACCAGCAACAAGGGTGCCGCTGATTTCCAGTACATAGAGGATCCCAACGGCATGCCTCTGTACCGCAACGTGCTGCTCAAGTCACTTGAATGGGGAGGCAACCCTGACAACATGATGTACGTGGTGGGCGCCACCCGTGCCGAGATGCTCTCCGATATCCGCCGCACCGTACCTGACAGTTTCCTGCTTGTCCCGGGCATAGGCGCCCAGGGAGGTTCGCTGGCCGAAGTATGCAAGTACGGCCTTAACGGCAAGTGCGGCCTGATAGTAAACAGCAGCCGTGCAATCATTTATGCAGACTCAACTGAGAATTTTGCCAAGGTAGCCCGTGAGAAAGCCAAAGAGGTTCAGCAGGAAATGGCTACTTATTTAAAATAATACCTTATATTTGCAGTCTAATACGGAATACTTGAAACAAATGGAATTTACAGCAAAACAGATAGCTGAATTTTTAGGCGGCACGGTTGACGGCAACGAGAACGCCACCGTCCATACTTTCGCCAAGATTGAGGAGGGTGTACCCGGTGCGCTCTCATTCCTGTCAAACGTAAAATACACACAGCACATTTATTCAACACAGTCAAGCGTGGTTCTGGTCAATAAGGATTTCAAGCCCGAACAGCCAGTCAGCGCCACACTTGTCAGGGTTGACAACGCATACGAAAGCCTGGCCAAGCTCATGTCGCTCTATGCATCCATGAAGCCAGGTAGGAACGGAATCAGTTCACTTGCATCGGTATCAGAAAAAGCCAAGATAGGCCAGAACGTCTATATCGGACCTTTCTCTGTCATTGAGGACGGTGCCGTGATTGGTGACGACACCCAGATTTACCCCCACGTGATTGTAGGTGAAGGTGCAAGCGTAGGCTCCAAGTGCATTCTCTATCCGCATGTGACCGTTTACTACGGATGCAGGATAGGCAACCGTTGCATACTGCATGCGGGCAGTGTTATCGGAGCCGACGGATTCGGTTTCGCTCCCACGCCCGACGGCTACAACAAGATTCCCCAGATAGGTATTGTGGAACTGGAGGATGATGTGGAGATAGGTGCCAACACATGTATTGACCGCTCTACGATGGGCCGTACCGTAATTCACAGGGGAGTCAAACTGGACAACCTCATTCAGGTGGCTCACAACGTTGAGATTGGCAGCAACACCGTAATGTCCGCACAGACAGGCGTGGCCGGTTCCAGCAAGATAGGTTCATGGTGCATGGTAGGCGGTCAGGTAGGTATTTCAGGCCATATCAGCGTCGGCAACAAGGTCAATGTCGGCGCCCAATCAGGTATAATAAGCAATATACCGGACGGCGAGTCCATAATGGGATACCCGTCAATAGGATACCGCAACTTCCTGCGTTCTTCGCTGTTATTCAGGGACCTCCCCGAAATAAGCAGGACAATAAGCCAAATGAAAAAGGAAATAGAAGAACTCAAGGCACAACTTGGCAGCAAGTAGTGCTTTAAGATGAACACTATAAAATGTACAAACAGAAGACTTTAAAGAGTAGTTTTTCACTTAGCGGAAAGGGATTGCACACAGGTCTTGAGCTGACCGTGACATTCAATCCGGCACCCGCGGACTACGGCTACAAGATACAGAGAACAGACCTGGACAGCCAGCCCGTAATCGAGGCTTTTGCCGAGAACGTGCGCGAGACGCAGCGCGGCACTGTGCTGTTCAAGGGCAATGTGAAAGTCAGCACGGTGGAACACGGCCTGGCAGCACTGTACGCAGCCGGAATAGACAACTGCCACATAGAGGTGAACGGCCCCGAATTCCCCATCCTGGACGGCAGCGCCATAGAGTATGTCGAGAACATACAGCGCGTAGGCATAAAGGAACTGGATGCACTCAAGGACTATTATGTGGTCAAGAACAAGATAGAGGTCAAGGACGAGAGCACCGGATCATCCATAATCCTGCTCCCGGACAATGAGTTCAGCGTGAACGTGCTCATCTCATACGATTCCAAGATCCTCTACAACCAGTACGCATCACTGGATGACATGCGTGAATTCCCCACAGAGATAGCCAAGAGCCGTACATTTGTATTCGTACGTGAAATAGAGCCTCTGCTGGGTGTAGGTCTCATAAAAGGAGGAGACCTGGACAACGCCATTGTGATCTATGAGCGTGAGATGCCTCAGGAGCGTTATGACAAGATATGCCAGGTCATGGGAGTGCCCACTATGGATGCCACCAAACTGGGCTATATCATGCACAAACCCCTGCAATGGGACAATGAGCCTGCACGCCACAAGCTGCTTGACATAATAGGCGACCTGGCACTGGTGGGCAAACCCATCAAGGGACGCATCATAGCCACACGCCCCGGCCACACCATAAACAACAAATTCGCCCGCATACTGCGCAAGAACATCATCCTGAACGATGTACAGGCTCCCGCATACGACCCATCGGTACCTCCGGTAATGAACCTGCAGCAAATCCAGGCCGTGATGCCTCACCGTTTCCCCATGCAGCTTCTGGACAAGGTCATCGCACTTACCGACCTATATGCCGAAGGTGTCAAGAACGTGACCAACAACGAGTTCTATTTTACCGGACATTTCCCCGAGCATCCCATCATGCCTGGCGTTCTCATCATAGAGGCAATGGCACAGTTGGGAGGTACTCTGGCACTTCAATATACGGGAGAGCCCAAGGATTACGAGGCTATGTTCGTCAAGATTGACAACACCCGTTTCCGTCAGGCGGTAGTACCGGGCGACACCCTTCTGATGCGCGTTGTAAGGACTGCACCCATACGTCATAACATATTATCAATCAAGGGATACGCCTTTGTAGCCGATAAATTGGTTGCAGAATCTGAATTCATGGTACAAATAGTAAAAAGAGATAACTGATGATTAGCCCTTTAGCATATATTGACCCTTCCGCCAGGATAGGCAGGAACGTTGAGATAGGTCCCTTCTGTTTCATTGACAGGAACGTGGTCATTGGTGACAACAATATCCTTATGCCTCATGTGAGCGTCATGTACGGCTCACGCATAGGCAACGGAAACACAATCCATCCGGGAGCCGTTATAGGCGGCATTCCGCAGGATCTTAAGTTTGTGGGCGAAGAGAGCACCGCCGAGATAGGAGACAACAACCGCATCCGCGAGAATGTTACCATAAACCGCGGTACAGCCTCCAAGGGCAAGACCGTTGTAGGCAGCAACAACCTGTTTATGGAAAGCATGCACATAGCACATGACTGCATTGTGGGCAATTACTGCATAATAGGCAACAGCACCAAACTGGGCGGTGAGGTAGAGGTTGAAGACCATGCCACCATCAGCGCCGGGGTGCTGATTCACCAGTTCACGCGCATAGGCGGCTACGTTATGATTCAGGGCGGAAGCGGTGTAAGCCAGGATGTGCCTCCATTCACCATGTCCGGCCGCAATCCCCTCACATATATGGGAATAAACCTGGTGCGTTTGCGCCGTGAACAGTTCACGCCGGAGAGCATCGAAGCCATACACAATGCCTACCGCATCATCTACCAGCAGGGACTGAACGTAACGCAGGCCATATCCGCCATCAAGGAAAGCGATATTGCAACAGACCCCCATGTGCAGTACATCGTGGATTTCATTTCACGCTCACAAAGAGGCATTATACGTGACAGATAATAAAAGCACTACAATATGATTTACAGATTCATTTTCATTTCAGACGAGGTCGATGACTTCTATCGTGAAATCCAGATCAGTTCATCAGCATCATTCCTGGATTTCAGCAATGCCATTCTGAAATCTGTAGGATACCCCGATGACCAGATCACATCATTCTTCATCTGTGAGGACAACTGGGAGAAACGGGAGGAAATTACCCGTGAGGAGATGAACACCAGTTCCGAGGTGGATAACTTTGTCATGGCCGACACCCCCCTTGATGAACTCATCGAGGACGAAAAGCAGCGCCTGATATACGTGTTCGATCCTTTAACCGAACGCTGCTTTTTCATTGAATTAAAAGAGATTATCACTGGTAAAAATCTTACTGAAGCCGTATGTACCGCAAGCCAGGGCAACCCACCCAAACAGACCATTGACTTTGACGAGATGGCCAAGGCCAACCCCGTCCTTGACGTGGATGAGAACTTCTACGGCGACGAGAGTTTTGAATCCGATGAGCTTGATGAGGAAGGATTCGGTATGGAAGGCGGCGAAGGTGGAGGCACAGTGAGCCTTGATTCCATAGACGACCTCTATTAAGTGAAAAGCTTAGTCATCATATTAGGACCTACCGGCGTGGGGAAGACAGAATTGTGCCTGACCCTCGCCGATTTGTTTCATACCCCAATCATTTCGGCCGATTCCAGGCAGATGTATGCCGATATCCCGATATGCACGGCGGCATCTACCCCGGCTGAAAGAGCACGTGTGGAACACTATCTGGTTGGTAACCTTGGGCTTGATGACTATTACAGCGCAGCTAAATACGAAGAGGATGCACTTTCTCTGGCGGACAGGCTATTCGCAGACCACGACATACTACTGGCTACAGGAGGGTCAATGATGTACATAGATGCCCTGTGCTATGGTATAGACCAGATTCCCACCATTCCGGATGACATCCGCAAACCTCTTCTGGAGCGTTATCACAAGGAGGGGCTGGACAATCTGGTACAAGAACTCAAACTGCTGGATCCTGCCTACTTCAAGGAGGTTGACAGACGCAATCCCAAGCGGGTTCTGCATGCGCTTGAGGTCTGTTACATGACCGGTCATCCCTACTCCGACCTGCGCAAGGGACAGAAGGCCGAGCGTCCTTTCAATATTATCAGAATTGGCCTGACCCGACCTCGTGAGGAACTATACGAGCGCATAAACAGCCGCGTTGACAGGATGATTGAGAACGGACTTATTGACGAGGCGCGCCGCATGTATCCGCGCAAAGGATTGAACTCACTCAACACCGTGGGCATGAAAGAGTTGTTCAACTGGATGGACGGCGCCCTTACGCCTGACGGCAAGCCCTGGACGCTGGAGTTCGCCATAGAGAAGATAAAACAGAATACGCGCATATACTCACGCAAGCAGATGACATGGTTCAAGCGTGACCCGAACACCAGATGGTTTAACCCGGATGACGTTCAGAGTATAATAGATTATATAAAGGATAAGACATGCTCATAAGACTGTACGAAAAGAACACCAGCCAGCGCGACCTGGACCGCATTCTGGACATTCTGAACGGCGGCGGGGTGATTGTTTATCCCACAGACACAGCCTACGCCCTGGGATGCCACGCCCTGAAGGAGCGTCCCATAGAGCGTATCTGCAAGATCAAGGGCATGAATCCGCAGAAACACCGTTTCTCCATAGTCTGCTATGACCTGAGTGACATAAGCCAGTACGTGCAGATAGACAACGCCACGTTCAAGACAATGAAGCGCAACCTGCCGGGCCCTTTCACGTTCGTGCTGCGTGCCGGCAGCCGCTTGCCCAAGATATTCAGCAACCGCAAGGAGGTGGGAATCCGTGTTCCCGACAACGACATAACACGTGAGATCTGCCGCCAGCTGGGAGCTCCCCTGCTCTCCACCACCGTTCCGTATGATGAAAATGATGACATCGGCTACCTGACCGATCCGGAGCTCATCGACGAGCGTCTGGGCGATGATGTGGACATAGTAATAAACGGCGGAGCCGGCGGATTCGAGTACTCCACCGTAGTCTATTGCGTTGACGGAGACCAGGAGATTATACGTCAGGGCAAAGGCATATTAGACGAATAAGATAACAATAAATAACATAATATCAACAATATAACCACTAAAGTATGAAGAAGCTTACCATATTGGCCGTTTCAGTGCTTACAGCCCTTTCACTGACAGCCCAGAACAGGAAACTCACTCTCGATGACGTTATAGGAGGTAAATTCTCAGGCAGCGGTGCCCCGGCAATAACCCCTATGGCTGACGGTGAACACTACCTTCAGGCTCAGGATGACTGCATCCTCAAGTATTCATTCAAGACCGGTGCAGTGACCGATACAGTACTCAACCTGCGTACCGCACGCGGTGAGAGACTTGCCACGCTGGGCCGTTTCATACTCTCACCTACTGAGGATATCATCCTTCTTGAACAGTACGTGCAGAAGATTTTCCGCCGCTCATACACTGCCAACTACTACATATACACCATCCGCAACAACAGGATTGACCCGCTTACCACGGGCGGCCCTGTTCAGGTTCCGGCTTTCTCACCCGACGGCCATAACATAGCATTCGTCCGCGATAATAACATATTCTTAGTCAAGCTGTTATTCAATAATGCTGAAGTACAGGTAACTAAGGATGGTGAGCTCGGGAAGATACGTAACGGCATACCTGACTGGGCGTATGAAGAGGAGTTCGGACTGACCCGTGCCTATGAGTTCAGTGCTGACAGCCGCATGCTTGCCTGGATCCGTTTTGATGAATCAAACGTGGGCAGCTATCAGCTCCCGTTCTTCCTTACCGATGTGGAACGCGACTCCTACTCCCAGGAACTTGTATCCTACAGGCCACAGCAGTACCCCACTGCCGGAGCTGCCAACTCAAAGGTATCGGTCCATTCATTTGACATAAAGAGCTCTGTTATCCGTGATATGGATCTCAAGCTGGACAGCACCAGCTATATTCCGCGCATCAAGTTCGTGGAGAATGATGACAACAACCTGTTCATATTCACCCTTAACCGTCTCCAGAACAAGCTGGAGATATATTCAGCCAACCCCCGTTCTACCCTGTGCACACTCATACTTCGTGAGGAGGACAATCGCTACATTGATGAGTACGGCTACATGCAGACAAAGTTCTACGGAGACCGTTTCATTATGCAGAGTGAGCGTGACGGACGCAACCACCTCTACCTGTATGACCTGAACGGCAGGCTCCAGAAACAGATTACCAAGGGTGATTTCGATGTCCTGGCACTCCACGGATACGACGCCAAGAGCGGCACCGTGTATTACGAGAGCAATGAATCAGGCATGTATGACTGCGCCGTATGGAAAATTGACGGCAAGGGCAAGAAGACCAGACTCTCCCAGGAGAACGGTACCAACCACGCAGTATTCAGCATCGGCTGCAAGTATTTCATCAACACCTGGTCCGATATGAACACCCCGTACGTGGTTACACGCATGGACGCAAACGGCAAGATACTGGCTGTAACTGAGGATAATGCCGATGTCAGGCAGTCTGCAGCCGAGTACGGACTGCCCCGCAAGGAGCTCTTCTCATTCCAGACTGTTGATGGCACAACCCTCTACGGCTGTATGATTAAACCCGCGGGAGCCGATGCATCCCACCCCTGCCCTGTCATTCTCTATCAGTACAGTGGCCCTGGCTCCAATGAAATGACCAATGAATGGGGTGCCGGATTCTACCCCGGAGGCAGTTTTGAGACTCTCCTCACCTATCGCGGCTACGCCGTTGCCGTGGTTGACGGACGCGGCACCGGCCGCCGTGGCGCGGATTTCAAGAAACAGACCTACAAACACCTGGGCGTAATGGAGAGCCAGGATCAGGTGGCTGCCGCCAAATATTTGGGCTCACTCCCCTACATTGATGCAGACCGCATTGCCATCTGGGGCTGGAGTTATGGCGGTTACAACACTCTTATGTCCATGAGTGAGGGCACGCCGGTATTCCGATGCGGCGTGGCTGTTGCCCCCGTAACTGACTGGCGCTACTATGATGCTCCCTACACCGAGCGTTTCATGCAACAGCCCAAGGAGAATGCTGACGGCTACCACGATGCTTCTGCCATAGACCGCGTCAACAAGCTCCACGGCAAGCTGCTCATAGTTCATGGCCTTGATGATGACAACGTGTTCTTCAGCAACACCGCCTCATACATCAACGCCCTGATAAACGCTGGAGTGGATTTCGATATGCAGGTCTATCCCGGCAAGGAGCACAGCATCACCGGCTACTCACACCGCAAGCACCTCTTTACACGCATTCTGCGCTTCTTTGACGACAACTTGAAATAATTTAGGTTTTTATAGAGAACTTTTTGGGGTATCGGTATCTGAAACACCGCAGAACTATCAGTTTGGGGAGGCAACGTTCCGTGGCTACTCCGCCCCCTTCCAGACCCTAAACGTCGAACTCCTCCTTTCCAGTTGAAATCCAACTGTTTTGGAGATTTTTTTCAAATTATTTTTTTGCTTATGTGCCACATTACAAATGGATT